>Ga0163217_1056450_pt1 | contig 11293 bp, 7 predicted proteins | sample SynspAceP_FD_185933 | JGI IMG/M metagenome (GOLD analysis project Ga0163217, IMG submission 185933) | Saline lake microbial communities from Ace Lake in Antarctica - Synechococcus sp. Ace-P (PacBio error correction) | ecosystem: Environmental > Aquatic > Non-marine Saline and Alkaline > Saline ... | reverse complement strand
GTTCCGGCCTTGTGCGGCGCGAGATTGATGATCTTGCGACCGCTTTGGTTGCCATGCGTGGCGCTGGAACCGTGGCGGCGTTGCGCACAAGGTTTGAAGGTTGATGGTGGCGTTTTCATCTGCTCCGACTCCACTTTATTACTTTAGCACGCCACCAGATTTCGCGGCGTCACTTGTCATTTCAAGCACCTTGCTCCTAAGCTGCAGCACAGCAAGTCAACCTTGGCCGTTTATCATTCGACCTTTGCAAACAAATTAAGCCAGCTATTGCCCAATGTTACAGTTTTTCTTTGAAATTGCCGTGACATAGGTCATAAAAAGCGCCTCACATCCCACCCGTGAGGACCTATCTGATGGCAATAATGTACCCATCTTAATAGGAGCAGGTTATAATGTTTTGAAGACCCGACAATATGCCGCACAAGCCTCTGAAAAACCTTTCATGGTTTCGCTACCCTACCTTTTGTAGGCATTCGTGGCGTTCGCAGTGTTCGGATTCTTTGCCCTGCGGCGGGACTATCTTCTTCGAGACGTTGCGCGACAATCGCGAGCGCTGATCGGCATTTCGGCGACTCGACTTATGGGCTTACGGTTCTCGTTTTTCTGGGCATTTATATTTGCGATTGTCGGGTTTCTTTCCTTCGGGGGCTAGCATCGCAACGATCACCGGGCGGTTTTCTTTTTGGGACAGTGTTCGGGGTTCTGGGTCAATGTGGACGGCGCGACATTGGGGGCTTGTTGTGATCTTCCTGGCGCGCGCATGGGGCTGGGGGCACATTAAAGGGCGCGAATGGGACGCATCTTGACGGGCTGGTGCGCAAGATCAAGGCGGTATCGATACGGACAAACCAATGGTCGATGGCTGTTCTTTTGAGGCTGGGTCCCTGTTGTGCCGTTCTTCGTGGGAAAATCTTATTCCTGCATTCCTCGGCGTGCCATCCATCGCTTTGTAATTTCTACGTTTGGGTATTATCAGGCTCCGGCTAGTGTTCCCCGATCGGGGCAGGCTGGGGCGGTGTTTGCACAGGGTGCAAACGCCGGGATTTGTATTATCTTTTGAAAACCCATATTCTATTCACTATTCTAGGGCTTTGCGCTTTGTCGGTGCTGCCCGTCGTGTTGAAAGCTGATCACGGCAAAAGGAACTTTTGAAATGAATCGCTTAAGACCGACTATTGAACATCGGCGAGGCTCTGGTGGACTGATCCGTCGCGGCGGGGGGCATCGCAAACTGGGGGCCGACGTTGTCCTGCTCGAAGGCATAAGATGGGGAGGCGAACTGCTCTGAATTGGCTTGCGTGCCGTCAAAGGCGTTTGATCGCCACGGCAAGGCAGCCTATGCCAGCAACTGTGCGCAATTTGAGCGTGACCAACGCGAGCGGCGAGGTCGATTATGGCCGCGGCCAGGACCATGTGGCAGTGTGATCGCGCAGATCGCGCCAGTTGACAGCCAGAGGCGGTCTCGCAGGCTTTTTGGCGTCAAGGTCATCCGTTGATACGGGACGTTTCATTTCCGGATGATGAGGTTTAGCAGGCCGGTGATACATTCATCAAAGCGCGAGCACGTCGTTGCGACGGGGTCTTCGCCACTAGTTCCACCAATTCGGGCTTGGACAAACGCCGTATGAACGAACGAGACGCTGTTCAATTTTGCGCGAAAAGCCGATCATCTGCTGATCATCGGTGGCGCGGTCCCATCGGCATGGAGATGGCGGCAGGGCATTATTCGCATGGTGTTAAAGTCACCGTGATCGGAAGGGGCGCAAAGCTCTGTCCAAGGATGATCCGGAACTCGCGGCGATCGCTGTTGCAACCCTTTAAGGATGGAGGGCGTGAGATTGGAGGGGCACAGGCCGCCGAAATCCGGGGCGACATCGGGCGCGATCGAGGTTCGAAGCAAGGACGGCGCGTTTTTCAAAGGGTCGCATCTTTGGGCTTGTTGTGCCGCAAGCGATATCGCGCACTCGCTTCGACCTGGGATAAGCAGGTATCGCAGCCAATCAAAAACAGTTTGGATCAAGTGGACGAACCATGCGCCAACCACCCAATTCGCAAATGGTCTATGCGATTGGGCGATCGGTTGCCAGGTGGGATGCAGTTTACGCATGTTGCTGGCTACCACGGGGGGGTCGTGATCCGCTCGCTAATGTTCGCACGCTGCCTGAGCCAAGGCGAAAACGGCGCATATCCCTTGAGGCCAACTTTACACTGAATCCTGAAATTGTCGACAGGTCACTGGCCTGAGCGAGGGCCGCAAGGCGAAGAGGAATTACCGTCAACTTGGCGACGCAGAGTGAGAGGTGTCGTCCGGTTTCATATAACCCACAACGTTTCGCATACATTTCGCTCTCGAACCAACACAAGGAAGGCTTGGAGATAAAGATAATGTTGTGTCCGAAACGCTTATGGCTAAGTGCTGATGGGCATGAAAATTGAACTTGGTGGGATAACTCTGAACCGCCTGCAGAGGATTTGAGTTCAAGGCGACAGTTGGGGTTACTCCTTTTGGCGTGGGAAATCATTAATCAACTCGACAACATAGAGCTATATCCTCGCCATCTATGGTAATAGACTCTTACCTTATTACACCATTCGTGCCGCAATGCGCAACAAGTACCATAATATACAGCTCGCGCAGGGGTGGACATAGTTCTAGTACTGCGTCTGTTTCGTATCGCGACAAGATCTTGAGTACGCGCAAAAGACTGTGCGTTCGGTGTGGTATGGGATCGGTTTCTCACGCTAAATAGCAGCGCCAACTCATATATGCTGAAATCTCTCTTGAGAGACGGCATTCTTCTTCCTTGACCACCTTACATTTAGTGGATGCTGGCATTGACACAGTGTATTTTCGCGTGTTTGCTTGCCTTCTATCGTGTGCCGGCCGCTCTTACGCGATTTCACTGCACATAGCATAGCATGATATCACGCGCAATTTATGTCAGTCTGGGTTTGATAGGGCCCAAATCGCTCCCGCTCACCCGTGCATGGCTGACTCCGGAAATGGATTCGCCCCCGAGTTAGAGGGGTACGGGACGATATTTCGCGCCAGTGCTGCGCGATGATTATTGTTACGATTTGGTGGGCGTGTCTGCTCGCGGCACCTCGTGAACATTTTGACATATGAAGTCAATTTTGGCCGCTGTCATACGCGATGTTCGTGCGGGATGTGCATTCACAGATGAGATCTTTACGAGGTGTGTGTGCGACACGAGGCGAAACGCTTTCCTGGTTGCTGGAGTATTATCGGTGCGCACGCCTTGATCTGCTCAGTTTGTGCGGATAGATCACTAGTACTGGGAGTGGTGTCCGATCCAGAGTGTTTCGCTGCGGTGCTTCCGCTCGCGTGCAACGAGTTGCAGGCTATCGCTCGAATAGATACTCCGGTGGAATAGGGTGCAAAGCGCGAGCCCTCTTGCGTTACTAGCGATAGAATCGCTTATGGCTCCGTGAGAGTGGTGTTTTGCGTTGTGTCGGACGTCTGGGCTTACTGCCACTTATTATGAATGAACCCTGCAAACTCTCTCTGCGTATCACTGGTGTCGCTGGTTGGGCGTGCTTCTCGCTTCTAAAAGTTGGCCGATCAAGGGCGTGCTGGTGGGACAGTTGGTCTCTGGATTAGCGGGCAGCTCGGGCGTCTCCCGAAGAAGCGCGGCGGTCATCTTACACTCCTCTGCCTAGGCCGCTCAATCAGAAGTGTGTGCGGCGGACCGAGGACAGCGTTGTGAAAAGCTCGGAAACGACTTGAATACCAAAGCTCTCGGCAGGCAACCAAGGAACGTTTGCTGCTAACTGGTTCTTCGCTCACGAGTCAGGATGCGAAATGAGATCAGCCATGATCATGATAGCACTAATTTGATAATACTGCAGTTACAAACGTACACAGGCAAGTACTAGGTGTATATAATTGGATCGACAATCCTGCGGAATACGTGCCAAGAGTAATCTCGCAGAATCCGCGTCAACGTATGGCCCTCAAGCTGGTTATGACTCTCTCCTCGCTCTAATCTACGCCGTCTCAGACCATCTTCGTGGACAAGACTTCGCTATGGCATGACCTTTTAATCTGCAACGATATGAAACCTCCACGGCGTCTCGACGAGTGATGAGTGGAAACTCAAGCATTTGAGTGAACAGTTATTGCTTGCGCCCAGCATTCTGCGTAATATTCCTGTAGATGGTCTGATAGACGGTTAGACTCGCGCTGATTGTGGGGCAAGTGTGCTATACGGGGCGGAACTGGATTTGAACCAATGTCAAAGCAGATGTTTAGGGCAAGTAGCCGCAAAACGATCTCGAGGTAGTGTGTCTTGTTGCTGGCACCCATGGCATTTGTTCAGGGTTCTTGCGACTCGTGACTGCATAGCACGTCTTAGGCACTATAATCACAGGTAATGCCGCGGCAGTCAGGGCTCGTACCTCACTGATACAAACCGCAAGGGTGAAGAGAAAGCATATGCATAGATATTAGTGAAATCAATCACTCCGCCATCATATGGGGTGAAGACAAAAAGCCCACTGGGATCCTGTATTTGTGTCCTTTTCTCAAAGTCTCGTGGAACAATTAACCATGTAAATCATATCAACTTTAATGTGTCGCCTAATATAAGGTCTCTCTCTCGGTTGCAAGCAAAGGCATGGTGGACGCCATACGTATGTCGATGTTCTGAGAGGTCGTTTAGCAGGCAGAGTCTGACGTAGTCTGTCGGTAAACGGCACTGGTCGTGCACTCGCTGCGAGCTGTCAGAGGACGGGCGGCTCGGGACCGGTTATACCCTGACATTGCCTCCAATGGTGACCGTCGTGAGCATTCTTTTTCAAAATTGTTTATATAGAATTCGGTTCCAGGCAAAAGTAGGGGATATGCAAAACCCCACTTACAAGCGCTAGAGTAAAACCCCGTAAATATATTCGGTGGACCGATAAGTCTCTGCTGGATAGAGTCATTCGCTGAAATAACAGATTCTAAAAGGAATTCTGGTTCGGGGGTTCGATCTCTCCTACGCGATCGCTATCGCTTTCTAATCTGGATGTCCTACGATATGTTGTATATGTAATTGGGGGCCAACAAGGTTTGAACCTCTTGATGCCTGTCATATTCCTTACCTCCGTCGGCAATTTTGGTGCTGGTTTTTGTCGATATATACAATAAATAGATATAAAATAGGGAGATTATACAGACCCGGTCTCGCCGCTCGCGGCAGGACCGACACGTTGAAACCTGCCAAGTGGGTGAACGCTGAGACAGGGGTCATTATGCCATACTACAAGATAGCTCACTTCTGGCTCAAGAGCGCTCGCGAATGCCGCTTCAGTCGCAAGAACTACGCTTGATTGTGTGGTCGGCTTCAGCTTTACACGCAGCGTGGACAGTGCCTCGGCTGTCGAGCAGGGGCAAACAGCGGTTTTGGGGTCCAGTCCGACGTAACCATCGTGCCTCGATGTACCAGCTCTAGCGGCGCATACCGGGTGCGGATCAGCATTCCGCTCACATCGGCCACGGGCGGGACGCCAGGCAGTTATATTGAACAAATGACGAATAGATGAAATAGACCGTCCTCTGATCTGGAAACGCTCTTTGTGATCGGCGACGTTGTAGGACGAAACCTTTACATCCTTTGCCGTCCTTGGTTGCCTTTGTAGAAGTAGCAGATACAATGTGTCTGGCGGCGTATAGTTTCGGCTTCGAGGAGTCGACGGGTCGCGCGCTAGCACGGCTTTTGACGACCTTCGCAGTGGCATCGGCCCAAGCCTCGGCCGGGTGAATCCACGGCTGTTCGGACACCTGAGGTCGCAGAAGGTATTTTATGCTTTACGCTGAAGACATTGAATAGATACAGTTGTATGGCAAAAATAGACCCAATCTCCAACGTGTCTAAGCTGTGAACGTCAGTAGCGTGCCGGAATTCAGCAAACAGATCGGGCTCGAGATATGCTACCTTCGTCCCTACCGCTGTGCTTTCTAAGACATTGTAGCCCTTTATATTTTTTTCCACGACGAATCTGATTGGTAAGAATTATCAAAAATATTTCTTCTGCTGTGACCAGGACCTCGAACATCTTGTCTTTGCTAGGCTGCGGTGGGTCATGCACACTGCATCTCAAACAGGATAGACGTTGATATATACTCACTGCATCGTAGACGCTCTCGATCTTTCGGGGTCGAACGTTTTCGAGAAATACTTGCCATGTTGCCTGCGCTTTATGTCGACGTATGTCGATGGATTTTACGCGTCATTGAACTCGTCCACGGCGAACGGGCAAATGCATTAACACATTACAGCCGATCAAAGGGACTCACACAGCTGCCTCAGAATAGAGTGAGCTATCGGTGGGTGGTGGCACTTTTGTGCGCAATCATCGCGGTCAGTTACGTTGCATAGTTTCCGTACCAAGGACGAGTGTGCGCAACTCTCTCGGTCGGGTCTTCGTGAATGTGCGCACGTGATCTGGAGTATTTACCGCGCGCACGCCCGGCTCGCGCTCGCAGCGCCTTTTAAGCTAACCGTTTCAATGCTCTCACAAAGGGCGAAAACCGACATATAGGATCTCCTTCGATCTGCACGCCAAGCGTTGATCCGGGCCTTCTACCGCCCGCTCGCAATTATCCAATACCATCACGCATGGGGCATCAAAAACGACCGTTCCTGTTCATCGCGCTTTTTGGCGTGCACGCTTTCATTATTGCTTCGATTTTGGGAAAACTGATGCGGCTGCTGCGATATGCAGGTCACCAACCGTCATTATTTTGCGCGCATTTAATGCGCCACGACCTGCGCGTGGCGGCACACGCGACCGGATGACTTAAAGAAACATTGCGTATCTCATGTATCGTTACATCCTCCTAGTGTAACGGAACAGGGTTAGGAGAGGGCGGATCTTGAAATCCGCGTTACATAGTCGAATGACCCGGATCGATTTGTGATACGTATCCAATCATCACGGTTCACGAATGCGATGCCGCATCTTGACGCCGCGTTTTGAGACCAGTTCCTTCTTTGACCATAGTATCATTCCGCTTTAGCGTCCTGAAACGATTAAATGCGGTCACCCGGGTATTTTGCGGGACGTCGAAAGTCTCGCACTCGGCCGAGAAATATCCCGCCGCAAGGCAGGATTTTGCCGCAGATCATCCAGTCGTGGCGCACCGGGTGTTCGGGGCTCACCTCTGGCGGGCTCGCGGTAGATCAATAGATCCAGCAATGCGCCTTCGGATAGAGCTGTCGACGATGGGCAAGGTTCTTCGCCGTTATGCGGGTATCAACGCACGGTCGGTCTCTTAACGCTGCCAGCGCCGGTTGATCGCGGCCTCTTCCGGGTTCAGGTGACCTGAACGCTATAGGGTGTCGGACAGGGTTTTCAGCCGCGCGGCCGCGTTCCAACGGGTAGCCTTCGCCGGTGAAATGGTGCCGCGCCAAGGCTGATCCCAGTCCATCCGGTGGATCGTGTCGCCAAAAGCGGTTCTATCGATCAACGTCAGCATATCCGGCGACCGGTCCGAAGTCGTCTTTCGCATTGTTGTGAACATCAGACCCGTATTGCGTCGGATACAGCGTCTGCGCCGGATCATGTTCGCCCCAAACGGCTTGAAAGGTGCGGGCGGGGATCGCGCCAGATCGAACTCGGATGTCGACACACCGGGTTTCACCCGCAGCCCGCGGTATGGCGTGGCGATTGCTGGCATCAAAACGGTCCAGATGCCCGATGGAGTTGAAAGTTATGATTCTGTCGTGTTGGCCGAACCTCGGCTGGGGTGAACGGTGTTTGTATGCGACATTACCAGAGTTTCCGAGAATCCTGGCACGATTACCGCCCGACCAGCTCAGCCGTCTTTGGTTGTTGCGAACATTTATCCTCAGGACGCAGTATCGCCCGCTGTATTCCGACCGCATTACGGGTCTGATGTTTCACCAAACCAATTGCGAGATGACGACTTTCGACCGGTTCGCGGATATTGCTGGACGTTGATCGAAGACCGCTTTGGCGAACGATCCACCGGATGGACTGGAATTCAGCCTTTGCGGCGCATCCATTTCACCGGCGAAGGGTACCCGTTGGGACCGTTTCTGCGCGGGCTGAAAAACCCTGTCCGACACCTATGCGTTCAGGTCTACCTTGAACCGAGAGGCCGCGGTACCGGCGCTGCGAGCGTTTGAGACGAACCGTGCTTGATACCCTGCATAACGGCAAGAACCTTGCCATCGCGAGCAGCTTTTATCGAGCGCCATTATTGTGATCTATGAATCTACCGCGAGCCCGCCAAGGTAAGCCCTTCGAACACCGGTGCCCACGGGACTGGATGATTTCTGCGGCAAAATTCCTGCCCTTGGCGGGACGATATTTTCGGCGAGTTCAGAGATTTCGACGTCCCGCTAAAAAACCCGCGTCGCTACCGCATCTATCGTCTCTTTTTCAGGGGACGCTTGCCGGGGCCTTATAACTAATGTCAGAAGGAACTGAAGGCTTTCAACGGGCCGTCCAAGATTGCCCGGCATCGCCATTTCGTGGATACTTGATTGGAACGAAAATCACATCGATCGGTCATTCGGATATGAGGATTTCATTATCGCGCCCCTCTTCTAACCCTTTCCCTTACAAGGAGAGTGATAAACTAGTTTTTACCAAAAAACGGGGGGAAAATCAATACATGAAACGCAATGTATCTTGATATCATCAAGAGTGAATCGGCGAATATTGTGGCGTCGCGCAGGTCTGGCGCTAAATGCGCGCAAAATATAATGGACGTGTTGGGTGTCCTGCAATATCGCCAGCGCACAGTTTCAAAAATGCTGATAGCAATATTTGAAGGCGTGCACGGCCAAATAAGCGCGATGAAACAGGGACGGGCGTTTTTGTGGCAATGCCCATTATGCGGTTTGGATCGTATGGATTAGCGACGCGCTGGGTGAGCGCGATCAAACAAGCTTTGGCGTGCAGATTCGGAATCAATGTCCGGTTCGCCTTGTGAACATGGACCGGGCTTGAAGCCTGCATTTCCGCCCGGCGGTTCGCCTACTATCGGACCACGGCCTCATTCACGTGACTCCGCCAAGATTGTCGAAAACGCCGCCCTGCGCTCGCAAATAGAATGGAAGCGCCGCGAGGATTCGGCCAAGGCCACACACCGCAGAAGTTCCTGGGCGCGGGCTTGATCTGGTTATGCTGTTAATGCATTGCCCGTTTTCCGCCGTGGACGAGGTTCATGGACGGACGTAAAATAGTCATCGACATCCGTCGTGGCAATTTAACCGCAAGAGACAATTCATGCGGAAGCTATTTCTCGACCAACTTCCGACCCGAGATCAATTTGCGAGTTCACCGAGGCACGGGTCTACAGCTGGCTCAGGAATGCGCGTAATAGGCAAAGAGAACAAGGATGTTCCGTGAAATGACGTCGGGGCGTCGAATGGGACATATACCCGTCGTCGAGAAAATAACACATATAAGGACAGCCCTACATGTCTAGGGCTCCCGACGAGGCTGCACCCCCCCCTTTCAGCTTACGCTGCGAATTACCCGCAGTAGCAGGTGAACGATAGTTCGTTTGTTATGGCTTTGGCGGTATTCAACTTCACTTCTCTAATGAACTTGGCACCGTGCTGCGAAACCTTGGGACCTTATTTAGTCCCCGTAACTTGCCGTGGTCACTCCCGATAGGAGGCTTGAGGGTCGTGCCACCTGAGGTCGCTCGAAAGGCCGTGCTGCCCGAACCGTAGACCCTCGCGCGAACATTATGATACCGGCAAGACCTGTTATCGGCGCGACTTGGGTCAAAGGCACCAAGGACGGGGCAAAAGATGTAGAGGTGTTCGTTCTACAAACGCTCGCGATCACAAGACGCGTTTAAGACGGTCGGCAGTCAGTGGCACTTTTTATTTTATATATCTGCGGACGTCCGCCCGTAAGGAGCGAATGGCTCGATGCTGATTTAGAGGATTGGCACCTATGACAACCGGCCACGAATTGGTTAACGTCGAAGGACTGACCCCTTCTACACCCACGCTGTTGCTCCACTGCTCCTCAGACACCTATTGGTGTCTCTTACCCTCGGTAGCTAAATGCTGGCCGATTAAGGACTCACTGGCTGGGACGAAGCCATCGCCGAGCGAAGTAAGGCCACTTATAATAATGACGCGTCGTCGAATTGCACACTATAGCAGTGCGGGTCATCCCGCCTCGCAAGGGCAGATATAGATACCTTAGAGATATTAATTATTTTTATAAACGGAAACAAATCCGCAGTTCAATACACATAATATAGTCGTACTCGCTTTTATTAATTGGAACTGTGCACAGAATATACCATATGTTAGATACACGCCAATCTACACAATTAATTTTATTTGATAGTTTGTGAATTTGGAAGTAGGGTCGTGAGATGAGAGATATTGCGAAACCCCCAGACCCCCTGATTTCGTTAGTCAGGTCTCTATCCAGCTGAGCTATCGGTCCGTTAAGGCAGGGGTTTTAGTTTGGCCGCGGGGGTGCAAACCCTTTCTTTTGCGAACGCGAAATTTTCTTTAAAACAAATTTGAAAAGAGCATCGCCTTGGGCAATGTCAGGGTAAAACACGGTTGCCCGAGCCGCCCGTCTCTGGACAGCTCCAAACGTGCCGCGCGTGACCGCGCCCAGTTCTCTGTCGCGATAGGCGAGACCCCAGCGCCCCGTCCGCCTTTTTTGCGTGCACCGCCTTTGAATGCTGTAAACAGATGTGCACGCGCTTTAGGGAGGGCATCCCGGGCCGTTTGTTCACTGATGCGGGATGATCCAACGCTAGCTTCTTCCCTTGCGGTGATCCGAATTTCGCCCTGCTGCCCGGTGCCGATTATACTAGAACATGACGACTGCATTTGCGATCACTATCGTAGTTCGTTTCGCATGAAACCGCTGAACAAAATGCTCCCGGGATCTGGAACAGGAAATAAATGATCTACGATGTTACTACGTGTCCGCACTTGTCATCAGGTGATAATCTGTCGTCAAAAACTTTAAACTCTAGGCTAACGTTCGCTATCAACGACCATCATCTACAAATAGTCACGACAAAGGCTAGGCTGATTTTCTAAGCTGGTCTACGTTCTGTGCAGGGGCTTGGTTCTTCCAGCGCAGCCCCGACATGGCGACATGTGGATTTCGCATAGATGCACGGCGCGGTGGGTGATAGGATAGCTAAACCAAGCTTGGAGAGCCATACGCTACTTGACTCGTGGATCTCGGACATTCGAATGCGATACTCCAGTTAATACATTCGATGCGCTGATGTCGAGATATCGATGTGCAGATTAACTATGCC
>Ga0163217_1074832_pt1 | contig 11295 bp, 13 predicted proteins | sample SynspAceP_FD_185933 | JGI IMG/M metagenome (GOLD analysis project Ga0163217, IMG submission 185933) | Saline lake microbial communities from Ace Lake in Antarctica - Synechococcus sp. Ace-P (PacBio error correction) | ecosystem: Environmental > Aquatic > Non-marine Saline and Alkaline > Saline ... | reverse complement strand
GGAGCCTTTGGCCGGGCTGCCTCCCACATGATTCTTGATCTCCGGCCCGCTCGGGATGCCGCTGGGGTCGAGCTTGAGAAAGGAACCACCGCCCTTAGCAGTCAATTCCATACCGGCGTCGATGACCACCTTGTCGCCAGCGTTAGTAAATGGGATCTCGTTACCCGCTTCGATGAACTGGCCGGTGCTAGCTTGATTGTGCTTGACTGGTGCCTATAGTGAGGTTGGTCACTGGGTTTTTTGATTTCTTTTGGTTTGCGATCAGCGTGCGTGGTGTGGTGCTCTTCGGCATGAATTCGGTGTAGGTGTTGGCTTCTACACGGTTCATGCCGTTCTGTTGCCAACGCGGGAATCTTCTGGGTCGTTTTTCGATATTCTCATCCCAGTCGCACTGGGCGTGGCAGGATAGATCTGTCTCTTCGCCTTTCTTGTCTTTCAATACGTAACTCGTTGTTAGCCATCGCCGGCCGCCACCTGGGGCGGTGCTCAGGTTTTGAATTTACGCTTCGGTTTTGTGTGCCGGTAGCTCCATATGGCACCGGGTGGGGTCTGTGATACAGGCAGCCGGGACCAGGTTGGTCCGGGTCGCCCTCCGAGAAAGGTGATTAAACATTCCATAGCCAATACGTGGGGATGGCGATGCCGCCGTATTGGTGCCGGCCCAGCTTGAAGAAACTCTTAGCCAGCAAGCTGGTTTGTCGTTGGCCTTGGCCTTCGCGGTCCCAGTGAAAACTGCACCTTGATCCGGCCGTATTGATCGCAGTGTGATTTCTTCGCCTTTCGGGGCCCGTAACGACGGGCGGTCTGGCTGCCGAGGACTTTGGTATTTGGGTGCTGCAATTGGGGGCGGAAAAGGTACATCCCAGGGGTGGCGGTGGAATTGTTGCGGTAGCCCTGGGTGGAATCCGTCTGATTGCTTTTGACGTCGCTGGTAACTGACTCTTTCCAGCACCTGCGGTTGGTATGCCTTCGTGATGGAATTACCGGTGATCAGGCCAGAGGTCGTTCAAGTCTGGTTCTAGGGTGTTCGGACCAGGTTCAGGAAGTTGGCACTTTGATCAGGTTGGGTAATCGCTCTTGCCGTTCGGCTAAGCGGTAGTCGCTTGCGGTTGGCGTTCAGGCTGGCGCTGGCCAGAGTGTTGCCGCGGGCGCGTCGGTAAAAAAGGCCGCGGGTAGTCGTAGTCTTCCAGGTCGGTATCGGTAACTGGGCGGTTGATCACCTTCCCACTGGCTGTTCCGGTCTTGTGACGCGCTTCCTCAGGCAGATTGCGGCTTTTCGAAGTCGAATTCCGGCGAGTGGACTCGCTGGGGCGGGTTTCGGACACGCCATGGCGAAAGCGCTTGATCACCGGCTCGTCGGCGACCCCAGGCCGCTATCCTGAATGTTACCGCAGTGGGCCTGGTTAGGTTAGGGAACCGGTCTTGTCGTCGCACACCAGCAGGTGGTTATCGATAGTGTGTTCGAAGTGGTAGTGAATTGCCTTCTTCTTCGCACAGGCGCTGAATAAAGTGGCAGGTCGGTCTCGTCGTAACCTGGGTGCAGTAGTCGCGCTGTGGAAGGCGCTGCTGAGTGGAAGCGTAGCATCGGCCTGGATGCCGTGGTCGCTGGAAGTTACCCGGGCGATGATCTGCGCCACCGTCAGGGTGCTTGGGGAAAATGCGACTTGTTGGTGCGGTGACCCGAGATTTGAACAGTGTGCGGAACAGATCTATATGGTTAGCGCGTCAGGCGCTGCCGGCATTCGCCCTGGGCGGAACGCGGGTGGATCAGGCCGTGGATGCCTTTGCCGTGGCCTTGCGAAGCTGAAGAAGGCTGGTTGCTGCAACAGGCTGTCGATATCCGCGTCTGGGCGTTCGGGGACCAGTTCAACTGGGAAATGGTAAGGGCTGGCTGGATTGCGTCGACGCCCTTCGAAAGGACAGGGATTCTTGAAATCGTGCTGTAGCCAGGGATAGCGAGGTGAAGTGGGTCCTTGGTTGGCGGCGGCGAAAACATCCGATGTTCCTTATGTGCAGTGTTATGCTGGTCTGAGCTGAAAGCGACATGGCTGGGTGTTGGGCAGCGGGCAAGATTATCGCAGATTGGGCGTTTGGGTTTATGGTTTGAAGCAGTCGGGCAAAACGGCGGCCGGTGCGGGTGAAAGCGGCCGTATCAGATCAAGTGATGGGTGTGCAAGAAGTTGCCGCAGCTGAGTTGTAGTGGCGTGGGCCGGCATGGAAAGTTGAAAAGTCCGCTTGGATTTTCCGCCTTTAGCGGTGAGTGATGGGCCAGCGGGCGGGGATGACAGTGGGCGGGAGGGGCAGGTGCGGAATTATGGCTGGGACTGCAGGGCTGCTTAGTAACTCTATTTTGGAGGTGGTTTGCCCTTGAGGCACGTCGTTAGCCATCTCGATATCGCTCGGCTTCTGCATTAAAGCCAAATCCCTGAAACGCCTGTAATCGTCGCGGATCGGCCTTTTCGCTTCCGGAATGACCAGATTGGTAGGCGTGATCGCTCTCAAAAACTGTGGGGCAGGGCGTGATTAGCCGGCCGCTGTCCATTCGTCGCGAATCAGAAAAGGTGATGGGATCAATGCCACGCCCAATCCCGTGCATGGCCGCCCTTTGGCCAGCATCGAGAACAGCTCCAGGCGCGTACCATTGAGGTCGTGCGCCTATTCGCATGTCGAGTTGAAGCGAACCACTGGCGCCAGGCATAGGGGGCGGGTGGTCTGTTGCAGCAGCGGCATGCGGCTGAATTTGTTCGGCGGTGAGGGTGCTGTGCGGCGCAATCAGCGACGCCTGGGCTGCAGACAGGTTACGGAGTGATTCCTTCATTAAAAAATGCGCTTCGTACCGGACCAGTTCGCCATCGCCGAAATAGATTAGCCGGCATCATAACTCGTTATCGGCAAACAGGAAAGGCCGGGTACGGTTGCGTTCAGATTCACCGACCACGTGCGGATTGCGCTAGCAGAAAGCCACTTAGCCCGCGCGCCCCCCCCCCCACGGCAGCAGCCACTGGCGTTGCCTGAAGTGGACCGCCGCCAGCTCCAGCCGTGGCGGTGCCCTATGCCATCAAACCGACAGGTGTCGGCGTCTACCATCCAGCCGGCTGGCTGATCCGCGACTGTAGGTTTCGCCGGCCTCGCGTTCCAGTTTGACCCGCGCCGGTGCGCCGAAAACAAAACTGCACATCAGGAAACTCTTCAGGTTGGCGATCTGTCTGCATACCGCACTCTGAGTCAACGCCATTTCTTCGGCGGCTGGTGAAGCTCTCATGACGAGCGGAGGATTCAAAGCAGATAAAGCGCCTGGGTCGCGGATTTCTTGCGGCGCCATAGGGGGCTCCTTTGGAAGCGGGCTGACGGCTTGCGGCTGGTTTTCGGAGTTCCAAAATAGCACAGATGGCTGAGAAAAACGCGTTTGCCGCGAAACCGCCAATGGGTCTAGTCTTGGTGCCAATGCAGGCGTCGCTTCAGATTCCTGTTCTAATTGACAACATTACGGAGTTCTCATGGCGATTCCAAAGCTAAGCTTTAACTGGATTGAATCCGCTGCTGCTTGATTCGAAGCTGACCGAAAGAAGAGCGCCATGGTGCGTGATTTCCGCTTGCCTCAGTTTGCAATGACAAGCTTGATGCCGCGGGTGCTGGAATCGTTCCGCAACGAGGAATACGACGCTTCCATCTTCCGCGAAATGGCGAGCGGGTCTGCTGGCGCGACCATTCCCGAGCAATTACGGCGGAAGCGGCCTGAACTATGTGTGCTACGGACCTGATTGCCTGAAGTGGAGCCGCGTTGATTCGGGCTACCCGCTCGATGATGAGCGTGCAATCCTCGGCTGTGGATGGTGCCGATCAACGAATTTGGTAGTGAAGAGCAGAAACAGAAGTACCTGCCCAAGCTGGCCAGCGGGTGAATAATTGGGTTGCTTCGGTCTGACCGAGGCCGCGCATCATGGTTCGGACCCGCGGCTCGATGACACCCGCGCGCGCACCGTTGAGGGTGGTTACTCGCTCAAGGGGCGCGAAGATTGTGGGATCACCAATAGCCCCATCGCTGATTGTATTCGTAGTCTGGGCAAAAACCGACGATAACGTTGATCGCGGCGCCTTTTATTTCTCGAGAAGGGCTGGAAAGGCCTGAGCGCGCCGGCGATCAAGCGCAAAGGTAGGTCTGCGTACTGCGATCAGCCGGCCCAGATCGGATGGAAGACGGTGTTTGTACCGGAAGAGAACATGCTGCCAGGTGTTAACCGGTCTGAAGGGCCCCTTCACCTGCCTGAACTCTGGCCCGTTCGCGTATTCCTGGGGCGCTCTGGGCGCCGCTGAATTCTGCTGGCACACGCTCGCCAGTACACTCTGGACGCAAGCAGTTCGGCCGCCCATTGGCGCAGACGCAGCTGATCCAGAAGAAACTGGCCGATTATGAGACGATTATCACCCCATGGCACTGCAGGGTTGCCTGGCGCCTGGGTCGCCATGAAAAGATGAAGGTACTGCGCGGTGGAAATTTACCTCCAGGATGAAGCGTAATTTCCTGCGGCAAGGGTCGCTGGATTATCGCCCTAGATTGCCCGCGACATGCTGGGCGGCAATGGTATCTCCGACGAGTTACGGCGTGATTCGCCACGTGGTCAACCTGGAAGTGGTCAAAACACTTATGAAGTCACCCCACGATTGTTGCATGCGCTGATACCTGGGTCGCGCGCAGACCGCCTGCAAAGGCGTTCTTCTAGGCGACGACAGTCTAAAGGGCGATAAAAAAGGCACGCCTCGGCGTGCCTTTTTTGTTTGCGGCGGGCAAGCCGGCAAACCCGTCCACCGTGAAAGAAGGTGGGAGTTCACCCCGAACCGCAGGGTAGACCAATCTGAAGGCAAGGGCGCACTGCCAACGGTGGGGTCTGAAGGAAGCCATAGGAAAGGCCCGATGGATCGTGCGCAAGCGAACCTGATTCGCGCATACAGGAGGTAAAGCGCTGCAAAATAGCGCAAAGCCCGATTACTCGGTCAGCTGTATGACCGTGCCTGAGGACGGTCTATCGTTGCAGGAGCCGGTGGCAGTAACGGGGAAGCCTGACCCCGTACTCATGAAAGACGTCAGTGCTCAAGGCGCAAGGCCAAGCAGTGATGGTGGGCGAGGTGGCAGATGACGCCGTAGTAGTGATGAAGTTCTGCGCCTGTGAAGCCCGTAACGGGTGTGGAGGCAAAACCGGAACGAACCCGAGGCGGAGCGGTGCTGGGGTGCGCCGAGGCGTAAGCCGGAGCGGGCAGTGAAGGGCGGAAGTAAATATTGAAACCAGGTCACGACCCTGTAAAAGAGGACCAGCGTGATGCACAAAGCCGTCCGACGGGACTGGGGGAGACAGGACGGAAGCCAGCCGGGAACGGGGCGCGAAGGCTGCTTCTTGTATCAGGGAGTACAGCCATGCTGGGCGCAGATTGCGTCATCGCAGCACCCCGCACAGTATGACTGGAAGATTCCAGCGCTGATTCATTCGGCAACAGGGCCAAGGACCGACACAGAGCAATGGGCATGAGGAAATACTTACAGTCTGTACGGGCGCCCTGCTATCGCAGCGAGTCCTGTATGGAAGCCTTCAGACACGTGAGGTGGCAACAAGGGTCGGCCGGAATAGATGGGGCAGAGCCGGAATGCGTTCGAAGCGGAACCTGGAGGTGGAGCTGTTTCGTGCCTGTTGTCCGAACTGAAGGAGAAGCGCTTACCGCGCTCAACCGGTACGGCCGAGTGACTCTGCCGAAACCGGACGGAAGTTGCGAAACGGCTGGCTGGGCATCCCGACCGTTCGCGGGACCGCGTTTTGTTGCAACAAGCACTGCGACCCTGCTGTGAACGAATCTTCGACGGTATTTCATCCGTCGAGCTGATGGCTACCCGCCGCCGCAGCGCCCATCAGGCGATCAGCAAAGCGCAACTGTTCATCGCCGCTACCAAGCGTCCACTGGGTAGTGGATATGACCTGTCCAAAATGCTTCGACACCGCTGGGGACCATGACCTGATCCTGCGCCAGTTCCGGCGGTAAGGTGACCGATGGCAGGCGTGTTTGGGCCTGCTGGAACAGTTCCTGAACAGCGCGTGATGGTTGGACACACAGTACGAGGCCACGCGAGCGTGGCAGCCGCAAGGCGGCGTCATCAGTCCACTGATGCGAACGTCTATTTGGATGCCTTCGAATCAGTTCATTGAAAAGCCGGGGTCACCGGATCGTCCGCTTACGCGGATTGATATCCTGATTCCTGTGTGCTCCACGGGCGGCATCGGAAAATGCGCTGAACGTAGCCACGGGTACCTTGAATGGTGACCTGAAAGCTGACAGTCAAAACCGGCAGCAAGACCCATCTGGCACACAGCCGCGGAAGTATCCACTTCCTTCGGGGTAGTCATTTATCGTGCTATACGCGTAATCCGTATGAAGAAGCTGAAAGGACTGAAAAAGCCAAGCTTGAAGTGATGACCGCCGCAACTCGGGCAAGGGATTCGGGCAGGCATCATCCGCCGAGCTCAACCGGTGCTGCGTGGCTCATTCAACTACTCAGGGTCACCAAAACTTACGCCGGGTAATGAAGCAGTTGATGGGGTGCGCTACGCAGGCGTTTACGCTGCGTACACTGAAAAACAGTGGAAGACGCCATCGCGCCTGCACCGGCGATTGAAACAACTGGTGCCTGCGCCCGCCGTTTCAGTTTATCCGAATGCAAAGTTGGCCGCAATGCGCGCAGTCCAACTGGGCAAGCTAACCGCCATTGCCCAATCGCTGGTGCACGAACGAACTGGGGCTGACGACCTAAGCACCAAGAGAGTAGGACTCTGTGGCCCTGTTAATTTAGGGATAAAATGTTTACATAGCCGTATACGAGGCCCGTTTACGTACGGTTTCGTGAGCAGGGATGGGGCGGCAACGCCCACCCTTACTCGATGTCGTGTTGCAGTCTGGCGCAGGTCTTGGTAGGTTTAGCTGAGGTGGACGTGTGACATGGCGGCAGCATTAGAGGGTTTGAAAGTGCATGGACCTCTTCCGGGTTCTGGCGGGCCGTGGGCTGGACCAGTTGCTCGCGGATCTGGGCTGCCGACGTGGTCAAAGATCGAGCGTCCGTTGTGGTGACGATACGCGCGCCTGGGGGCCGCCTTATCTTCAGGATGCTCAGGTCGTGATCCTCGGAAAGCGGCCTGATTATCTATCGGCCAAACCGTTAAAAACAAACGCTCCTGGCGCTGGACTTTACCCAGCCCAAGGCAGCAGACAATTTGCGCGATCTGGTCGCCCAGGCAGATGTGCTGATCGAGAATTTAAGGTCGGCGCGCCTGGCGGCTTTATGGCTGGACTATGCCCAGCCTGCAGGCATTTAACCCTCGGCGAATTTATTGCTCCTCACCGGCTTCGGGCGGACGGCCCTATGCCAGCCGCCGCTGGCTTACGATTTTTTCAGATCAGGGCCTGGGTGGCCTGATGAGCGTAAAACCGGGCGCCGGCTGACGATGAGGAGGTGCCCGGGCCGGTCAAGGTCGGGGTGGGCGTTTGGACCGATATTCCTTACCGGGCTCTAGTTGCCAGCAAGCCATTCTGGCGCATTGCCGAGCGCAGAACGCATGGGATTGGGGCAGTTGTATCGACCTGGCGCTAACTGGATGTGCAGCGTGGCTTGCCTGGCAATCAGAGCCTCAATACCTGACTACGGGCAAGGCGCCGCAGCGCATGGGTAATGCTCATCCGAATATCGTGCCTTATCAGGGACTTCCCCACGGCCGATGGGATTTTTATTTACTGGGACCCGGTGGGAAACGACGCGCAGTTTCGCAAGTTTTGCGACGTTAGCCGGCATGCCGAGTGGCGCAGGATGCGCCGCTTTGCTACCAATGCTGGCCAGAGTGGCTAATCGGGTCAGACGCTGATCTCCCTTGATCCGTCAGGTCACGGTGTTTCGCAGTACCACGCAATGGGATCGCGGATCTGGAAAAGGCCGGTGTGCCCTGCGGGCCGATTTCATAATCTTGCAGCAGGTTTTTTCAGGACCCGCAGTGCTGGCGCGGGGCTGAAGGTTTAGAATGGATCCACCGGCTAGGGGCCAATATGAATCTGGTCCGCCAACCCGATTCGCCTGTCCCGTACGCCTGTCAGTTACGCTTGGCCGCCGCCCCTGCTCGATTCAGCATGGGGCGCAGGTGCTCAGAGATTGGCTGGCCCTCTCCAAGTAGGCCGGGTTTTAACGTCACCGCAGTCAGCCGATACCCAGGTCGATTTTTCCGCTATGCTCGATATTCACGGCTCACCGTGGCCATCTGCTTGAGATTTTTCCGGGGCTTGCTCGGGGCCTTCTAGCTGCATAACCCCTTGGCCGGTGAAGCGCGTACGGCATTCTCGCGCGCACTGACCATCGTCAGCTCCGCCATGGGCATATCGCCATTGAAAGCCGCGCTTACCGGCGCAAGTTGCCGGTGATACGCAGGCTGGACTCGTCGGCTTCCTCAACCTTCCAGCGTGCATTCAGGCATATCCTTTCGGGCGCTCTCGATTCAACTGCTGCGGGTGGTTCAGGCTGCTGGCTTCCTCGCCTGATGCACTTCATATCCACGCCCACCTCTTCCCGTTCCCCAAAGCTTCACGCAGAATCGCGCGCTGTTCTTCGCGGCAGGTACCTTGGAAACATATCTTCCTGGGCATGCGCGCAAGGTGCCTGCAGGGTCTTGACATTGATCAGGGTGGTTTGCCTCACTGCGCCACAGTCGCCTCTGGGCTGGGGCGGGAAATTACTCTAGCGCCTGTGCGGCAGTGGGAAGCTCAGGCCACAGCGCGCCATCCCCGCGCAGAAAGTGTGGCCAAACATGGCTTTTTTGGATGAGTCACCGGGCGCTCCTTTATAGTGCATTGCCTGACTGGCAGTTTTATGCCCCGCTTCCTGATAAGCGCATGGCTAGTCTCTTACCTTTTTACTATAGCCGCAGCTCTTCCAGGTGTAAAGGCAGGACCATTCAGAACCTGTTCGCCGAGCTTCAGTTGGAAAAACGGCGAAAAAATGGCCGGCTTGATCACCTTTTGTGTCGATGAATATGCGTGCGTCAATATAATGCCATATGCGTAGGTGTTCTGAAATCGGCGTCAATTAGTATCATTTCCCGTTCAATATTCCCTAGGGAAACGTCTGAAAAGGGACTTCTAAACGTAAAAATGGCGCAGCCCATTTTCGAGATCACCGCATGAAAACAGATGAGCTTCGCTGAACGCCGGGAATTACGCCGGAAAACGTAAGCAGGACCCGCCGTGAGCGCTTCCTATCAAAGATCAGGTTGTCCCCTGGAAGCCATTGCTGGCATGATCGAGCCCCCATTTATCCCAGGGTGAAGGTGGGCGCCCTGCTATCCGCTGGAAGCCATGCTGCGGTGTTCATCTTGATGCAGGAAACTGTTTGGCTACAAGCGATCCGGCGATGAGAGGCCCTGTATGAAAACGAACATCTTGCGGCATTTTGCGGGCTTGCAGCTAGATCGCAATCCCCGACGAACCACCATCCTCAACTTCCGTCGCTTGCTGGAACGCCCACGCATTGTCCCACCGCCGTTGTTCGAGGTGCGTGAACCGTTACCTGGTGTGAACATGGGCTTAATTGCTCCGCCAAAGGGACCATAGTCGATTGCAACCATCCATTCATGCACCCAGTTCGACCAAGAATGCAGACGAAAGCGTGATTCCCGAGATGCATCAGACCAAAAAAAAGGCAACCAGTACTATTTCGGGCATGAAGGGCGCACATCGGTTGTGGATGCTGATTACAGGTCTGGTTCACCCAGGCTTGTAGGCACACCTTGCCAAACGCTGGCTGATTGTCACTCAGGTAGACAAGTTGTTGCACGGTGACGAAAAACCATGTGTGCGGTGATGGCTGGTACCACCGGCGTCAGAAACGGGACGAGCATAAAGGAACGCCAAGTAGTGGTCTGGTCGATTTGGCGTGCTGTCCTGGCAAGCTCAAGACGTTGGCAAAACAAGCTGATTGAGAAGGCTTACGCCGAATTCGAACCCGCGCCAAAGCCAGCACCCGCGGCAAGGTCGAGCACCCGTTCCGGGTGATCAAATTTGCCAGTTCGGCTTTACCAAGTGCGGGCTACAAGGCTTGGCAAAAATACTGCAGCTGCATACGTTGTTTGCCTGGCTAAACTTGTGGATGGCCCGGAAAAACCAGTTTTGTTGAAGTGCGGGATAAATCCGCCCGGAGTTCGGGGTTAAGACGGCCTGAACGGCCGAAAAAGGGGCTAAAACACCCAGAAAGCGTGGACAAGCTCGATCGAATCGTTAAGTAATGATTTTTTTTGCAAGTTGAAGTCAGAAAATTGCTGTCTGTATGGCCGGCTTTACTTTCAGGGACGTTCCCTAGTATTGCCGCACGACTAATTTTGATACCAATAAGCCAGCACCGTTTTTCGTGGACTGGTCTGTTGTTCTATTTGCGCGCCAGTGAGAAGGGAGTGACCCGAATTGTCAGTTAACTTAGCCAAGGGGAGGCGAGTTTTGCTTGGCTGTTTCTCCTTGGGCCTGTTCCCTGGGGCCTACCCAGCCTTGTCTGGGCCGGACCAGTTCTTATTGGACCGTCTTATAGAGCGTGCCCGCTGGGTGAACCAGCAGCCTGCGGCTGGGATTTCTACCTGCGGCAGTTGCCACAATGGACGACTGCCTCAGCAGGTTGCATCTTCTGCTTGATTGCCAGTTGGGGGCCCGCCCAGGACGACGAAGTTGCTGCCGCCTTACCAGTCCCAACCCCGCCGTTTATACAAGAATGGCCGGGGACACCGTGCAGCAATGGCGCCGTGCCCGGCGTAACCGCGGTGGAGTGGGGACCAGGCCATCACATGGGCTTTCCTGCTTGGCTCGGCTCGCTGGCGCCCGCGCGGGGCGATTTGCTTGGGCAAAAGCGCAGCTGATGGACCATTTGGACTGACATGGGTGGCAGACCCCCGCGGCCCATCAAGCGCCGCGCGCGGGTCTGACCGAGGCCAGGCCGCCGCGCAGCTGGAAGCCCCGCCTGGCTCTGGGTTATTGGGCCCTGATGCACAGGACGGGGCCAGCAGCCACGCTTCCCTTGCCGAACTATGATCGTGCCTGGGGGAAACTGGGCAACCGGGGCCGCCGCGATGTTATTGCGGTGAATACCTGGTTTGCCCTGGCAGGGGTCGCGCGGGGCTTGCCGGTTACTGCGCTTGGGCATGGCAGAAAACAAAGCATTCCGGAATTTTTGCTCCCGGCGGACGAGGAGCTGCGGACCATGCGCGCCGAGCGCTCGCCGAACGGTGCATCTCTCTC
>Ga0163217_1053571_pt1 | contig 11295 bp, 15 predicted proteins | sample SynspAceP_FD_185933 | JGI IMG/M metagenome (GOLD analysis project Ga0163217, IMG submission 185933) | Saline lake microbial communities from Ace Lake in Antarctica - Synechococcus sp. Ace-P (PacBio error correction) | ecosystem: Environmental > Aquatic > Non-marine Saline and Alkaline > Saline ... | reverse complement strand
CCGGGGATGACGCCGTTACCGGGGCTGGCTTTGGGCAGGCGGGCGTGCAGCGATGCCAAACATCTCAGGCCGCGGGGTCGGTAGTGTTAAGCTGCGAAATGTTGCCGCGCGCCCGCCTGCAAAGCAAACCGCGAAATCGCCAGTGCCGCAGCTGCGTCGAGCACGTCTTTCGCGGACAGATTCCGGCGGTGCGTGGCGCTCCAGCAGGTCCGAGGTAGGCGCGTGGGGTAGCCAAAGCCTCGATCCGGCGCGGACCAGTCTGGGGCGGCGATGTCGGTAGGGCGGCAAGCTCTGTCTGGGTCATGGGCTGATCTTGGCGCACTGCGCTTGCCGCACGCTTGCGCATTATCTGCCCAAAAACATGCGCCGGAAACGGACAGGGTCCCACACCATCGCCTGGACTTGCGGCAAAAAGACAAGCCACGTCATGATTCCCCCTGCCCGCGCTAAAACGAGGTTAATGAACAAAAGGTCCAACGAGCAGGATCAGGCCCATGCGCAGAACGACGCGTCCACACGCAACCCGGAATACTGGAGATTGCACTCTATCAGGGCGGCGCTGCCAAGCTGCAGGGCGTGAGAATGTCGTGAAGCTTAGCTCCAACGAAGAACCGCTTGGGCCGTCCCCGGAAACGATTGCGGCGTATTAAAGCGGCGGGCCGATACCTTGCACCGCTATCGTCCACCGATCATGCGGGGCTGCGCCAAGCGATTGGCCGTGTTCACGGAAATTGGACCCGACCTGGACCATTTGCGGGGCAGCAGCGACGAGATTAGCGCGTTTCCTGTGCCAGGCCTATGTCGCGGCCGGGCGATGAGGGTCATCCATACGAGCACGGCTTTGCGATGTACCGGATCAGCACCTTATGGGCGCGGGCGGCACCCCTGTTGAGGTGCCCGAGCAGAGGCGCGCCCACACGGATGTGGACGCGATTCTTGGCTTGCCGTGACCAGTCGCACGAAAATGGTGTCATCGCCAACCCCAAACAATTCCAACGGGCACGTTTATGGGCGAGGCCGAGGTCACGCGATTGGCGGATGGTTTGCCGGGCTATGTGATCCTCGTGCTCGACGGGCCCTACGGAATACGTGCCGGCTTTTGACGCGGTCTGCATCGCTGGCGGGCAAGCCGCGAAGAAATGTTGGTGCATGAACGCGCACCTTCTCGAGGTCTATGGGTTGGCCGCCATTGCGGGGTCGTTGGGGCTACGGGCCGCCGCGAGATTCATCGACGTTGCAAAACAGATTGCGTGGGCCGTTTAAAAACCTGTCGGATGCGGCTTTGGCGAAGTGCTGAGGGCCCGCACGCTAGACACAGGGGGACTATACCGACGCGTGTTTAGCGGGAATGCGGCGCAGCGCGCACCTTTGATTAGACGGTCTGCGCGCGGCAGGGGTTACTTGTGACGATATCCATGCGAATTTCGTGGCTGGCGCGTTTTTGCAGATCAGGCAGACTGCGCATGGCTTGCAAATTCAGCGCTCAACGACAAACGGCCTTGAATCGTCGCGCCCGGTTGGCAGTTATTAAACTGCCCGAAGCGTTTGCGGATTCACCGTGGGAACTGCTGGACGACTGCGCACGGATACTGAGCGTGGTGCAAAGATTTTATGGGCAGGATGATCGCACATGAACGCGCCTATCCAGGGGTCGCTTTGATTGGCCCGGTCTGATCGCCTCGTCGAGGCGCATGGGGATGCGGCGCGCGGGCATGGCCACGCATATTGCAGGCACAACGCGCAGTGCGAGACGCTTGCGATTGCCGATGAAATCGGGCTTTGCGACAGCCTGCACACGACCGCCGCCGAGGTGGTTGCAGGACGCCGATCTTGTGGTGGCTTGCCGTGCCTGTAGCGGTGCAATGGCGGCGGTTGCCGCCGAGAAATCGGCCCGCATTTGAAACCGGGGGCGACCATCACGATGTGGGGCGGGTCAAAGCGCGCTGGTGATCGACGCGGTTGGAACCGGCATCTGCCGGATAATGTTCACTTTATCCCCGGCCACCCGCTGCAGGAACCGAGGCATTCCGGCCCGCGTCGGGGTTTTGCCGCAGTGTTTTTTGATGGCAAGTTCTTGCCTGCTGGCCATTTGATGGCGAGGTGATTGCAGAAGCGGCTCGAGCGGCTCCAGTGCGTTATTGGCAGGGCGCTGGGCAGGCTATGTAGGATGGTGATGGAGCCGGACATCACGACCTCGTTTTGGCTGTGAACCAGGCCACACGCCACACCTGATTGCCTATACGCATGCGTCGTGTGGCGATGAATTTTGCGGCGTGTGACCGATTAGCGAAAGTGCATCAAGTTTTCTCTGCCGGGGGTTCCGTGAATTTCACGCGCATTGCTTTGCCAGTGTGATTCCAACGATGTGGCGCGATGTTGTTTTTGTAACAACAAAGCGGCCAACATGGAAATTCTGGGTCGCTTTACCGAAGAGTTGTTTGCCGGCAACGCGCCATTCCCGTACTGACGGACGCGCGCCATCTGCACGGACTATTTCACCCGCCACATGCGTGCAATTCGGCGCGGGCATGTATCGGAGGCTGGCCAAGATACCGACGCGCCGGATTTCGGGCGAGCAGCCATCAAGATGCCGCTTGCAAGGACGACAGTGACGTGGCCTCCACCAAACGCCGGAGCCGCCTGGCGTGTTCCTCGGGGTGGTGCGTGGCCGCGGTCGGCCGGTTGGGCCAACGCGGGCCGGACCGCTCGGTTAGACCAGAGCCGCGTCGGGTGGCAGCGGTGCTTGCAAACCAGTGTTCCGGTGCGGTTCAAACGCGAGGTGCCGGCCAAGGACCGCGCCACGGCATGGAGCGCGTCAAAACTTGCGTGTTTGCTTGATGCCAGCGAACACCCAGCCATCATTCCCCTGTGGTGCCCGGTGCGCTAGCGTCACAACCCAAACCTTGCCGCCCGCGACCATTCCACTGCGTCTGCTGCCCTGTTGTCCGGTTCGAGGCTGATATTCCGTCCGCGGTTCCCGCCCCTTAGGCTTCGATCGCACCCGCCAAGTGTCCGGCCGCAAACAACCCCTTCGTGATTCCGGACCCTCACGACTGAGGTGGCCGCCCGGCGAGCGGCGCTGCGCTTGCCTCAACGCGCCTGTGTTCTCGTCCGCCGCGGCCCCGCCCTCGCGTCCTGCCCAATCTGCAACGCGCGCGACCGTCGCGGCTGCCCCGGTTGGCCCGCAGCAATCCACGCCGCGCGTCTTGCCCTCGGGCGCGATCTGCGGTGATCCGGCGATCAAGGCCGGGCCAATCCCAGCGATTGCGGGACGCTTGCAGGCTGCGGCGTGGCAAAACCCGGTGCAGGTCACGTCGGTGCACCGCATCACCTTGTCCACGGCCGCGACTATTGAATTGGCGAACCGCCAAGCGCTAAGGCGCGTGACCAAAGAACGGGGCAATCCCGGCGGGGTCGGAAATACAGGTGGTGGCATTTGCGCAAGTTCAGGATCCGTTGGCGCATTACGCCTTGCCGGGACGCGCAACAGGCCAGCCCGTGGCGCGAATATCGAAGCATGGCAAGGGCCGCGCGATTTGAATTATTGCGCCATTCCGCTGCGCAATGCGATAGGCATAACGGCTGCTGGCCAGGGGTTGGAACGACCGGCGTCAGGGGCGGAATTTCTGCGGCAGATGTGGCAGCGGCCTGGCGGGCCATTTGGCACCGGTGCTGGACCGGGAATCCAAAACCGCTTTCACCTGCCACTTCCACTTTCGGACACCGCGTCCTATCGCCAGTGGACCCTATTGCCGTTAACGCAAGACCAGCGGCGGCAATTGCCAGCGGCAGGAAACCCGACGGAGCATGCGCCCGCCTGCAATCGTCAGGGTCCAGATCGAGCGTCTCTGCACGCCCCGATAGATGCGACCAATCCTTCCAGCGCGCTTTCCCAGTAAAGGGCCGCAACGGCGCGGGCAACGCGCCGCCGCGCCGGCCAATCCAGCATCGCGCGCAGTTCTGGGCTTGCACGGCGGATCTCGGCCGCTGGCGAAGCCGACAACTGGTCCACATCAAGCCTTCCCGGTCAGACGCAAATCCATAAACCGCCCCAACTTGCACGGGCCTCGGCGCGTAGCGAGCGCGTGATTTTGCGGGACGGCGCGCTGATCTAGCGCGCGGCAGATCCCACCGGGGCGTCAAAACGGACAAGCTGCATCAAGGCGCAGCGGTCTCAATTCGCGGCGCAGCAACCCTGGCCGGATCAAAGCTGCGCTTTTGATGCGCGCGAGGGGACAGAGGGCCAGCGGTCTGAAGCCCGATCTCGGGGTCAGCGGCGCATCTTCCAGCCCGCCCTCGTCGCAAAAGCGCAAGGCATTGGCGGGAACTGGTCCGTCGCGGGCCGTCACACGCGGCGCGTCGATCACGACGGTGGAGCGGTCGATCTGCCGGGTTCGCCTCAAACGTGACCACCAGCGAAGGCGCGCGCTTGGGCTTGTGTCAGATCATACCGCGCCAGCGGCTTGGATTAGCACTGTGCGCAGGCGGTTAGCACGCGATTTCAGGTGGGTTCGGGCCGGTAGCTGAGGGCAAGCAGTTGGAAAAACGCGCCTTCCCAAAGCCCAAGCCCTGCGCGGAATCGGCGACCGCCAGATCGCTTTAGGGTGGTGTCAAACCGCGACGGAAATCACGCACCGACAGGTCAGAATAGTCCACCTGCCAGCCCTCAGTGCGGCGATCCTTCGCCCCAAGCAGGGATCGCCGCAGCGGCCCCCTGCAGCCCCACGGACCCAATAGCCCGACGTATAGGACGGCAAAAAGATTGCCGGCCACCCAGATCACGATCCCGCGACATCTGGTTTCCCCCTTGCTGGCGCCGCCCTGTTAGGCATCCCATACTTTGATATGAGAGAACCAGTGACGGGATCGCCCGCTTTGCGTGTTTGGGTATTGGCTCGTTGATCTGAAACCTGAGTTTTCCGGTGGCCGAGGCAAGTTGTGGCGCGCTTGACGACTTATCATCGGTCCTTCTGCATGCGCTCCATCCATCCATCGCGGGACTTGACGACGATCCCCGCGTTTGGTGCTCGCGCTCGACGCGGTGCCGCGGGGTCTGCAACAGCGTCGGCCTTTCGGTTGCAGCCGGGTGCGGAGGACCGTGACAATTTGCAGCTTTGCGGGAAACGCGAGTTGGGTGCTTCGGCCCTATCTGGAGAAGCTCTGCCGAGGTTGACTGGGCTAATGACGGCCGGGTTGAGGCCGTGACTTAGTGATCGAACCAGGGATCACGTGCAGTATTTGCAGCGGCCTCGATCCGGGAAAACCCAAGCCAAGATCATCGCGCGCGGCTGTGGGCGGGCGTGGCCCAATGATTGAATATCTGTTCAACACGGTCGATCAATTTGGCGCAGATTGGCCTTGAGCGGACCGATCTGGACTGGCGGCGACCCGCGTGCGGTCGAGATTGGCCAACGCGCAGCGCTGAATTCGCGCCAAGCGCCGTCTCCCATTAGGCATTTGAGCCGCGCGCTTGCATAGTGTCGGCGCAACAAGATCACCGCCTGACGCGGAAAAGCGCAATGACCGACACCAGGCAACGTCCAAGACTCCAATCCGCGAGTTTCGCTGGCCACGCCGTCAAGATCATTTCTGATGCTGGATCGTCTTGGGGCCTGACCGGCGCTGGCGGATCGGTCATATACGATCAGATCGAATCCGTAATTTTTGTCCGGAATTTATAACCTAAAACGGCTTCCATTTTTGGCTGTTTTCGTTTGATCGGGCGGTGCTGACTTGCTTTCTTTTCAGGCTTTATCAATTGATCTCGGCTGTGCGCTGGATCGAACGGTTTTACCTCGCAGCCCGACGGCAACAGATGTTTGGCAGTGCGCCCCCGCTTGCTGGGCGGTCGCTGGCGGCCATTGCTTGGAGGGCGCAATACCGCAAGCCAAGCATTGGGGGCCACCTTCGTCACGCTCCATCCTTGATTTTCGGTGGCGACCCGGATTGACGAGCCGCGCCCGACATTACGCGCTATATCGTCAATTTGTTTGATCTTTCTTGGGCCTTCTCGGGCACGTTCTTTGGCCTTGCCACAACCGTCCGCCGGTGGCGAGACGATCCGCTCGCTGGCCCCCAGCGAAGGAGAAGGCGGCATTGACGCTCTTCGCGCGCCTGTATGGGGCGGGCTTGAAGAGCAGCTTGGCGGCCATGGGCACGGCTTCTCGTCTTCCTTGCTGGGGTTCTGGCGCGGATCGCTGGGTTTTGGCCTTGCTGGAGCTGTTCGCAGGTTCACGGAACAAAAACCGCTTACCGCGAGTTGGAAGACTGGGCTGTTCCAGATCCCACACGGGGTTCGTTTTTGCCAGTGGGCGAGGGGGCGAAGGGCGCAGCTTGACACGGCCGTGCGGTCGCACAAGTTCTCGACCATATGGCCGATCAGATGGAGACGTTGCAGAAAGCTGTTTGTCGAAATCCGACCAAAAGCCGTTCATGATGGACGAAGCGGTGATGTCGCTCACCTCGTCGGTCGAACGATTGAACTCGGAGACTCGACCGAAGCCGAGAGGTGGCCGCGCCGATGGCGGCGGGCCCTAGAACGCGTGGCCTTGGGTCAAGGAAAACCTGATCGAGACATTTTGCGCGGCAAAGTCTGCGGGCGCGACAATGTGGACGCGAAAGCCGGATGCGCTTGCCGGTACCATCGATGTGGCAGCTTTTGCGTATCTTGGAAGAAATGGCTGCAGGGCGTCAGGAGTCCGTGGCAGAAACTTGCGCGGCGAGTTGTCCAGCCTAAACCGTCTTTTGCGGCAACAAAGCCGCGTTGCCGGTGTTCCCAGCGACGACAAGGGGCTAGATCATGGCCCTTGACGCGGCGCGGCGGACAACGCGTTTAAATTTCCAAACATCTGGCCCGGCTTCGTGGATGCGATGACGGCCGCTGCTGCTGCTGCTTGATGTTCGTGCTGTCGATTCTTTATCGGTGGGTCCAAGCGGTCTTTGTCGGAAAAACGATCTCGGATTCAAAGACACAGAGCTGGACACACTGACCGGCAACTGACCGATCTATCAGCGGCTTGAGTTTTGTTGGAAGAACCAAAATGCAGAACTGGAAGCCGAAGTCACGCAACTTCAGGCGGCTCACTATTTGACGGCGCGGACGCTGAGCAAGGCGCAAGCCGGAGATCATTTGCACGCTCGAGGGCGCGCGCGTCCGAGGCCGACGCCCAGATTCGCATCGCAGATCAACGGCTGACCAAGTTTTGAGAGCAGGTCGCCTTGTGTTGACCCAGCAGGAAATGACTTACAAGGCGCGCAGGTCGCGGCCTCGGACGCATGTTTGCCGAGGCGTTTGCCTGTTCGCACGCGAGGCGCTTGAGTGGACCGCTTGCCCAGGGCCCGCTCTGAGAGGTGACGAAGACAGCAGAAAGCGGCACGCTTGGCTGCGGCCGCAACGCGAAGCGCATGAGGCACTTGATTGCGGATTGCGCATTTCAGAACGAGACGAACCGAGGCCAGGCTTGCCGGAATTGGCGGCGCGTTTGAACCTCAACCTCGACCGAAAGCCAGACCCTTGGCCGCCACAGTTGGAAGCCTTGCAGGCGGAAATACTGTCCGGGACGAAGAAACGCGCGACGGCGGCGAGAGACTGCTGCGCTGAAAGCGTTGCGCTTGCAACTGGCCGATTGTGGAACCGCAGCTGACGCAAGGAAGAACGCGCGCGCTTGGCCTCGAGCCGCAAAGCGGCCGAAAGCCCTGCGCCAACGGGCTGGAGGAGGCCGATACCGAAGTGACGCGATGACGCTCGCGTTGCGAAGGACCCGCGCCCGCGAGGCCGAAGAGACGGTTGACGCTATTGGCAGCCGCAGGATGCGGCGGGCGAAGATACTGAACGCGCGGTTGGCATCCGGCCCTTGGCCCAGCAAAAAACACTCTGAACACACGCTTGCGGGACAGAGACGGCGCGGCGTGCGGCACTTGAGGCGGCAATTGACCGCGGCTTCTGGCCGAGCGGATCTGGACGCCGATGCGTTGCGGCATTGCAGGAATCAGGCGCTATCAACTGGGAAGACCAGCTGGGCCGCGGCTGTTTGGCTTTGCGCGAGGCTGAGCACATCGGCAGGACCGCGCGTCTGACCGCTTGAGCAGTTGCTGCGAAGAGCTTGCCACAGCGCTGGCTGCGAAAAAACTGCTTGGCCCGAGAAGATGCCGTACGCAATTGTCGGAAAACGGAGCGTCAGGCGCTATTGTTGTTCGCAAGCCCGCGTCGAGTTGGCCGAGTGTTGAGGTTGCAGGCGCGGAGGACGCGCGCGCGTGGACGTTGTGAATGAGCAGGTCGAGGTGTTGCGCGCCGCAGTTGTGAACCAGTTGCAGGGTTTGCTGGAGATGATGCCGCAGACCCGCGACAAAGCGACGCCAAGTGCAGATCCAAGCGCTTGGCAGTCAGTTGAACCAAGCGCTCGCCCAAGTTAGCGGCTGAAGCAGCGTGCCACGGGGCCGAGCGCCGAGGCAGGAAACGCGCGCGGCTGGCTGGAAGACGAAGAACCGTAATCTTCGAGAATTTCCGGTTCGGATTTTCGGGCGCTTGCGTGCATATTTCTCGGGATCCCCAAGATGGCGTGCGGATCGTGGGTGATCCGCGTTCGTGTTCTCGTCGTCGGTGTTGTTCCCGGCCGGGGCGGGGTCGATCTGTACGGTGCGCGGTCAAGATTCAGTTGGCGCGCATTGCCAGCACGATCCGCAACATTCGAGGTGAAAAATTCCCGATGGCATCGATTGGATCCTGCGCGTTGATGGTTCATACCGATGAACCGTTGCCGGTTGGCGGCGGTGGCAAAAATACAGGGAGACAAACTGGGAAACTCAGGCCAAGGCCGCGCCTTGTCGGTGCGTGCAGTTTCCATGATCCAGCTGGTATTCCGCCAGAGCGCTTTGCGCCGCGACCGGCTTTGGGCGAGTATCGCCGATTGCTGAGCGGCAAATAGAATGCCGCACACGCTTCAGAACCCCGGATCGAGCTTGAAACTGACCAGCGCTAGGGCAGGGCGTTGTCGAGGCTTCCGGCGCACGAAGATCACGTCCGCTGGTCCGCGCAGGGTGATGCGGCCTTCGTAAGTGCTGCCTCCCATCCTATGCCTCTGCGCCAGCCGCTTTAACCGCTGCCCGATACATCTTAGCGCTGGGTCCGCTCCAGTGGCACACGCGCTTGGTGGACCGGGGCCGGAGCGGCCGTCCAATTTCGATCAAAAAACCGTACGCGCGCTGGGCCGAAGCCGTAGCCCCAAAGCACCATCGCGGCGGGATCTCCATCGGTGTTACCTCAGCCGTTCCCGCCGTGATCGCATCGAAGCTGGCACAGCGGGGCTGAAACCCAATGCTGAATACCAACCAACCGGGGCGTGTTAGGCAATGTCGCCCGCCCAAAAGCGCCGTCACCGCTGGCGATTTGGCAAAGCTTTCAGTCCCGTCTTGGCGCGAAACGGATTTCAATGCCCGCCGTCTTTATGCGCACCGATATATGCAGGTGGGGAATTCGGTTCGACCTGACAGGACCAACTTGACGAGCACAGTGCCCGCCTCGACCTGCTCGGCCGGTTGCAAACGACCAAAAGACCCTAACCGCATATGGCAAATTACTGCTTCTCCACCCGTCGCCATGGTCGATCACTAGTTCCATTGCCGCATCGCGCCCGTCCAAGTCAGGTCGCCGGGTTGGCCCAGGCATTGATGTCGGCAAGCGCGTCGCGCACACGCGCACGATTGCCGGGCGCGGCTTTGCCAGAACATTCAACGACCCTCCTCTAGGGGCGGGCAAGCGAGGGCAGGGCGAAATCGGTCCCCTGGTTGCCCTCATAGGACCAGCGGTCCGCAGGTGAAATCTGCTGCGCCGGGCCGGGATCACGTCGGTGAATTGGCTGGATGAAGCAGGTGTCGCCGAAGCGTGCAGTCCAGCGGCATCCTAAACGAAAATTCGCCCGCCCCGGCAACGAGGCGAGCGAAATAGATCAGTCCAAGCCGAGTGGCCTAGGCGCATTTAGTCCGCCGTCAGAAGCAGGTGGCTTTATCCCCGGGAAATCCGCACCTTCTCTGGCGATTGGATATCCAGATCGAGCTTGCCAGTTCTTGACGCCGACCTTTGACGAAAACCGCTTTGGCGAGCTTGCCAAACAGCAAGTTCTCGGCCAGCGGCTTCTTTGATCTGCTCCTGGATCACACGACCCAAGGGCGTGCGCCCATCTTCTCGTCGTAACCGCGCTCGCCCAGCCATTCGGCTGCGTGGGTGGTCAGCTCAAATGGTCACTTGGCGGCCATTAGCTGCGCCTCAAGTTGCCAAGCACGAACTTCTCGACCACTTTCACGCATCACCTTCTTTGCCCAACGGGCGGCGAAGGCGATGACTGCATCGAGACGGTTGCGGAATTTCCGGGCCGTGAACGTCCGCCGATGCAGCTGTTGGTCTTCGCTTCACGGCGATCACGGCCAAAGCCCATTCGGTGCGCGCCGCCTTGATCGGAGGCCCCCGCGTTTCGTGGTCATGATTACGATCACGTGCGGAATCCACCGTGCGGCCGTATGGTCGGTCAGCGTGCCGTGATCCATAACCTGCCAGTCAGGATGTTAAGACATCCGGGTGCGCTTTTTCGATCTCGTCGAGCAGAGCACACAATGGGGGATGCTGTCCACCACCGTCGGTCAGAAGCCCGCCTTTGGGTCAAAGCCCACATAGCCGGGGAGGGGCGCCGATCAGTCGCGGGAAAACCCGCGTGCTTTTCCATTTGTATTCCGACATGTCAAACCGCCAAGCAGTTCCACACCAGCGTATCGGCTAGTTGCTTGGCACCTCGGTCTGCCAACGCCCGTTGGGCCCGCCAAACAGGTAGTTGGCCGATGGGCTTTTCGGGTTCGCGCCAGGGGACCCCGCCACGCTCAGCTTGATCGCCCGAAAGATAGGCGCCACGATGGCATTGGTTCCTGACCAAAGGACCAACGCGCTTGAGGGATTTTTCCAGATGTCCCCGCAGGCAACTTTCGGGCGTCGTTTTCTGTCGGAACACCCGTTTTTCGACGGGGGGATACCGCGCGATTTTCTTTGCGATACCCCGCCCCTTCGATCTTCTTTTAGGGCAATTGTTTTTTGCGGGGGGACGCTTTGGATTCGAAACCAAAACCCAGGATTGCTGGCGCCAGAGCACCGGGCCTCGTCGATTCCCCCCCACGTCCGATTTGGCTTTTATTTCGGGCAGCTTTGCGGGTTCGTTTGAATGTTAAAAAACGCGCGGGGAAAAAGCTTTTTCCCCACGGGCTGGTCTTGATCGCATCGGCGGTATATTTGATGTGGTGATGCATTCTCTCTCT
>Ga0163217_1101542_pt1 | contig 11296 bp, 11 predicted proteins | sample SynspAceP_FD_185933 | JGI IMG/M metagenome (GOLD analysis project Ga0163217, IMG submission 185933) | Saline lake microbial communities from Ace Lake in Antarctica - Synechococcus sp. Ace-P (PacBio error correction) | ecosystem: Environmental > Aquatic > Non-marine Saline and Alkaline > Saline ... | reverse complement strand
GGAGTCGTTGAATAATAGGCGTCCATGAGATGTTCTCGCCCGGACTCATCTTGTGTTTTGCAGCTTTTTCGACAACGTCACCTTCGCCGATCAGGTCCATGGGTTTGACTTTGATGCCAGTGAATCGCTTCGATGCGGGGCACAGAACTGTGGGATTCATATGTGGATGCGTGCCGATTGTATTCGGACAACAACGTTGATCGTCCATGCCATTCAAACGGTTTTTGGCAAGCGTCGACAAAGAACTGCAGTTCGGCTTCTTGGTCCTCTCCCGCCAGAACAGGCGCAGGGGACAGATCGCGATTTCCTTACTTAAGGAAGCCTTGGCGCCTCCATGTCGGCGAACGCCAGGTGCGGCAAACATGGCAAGCCGCAGTCGATCGCAGTCGTTCCCTTAAGCGCAAGTATCATTGATGTTCACTCGCTAGAATTAACATTGAGAGGTCCGACTTCTTGCAAGATCGGCCCCCTTTATATATCTCCTTATTCTTACAGCGGAAAATACCGCGAATGGCATAGAAAAGGCAGACAACCAATGCCCCCCATTGGGTGCACCTAGAGCGCCCGAGCCCAAGCCAGATTTGCTAAAAAGGCACAGAGCCCAGAAGCGCTGAGTGAACAAACCGTCACCACGCCGCGTCGGTCTTCCATCCCAAGTATACCGGGCGCGCGCACTATCGGGGAATTTGATTGCAAGGATGCGTAAGGTGATCCAACGTCACCCGCGATGATCCCAAAGAAGGCGCTGTGGGCCAAGTTCCGAAGCGATCCAGTCCATAATGTGTCCTCCGGTTCTTTCTTTTTATTAAACCCGGCGGCCCAAGGCAAAGCCTTTGGCGATGTAGATTGCGCACGAAAATAGCGAATCACCAATGCGCCTTGCAACATGGTCAGCACCGCCCGCCGCCGCCAGCACACCCAGTCGACTCCCGGCGGCCCCGACGGTGCGGGTCATGGTGGCAGGCAATCGGCTTGGATCCACGGCTGGCTCAAACGTCCGGCTCAGCAGCAACTAACCCAGTGAACATGAACAGGAAGAAGGGCCGTTGACCCCGATTCCCCGGACCGCCACCAGCGAGCGTGCAAGAGCGGATGAAAAAGCGCTGGGGAAGCTGTAGCCGTCAGATATAGGGCGTCTTCGTCGAATCCTCCTTCGGGGAACGCCGCGCATGAACCCTTCTAGGATCCAACCGCCAGCGGACGTTGAAAGGGACAATGCGCCAGTGCCACCACGCGATATGCGTGTCAAATAGGCCCGGGACCGAGCCTATAAAGCTGGGAAAGAACGGCAGCGCGAAAACCGCAGGTGGGGCCACCGGTTTAGTCAGGCAAGCCCAGAAGAACAGGTTGCTTGTTCGCCCATGAAGGAATAGCGGTCTGGAAGGCATAGGCCTGCCGGGGGCAGCGCCACGCGGAGCGACGATCACCACTGTCATCACCACATAGGCCCAGCGAACTTCAGATAGCCCGTTACCATGGACGCGTCTCCGTCAGGATCGTCATATAGTTGTCACACCGTCAGATCGGCTGGCCACAGGGTAAAGCTTGTTGAGGTCTCTGGGTGTTGTCTTGAGGCTTCATGTTTTCAGCAGCCGTAGTCGAGCAGCAGCGAAGCAACAGCATGATACAACGCATGACAATCGCATTACCTTGATCTTGGCAGCGGAACGCACGGCGCGTATTTGTGCCAAGATCAGACAATTCAGTGGCCATTCCCTTTAATCAAGGTTCGTTCATCACGGTGTAAACACTAGGAGGATCAGCAGGATCACCAGATTAATACATTGATCGAGAACGACCGCCGCAGCAGGCCCAAGGGTCAACTGCTCGAGGGCCATTTAACCAGATCGATCGACAGGAAGGTTTGGTAGAGTTAACCAGGCCCCCGCCCGTCACGACGGGAACGGTTTCACGGTATTAGCATAAGCTGCCATAAAGCGCAAGCAGGATGCGATCATCAATTTTACGCCCATTACATCTTGGGCAGCTTCATATGTAAGCGGGAAGACTTTCAGCGGCTCGCAACTGATCAATCTTGGCAGCTTGTTAATACGCAATCGGGATGGATTGCAGACCGCATAGGCCAGCAGCGCCACAGCGGACGTTCCGTGCCAGACATCCATCACGATCACAAGTGATCACGCAGGCGCATAGAAGTCTTTGGGTGTAGTTATAGGTCGATCCCCAAGGCAGCGACAGGGTCTATAAACCACGGCAGGCCGATTATCGACGCGACCAAAATTCGCCAGATTGTGCCAAACCACGTTCCACGGAGATCAAGCAGCGGCGCATGGACATCAAGAACCAACACAGCGGACGCCCAAACCCTTTTTATCGGCATATTCAAGCGCCACGAGTTCCCAGCGGGAGATTTCGATGGGCCAGAATGATCACGAAAATGGAAATCTGACCGCCCCAAGGCCGCTTCACATCCGTTCGCTTCGCCAGCATTTTTGTGTTTGAACCACTCGATTTTGTCGTCAAGCGGAGGAGAAATTCTCCGGCGAAAGCATCCTTGCACTGGAATAGTTCAACCACGGTATCAGCGGGATCACCGCAGAGGAAAAGCCCCAGCAGACACACGGAGCCACAAGGAACCAGTGTTGATTGACGGTCTTAGGTTCATGACGCGTGTCCTTTCGCGAGGGCAAGCCGGGAAGCGGCGGATACTCGGTCATCTCATGGCCCTTGCGGCGCAACGCCGGCAGCTGTTGGCATAGACATTTTCACCCCGCAGGCAGGTCGAAAATAATTGCGGTTCATAATCCGGGCGTAATTCCGGCACTTCTTCGGCGATCACGTTTGATTTCGGTGCGTTAAAGTCCAGCGCAGCCACGTTCTTGTGCGCGGCCTACGTCCTCGATCGTTTGATTCGTGACAGGCTAGCACCCGCTCGCTCGTGGCAAGGCGGGTTGATTCGGACGCACGCCCAGTTCGACCTTTACGTTCCAGCGGCGCAAAAGCCGTGACCCAAGGCGATTCTCGTGTTGGCCGGCGATAAACGGCCTTGTCGCGTTACGGTCGGCCAAGAGACGTTCATAACCGGGCGAGCCGATGGCAAAATAGCCACAAAGGTATGTGCGGATGTCTCGAAACAGCTCTTGCGGGGTGCCCATCTGCGGACCACGCCGGGCCATCCATTACATTGACGACAACTTTTAGTCAAGCAAAGCGTCAGCGCCTCTGTCTGGTCTGGGTCACGTAATCATCGGTCGTGACCACAATTCATGTGCAAGATTATCAGCTGTGTTGGCGGCGAGTTCCCCCTTCATTATGGGGGTCGGATTCACGGTCAGCGGTTCGTCAAAACACGCAGCGCGTTCACGTCTCTCGCGCACATCCCCCGCCGAGCGAGATTTCTGTTTGGCATTCCGCCGTCAGCCCCGCGGCCTTGCGGTTTGAGCATGTCTTCATGCCGATCCAGCCCGCGATCCTGAGCTGCACGCGTTTCGGCCCACATTTAGCGCATACCGCACCACTCAGGTGCGCAGCGGCGCGGAACGCCAGTGTCGCGCTACAGTCATCGTGTCATAGACCACGCGAAACTGGAAAACCTGGGCGATGTCTGCGCTTGTTCGTGGGATCGTCTGGAGCTCAACCATACGGTCGTTCTGAACGAAGGCGCCCCTGACTGGGGTGCAGGGCCCGAGATGATGTTTGCAGCAACCGTGGATTTCCCGCCACCTCCGACGCCGCCCAAAAAGCGCATAGAGGCCTCGCCGTCGACCCAGTGTGGTTCAGTTCTTTCAGCGGAAATCAATCTTCGCTGGTAGGATTGGGCAAATAGGGAATTACTGGCGCCAGGTTTTATCAAGGGTATTTTTATGCCAATTAGGTCCGGTCCTCCCTATACGAGCCGCTGCGCCGCACTAGGAATGCGGGGGCCACGGATGTTTGCCGTTCTTTCGGCAAAGATAATAAACATGTTTCGGGTCAAGATAGACGCTTTCAGCGGTGCCCCCTGATCTTGAGGTCTTTGACCCCGTTAGCACCAGAGCAGACCAGTTTTGCGTTGGTGATCAAGAGTGAATAACGTCATCGGATCACGTGGATCTCCGGTCCGTTCAGCTTGCCCGCAAATTTCCAGCGCGTCGGCAGGACTGTGGAAGCTCTAGTGGTGGCGGAAGCCCGCGACAATAGCTTTTGCCATCGCCACAGTTCTTGAAGCATGCGAATACCGCGGCTCTTGCCGTTCGCCACAAGGTCAGGATGTCGCCTGCTTTTGGTTGCTGCTTTCAGAAAGTCATCGGCGATCGAGAGACACGCGCCGTGGTTGCATTCCAACGGGCTGGCGGTACACCCACAGGAGGTCAGGCCAAACTGCGTTGATTGGCCCTTCCCAAAGGAGTTGCGCGTGTTTCCCCGCCCCAGCAAAAAGTGCTATTCGGTTCGGTCGGTCGCATAGTACCAAAGATCGACCTGCCTCTTTTCCAAAGAATTTTGGGATTCTCGGCACGCAGCTCTTCGCGCCAGTTTATAGTCGAGGTTTGCGCGGTTTCGTCAGGCAGCACCAAGCCCTGCGTTCCTTGACCAATGCCCGGCGCCCAAGGCACAGCGTTGTTGGCTGGCGCCGATTAGCTCAGCGGCTGCGTCCAGATTGGGCGTCGAGTTATGCATACGATACAGCAGCCTTGCGCACGGCCAGACTGTCGATGCTTCGCTCTTGACTTGCCCAACAAACCGCATCGGGACTAGCGATATTGTGGTTAAACGGTTCATCGATGGGATGTTGATGAATGCTGACTACACCATGGGCAACCCGCGGTCTTGCACGCGACACTGCCGGTCACTCCTGACGTTTCCAGATGCACTTTGACCAGGTGTGGCGCACATCCCAGCCCGCCATTCAACCGTACATCCAGAGGATTGTCTTTAGCCCGGCAGAATGTACGGCCCAAGCAGCCGTTCATCAGTGCACGAGCTGCAAGTCAACGATCTGTCGGATGGATATGCGGTTCTGGCCCATTACGACTACTTTGGGACCAGCGCTTCCAAAACTAGCGACATGTTCCTCATCCCTTCACGCGCCGGGTGGCCGGCGGTTAGTGTTTTCCTGATGGGCAAGGCGGTGTTTTTATCACTTCATCCTAGCCTCTAGTTTCGTTTCAATTCTATCCCCGCCACAGCCGTCGGCCCAGCACTATGGCATCTGCGCCAGATGATGTCATCTGCAGGTTAAGGCAAATTCCTTTGTCGATCCAGCCCACTTGGGCCTTCACGGTCGGTCAGGCGTTGCCGCCAGAAGTCGCGCCCAGATCAGCTGCAATTTCTGCGGCGGTCGCCTAAAAACATCGAAGGTGCGGCCTATGCCATTGGACCAGAGCGGTCCGCCCATAGCGCGGGCGTTAGAAACGCCATTTTTAAAAAAAGCGGGCGTCACTGCAAAACTCTTGTTACACACGCCGGCCACGCCGTTCTACCGGAAAAAATCGCCGCCGTGGACAAGTGCCACACCCGGCGTCCATGGCTTAGCTGACCATTGGCTGAAATAAGGCGGATTTTTTACCAGCGCGCTTTCAAGCCAACGAGGTAGGTGGTTGCATCTTGCCGCCAAAGACGTTCAGCCGATTCGGCGCACCGCAGAACGGGTCGGTCGAGCCTTAAGCACATTAAATCCCGGGTCGTACCGCTGTGTGGCATAGCTTTCGCCCCGTCGTTATAAAGCCGGGCGCACGCGTCGGAGTAGGTTCCAGCGCACGATGTCATTCGTGGTGATCTCGCTTTTTCAGGATACTTCGACGCGACCGGACAAGAAGTCGCCTGATCTTCAGGCGTGCAGACTGGCTTTTCGGGAACACCATCCTCGTGGTCGGCATTCCGTTGCGGCCCGATTAAGGGTGAAATCCGTCTCGTAGGGAATGGTAAAGAATATATGCGGCGCATCTTCGGCCTTTTGGAAGAAAATAGCATTTGTCGTGGTGCATAAAGCTTGGGGTCAGCGACTGTTGACTGTCCTCGCACAGACCACCCCATTCCCGACGAATGATGGCACCGTGTTGCGGACACGTTTTCGACCCAACGAGACGCCCGCATTTTCACAGCATCCTTGGCCGACAACACGTTGCGTGCCGCCGTCCTTTGGTTCCAGACGTGCACCTGCCACATTGCATCGACGCGCCGGCAGAGACAACCTGTTGCGCGGGTATTGGATCCGTGCGCCGCGGGGCATGGCTATTCACGGGCATTCGAAACAAACACCAGGACGGCTGTTCTTCGACTCCAAGCAGTCGGAATATTCATGGCCTTTTTCGAAATTGGTTCCTGCAGCGGTGCGCCTCGCGGCGTGTTTGTTCAGATTCACCTGCAGGTCGTCCCCTTTGGAGTTATTGCCGCCCGCCCTAGATTGTCATTACCATGACAGACCCAAAGCGGATCAGCCACGCAGAGGCGACGCCCTTCATCACGCATAAAGCTTCAGCAGGCTTGGACGTGGGCGTGTCGCCCTTCAGAAGCGCATATCTTTATGATAAGGCAGCACGAACCCGCATCGGCCATGAGATATTGCGGCATACGCTTCAACGAGGTTCGCGTTCGATCAACGCCTTCACGCAACAAGGCGGGAACCTTCCCAGTAATTCCAGAATAGCGCAGCCCGCGTGAAACAGGCTTGGTCGAAGCAAGGGACTGTCGAGAAGCCAGTCGTCTCATCTCGGCCCAGACCACCACGTAAACCAGCACGGCCCACGGCATCCCGCGCGCATATGCCGGTCATCCCATTTGATTGCCCCTCGCCCAACCCCACGAAAAGAGATCGAGCGCTGTGTGTCTGTATCAGGCGGATACTCAATGAAGCCTCCCGCATTATATCGCGGCTCTCGCAGACAGAGCTTTTGCGGGACGTCGTGAATAAAGACACCAACCCTTTCGTTTTTACAAAGATCGAACGTTCGTTTCTTTTTTTTTCGTTTTTTGCAGAGCCCTTGTTTCAGGCCGTCTTAATCTGCCATAGACGCCGCCAATCTTCCGCGCACTTCTTCGACGATCATACCACGATTCGCGGCCTTGATCGTGCTCGCTTAACGTAGATTGTCGATTTGGACGGGCGTGGCAGAAAAGACACGCATCGCGGCCCAAGACGGGTGGGATATTATGTCAAATACTTCAGACAGCGCGTGGCCGTTTTAGAGCTGGCACGCAAGAGACGGAAAAGTCACCGTGACCGGGTGGCAGAGGCGTACTCTAATGTCACGTCCAGGACCACTTCCGACCCGCGATCATGTCGGAAGGCTCGCCGAACAGCGGCAAGCTGCAGACTCCATCAGCGGAGTGCATGGCGGCGCGGGGCTATCCGTCGGGCAGTTGGGATGTAACATCGTTCTGGACGCAACGCCCGACCGCCCTGAACGAAGAAGGCACAACGCCTGCCACTCGCCGAGCAATGTGCGCAATGGCAATCCCGCACGGGGCATCGGTGTTTATGGAAATCTGCACCAGCACCGAAGGCGGTCGCGCGTTAGAAAAGCCATGCCACGAAAATCTACGCTGGTGAGTTGGCCAACAACTCCACATCGCCAATATTCCTCGCCGCCAACCAAAAGCTCTTGCGAGATTTCATCCTGAACCCGGGGGCGTGTTGCGCGTGCAGACGGGCGGCCATGGTGGGTCGGGCTGGACCGGCCGAGATGGTCCAAACAGTTTCAGTTCGATGTTTCTTCGGTCCTGGGCATGCTCTGCCATTGATCGCGGCACGGGATTTGCTGGAGATTTCGATGGGCAAGAGGTGCTTGTCGCCGTTCTGCCATCGGGCGGTCGCGCACGGTGATGCGTCGCGTAGCGATCAACCTGAAGTTTCCAGCGCAAGCCCGCTCTGACCAATCTGTTCGTTGCGTGATGATGACCAGCCGCTTCTTTATTACCCGTCATCACGACTGCCCCGAAGCCTATAACCGGCGAATGTGTCGGCTGGGGCACCTCTGTTGTCAGGTATGACCTTGGCCTACGCGATTTGAAAACCAGCCATGAAACAGTTCCGAATCCAGACGGCTGGTTCTTGTGCCCGCCTGCATTCCTTCTGGGCGTTGTCGGGATGGATCACCGCTAGTCCACATCACAACTATTCATTCTTCGAGATTTTCACCCTGCATCGCAGGTTCTGGATTCGGCACCGAGTGGTGCCGCGATCTGATTCACGACAACCGCGACTTTGGGCCACTTTGGCCGAGCGACGTTTTTTCGACCTTTGTATTGCTGGTGCATTCAGATTTCCGCTGGGGGATCGCGCTTGGCGCTTTGCCATCCCGCGCAGGGCGGTTCTGGGGCGGGGGGCGGCATTGGCAATCGCTATCGTGCCCCTGCTCGAGTACCGTGGAAACATGATCCCTGCCCTATGGCTCGCTTGATGAAGGCGAACGATACAGGGATTTTGGGAGTGGTTGCGGGGGATTACGGCTGGCCTGCCGCGTTTGGAAGACAGCGTCGTGACTTGACGTGGGGTATGGTGATTCCTTGCGATGGACACATGGAATTGGCACCAGCCTTGTAATTGAGCACATCCTCTTGCCCTTATCCGCGCTGACCCACCATCCCGACCGCTGTATCAGGCCGCGGCACATCGGACGGCGCGCGCAGTCCTGGCAGGTGTTTCGCCATATCTCAATTGCCGCCGTTATTGACAGCAATCGTATTGCTCATGGCGGTGCTGTTTGCGGTTTAATGGACAGTATTTCATGATTCTACACCGAGGCCTTCCCGCATTCAAACGAGGCGAGGCCCTGCCGGCGCAAGCCTGTTTCTGGCCGTCTATCTGGGCGACGGGAAATTCAAGGCCTTCAAATACGGGCCCCTGGCCCGCGCGATCTGTTCTGTATTTTCCTGATAGTGCTTTGTGTGGCCCGTGGGTAGTTCACCAAGGTTCAGGCAAGCTTGTGACCCAAAGCCCGAGGTGCCGCGCAATGATACTGCGTGCGGGAATGGCCAGTGATCCAAGTTACTTCTCGCGTGGGTGCGCGGGGTGGACTCTTCAGCTTTTGTGTCGTCGGCTCCCTGCGAGTCTCCTCGGGTGCTCGCTCGCTGTGCTGAACATTGTCTGGGTGGCAACTTATGACACTGAGTTTCGGGATGTCTCTTGTGTGCTGGTGTGCTCTCATCTAGCCCTTAGAGAGGCCTGTGCGGAGGATCGCGCGGGCTGACACCAGTTGGCAGAGACGGACGCTGCGCAGACCTATCGCCTGGGGCACCGGATCTAGGGCGGTCGCGATCCGGTGCGGCGATTAGATAACAGAGCAGGGCGCGCGCGGGCCTTTGGCATCTCTGGATCGTCCTAGGTTAGCCACTGGATCAATTATCGGCCATCGCCTGTCCCCGTCGCGACTCACCCTCGCAGTCTCGCGCCTCTAAATCGCGTGTTGCGGGCGGGCTGTCGCTGTTCTTGGCCCGTCGGATTAGGGTGCAGCGCGCACCTGGTTCGTTTCAGCTTCATCGGCGACTCCCGGTCGAGTCCAGCCCTCGGCTCTCTGGGCGCCGGGTTGTGGGTGTGCTGAGCACTGAGGGAGCCGATTTATCCAGGGCTGTTGTTCCGTGCCGTTGGCCGTGGTACTCCGTCACAATTACTGCGCTCGGCCGGTTCATCGCCGCTGGCGCCATCTGTCTTGTCTCAAATTGGCGGGGTTGGTCCGCTCGTGAGACTCGGATGTGCTAAGAGGCTTTTCAATATTTTAGCGCCGTGAACTGCGAGGGACAAGGCGGAATGAGTAAACGGAAGAGCGCTCTTCTCGCCGCGTCATATCTCTCGCGTGGCTCTTACATCTGGAATTCTAAACGGTCTCTGGTACCGCAAGACTCGCCGTCGCCGCGGCGGCATATCGAGCGTGCTACGGGAGGTCTGCGGACCGTCATCTTCTGCTAGGTCATATGGTTCCCTCATTTGCGCGGTCGCGTCCAGGAAGGTCGTTGCTCGTCGCATCTTCTGGACCCAGATAATGGCTCACCAAGTTCTCTGTGGTCGGCTGCAGCGACGACCGATGGAATTTTTTGCGCTGCAGCGGATCATATCACACTCGGTCTATCGTGCGGCGTAGGTCGGATGGCGTCTCCAGCTGACCTCGGAATAGCTGCAGGGGGCGGTTGGTTCGGCATGTCTTATTTTGCCAATGCCGCACACCTATCGCGGGCGGCTGCTTCAAGGTAGGGGAGGTGTGACCCGCCGCGTGGGCCCACCCTAGTATTACCCTCGCGCGCTTGCCGCGATAGTGCGGCGCGCGTCACCAGCCAGGCGGTTTGAGATAAAGCCAAACAAGATCATCGTCGGGGTTTAGTTCGATGTTCAGCACGATCCGTGCCCCATAAGAGAAACACGGCGGATCATCTCTCGCACGCGGTGTGCGCTTATCTATGGGATAAAGAGTTGGCCCGATCTGGTCCAGTACGCGACAGCCTGCTCGAAACATTCGACGGGCGCCGTGTGTATCTCTTCTCAGAGACAACCAACGACTACTCGCGGTATGCTATCGCGGGTTTAAGCAATCGCGCGGAAGCGGGCACTGCCGCAACCACGAGTAAATTGCAAGTGGCGCCCTCCTGGGAGTTGTGTCAGCGCAAGACAGCGCGCAGCCGCTCCGCTTAGGCATCTTGAGCCCCGGTCGCCAAGCTCAGCACGGTCGCCGCCGACGATGGTCAGCGCAAAAACATCGGCGAGCCGAACCCATGAATTGCAAAGAAAGAAGCTCGCATCGAATCGGCGGCTGGTGCAGTGCGCCTGTGCCCCATTGCTGCACCATATCCAACGATTAGATTAACGGCGTGTGAATCCTCGTTGTACCCGCCAAGCAGTATCGCCGGATTTTAACGACGGGCGGCAAAACCAACGACCCCCCGAAGTATGTGAGTGGGCAAGTGCTCCCTTATATCGACGCGCATTTGCCACTCAGCACGTTCGCGGCACAGGCTGAAGGCCAGTCAACGCGGCATAGCGCGTCAGAGCCGCATGGGCCTTTCGCGGGCGCACGTGTGCGGGACGTCGACTTGTTGCACTGCAGCAGAGTTCTTTTGTCCGTAACTCTGTAGCACCAGACGACGGTCTGAACAAAGACCGAGATTGCAGCCGAGGCCGTCCAAAGGTCCTAGCGCGACACGACGCCCCGTGGATATTGTCCAAACAGCAATGACTCGAGGATTGCTGGTTGCGTGCTCGAATCGAGGTATTGTACATGGATGAATTTGGCCCGCGATCCCGGATACAATAGCCAGAGAAGCGACCCCTTCATTCACGACCCTGGTATCGTGGTTTGTACTCCGGCCTGATTATGCTCAGGTTATTTCGGGTCGAACATTGTCGCAGGGGACCATCCCCGCCGTGTCA
>Ga0163217_1039036_pt1 | contig 11296 bp, 5 predicted proteins | sample SynspAceP_FD_185933 | JGI IMG/M metagenome (GOLD analysis project Ga0163217, IMG submission 185933) | Saline lake microbial communities from Ace Lake in Antarctica - Synechococcus sp. Ace-P (PacBio error correction) | ecosystem: Environmental > Aquatic > Non-marine Saline and Alkaline > Saline ... | reverse complement strand
GTCAATCGGAAATCTAGACGTTTAAAGCTTTTAAGAGAAAGATTTACGGCCATTCAAACCAGATGTGGTCAGCTACATTAATGATAGGGCAATTAGCCAGTGGTCAAAGCTCCCAAACCTTTTTAAAACGAAACAAGACTATAAAAATGGCTGCTGCGCTTACAATGCCTATATCCACTTTGGTTGACGATACCGCAGGAACCGCGTATGAAAGAACGGTTTTAGTGGCCCTAATGGAATGTATTACCCAAATCTTTGGATTGCCAAAAGTAATTCCCCAACTTTTGGCCATGACCAATAAAAAATAATGGAGGAAACATTAATTTTACAGCCCCATTACGAATTTTCCTGAGACTAGCGATGAGCAAAAAGAAAATCTTAGCAGTTATTATTACCGGATGGATTACTGAAAATATTATTCCAACCCTTACCAGCAGAATTACATGATTTTATGCCTCAGCAATATGGAGGCTGTAAGAAGATAGAGAGATAAGAAATAGATATATAAAGTGGAAAAGAGCCTATTATGACTGTATTGCGATTAAGTTGTTCACAACAAACTGATATGACAGCTGATGAAATACATCGAATTTAGGCTAAGTGAAGTAGCCTCGAATTTCGTATGGAAATGGAAAAAGTGAAAAAAGGAAGTCGGTTTTCGAGGGCGGAATTTTAAAAGAGTTCTTTGTCATGAGGACTAAGAAAGAGTTGATGCCTTTACAAGTGCAGAAGAGGGTGGATGCCAATTTTATGCGATTAATGAAAAATGAAAATCTCAAGTAAACAAACTATTTGGGAATACAGCCAAAAACCAAAAGGGGTTGAGTACGTAGAACTGACGCGCTTTCAGAAGAACGCCTTCTTGCAAGTGCGGGAATTACAATTCCAGTTCTATGGATGGAACCCGCACCAAAGGTATTTTTTATTGTGCCCTCAGACATCAACGAATACAACGTATTGTATGCTGACGAAGATTCTTATTTTCATGAAGATATTCTGGCATCATATCAATATTTTCATTGACACAAGAGAACCGAAAGATTTACCTAAGTTCAGAAAAACCTTATGGCTTATAGACGCTATGGTGAAGGTGCGGCACTCTACACCAGAATCTCTCGGGGAAAGAATTAGGATCTATTATGATAGGATTCCCGTATTTCAATTACCTTTGGAATGTTAAAGTGCCGAAATGCAAGAGCTATTTCGCCTTAGTGGTGGCGATACTGGCTTCATTCGAAAGGCTTGGGTCTCGCGAAAAAGCCATTCTTCATCATTCCTTAGCTAACCGAAGCAGAATCTGGAAGCAGGTATTATTCAGGAAATTGAACGCTACATTGGCAATTGCCGGGTCAGGCGCTATCTTTATTAAATAGGACAGTTAAAATAAAGGAAACTTAGGGCAAAGGCAGGATTTAAGAATTAGATGTGACCAATTTTAAATATCAAACGCGAGTTTCCATATACCAAGTTTTTAGAAACGGTTGTGTGCCATGGCACTTCTTAGAAATAAGATTGATACTTGATTAAGTCAAATCTATAGACCAAAAAAAGGGGAGCAACGCTCCCCTATATTGGGTTTAAAAAATTACTCAACTTAACTAAAAAACCAATATATAAATCGAATATTCTTTTGAAAATTACCCTGGTAAATCAGTTTTTTACGTACTAATACTATAATTACCATTTGAATGCTTTTTTTGAAAGTTTATCGCTTTTTCTCCACTATAAAGCTGTTAATCTAAAATTTCTCGTATGTAATTACTCTATTTTTCTGATCAAAAACCATTACAGTTACATCTTCTTTATTACTACTTCATTAGCTTCATTAAAATACATCCTCTTTAACCCTAAAGCTGGGTTTAATAACCTCGGTTTTTACTTACAACTGTTATTTTTGATTCGTTCGGATGGACAATAAACATAAGTCATTATTTTAATAGTATCTTTCCACATTAAGGTTAAGTTCCAGATTCGAGCTTACTCAATCGAACTTTTTTTTCAATGAAGTATATTGAGCACACTTCACCAGAATAAAATAAATTACGGTCACTATGCTAAAAACTGTATACTTGTATATGCTTTCGAAATTGGGCTAGATTAAAAACAATTACTCTTTTCTGTATTTTTTGATACACAAAATCTAAGGTAATTCATTTGCCATTGTAACTAAGTACCTAGTCCACATTAGCGACATTATATGTAAATTTTAAAGTTGTTTCATGACTTTGTTACCTTTTGTGGAATTACTACTTATTTATACAACAAAATTTAAAGCCAAATGAGTAAAATACACCCATTTAATTTCCTATTTCTTTGCTATTTTACCATTCGGAAAAAGAGGTTAACATGCAACTATTGGTTAAAATAACATTGATTATGGGTAATTTGCAAAGATTGAAAAAAACAAGGTTTTTTAATTTTACAAAAAAGAAAATATGATAGCACCAAAACCTGCTTTCGAAGCATAGCTCCCGTATCTTGGACATTCGTTTAACCTATCAAAAAAATCTTGATGAAGATAAACCTAACACTCATGCCATTTGGCATTTTTCACCTGAGATAGAATGCTATATAAGGGTGGTGCTGGGAAAACGAGCAAATAGGGAGTCATGTATCACATTATTCTGACGGTGATTAATACCTTATTGGACTCGGAATTTACCCATGCAGGTGTTCACAGATTTAGTTTTAACGGGTAATAAACGGAAACGGTAGTACAAATTGAAACATGATTTTTGGGAAGATGATTTTATTTTCAATCATCCTGAAACTGAAAAAGATACAAGCTATTTTTCGAAGTAATGTAAAGGAGGGATTGCTTTTTTATGGTAAAACAAAAAAGACAAATTCGGAGAGAAAATTATTGAAGTTTTTAGAATTTACCAAACGATTTTACAAAGACTCCTATCAATTTTAAAATATTTAAATGATTGGCTAATTCTAATGCAGTTTAAAATTTTTAAATGGTGAAGGATTTTTCTATGGGGAACCTCTATTAAAGATACGATCGAATAAATCTGGTTTTCAATACGTAAAAACAAAATTTTAGGGAAGAAATTACCTTAGAACAAATTTGCGGATATGGTGAGATGACAATACATCATTTTGTAGATATTTTAAGAAAATAACAAAAAAACATTCTGTGCAGTTATGTGAACGATATCGTTGGTACACGCCTCAAAATTATTTGGCTGAAAAATGCAACCAGTATAAAACAGAGTGTGTTTGAAGTGGAATAATAACTTTTCTCACTTTAACAAATCTTTAAAAAATTTCACAGGACAAAATCCGTCTGCTGGAATATTCGAAATAAACTAAAAAAAGTATTACAATAAGGAGGTAAGCTCAGCATAAGTTAGAATTATAGCATACTTTTCCAATTAGTACAGCTTAAAATTAGCAAAACTTAATTTTTATTTACAAAGGAAAAATTAGTGCTAAATAATTATTTAAAGCCACCGATCTTTTACAAATTCTATTTTGTTTATGGATGCATTAAGGGGTTCCCGTCATCATTCTTTAAATTAACCATAATAATATTATCTTACTGTAACAATAGTTTCATGGAGTCATTTTATCCTAACTTCACAATTAATGGGGTGATGGAAGTTTTTCCAAACCTTAACTACTCTATGCAATTTCAACTATATCTCCAGTTGTGCGTTACTTCATAAAGTAATTTCTGATATAGTATTGGTAACAACCTTTTCATTTCTAATTGAAATATGCTATAAAGTGCAGCTCTTCGTCTATCCAGCTAAGTATTTACCTCAAATAGCGAGTTTTAGCATTTAAATCTTTGCTGGGTTTAACCCATTTTTCTTGTATGGATATCTCATTCTTTTTTTTGCTAAAAGCTAACCAAAGAATTTTAGCTTTCATTTTACTGAAATAAACATATAGTTTTTATTTTTTCAGAATATGAAAATTTGAGACGTGTTTTTAATTTAAAATTAGGAATTAAATAGGCAATTAATTTTTAAATTTCATTTATTACTATTTGACCTTAAATACAAACCATTTATTAAAATAAAATCTGCAAAACTTAAAAAAATATCAGTATTTTTTTATATCTTAGTGGATTATCATAAATCCAAAACTAATTCTTAAACGGACAATTAATTTTTACCAAGGTTTAAAATGCAAGCGTTTATATCCTTAAGTAAAACAAAAAAATAATAGAAATAAAATTTTTATGAGCAGTCTATATTTAGTGAGAAAGAACACTCAACCTACCGATAGCGATATTTGGTACTACCCTAATTTCTTCACTACGAAGAGGCTAACAAACTATTTTAAGCCTTAAAAACAGATAATCCTGCAGGCAAGATGATATTAAAGTATTTGGCAAAAACCTATGCACAGCCAAGCATTTAATCCGGCTATTATGCAACAACGGCAAACCTTACTCGTACTCAAACATACCATGCAACCCTGAGTTTTTCGATACCCTAGCCCATATAAAAAACAAAAATAGAACTCGTTTGCTGAGACGAAATTTTACGAACCCTGCCTTCTTTAAATCTATATAGAGCTGCTTAAAGACAGTAATGGTTGGCATGCAGACAACGAAAAAGGAATTAGGTATTAATCCCATATATTGCTTCGGTAAGCTTAGGTCACGAGCGTTTTTTTCAACCTAAAACACAGAACCACAAAAACTTAAAACATAAAAGTCTTGTTAGAGCACGGTAGTCTTTTATCATGAAAGGCGAAACAACAACACCCATTGGTTGCACAATTCCAAAAAACAGCTAAGCCATTACAAGAGGCGGATTAAAATTTAATCCTTTAGGGTGATAAAATCAAAAGGATGCCCAAAGTCATGGGCAGCTTTTTTTGCTGTTATTCAATTTACAACACCTTAAGAGGATTTACCAGCCGGACTTCTTTGCTGCCGTAGCCAAAATAGGATTTATTGTTATAACTTCCTTGTTGCGGTATAGGCCATAGAATTCTTTTGAACTGTACGCGAATGCTCTACACCATTAAAGGAACCTGTGTATGGAGTACCCTAAGATTTTTGGCCGCCGCAGGAGGGTTCCATTCCCTACTTTTGTTGGAATACCTACTATAGGTTGCTAGTTATCATTTTGGCAATCTGTGACATATCTGGACCACTCTTCTTGCCTTCCATTTAGCAAACTCAATTCTTCTTTCCATTATAATACCTTCCACCAAACTGCTGGTGGTTAGACAAATATAGCGCCGCCCACAATTTACTGTTGTGTAGCTGGCAGAGCCAAAGACTTTCGTATTTCCACCGTATTCATAAGCCGTAAGGCAAGTCTGCTCTCACTACCCGGAATGGAGCATTAAGCTTCTGCCATGTTTAAAAAGCACCTCTGCATAAACGCATTACGGAGAAGGATCTGTAACGTTACCCCATCTTTGTATTTATTGGTGTATTTAAACGCCACAAACAGTTCGTACTAAACACCTTCTTCTTCTACGTAAATCGTAACCCAACCATGCTGGGTTTCTCCAATTAATTGGACTAATACATACCAAACCTCTTCGGTTGTAACTGAGAACCCAACGCCGCATTAACCCGCCGGATTATTTCAATGCTGTATTTTTCCATTGAAAAAATAGATTCAGAATTATTAATAACCTGGCATCCCCAAAAACACCAATCTGGTGAGCGTAAGGCATAAGACCATTTAAACTTAGTTCCTTCGGTTATAACCATGGCCAATTTACGCAGGTGTAAGATATGCTCTAGTCTTTGAATGCTTATAGCTGACTCTTTGGTAGCTCTTACCAATCTAAGTTTCCACTCTTTCTGCTTTCGCTCTCCCAGTTAAAGCCTCTGCATCATTCAAATCTTCAAGAATCCTTGTATAAACATTCTGCCACTGTTATTACCGGACTAATGTTAATGCTAATTTCTATAGATCCGTAGTATTAATCTCCCACCAAATCAGGTAAGGAACTTCCTAGTGTGTAGCACCTGGCGTTATCATTGTTAAGGTTTTGCAAAATGCCCACATAACCTCATTGATGTCGCAATAGCTCTAAAAAACTTAGGCTTGACCCAATATATCGTTCGGCCACCTCTTGGAGTAATGATACCATTTGCAACCGCGCCTTCAAACTCCTTCAAAACAAGTTTTGCTCTATTAAATTAGGCCGGTAAGTATCGCATCAATAAAAAACAATTATTTGGCCGTACGTAGGGATTCAGTTGGTAGCGGTATACGTCAATTGTAAAATCCTGCTATATTCACAGGCATCCTCACATCTATTAATTCCCCTTGTTGTATAAAGGCAGCTCCAAAAGGGTAACCACGACCAGCACCAGTATAAATACCTTATCTGGGCAGCATTATACATTCAGTAACAGATAAATTCGATTTAAGGGGCAGGATAGTAAATGCTAGCTGCTTTACTGAAACCTGATTAAAAAGCTTCTTAAGGCAAATTTACGTTGTCATCGTACAGCTTTGTAAAGAGCCAAAGCCAAGTGCGGCAATTAGGACAAATTTTAATGCTGAAAATTTATTTTTATGTATTGTTTTTATATTTTTATATTTTATTAAAATCCAAACATTTAAGTCCAAGAAATACACTCGATATCGGAGTTCCGTTTAAGGTCTACACCACGCAGCCTCCTGTTCAGGAATCTAAACCTCTATAATTAGTAATCACCCATACATTTTGTGCCTGTACAAACTTCTCACTTTTTGAAATCCCAATGCTCGTAATGGTTTTAGGTAAAGAATACTTAGCTAGCCGGGTAATGTTATCTAACCTTGATTAAAGAATCGCCACTTCCAAAACTCTAGATAGTAGCTACAGAGGTTAGTTACTTGTTATGTATTGCTCAGGCATTACATCTTGGAGATTACAACCGTCACCAGGGTTATCACCTTTGCCCATCTACCTAATATTCAGTTCCATTGTTCGTAAACTTTTGTATTTAACAATTTCTCTTACGCGTAGCGTTGAAAATTTTATTACCCCACTAAAACGAACAAAAAGCCTAAATTCAAAAGTTTTTATACGACATGTTAAGGAATTAACCACCAAAATATTTTTGGAAGGTTATTGTTACCAAGTAATTTCTCGGTCAGTGTATAGGCACTAATAGATCCAGTACTGAACACGGCTGCAGGGGTTAGCTTCATTAAATACAGGCATAAAACTAGCGCCTGTAATTAAAGCTTGAACACACGAGTACCATCAGGCTTTTAAAATACTATATGGACATACCATTCGGCAGGGTTTACACCTCCATATCGGTATCCTATATAGGAATTAAAGACTCACCTTCGCGGAGTGATGGTATTGGTCCAATCGATCTTGACCATTTACTTAATTCTTTGTACTTCATTATCTACGAAAGATATAGGCAGGGAAACATTCCATTTAATTCCTTTGTCAAATTAAACACAGCATTTTGCAGTTCAAATTCTAAACCTGAATTTCTACCTTTACCAATATATAAGGGTATCATAGCTATTGTTTGGAAATACCAAAAGAGATATCTGGCGTAATACTTAAAGCCAGATTAAAATCGGTCGGTCGTAATTTCTAAAATAATTTCAAAAGCAAAGAAGAATTTACTTATTGAAATAAAAACCTTTTTTTAAATCTAGCAACCAATCATCCGAATTTTTTTTCACTTGTTTCCCACAATAGATTATTATCTTTTCCAAAATTGCACATAAGCAAATACCATTGTTAGTACCCATATTGTGCCAGAGCCATTATAAGCCAAATAAGGATAAATTTCCAATCTCTGTATTCCCTTACTTTACCGTAAAGAACCTCTAAGCTTAAAGTCAGATACTACATTCTCTAAGCCTCCATAAAAGTTTTCCTTACTTACCGTCCATCCTATGGAAGCAACCTGGAAAAACACCATATTGTTGGCCTGTGGTAAAGAAGGACAAACCGTCTTCTACGTAAACTTCTTGAATAAAATTACTTTTGATCTATAGTAGTTCTTGTAATTTTAACCTACAGCAAAGGATATAATTCCGTTATTCCGTAAACACCACGCCTGAACCCTTTACACCATAAGTCCCATGAAAACTAATTCTTGATCTAAAAATTCATTACTTAAATCTACCCCCGACCAAAGAAAGCTTTTTAATTGTTCTTTTTTTGATATTTCAATTTAAATAAGGTAGCGGAACATTATGATCTTTCTCCATAGGTTTCATCTATAGCTCAATACATTTTTGCCCAGTGTCCAGTTCCACCGTTTCTTGGAAATTGTTTTGAACTCGCCATTCGAACCAAAACCATCACCACTTGTGTAGGACTCCATATAAAAACCATTGGCATTTGTATTATCAATACTTACCTGAGTTCTAAAGTTAACGTAGAAAGGGGAGCTTAATTATCCATATAGACATTTCCTATTAATCGATTTACGTCTACTAGTTTCTTGATTGTTTATCTAAGACAACGGAATGTTAGGTAAGTTATCGCCAAAAGTTTGCTAGGTTAGAACCTCTACCCATTCTATCTGGAACATCATCTAAATATTACCCAGTTGGTTTCATTGGCGTCAAAATAGCTACGTTTAGGATGTTGACGCATTGCATTGAAATAATTTCCCAGATAAGAATTCGTTCCCGTGTTCAACAAAAAGTTTCTGTTCTGGTTATTTCTGCGACTAACCCCTACACCAACCAATTTTAATTTTTTTGACTATATTGTAGAAACGAATTGAAAACATGCTTTGAGAGTTTAAGGTCTTAGCCCACAGCTTCAAGGTCATTATTAGCCTACAGAAGTAAAAAATGTGGTTCTTAGTTCCGCCCGAAAATGATAGTTGTGATTCCTGTTGAAATGCCCATTTTATTTTAACACACCAGCCTGCCAATCTGTTTCAAAAATCGGTACCTGCTGCCCCATTAAACCCGTCTTCTATTGGTACGTTTTTCATTCTGATTGGTGAATAAAGGCTTGAGTTTTTAAAAAGAATCAAAGGTTTTTTATAGGGCTAGCAAAACAACAGATGTATTATAGTTGATGGCAACTGTACCTTCTTTACCTCTTCTTATTGTAATTAAAATTACCCCATTGGCAGCTCTAGAACCATAAATAGCCGTAGCAGCCACCATTCCTTTAAAACGTCAAAAAGACTTCAATAATCGGCTGGAGTTAATTTCCCGCTATGGTTTGTGTCTGCATATTCCACCGCTTCTTCTGTGAAAAATTGGAATACCGTCAACAACTACTAAAAGGGAAATGTACCAGAAACTAATGGGACAGGCAATTCCACGAATTCGTATTCTTGGTTCTTTCACCATATAATACCTGATTGGGTTGTGATTTGCACCACCAGCAGCTCGTACCTGCAGTTGTTGCGTGTCAAAACTTCGGTTTGTAATTAAATTAGCAATTTCCTCAACCCTTGATGTTAGAAATTTGCCGCTGTTAAAATCAGCGCTTGCGCTGAACCACCGTAACCAAAACAACCACAACCTCATCTAAGCTGAGCATCTTTCCTCTAAACTTACGTTAATAGTAGTTGGAGGCACAACCGAGTCTTTCAGTAGTTTTTTGACCAATGTAACTAAACCTTCTAACTGCTGGGCCTACACTAGATATTATGGTATAATTACCATCAAAATTTTAAATTTGGTTTGAGTACCGCTAGTTGTTCCTACAATTAATACAGAACCACCGGGCAATGGCAACCACTTTGGTCTTGTGACTTACCATGGTAATAGTCTTGTCTTGAGCAAGCGCAAAACTGAAAAATAACACCAAGGAGGCGGTGGTTAAAAACATTCTTATTTTTTGATTTCATTTACTTTAATTTTTGAATTATTAATCCAAAAATAGATTTAAAGAATCAAAAGGCTTATTTAATTTTAACACTTTTAAGTTGCATTATTACACAAAAATTGTATCATTAATTAATTTTAAAGTTGTTTTTTTTAAAAATATTAGTTAAAAATTTTTATCGTATTATTAATCAAAATTAATAATATTATGAAGTACCATAATTTTGATTTATATAGTTCATAAAAAAAATATTTCAAAGACCTTAAAATTATTACTTACACATGAATAGTTGGCGCTATTAAAACAATTCATTCAGCACCTTAGCCAATCGCAAACCTATTTGTTGAGTTGCAAGTCGAGACATGCGCCATATTTATTACCTATCCTCATAGCCCAGCTTGTCGTCAAGCTCCATTCCAATGTTATAGTTGTTTTAAAATATAGTTGAATTTTTGCTACTAGTAATGAAAAAACATAAGGGCAAGTACCCATTTTCTGACCATGTCATAAAACCATTAACTACCCAAAAATTTGTACTTATTTGTTTGCCTAAATTACTTTTTTTCGGCACATTACTAATGTTTTAAAAAAACTCTTAAAAAAGTTTAAATTAATATTTATAATATACTTTAAATTAGTTAAAATTAAATGAATAATTTATAAAAGATAATTATCGCAGAGAATAAATTAAAAAAAGAATTATTACCAAAAAACAAATTATATTATTAGATTATTCCCCTTTTTTTTTAAAAATCCTTATAGAAATGGAGTTTTAATTGATTAGTTTGCATTTTACTCCAATTTAGTTTTGCTAATTAATTTAAAACAAACTAAATGAAAAAGGAAAGTAAACTTTGGATTGTAAACATCACTTGATGATGTTTACTAATTAGTGTTCTTATGGACAAGAAAAAAACTATACGGCGTAGCGTTAACGGATCAAAGGTGTGGTATTCCTTTACCAGGAGTATCATTGTTGTCGTAGGCACTACTAACGGAACACAAAACCGATTTTTGATGGCAACTACGCCAATTACTTGCTGCAGGTTGGTCAAAAATTGAGAATTTAGTTACATTGCGTCAAAAAACACTGAAAAAAGATAGTACTTCGAAACACTATTTATTGTTCAGCTGCAAGGATGCACCAATCTCTTTGATGAAGTTATTGTCGTTGCTTATGGTACTTTCTTAAAAAAATCAGATTTACAAGGATCTGCTGTCGCAGATTGGTGCAGAGGATATCAAGGACAGACCCAACTACTCTAAACGTTGTTACAAGGCGCTTACAAGTGCTGGCCAGGAGTTTAAACGTTCAGCTATGCCCAATGGGTCAGCCAGGGTTCAAACTTCCAGAAATCTCAAAAATTAGGACGGTAATGGGTTCTTTTAGGTTCTTCTAACCAACCTTTATACGTTTGTGAGTGTGTTCAGTGAGGGGAGAATCTTTTTTCTAGTTTATAATTTTCTAATGGGGGGGAACATTAGGAAAGCTTAAAACCCGTACCCAGATTCCTCCCTTTTTCCTTTTTCTTTTTTTTTTTTTTGT
>Ga0163217_1030214_pt1 | contig 11296 bp, 8 predicted proteins | sample SynspAceP_FD_185933 | JGI IMG/M metagenome (GOLD analysis project Ga0163217, IMG submission 185933) | Saline lake microbial communities from Ace Lake in Antarctica - Synechococcus sp. Ace-P (PacBio error correction) | ecosystem: Environmental > Aquatic > Non-marine Saline and Alkaline > Saline ... | reverse complement strand
CAGGCAGGAGCTTATTTCTCTAAGATATTTAAGGAAAAGTAATAATTGGTAGTCCAAATTACTATTCAGGACACCAAAAAATTCCGCGGGATAAAGCTGTAACAGAGCATATTATCATTAGTTGATACGTCTTCTTCAACAACCCAAGGTTCATATCGGCTGGGTTTTTTTATTTTCCGATCAGTAAAAAAACTAATCGAGAAAAGTCCAAGGTTATTACAGCCATTTAGCGCCAATGGAAAACAGTTCATAGCCAACCAAATTGCTATTGAACCGGCGCTCTAAAATTTACATTGATATAGGCCAATGGGCGTTACATACAGAGCATTAAGATTTGCATTAAAAAAACGGCAAGAATTTTCATTCTTGCCGTTTCCCCAATAGTAAGTGATAAATAAATTTTTCTACACAAAGTTTTTAAGGAAAAGCCCTTTAGCATCCAAGACATCTGCTCATTGTAAACTGCATATTTCCAGGTTAATAAAATCAGCAGTTCACCTATCATTGTGTTCTTCGCATTTCCTTCCCCATACTTTTTCTAATATTAAAACTGTATAAATAGGTTCGTATGGTCTTTAACCAAACCCCCTCCATTTAAGCTAGCGCTAATCATTTTTTTTGACTTTTATTTCCTCAAAAATGGGAAATTTTTCTAAAACTCATTAATGTCCCGGGAATAAAAACCCCAGAATACGAATACGCTCCGCTACCATTGCAACCGATTCTCTTATTTGTTGTATTCTTCCTCAAAAAAAGACATTGCCTTGGTATGGGAAAATCGATTCCTTCCACCATTCAGTGTGCATTTTCTTAGTTTGGTTAACAAACAGATATTCGTCGCTAAAAATTAGGGAAGCATTTCTTACTACGGCCTTTTCTATTATCTTTCTTTTACATTTTCGATACGGTCGGTGTTAGTTTGTCATAATAATTTTTAATTTTTATTAATAAATAAACAAGTTTAGACCCATGGTTTGGGAAACGATGTTTAACCATTTTTTTCTTTTGCTCAATTAAGAATTTTTGAACTGTGATAAAATCCACATAGGGACCTCCTGCATAACGATCTAGCCATTTTCTACGCCCTTATTTTACTTCCAGTTTATTCTGTTCCCAAGGGTCTTAGGTATTGGGGCTTCTGCATAATTTTCAAAGTATTCGAAAACTTAAAAACTGGAATGACCTGCAATTTTTTAAAAGTTTATCCCGTTTTATCCTGAAAAAACTATTCCTTTTTTGCCGGTTCTCTGTTTAAAGTGAGTATTACAAATACCATCCTTGGACATGAAGGCCATGAAATAATTTTTAAAGGAACGAACTTCTGGTCCCATCCCTTTTGCGAAAAATCCTTCCCCCATTGGCCATATAAGCCATAGCAATCTGTTTTAAGAACCATCGGTTTGTAAAACATATTTCCAAACAAAATGCAAATTAATTTATTTCCACCTCCCCATCTATCTTTTTTATTCAAGACTTTAAAGTGAAAATCTCATACTTCATTTTTCAATATCCCCGCTAGCACTTATTAGGGCATTTCCCCCACAAATTCGTTAAGATAAAGCTCTTATATATCCCCTTCAGCCTTAGTCGAAGATTTCGGATTGCAGGAATTTTTGATTAAAAGCTCTCTGAATCAAAACCTTAACTTCCCCTGAGATATTTTAAAAAACTGCAGTCGTTCTCTTACTGTGTCAAAATTCCAAACGGAGCTGAATTTGGCCTTCCCCAATAAGTTTTGCTCTTGGCTTCTTATCTTGGTTCTCCTCAATTATTTTTCATAGGGTATTTGAAATGTTGTTCAAAGTGCAAATTTAAATCAGAAAACCACAAGCGCTCCTGCTGTAGTTCCCTGTTTCAACCAATTCCGCATAATTTATATGACCATTGGCAAATATGCGACACTCAGAAATATCCAAATCTATGGGGGGCAACTCTCGTAAACATTCGGGCTATAATTAACTTTTTTTTGCTCCTCAATCATCTTGGAATTTCAACTTTATCGCGTTATATAGAAACCCCCATGTTCGGGTTATGGATTTGTACCCAGATGGTCCTTAAAAGATAAAATTGGATTGTTCCGAATTAAATTCCGAAAATCATTTTTGGGACCAACATTTAACCTGAGGAATCTCAAATCTATATAGTTCATGTTTCTTTGTTTCCAATTCCCCTGGAAAGGCAAACCTTATGGTATATTTGAGGCTCCAAGGATAGATTATTTAAATTGCACATTCTTATATTTTGTTATGCTTACTTTCCCCGTACTGTTAAAGGCTTTCCCAAGGGTCCAGGATCTTACCAAATATAAAATTTAGCCTTGTCTAAACCTTCAAGTTATTTAGTACGCCAAAGACGGTATTTTTCCTTCCAAAAGTAAAATTCTTTGGTTCCGTTTTAAATTCTCGAAAAAAATTTAAATCCACCTTGCTCCACCCAAAAAATCTTAAAGGAATCCGCACCTTTTGTCAATTTCAACTGGGGAATTCCCCCTCCACCACCTGGCCAAGTATGGCTATTAGATAAAACAGTTTCATTTACAAAGCCTTTTTGTCCTAATGGTGTCATGTTTTGTTAGATACATTGACCAGGGGTAGAGTTAAATTTACTTTTTGGACCGTTAATAAATTTAATTTTCATCTGAAGGCGTAAAGGTTATCTTCCAAATTAAATAATTTACATACTCCAAGGCCCATCCAAGAATTTAGCATCTCTCGACGCAACTTCTAAATGTTTATCTCCGACGCGTGGACTCTCATTCCAAAATAACAAATCCCGAAATTTCAATGGAACCCGCCAACAACATACTTAACCCCCATTCTTGGCTTAAAACCAAGTGAATATGGGATTATTCGGGTATTTTACGTTAAAGGGCAGATTCCCAATTATAACCCTTTTGGCTCCAATTGCAAAGATTAACATTATCAATAAAATCATATGCCAATCACGGATAGGCAATATTCTAAATGGTGATTCCTGTTTTTTAAAATGTCGGATGTTCATGTTTTGGTGTATGTAAGTACCATGACCAAACAAAAATTTCGAACTTTAAACATTTATTAATTTTGTCCAACAAAATTTAAATTGACTGAATTTAACAATAAAAATTTTTCAATTTCATCTAAATGAGTTATAAATTTGGTTGGATGGAGGAAACTTATGTGAAGCGAATTTTCACTAATCTTTGCAGTTTGAAATTTAATTTTTCAAACATTAATTATGGAAAAAAATATTGAGTTTACTTACAGTCTTAACCACTTCGGAACTATTTGCCGGGCCCCAACGCCCAATCCATTTCCCAAAAAATGCTTTAGATTAAAGGACTTGGAAGGACAATGGACGGAATTTTCCGTTGAAATTTCCTATTCAGGCAACGTTTTAAGGCCACTTACCCAAGAAAGAAAGTGATCTAGGGTTGGAGAGGATGCAAAGAAATTATGATGCTTTAAGGCTTAGCCGGCTTACACCCAAGGGGATGGAACATTGAAAGAAGTGTTTTTTAATTGGTTATGTTGTCTGGCTGTGCTTTAGGATCCTTAATGTTTTTAATGATAATAAAAACTCTTAATGACGGGGGGTAGGGGGGATGATTGATACTTGGTATTTTTTGGTGGTTTGGCGCGATGATATAGTAATTGAAATACAATTTTGACAATCCCGGTTATAATATCATTTAGACTTTAGACCAGAAATAGCTTTTGGCGTATGAACGTACCAACAATAACGATTCTAGGTCTAGATATTGCACTGGGATTACGATATCAAGTTTTAATCTGGATCTTTTCCAATTAATAGAATACCCTAGAGTCAAATTTCTTTGAATATCAGGGTTATCTTTTTATGAGCGTTTAGTGCAAACCGCCTAAAAAAATTACATAAATTATTGCTTCCCTTGCCCATTTTAACCCATCACATAGTTATAGTAGGTAATCTTAAATCCTCTATCCACATTAATAATAGGATTCTTTTTACCTCCCGCTGCTCTGTACCAACCTATTAGGTAGATTTCTTTTTCAGGAGTATTAATTCCCAAATCGCAGAACGTATTCCAGTGTTGTCTTTCTTAACAATAATACTTGTTCCCTTCATTAGAGGTTGTCTGTCAAAAGTTTTTTAATTACTGAATTAAAATATTCACATTTTTATTAACGATGAAAAAAACTAGCAGCGACAGGTAGTAATCGGTTACAGCGGGGCCAAGAGGAATTGGAAGAGTCTGTAAGGTCTTTTTGTGTAATGAAGGGCCACCGTTTAGCCTATGGGATGTTTTACAAAATGTGCCAACAACCCGCAGAGAACATTCAAAGGCCCGGTGGCAAAATTTCTATCAAAAACGTAGATGTAACTGACAAGAATCCTTGACAATTGCCGTTACCAAAATTATAAGCGCATTATGGAAAGAATAGATTATCGCATCAACAACGCGGAAAATTATTCGTGACCGTTCTATTTTTGAAAATGAGCCGTAGGATGGGACCAGTTATGCGGGTAATGTAGATTCCCTTTACACACTGCTAAAGCGGTAGTACCTTCATATGGAAGGAGGCCAATTTATGCGGATATTTCTGCATCTTCATAAATGCTTCCAAGGCGCTTTGGACAACCAATTGATAGCGCAAGTAGTGCCAATAGCTGGGGTTTACCCACTCCTTATCAGGAAGGTAGGAAAATACAAATTACCGTTAATGCGGTTAGCACCTGGATTTATAAAAACGAAACTGACCCGATATCCATGCCGAAGATGTATTCAGGCAGTATTTTCCACCCATCCATGGTAGAATAGGTACCCAGAAGATATGGGTAACGCTTATCTCTTCCTGGCCTCCAAAGAAGCTGGGTTTATAAGTGCCCACACTGCACGCAATGGTGGCCATGCCCGTGTAGTAGAATTGTACAAAAAGACCTAGGAACGAGAAGTTCCAGATTCTATTCTTTATTAAATATATACACATCTTCCCTCAAAAAGCAACCATCATGACAACAAGAATAAATGCAAAAATTCGATTTAAATGGACAAAGTGCCATTGTTACGGCAGCGAGCAAGGACATTGGTGAAATCAATAGCCAGAGTCTGGCCGAATTATGGTGCAAAGGTCACTTAGTTCTAGCGCCAAGAAGCTGGTTGACGGGACGTTGGCAATAGTTTAAAAAAGAATGGATTTGAACCAAAGGAAATAAGCCTGCCTGTTGGCTGTGATGCAAAAACAAGATGCAAAATTAATAGAGCAAACTGTCAAACAATGGAGGTATTGACACTAATGGGTGACAACGCTTGCTACTAATCCGTTTATTGGACACTTTGGAACACTATGACATATCCTATTGATAATAATGGACATAAATGTTACAAGGGACTCCCTTCCTATTGGCCTACCATCATTGTTATTCCCATCATGAAAAAAGAGGGGCGGACAGTTCACAATATAGTTCCGAGAGGGAATGAAACAAGTGCTGGATTGGTTATATCGTGTAAGGCAAAGCGGCCGTACAATTCATCTGTCCAAATCCCAAAGCTGTGGAATGGGGTAAATTTGAATCCGTTTCAATGCCATTTGCCCAGGCCTGATCGACTAAATTCTAGTCTGCCTTATGGCAGAATGAAAAAAATATGACCAAGAACCGGATTACCCAGTGGCTCGGAAGAATGGCACTCCAGATGAAATGCCGGTTTGCTGCCTTTTTGCTTCAGACGCATTCAGTTATTGTACAGGTTCGGTATTTACTGCTGATGGAGCATATGATTAGCTGGTAGGATTCAATTAACAATCGCATAAAACATGATTTTCAATCAAATAAAAAGAATTTTTCTAGATTAATAACATAAAAACATGGCTGTAAGAAGCAGTAATAGACAAAGCAATTCACAGAAATCCAACATCATCAGATTTTGAATCATTACCTTAAAATAGGAGCGGGGATTATCCAATTGGATGACATAAACCAAGAAATGATCGTACCTTTGCCCAAGAACGACGGCCAACAATGGCTCACATATAATCCCGAAAAATCTGGCAAAATACTCACCTACAAAAACGCTAGCACATGGCTTCTAGTCCTATACCTTGGCTTCAAATGCTGTTATGAAAACTTCAAAGTACAGTGACGTTGCCATGGAGTAAATTACGGTGGACAAAGTGCGGAATTTATGAATTTGACACTAGTAAGTTCCCTATTAAGGCCCGTGTTTCCTTACTTGATTTACTCCATTTGAGTGGTGGCAAAATACAATTAAAGTTAGTCCCTTTGAGTTAAAAGAGAGAAAAACCGGCCTGTGTTGCCGAATTATAGCTCAAGTCTATTTAATCCCAATAGAAAGCAAGAAGATTCCCCAATCAAAAGAAACTACCAGAACATCCAAAAAAAACTAACAATACCGTTCTATTTGAAAAGAAGGTGACATCGGGAAGTATAACCCTCAATAGCCGAAAGTACAATGGGTTACCGATGATGTGGTAAACGGATTACAACGCCATTAACTAATCCGCAAGTGATGACATCGTGCCCGTAGTAATTTTACTGGTGCAGGAAAAGGGTTTGTGCCGGTGCCGATATGGCTGTCTTCGTGCAAATTACCCTGAAGAAGGCCGCTGCCTATAATTACTAAACCTACCTACCTGTTAATGCGCACTCTTTTTACAACTCGTAAGCCCATTATTGGAGCAATAAACGGAACTGCTGCAGGTGTATTGGGCTTCTATTGCCTTGGCCTGTGATTTTTAGGGGAATGTCTGAAAAAGCATGGCCTTAATTTAAATGCCTTTGTAATATAGGTTTGGGTCCTGACGGTGGAGGAAGCTGGCTTTTGGCCAGACAAGATAGGATTATAAGTGAAAGCCCGCAGATAGCGGTGGAAGGGAAAAAAAGTAAGGGCGCGATGGAGTGCTTAAGCCTTGGCCATAACGAATAAATTAGTTGAAAATTGATACCGATTTGCTTTCGACACTAAACTTGGCCCATGATTGGCTAAACGCCCAAACCCTAGCGTAGGTATTACCAACAGAGGATTATTGTTCTATGCCATGGGCCATGATTATATATGAAACGATACTTTGAGGCAGACAAACAAGTACCACTTTTGGAAAGTCACGATTTTGCAGAAGTGTAAGTGCTTTTTTGAAAACGTCCAGCCAAATTTATTGGCAAATAGTAGTGTTGCAATAGAGATCCAGTGACTACAAATTAAAATATCCTAAGCTGGTTTTCCGTAGATAGAAGCTTCCAAAAAAAAATAAAAAGTGCCATTGAATTTCGAAAAGATAAAAAGCAACCATCAGAGCTTTGCTTCAAGAAGAATTGTCCCTTGGAACCATGAGTTAAATTGGCGTTGGAGGAAAAATTCCAAAACTGAATGAACTTCGCAAAAAAAGTAAAACCTGAGCTCTCTCGCCTGCCACAGATTTCCTGAGCAATACGTTCGGCTTGGACTTACAAATTCCGAGCACGGAGAAATCAGTGAAATCCTAGGGGGCTAGTTCTATGGACTTACAGCCTTTAATTGTTTCAGGCACAGGACGCTGGGCAAACATGGAACTCCCACTTCGATCGGGTTGGACCAAGGAACAAAAGGAAAATACCTTTTCCCACTTTAGCAGGAACGTTAGAAGTTGTTCTGCCATGACCGACCCACTATGCTGGCTCCATCCGGGTAATTGGGTACAATGGCATAATAAAAAAGAAGCAATACATTATAAATGAGTCATAAATGGTTACCACTGCTTGATGGTGGCCAGCTTTTGCCATTGTTATGTTGGTCACAAATCCCGATGCCTACAGATGCCCACAAAAGCTATAGTCAGTAATTGTGCCAACAGATGGTGGCAGCGTGGTGAAATGGTTCGAACATATCCTTATGGCCCATTCCGGTAGTGGGTTGGAAGTCATTCCGAAATTAAATTCCAGGATTTCATAGTTCCACAATCAAAATTTACTTGGTGCCGAAGGCGGAGGATTTACCATTGCCCAAAACCGATTTGGTCCAGGACGCTCACCATTGCATGCGATGGATGGCATTTGCGAGCGCTCTTTTTTGATCTAATGTGCAACGTGCCGTTTCTAGGAATTGGCCCATGGTAAAACATTGGCAAATAAACAACCGTTCAAAACTGGATTGCCGAATCCAGGCCAAATTAATGCTGCCCGATTGTTGCATTCAGGATGCGGCAAAAAAATTTATACACAAAGGGGCCTACAAAACAAGAAAAGAATATCCTAATAAATTCATATTGCCCAACTGCTCAAGAATGTAGTGATCGGGCATCCAGGTCATGGAGCCCTAGGCCTTACGGGACGATACCATTTGTCTTCTATTACAGACACGAACGCGCTGCCGAAATTTATGACGGTGCGGACGGGTACACAAAGCAGTTTTGGCCTAGACCAGCAATTCTGAAAGATATAGAACATAAAAACCCAATAGGTCAAATAACCTGCTTGTCTAAAAAAACCAAAAAACCATGGTGAATACTTGGAACGATAAAATCAGCAACCGCTCCGAAGGGTGAAGAAATTGCAAATGATAATTTGCATTCCTATTTAGAGCAATACTTGTCCGTCGATGGGGAATTAAGAATCCCAATTCCAAGTGGTTATTCCAACCGACTATTTGGTTTGCAATTCGGCAATATGGAGGTATTTTGCGAAGAACCGCCATTGGGGCAATATAAAATCTGGTCCGATATAAGCGCTTGATTACGACATTTTAACCGCCTTAAACCAAAATTATGTAAAGTACCCACTCCAATCTTATTGTGAAGACTTGAAAGCATCTAGGCTGCCCCTTTCTACCTCATGGACGGGTGGAGTGTTCTTTAAAGAGCGGAAATGCCTGCTGTATGCTTCCCGATCCGTGAACTAATGCTGGTGCATATCAAACATTTTGTAATACCTTGGTAAGCCTGCACAGCTGGACATTAAGGAATTGGCTTGACGATTTTGGAACCTGCAGGGTATATGGAGCTCAGGGTGATGGTTGGACAAACGATATTTCAAATCCAAAACGACCTGTACCGAAAAGTTGAAGCAGCTGCAATTGTTTAGAAGAGATATTGCCAAAGGAACCAAAAAAGCTATACTTGATCCAAACGACTGTAAATATGACATTTTAGTGTGTACCCTCAAGATTGACTCAGGTAGGCTTATGGATTGGAAATGCCACGTAGGAAATTCCGCTTAAATGGTTTGGGCACCACTCTGGTATTGGGTAAATCCCAACGATCCCGATTTTATGGAAAGTATTGAACCTTAACCTACAAATCTGCTGGGAAAAACCTACTCGGGAAGAATTGTTCAGCAATAGCAACGCTTAAAAGTGGACGAGTACACAATATTTTTTTTACGATGTTATGATTATTCAAAATAGCATGATTATTCAACAAATTATATACCGTTACAAAAAAGGGGTTACTCAGGATCCTCCGATTTGAAAAACTTATTGACGGAGTCAGGTTATTGGGTGATTTCTAAACCAAGCTCATTACCAAAAAATCGACTAGATCATCTATTGAACAAAATGTTTACACAAATAATTAAAATATTTTTTATACCTCCATCCCTTTATAATCAATAGATATTCCATGATCAAACCCAAACCCGCAACAAATTCACATTCTTAGAATTCTAATGACCATTTTGTCGTTGGCCTCGTTTTACAGCAAAGCTGGAGCCAGAAGGACTTAGGCAAAACCCCTAATTTCATTATATCTATTTGCGGATATTTGGGGTATGGGACAGGAACCTATGGCCACCCTACCATTAAAACTCCGCATCTGGATCAAAATGGCATGCCGAAGGTCAAAAGTGGACCAATTTTTACTAGGCCAGTGTCTGTCACGCCTAGCAGGGCAGCCTATTACAGGACGTTACCCGTTATAGAAGCGAATGGCAAGTGATACAAAAAGAGTGTTGTTTCCAAACTCTAAATATGGTTCACAAGCCCCTAGATAACCTTGCAGAGCAACTGAAGAAAGCTGAGATGATATATCCGCTGTATAGGCATAAGTGGCATTAGGACATAAGGAAGGAATTACCTGCCCCACCAACAATGGTTTTGATTATTATTTGCATCCCACTCACGACATGGCTTTTGAGGAGAATGGCGGATTCAAAAGGCCCAGGAGGAAATTTGCTACAGAAAATTTTAATGTTCCCTTAATGAGGATACCGGATGATTAAAGACCGCCAATCAAATACCATTCACGAAAGGATATATGCGGAAGAGGCTATAACTTACATCAAAAAAAAACAAGAAAAACCCTTCTTTATTTATTTGGCCCACAATCTGCCCCACATACCCCTATTTGCCTCAAGACTTTTTGGGCAAAAGGAAAGGGAATTTATGGTGATTGTGATAGGAAATTGATTATGGCAGTAGGGCCAAATAATTGCCACCTTAAAGAGAAGGATTGGACAGAAAAACACCATGTCGTCTTTACTTCGGGACAACGCCCTTTGCTTTCTATGGATTAATGTGGAAGTGCAGATTATAGCGGCAAAGGTTATGACTGGGAAGGTGGGGCATGCGCGAAAACCTTGGATTTTTTTGGTCACCAAACGGGAAATATTAAAGCCTGCCGTGGTACACCGAAATTGGGCACCCACTATGGACCTTTTCTCACCTTTAGTGCCCTGGCCCGGTGTACCAATGCCAGGACAGGATTATGGATGTTATTTGACCTAAGTGCACTTATTAGGAGGCGAACCAATCTCCAAAGAAAGGTGTCTATCTACTATAGGGGAACACAGTTGTTATGCGGCCCGACTTGGAGGGATTACAAAGCGGCCCATTTTATTACGGAGGGTTCCTATTGGTCAGTTTGGCAAAAAGGAAGTACCATTACATCCACCACTATTGTTACAAATTTTAAAAGATTGCTGGAACCCATCGGAAAAACTTCGATTTAGGGCCAGTCATCCAGAAAAAATCATTACCCGAAATCAATTTGCTATTGGGTAAATGAGCATCCCAAAATCGCAAATTGGTAAAGGGAAAAAGGACAACTGTAGAATAGATATAAATAGCTTTTTGCAAGCAAAAAAACTTAGCGATTGCCCCTTTTGGAAGATTTAAATCAATTTGTAGTTTTTTTACGGGGCAGGGAAACTTGGCAAGCAATTTCTATTTGCTTCGGGTGTTTCTTTTTCGCCCGTTTAAGCGGCCCAAATATATACTTTTACAATCCGAAAAAAAAATCTGATTTGTAAGGCATTGTGGGAAATATTTCATAAGGAGGCAGGTTTACAATTATTAATTGGCCTAATGGGAAAGGCCCCATATTTTTAAAATTCTTTTCTTTTCGCAGCG
>Ga0163217_1016707_pt1 | contig 11296 bp, 5 predicted proteins | sample SynspAceP_FD_185933 | JGI IMG/M metagenome (GOLD analysis project Ga0163217, IMG submission 185933) | Saline lake microbial communities from Ace Lake in Antarctica - Synechococcus sp. Ace-P (PacBio error correction) | ecosystem: Environmental > Aquatic > Non-marine Saline and Alkaline > Saline ... | reverse complement strand
CTAATGCGATGTCAGCAGGTTTTGGTCAAAAAGCTATTGTTGAAAAGTAAGCACTTCTCGCAAAAACAGTAATAGCAGAAAGTACAAAGAACTGGAAAAACTAAACCGCGATTCCTCAGACTTGGATTTCCTTATTCAGAAGATTCTTTAAGATCATCTCAGGTTCGTCTGAAAGATAGAATGCGAGGGAAAATGCCAGCAAAGTTGACAGAAACTTATCCACATCTGCTCCTACAAAATGCTAATTGATGGATCTTGAGTTTGATGTGAAAGGAATTTCTAAGCGATTGGCGCCACGTTCGCTCACTGGCCAAAACCATCAATAAACCATTCCTAGGCGACTAACATTGCGGTTGCACATTACTTCAAAAAGCACTCGCTTCGCTCGGCGGGATCAACTGGCCTTCTTGTTGGCAACGTTCACTTTGGGCGAATATTCCGATTCCTTCAATTACGCGCTTGATTGCTTCTTGCTGTAGCAAATTGGATAATTAGATGCAAGTTAGCAGCAACAAAAAGAATCCTATCGACCCTCAAAAAATTTCCGATAAATGTACATGTGTCTCGACGTCCTTCTCGCATCATAGCAGCTGTAGGTGAATAGCTGTGATTGGCTGTAATATATGTTTGGTAGTTTTATGCCTTTGGATCGGTGTTCACCCATTCTTCTCTCTGCGCTCTCTCACTAGATAATCGAGCATTGTGGCTAGCCGTCTTAACATAGTATATTTTGAGGCCTTCCATTGTTAGCTCCATAATCGCAGTTTTAGGAGGTAAATATTCTGAGATTTGACGTAGCCTATTCCTGTTAATCGAGTCACACTTCATGTGGGTATGCGTGGCAAAATCCTTCCTAAGATAGCTTCTCTTAACCTCTCAAGTTCGCATCCCGTACCGAAGGACGCAGTGCTTTTCCACATTGCGGCTCTCGGATCAAGAAGTATTTAGTAGCCTTTATCTTCAGTCAAAACAACTTGGTGCGGGTTTCAAAACCTTCCAGGATCCTCTTTCAGTTGAAATTCCAAAGCCTCGGTTGGACCTCATCGGACATTCGCATAATAAATGAGGATGCCTGATCAATGGAACGTATATTCATCGGCGCTTATTCCATCTGGGGGGAATTGAAATTAGACAGTATTCTTGGCCGCATCACCACATTGCTCAAACTCATTTGAATTCCTGCGAAGCATAGGTGATACTGTCTCCCGTCAGGCCCATTGACTAGACTTATTGACATCCTGCACTACTCGAAAGATTTGCTCACTCTCTGCGTGAATGATCTAGGATTGCTCTGCTTCACAAAGCAAGTAAATGATCAAGGCAGAAGCTAGACCAATAGGGGAAAATGTCGCGAGGATATCGATCACTGAAAATGATCTTCTGTCGAAGTAAATTTCTCCAAGCGATTTTAGTAGTTTTGGCATGGTTTTTGTCGGTTTGGGTCAGTTTATGGTTGTCGTCGTTGCTTACGTAGGTTAGGTCTAATGGTATTGTCGTAAGTTGATTTTCTAGGATAATGACTTCAATATTCCTATTCACTTCTTGCAATACCGTAAAACTTAAATTACCACTTCTATGCCATTGAATAGCCTTATCGGTCAAAAAAGCATATTTCAATACGTTCAAATTTTCAGTGCGAACAATTGCCAGCTTGCGGGCAAATTAAGCTTGGCTATTAGAATTACGGTCTATCGATCTAAGTGGAATGGTACAGATTAAAGAGGTAAGGTTGGAATCCATTAAGGAATTTTTGATTAGGCCTATTTTAAATATCTTAAAATTCTATCAAAAATGATATCAGATTTTTCCATGGCTAGCTGGATAAATCAAAAATTCAATCGATGGTAAATTTTACTCACTTTTTTTTCAATTATTCACGGCGTTTGCTGAGAGCAATTTGATAGCGATGATCCCGGACATGACTGCTGTAAATGCAAGTCATAACCAATGAAGCGAAAAACAAATTGATTTGATTCAATCGGTAGCAAAATTAGAAAGCCAGGAATTCGCCGCATAATAGCATCGGCCCAAAGCGAGCGAAGAAGCAATTCCAATAAGATCAGTATTTTTGTGCCGATTGGCTGATTGAGACGGAAGCTCTAGCATTTTGTATCCCAATTTCTTTGTTTCGGAGCCTAGTTAGAAAATGGTCATCCTTGATTCCTAAGCAGCAAGGAAAACTGCTAATACTATTGAAGTAAGCAGGTAGGTCGGGCTGTTCTGTCGATCTTGAGCGTCAAGCTGGGTACATTTTCGCTAAGGGAATTCAATGTTCAATGGACTGTTTAATCCAAATCACTAGATTTAAATTCAAGCTGCTAAAACGGGCGTTCGCATTTTCGGGGATAATAGGAATATATACTTCTGCCATCCATTTTTCAACATTGTCATGAGCGTCAAGAAATAGTTCTCTTTTCATGAAGGAAAAGAGTTAATGTCTCAAATTCTCACTAGTAAATGGAAAAACAACTGTCCCGATTCTTCATCAATATATCAGGCTCGGTGGACATTGATACGATCAGTCCTCTGTAGTTATCCCCTTTTTAGCTTTGCTATTTCTTGCGGGTGCGATTGATAAGCGGTAATTTATGGCTCAGTTTTTCTTGCGCGTAGTCTCTATTCGTATGCTTTGATTCCTTCGAGGTCAAATACAATTGGTTGGAATCATCAATACAGTCTCCAATCCCTCAACTTGTAGGTGCGTTGGTTGAATTGATTGAATCCCCAAAGAACTCCATTCCAATGCAATCTCCAGAAGATCTTGCGAAGTCTTTGCTGAAAAACTCCGCGAGTTTCCGGTGAAGAGTAAGGTTTAAAGTATCCCTTCCTTTTGTATTCCGGGATATTCTTATTCCTTCCACAATAGAGTGTTTGGGTATGAAATAGGGAACACAGCTAATGGCAAATCAAAAGTACAAATGACTGAATCACCAACATTATTTTCGAATAGGAATTGCGGGAAGCTGAGACTGCGTTTAGTCTCTTTGAAAAGACTGGACTGCGGCCCCTATGCTCAAGTAATCGCCGGGGATAACACTTGCCAATATTGCACTTTAAATTGCCAAACTAATAAGGTCAAAGGTTTCATCGGTATCGCGTTGATTAGATTATTGGAATGCGCCGTCCCATACATGCATGAATGAGGATTCCAAGGGAATCAGAGTCCACAAAAGGAGGAGCGAAATGCAAGTGAAAGTAAACTCCTCATCGAAAAACTGGTGGTTGATCATGGAATTTTGAGTCCATGGCATTTTCCTCACTCGTTGTTTTACTTTTCTTGATTGATTTAATAAGCCAGTGTAGGTTGGCATAATTAAATTGTTATTACAGAATAAAGCCTGCAAAAAAGCGATTAGGGGTATGTAATTGGTTATTCCGGGAGTTTTCGGATGTAGAGGAATATATGCGAGTTCGAGGGTGAATATTTGGATTGGTTGAAGGTAGCTTGCCCGGGATTACAACTCCTCTTTTGCAAAGCCGTGGAGTTGTAGGACTGCTATGGTGTATATTTTTTGAACTTTTCAACTTTCTTGTGAGATCGCTTTTTTCGATTGGTCTGAACATAGATTAATCCTAGCCCAAGTTTAATCTAATGCGACTGACAAGCATTATGGCAGCTGGAAATCAAAGTGAGAATTGGAGGAACATCTTGATAATTTGTGCAAGTCATATCTTCACCACCATTGCACAGAAGTATTGATTAGGCTGACTGGCGATTGAATAGTCTGGACCAAAGTCATTTTCGGCAAACGGAAGATGTGAGGGCATTATTTTTATTAATATAGGAGAGCTCTTGCAAAGTCCTAGAGTGCTCCAAGTAAACATGATTTTACAAACAGCTGGCGTATTGGTAGTCAAAAATCCATCGTTTGAATTTTTACTTTGCTCCGACGGTAAATTCGCGCATTGTGGAAGAATAAATTGAGTAATGGTGTCTTTCAATTCCGGGGATTGATTTACAAAGTTTCAGTTGTCGCTTTGTGGTCTTCAGCTGTATCATCAGACCAATTCGAGAATCCTATCACCGTAATCCTGAGAACGGTAGGTTCGAGCTATCGATTTTAGATTTGATCGGAGTTTGTCATGAAAGTTTTCATAACTAGTTTATCTTCAAGAACTGATGTAGAGAAATTGCCATACGGGTAGTGTTTGCTACAACAGACGGGCAACCAAACTCATCAATTTAAAACGGTGTAGTTTTTCTGATTTTCTTCAATATCGCGAAGCAATTTTGAAGGTAGTTTTGAACATGGATTTATTGATTTGTCAAGTGTTCTGTTTTGGGTTGCTTCGTTGTCATTGCTTCACGTATTGCTTATGTAGCTTTTATTCATCATTGCGAGGATTTATCCTAAGCTAAGCTGTTTATCTCAGACTCTGCAAATTTTCGAAGCAATCTGTACTTGCGGATGAGATGCTTCGATCTGGCAGAGTCTCACATCAAATTCAATATTTCGGTTTCAGTTCTCGCAATGCACGTTACTGGTCTAGTCAATTTACGGTCACTAGTTCCCTATGACATCGTGGGTTTGGCAATTGGAAATATTCATTGGTCCTGGCACTTTCATGCCATCCAAAAAAGGCCTATATAAACACAGATAGGCCGTGGAATCTGTCGAAAATACGATCAATTCTTTCGAACAAAGACCGTCCACTTTCCTTTGGGCGGGAAAGATATAATCTTATGACGAATAATCAGACAAACCTTGGTTCAAATTTGAGATCACGACCAACCTTTTCAATCACCAAATCATCGATTTTTTTCAAATTCTGTTTGGATGAACGGGGATTCTCCAGCTAATCTCGTTCAGCTGCCCTTCCCATAGACCAAATTCGATCGATGCCAGAATTACTATTTCGGTACAGACATTGATCACGCAAATTTGATCATCGCAATCCAGCCATTTTCTAATTATCTTTGCACAGTTCGTCCGGTAGCCGGTTTTCATCAGAATCCAACTGCATGAAAGTTCCAAGCAAGGTTTTTCACAATCAGAATGTATTAGGGAATCCCCTCTCCGATCATCAATTCATGAGCGCCACGCTATCAGGTATGCAATCATTATCAAAAGTCATTCCATTCGCCCATGAGTTCGACACTGGCAAAACCATACGTCATAATCTACATAAAGAACTTTCATGAAAAGTGTCTCACTTCCTATATTGTCCATTTGAGGATGAATTATTACATTTATAAATTTTTTTTTTTTTTCTATTTGAAACTTTTTGTTAAAAAGTGGAAAAACCCCTCAAAACTTGGTTTTTTTTTGGGTTTAAACAAAAAAAAAAAAAGGGGGGACTGAGGTCTTCTGAAGGCAACATAAAGGGTGTTCCAATTGAAGTAGGTTTCTAGGGTATGCATGCGACGTTAACCACATTTTCATGGGTTTGGTTGCACTCGATATTTAGGGATTTCGTTGAGGTTGTGGGCTGGCGGTTTGTCTGTGTGGGTGTGAGTGTTGGATATCGCACGAACGGTAATGGAACCTTCACTGTGCCTATGCTTCTCACAGACGACAGACATTCAGCTAGTTTTTTATGTTATCAATATCTTTGCTTTGCCGATCCACAAAAGTGATTGGAAAAACTTATCTGTTGGAGGTCAGCCGATGTAATAAACCATCCAAACGGGTTCATGCTTTAGCAAGCATTTCTGAATAAATATTCGGCACGATACCCAGTTTAGATTCACGGCAATCATCTCCATAATAAATAGGTTTCTACTTTCAGAAATGTGTGCGATGCATCTTCGATGTATTGATTGTAACGTGTGAATTCAAATATCCTGTTCTTTTCGGGGAATTATCGGAATGAGAATTAATATATATCCCATGGGGTTTAGAAGTTGCTTTAGTCCGTTATGATAATCATTGTTCGGTATCCGCTTTCTTTAGCGTCATTATTTTCAAGATTTTTTGTTTCGGGCTGATTATGTATTTCATGGGTATATTGTAGCCGCTAATTTAGGTTTCGCTTATTGACTTTTAAATCACACCTGCATAAACACTTCCAAGCTGACTCCAAATGCTACTATTTGTCTTAATTATGGCTCCAAGCCGATTGATACTTCCACCTGAAGCTCGTCATGCTAACAGAGGGAATCCCGGCCACTCGTGTGATCGTCGGCCTAGTGCAATCCTCTTATCCTTTTTTCTGCTTCGCGCTGAATTACTTCAAGGAAGATTTACTCGTCCTCTACGAAGATCTTCATTAGTACTAGAATCCGACACATAACCGATTTGGACTTAAAGCAGTGATAGCTTATCCCGAAACGGCTACTTTTCAGTGGTAGAGGCTTAGTCTTCCGCCCAGGAATTGGTAAAGTTTGGATTTGTATTGGATCCAGCCGCTAGGTGAGAGAGGATTGATGCGTGGCCATTGATTTCTTCCTAAAGGTAGACGGTGAGCAGCCAGACGAGCCAGACAGGCGAACGTCACCGACTGATTGGGTTATTTGACGGACGACCACCACTGTCTGTACAGATACATCTCCCGAATGCTTCCCATGCTCGAAATGAGCCACCAAGAGCTTCGGGTAAGTAATTTCCTTCACTTTTTGGAAACATGGTAAATACTTCCAGCCACTTGGTTACTTGAATTTCATGGTTTCCGGTAATTTCTGTGAGTGAATTATATGAACCACCACTGGATTGATAGCAGTGACAGTTTCATGCGGCACACTGGACTTGTATATGCCGAAGCGGCTCAATTTGTTATTTTCGAACTTTCCAAACCCAGCTAACCATTTCGCTTTTGTGCAGGATCGAAATGGCTATTTCCTTTTTGAGGAAAAATCAGACGTATAGATCTTTCCATATTAGTTGTTCTACCTCTGGCATTGTTCAGATATTCTATTGCCTTGCCATTTGTATTGACATACATTCAATGTCTCACTGTTGATTCCTTACTTGTCCCTGGAGACACTTTATAGACGATCCGGGAGAGTTTCCATTTCTATAATTATTTCCCGGGACCATTGAGCGAAACTGAGCTCTTGACTCAAGTAGGGCAGCTTATCGTATATGAATCTGCTGTGGCAGCTGTGATATAAGTGAGCAACTAAGAAGACTATGAAGAATTATAGAAGAGAGGTTTTCAGAATTTAAATTCGATGGATGATGCATTTTGATAGTTTGTATAGTGTCCCCCCATAAATTCCCACTTTTATAGCACTCTAAAACAGCCCTTTTGGGGAACTACCCAATGGGTCATATTCCTTGATTTTTTTCGAAAATCTTCAGATCGAGCACTTATTTGATTCGCGTGACGGGCGAATAAGGTTAACAACATCAGATACGCCAAAATATTTTCACTACGGGTCTTGTGATTAAACAATTACCCCGCTTTAGATACTAATGTTGGAAGACCCCGGTTCCATCTTTATTAATTGATCGGAAAGACAAATAATGATTCTGGCTCCTACTGTTTCCGTTTGCCCCAACATCAATAAAATAATCTATTGAAATGCTAAATTTAATTATCGTATTTCTCTCTTTCTTTTTTGGCCCTTTTCCTGCTGTACATATCAAGTTTCAAATAGGAAGATATATATATCGGCCATCACATTATTCATATCAGTGGTAGTCTTTCGAAATGTGGCTGGCCTACTCCAGATTCTAAGTCTGATCAACTTTGTTTGCTCTAGAACGTCAGATCTTTGGTAAAATAAGGCGCGCAGTTACGCTTGATTGCCATTCTTGAATATGCTTTAAAGGACGATTACAATTTCGTTGGAACTTCTATCATTTCTGCAGCAAATCACCTACATAGGTTTCCCGATGAATGTTTTGCAGGTCCGCGAGTGTTTGTTCATAAATTATGGAATTCATTAATGTGTCAGTGGAATAAAAGAATTATTCACTTATTCCATCTACCTCGTCAAAAGAAGTAAAATAAAAATATTATTTTCCTGGAATTCGTAATTGCCTACTGGCTTATATATACGTCATTTTCTTAAAACTCCCGATTTGCTCTCTTCTATATCAGATTCACAAGCCCGGAGGTTACACCAATAAAGGACCTAAAAGCGCGTGTCACTTTGCATTCAGTTTAATCGTGACCCAGTCAGAGTTAAGTCAGGTTTTCGAGGTAGTCCCTGTAGAATTGAGCGTCTCTCACCAACGCATTTATACCTCTCTCTCTCTCTCTCTCGCTCTCTCTCGGTTTCATATAAGGGTAGGAGCAACTCTCATCCATCGGATTGATATTGGTATGAAATGTTATATTCCATAATCATCTCGGTGGTGTAGTCTTCGGCATTGCGTCTCTGATAAAAGTCTGCATGGATCAATATCGAGAGAATTAAATAGCTCGACATGAATTTGTGCGGGTATCATTTCAACATTGCTATTTCACTGACTTATCTGACCTACGTCCAGCCTTTTTGAATCGGAATTATTTCGCTGGCCAATATCCGAGTTGGTACATTTTTCAATATTCCTTGCATCACACCGAATAGCAAGAACGGCAAAAATGTTTGGCTAATTTTTCCAATGAGATTGAGTGAAAACCAAAAAATGATTACTGGCTCAGGACTCAGGGCCCGCAAGTTGGGCATTCGTGCTATTTCTCGTTTCTTTTCATTTTTCTGAAGGATCACTGATACTTTTGAATCAGTGCTTTCTATAAGAGCTTTGTTCATAGTATCCAGCAAAGATGGCCTACCGCCTACTAGGATTTAGCGAGCAAATTACCGGTTAGAGGTCATAGGCGGAACAATTCATATCATGGGAATAATCGACAGATTGAGCTTGTATTTTTCTTGATAGAAATCATCAGGCTCGCTGGATTTTCAACCTGCCAGCAGTGAAATTGGATCCAGCCCTGTTTGTGGGTTCATCGTATAAAATCACCCTTCGGCCTTTAAGTCAGTGTTCTGCCAGCGAGTGCGTTTTTCATACCTCAGAAGGCTCAGATGGCATCTTTGACGGTACTGAGAGAAGTCCCACAGTCATTCAGAAGTGCTTCCATTGACTGCACCTTGTCTGCCCGTGTTTCAACGTATGTTCTAAAGTCCAATGTAGACGCTCAGCGGAACTCCAAATTTTACTCGGATCGATCATTGAATCATAGAAGTGCATATTACTCTGAAACAGAAATCCGACGTCTTTTAAAGGTAACATTTTCTCAATCTGATCCAGACTCGCTGAGTTTCATGATCTGAGCAGCGATGATTTAACGCTGAATCAGCTCATGGAGGCTTAGATTGAAATGACCATTTTGCATCATTAACATTGATTTCCCAGATCGGGGACTTGCTAGACATGACTAGGTTTTCGATTACTGGCCAATTTCAGTTCGAAAGTAGTCCTAGCACATGATTAATTCACCAAAGGATTTGTTGTAGTTTGATGGACTTCTAATGCGGTTTTATTGAGTTCCATGAATCAAGTGCATACCTGGAAATAGGATCTGTACCTTGAAAACTGCTATCTAAATCTAGAATAAAAATACCATCAGAGAAGCAACAAATCACCGCAGTAGTTGCTTATCTTCCACCTTCTGTAGCCCTGTGTTGGAATTGAGTTAGCCCTTGGTGTACATTCCGCGACTATACCGATGCAAAAGGGCAAGAAGAGTGTCCTGTGATCAAAGAAGGTAAGAAAATCCTCAAAACTCAAGCATTCAAAGCGAGAACCAGGAATTTAGTGGCCAGGCTACAGTCTGCAAGTGTGAGCACGCTCCCTAATGATATGCCGTCATTATATAGCGGAAAATTGCTGATCGCTAAATTGTCGGAAAGAAAACTGGTACCATCAATGGTAGATGCCTATGACTCTGGTGACAATCTAGTACTTAAAAGGATTTGTGCCTAGAGAACCTCCATGCTAGCTCGATCTGCTCTGTTCACCTCAGGGAAGCCCGGTTCAGCAACCGATCCAGAACACAATATTTTTCCAGCACAAATTTAAAGCAAGTAATCATCTGGTGGGATTTCACGACGAACCAGAGATAGTCGAAACCATAGATGGCAAAAGTGATTCAGCCCGACTCCCACTATGCGTGGAGGCGAGACTGAATAGTGGAAGACACGAGTCCCCCAGTTGATTGAAACCCTGTAATGGCTGACGCTAGGGTGAGGCTTTTGTAGCCAATCCAAAATATCTGATTGATTAAAATCCTCATTACTCTGTCTGAGCTTGGCAATGGTTCCTTAAAGGAACTTGCCAGTAAAATCTGGCTATCTCTCCGGTACTCAGATGAAAAAAATGGTTTGTCAATGCTAGTTAGCTGATTGAGTTAAATTATGCACTACAAGTTGGTAATTATACGGAAAAATATCGAGGAAGCAAAGTCACGCTAAAATTCCTGGACAATAATCGGAGTGTATCGGCAATATATTGCAGCTCATTAAATCTTGTCATTTATAGAATTTTAAAAGGAGTGTTCAAAAAAAAATCCCTTTTTTGAGTTCTCGACAGTGGGATATTTAAAAAAGTCAGGAAAACAGGCTCGTTTATTCATTTCTTAATAGCTTGTTCACTGGATCAGCCCAGGCTGCTTTCAGCGATTGGGACAACACGAGAGTTAATTCCTCCGACAATGGATTCAGCAGTTATTCCGGTACCTAAAAACGCGAGGTCAAGGAACGCGCAATGTGTAGGAACAGACACTTCAAGCCATGGGAGTTCATCCCAAACCAAGAGACCGGGAATTGCCGATCAGAATCGGCATTCATCACGAGCTTCAAGAATTCCTCCATAACAAAGTAATATACTCCTTGTCTCTGCTCCACACCTTGTCGTGGACCGATTTCGCGAGTTTCGGAGCGGTAGCGAATGTACACTAAGCCCAAATAGACCAAAATCGGAAATTAATTATGCAAGTCTTGAAAAGAAGGTCGAATGGTTTTCCACGCGTGCTCCAGAAGGACATATAGGTTCATTGAATCCTTGATCAACAAGATTCTGGTTGTGTTCGTAGGGGATATTCGGGTCTGAAGCGCCTGCCCACTCTGTCTCTGAGGGTAGGCTAAAGGTTCTTCGTCGGCGCCGGCGTTGATTTAATGCTTCAGGTTTTCCTATTTTGACAGCCGATCTCAAATACAAGCGGACGACGATCGGCGATGCAAGGCTTTCGAACCGTGAAAAATCCTTCATCACTCCTTGTCGAAATCAGCGCTTACTTCTCATTAGTGGAAACTGGGCTTGACCGTATCGCAGGCCCTCAGGCTTTACCACCGAATTTTTCGCGTGGATAGGGTTTTCATTGAGGAATAAATGGCTTCAGGTAGAATCACTCGGCTTCGTCTAAGACACAAATTCGCGCCTGGCTAGAAGGGATCTTCCCGTTGTTT
>Ga0163217_1099371_pt1 | contig 11297 bp, 6 predicted proteins | sample SynspAceP_FD_185933 | JGI IMG/M metagenome (GOLD analysis project Ga0163217, IMG submission 185933) | Saline lake microbial communities from Ace Lake in Antarctica - Synechococcus sp. Ace-P (PacBio error correction) | ecosystem: Environmental > Aquatic > Non-marine Saline and Alkaline > Saline ... | reverse complement strand
AGGTCTTTATTTCCTGTGGAGCTGTGGGGAATGGGTCTGCGGAGGTCCCCAAGACATGCAAGTGCGACATGAATTTTTTTGCATTTTTTTGGGATAAAAACGATTGGCCGCTATCTGTTTGGGCAAAAAGATCATATCCTTCCCAAACCTGCTTTTTGATTCAATTTTCATCGAAGTAATAGGAATTATTATAATCAATGGGTTACCTCACGGACTTTCGTTAGTCAAATCCTTGTCTTCGCCTCGCAGGTTCAGGGCTTGTCTTTCTCCCACTAAAAGGATCTTCGCCCCGCTTATGCCATGAGATGCATTTGCCAATATATCCTGTTGTAACCTGCGGCCTTATAGATTTTTTCCCAAGTGACTGCCTCAGGATCCGCGGTTTGTCATTATAAAAAATCCCATGGAGTTAACGGATATTGTCCCGTTAGGAACTTGCACGCCAAGGTGCGGCAGACAAGCATCACCGTGACGGCATTTTCGAAGATTAACTCTTGCGGCAAGGTTTGTCAAGATTTGGAGGTATGACATCAAGTTCCCATGTATCCACCGCCTCAACGCATTGGTCTGCAAGAATTAAAAACTAGATTTGGGCTTTTGCTCCTCCACTATTGTCTTATTGGATTCTTAAGCTCCAGAGCAGGCAAGACAAAGAAAGAGGAAGAAGCTAGTTTTTCAGGGTTTTTCATTTTCGAATCAAACAGTAAGACATCCTTACTAGTTCGATCTAAATCTTAAAAGGTCATCATTCCCTATCCTGTAGCTTAAATGTTTTATAAAAGGAGCCAAATTAATTAGCTCTCCGAAAATGGTGTTGAAAAGGGGAATTAGAATCGTGATAATTCCAGTCTTTCCAAGAAGCATTAATGAAGGAAAGGAAGATTTTTGGCCCGGAAGAGAAGAAAGCAAAAGTTATTCACCGGTCCTACTAAGCCTATTCCCGGGCCCACATTTCCAAGCGATTGTAGCTACAGCCCCAAAGAGTGTCAACAAACTCATACCCATAAATCGAGATTTTACCCCAGCTCCAGCACAAATATAGCAAGTAGATCAAAAAGGAAAATTCATAATGTGGGTAATGATTCTGCCCGTTTAACACGATCACCATTGATCATCAATGGAAACCATTGCTCGAGGGTTGAACTAGTTCGTTTAAAACTCCAACCAGGAAGTCTTTGATGAAGGGTAGGTTGTCTGACAACTGATCCACCAGCTGTAGAACCAGGCTTGGATCCACTATAAACAATAGCATGAAGAAAAAGAGGTAACTTCTTCGTTGTAAGTGTTAATCATCAGGAAACAAACCTGTTGTAGTCACTAATGAAAAACCACCTGAAATAGCGAGTTCCGGAATGCCAATTCACTGGAAGCACCACCTCGCGGCGAATATTTGGGAAGTACAAGATGCTTGCGATTTGCTATTGAGCGAAAAGGTATATGTCTGATTCATCACTTTAAGAACCCGCTTGAATTTACCTACCAAGCCCAAAGTAATCACAGTAAAATTAGTTCCGCAAGGAACATGAAAAGATTGGCTTGTGTATTTGGATAAAAGGCCGATCGTAGTGGGCCATGCACTAATTTTTGTAGAGAAACACTGTCGCCAAAGTCGGTTCAAGGCATGGTTAATGCATCAAAAAGGGTCATTCACCTGCCATACAATAACATGGCCTGCCAGCAGTCAAGCCCACAATAAACATACCAAAGTTCGGTTTAGCTGTCTCAGATATCCGAGGATGAACTTTCAGAAGTAGGGACCAGGAAGATTTCTGCTTACAAAGAGGCTCCAATTCCACCTATCCAAAAGTGGGAAAATGCCACGGTTAGTACCAATTATTTTCCTAATCCTCCGATCCATTTGGGTCATGCTTCTCCAGATAACAGTCCTTTTTGGCATAGGCTTCAATATTCAGTCCCAATATAGAAGCTCACGCGTAGTCGTAAGTCCAGACATGGTCTCAAAAGTGCGTCTTGCAAAACCGGTTATCTCCTTGCTTAGGGATATAAGGAAGCATGCCAAACACCGCCATTACAAGCCAGCTAATAGGCTACTATCAAATACCTCGCGCTTCCAATAATTATGATTCTTAGTTTGGAAAAAGACATAAAGAGATGATTCCCACGCTGATGGCAATAACTGCTTGAAGTTAAAACTGGCCAAGGATCTTCTCGTAATAAATAGAAAAGAATTCCCGGCAGGCATCAAGAGTTTCCTATCAGCACCAGAGAGCCCCATTATTTTTGCCGATCGCTTTAAAATGGATCATACCTTAGTGAAAAGATTTTTTCCACATATACTTTGCCTCAGGAAGTGCGAAAACGATCGCTTTATCATCCATTCGCAGCTGAAAATTACCATTTCTGGAATCAAACTCCTCTCCTCTTAATGGACGCCGGAATAATTGCTGAATCAGGGAAAAATTGGAGGTCCTTTATTGATTTTTAATTACACATTATATTCTTGCAAATCGAGTATTGAATAATTCAGCCTACTTTACCCGTTGCCTCCACGCTTCCCTTTTTCAGGTAATTTCGGGAATTCATTCGCAGGCCCACCAGCTTTTATTAATCAAGGAATCCACTCCAATACTATGTGAAATTTGGATGTACTCACGTGTGTCTACGTGCGCATCGGTCTTATTACAACCATGGTTTTTGGCAGAATTGATATTATCGTCTCGGAAGGATTCCGTCAAGCAATAATGCATCCATTTGCTCCAACCCTCTTCGATAGTAATTCAATATTTTATATCACCATTGATTACAAAGAATTTTTCCAGATTTTCTTGCAAGCCACTTGCAGCCTCCTTGTCTTTACCATATATACCTGATTATTTATCTCCAATCTAGTTGCGGTGGTAATGCCTATCGTCACCACTCTGTCTTGACTGTCACTTTTCTTTGACCTAGCACCTCAAGAATTTTCTCTGTGTTTTTCTTTAATTAGATTCAAAGGAATTACATGATCCATATTTGGATGATGGTACTCCCTCTTGGTAATTGTTTTTGATCTCTCAAGGATTGCTATATTCGAATATCCTCCAAAATAGGATTGGAATTTTAGATCCATAATCCGCTGGTTTACAAGCGGATTAGTTGATCTAACGTAACTCCTACTATATTCAATTTCGAACTCGGCTCTCAGTGGAATCGAAAATCTCAATTGAAAACTAGAGTTTTCAATCATATTGAAAATCTCCCTGCTGCAAGCATGGTGGAGAAATTCAACGTTATACGATTTCCCAAAATTGTTGAAGTTAAGATTAAATTTTGGGTCGAGGTAAGACGTGATTTCGTTAACACGAGCCATTACACGTCTCGCCTCCAAGTGCTTTTGCCAGAAGTGCAGTAACAATATTCGTTTTTTCCGAGGTGTTCACGGCCAAAACCTACTTGCTTCATCGACATTTGCGCACGCTGCAAGACTTCATATGAAGTTGCACGCCTTGCATGTCAATAATTCGAGCTTGGAAGAAGAGCATTTAGTCTAGGGACTTTCGCGACAAGTATCGATCAGAATGATATCCTTGTTGTCATAACTTAATTTGCGTTGCGAGGGTGGTAACCCATATCCCCCGGGCTCCAGCAATCACATTTTCATTCCCCATAAGGTATTTCAGGTGATTTAACGAAGGGCAAAATAAATAGCTTTCTGATGGTATCAGTTATAGGAGAATTTTTAGTTTGAGTCAAATTCCTCCCCCCGAATATAACTGTTTTCAGACCTGCCCAAAATAGCTACTCTGCTATTCAATCAAGTTAATTCTGTTGCTTTTTGTTGCTCGGGCATTCTCCTCCACATCTTTCAATTTTCGGCTGATAGCGCGCGTTCTGCTCCTACCAACTTTATCCAACTGTCTGAAATTGGCTTCACCTATTTTTTCTGGGTTCGCTCTATCAGTATCCCAAAACTTCCCAAATTCATCCTTAAAAAAACTGGGGCGGGCCCCCCCCAAAATCTGCCATACTTTCTGACTTCGCTTTTGGAATAGCTGTGTTCTAAATCCCCATCTGAGACTATTTAAGATTGCCGATACGTTGTTCGGGCTGTAACGATAAACTTTATAATTTCACCTGAATCTCTTGGTGAAAAGCCCGGCTCACGTAGAATCTCTGCATATAAACTTTTTCCACCGGAGAAAAGTATGGCAAAGTCAGTCGTGTATGGAGGATTAATGTTATTGCTCTGGCTATTCAGAGCGCTTTTCGAACTGCTTTAATAATTCTTGGCGACTGGATCTATAGCTGCCTTATTAGCTTTTACTTCATACGCATCAACTAGCTCAGAATAAGATTCCTTGAGGGAAATTTAGAATCATTGTTATTTAGAGAATTTCTTCTTTGCTGACCGGGCATTTTGATCGTCAAATTCACGCGCTCCCGACTTCCATTTTCCTACCAAGTAATTCAGCACATTACTGATCAGGACTCAATAATTTTCTAGGTTTGCCTGTTAATTGGTATTCAACCCAGATTCCTTGCTCTTTAACATTGGTAAGCACACGCTTAGATCCCCCACTCCTTGCGTGTGGCTTTCTCGAAACTAACGCGCTGAAAGCTGGTTTACTGACCATTCAAGGATTGCCTAACTAGCCCCAATGTTTTTTGGAGTTTCTCGTCAACAGTTTCTTCGGATTTTTTCCAAACGAAAGCTCAGGTGGATTTTCAAGAAGCGGCATCTTGTTCGGGCGATGTAGATCTGAAAATTTCTTCTCGTTGTAGATTGTTGTAAATCTTGACATTTTTGACGGAAAATTCTTCTTCCAAGGGATTTAGGGCTTCGCTGTATGTCTCGCACGGAGCGAATTTAAAAACCAGTTGAATTGATTGGTTAGATTTTTCATTGCGACTCCTTTCTTGCTGCGCCCCAAAAAGCCAAGATCTAAAGCTTTTATTGAGTTGAAGAATCTCTTGCTGAAGGCTTTCTTTTTGGGAGGTTTTACTCTTGGTAAAAAGGCTACCAGTTACCACACCAGGATTCTGTTAATAGGATAACTAAGAAAGGAGTGCTCAACTGCAATAGCTGACAAAATTTCGGAGCCGAAAGGTTAATCTTTCCAACCTTCTAACCCCAAAAAATATATGACCGACAGGATTCCGTCGGATTTCTTCCATTGGTACATGTTCTGTTATTTGGGAATTACAATTATTTTTGATCCTTTGATCGCCTTTTCCAATAAATAACCCTGACTTACCGGAATCCAGGTATTTTTTCTCCCCCAAGAATTCAAAGGTAGGGCATTGTCAATCGGATCAAATCCACAGACATATTTTTAGGCGTTTGTCAAACCGATCAATTCGTAGCTTTTCGATTTCATCTCTAAGCATCAATCTAAATAGCGGTTCAATCGTTCTTCTCCGTGATTTTTGATCATTCTGCATAGAAGCCTGTTTGAGATTCATTGCAAATAGAAATCTAGGTGTACACTTCAGGGAAAAAATTTTGCCGCGAAAATTGGGTTTTCCAGTGCTTTAAATATCAAGCAATTGCATTGGTATTCGTACTTGGTTTTTCCCGGTTTCAAGTGTTATTTGTTGGGCTAGGAGCTCCAGGAAGCATCAATCAAATTTAGGCTCAAGCCTTTTAGGAAATGATGAAGCATCTGCCAAGCTACTCCCCCTCCCATCGAATTTCCTGCAAGATTGGAAATTTTCGATAGTCATTTTTTTTCCATTATCTCAAGACAATTGGACTGTAATCCATTGGTGCTAATAACGTTTTTCCGGATTCGGGTCCAGTAAGACCAGACCTTGGCAAATCCAATTGCTATGGTCATGAAATAGGGACTCAATGCCTGCTGCAAGAGTCCCAAGTATGTAAGGGAGGCAAACTCACCATGCAGTAAAAACTTTGGATCCCATCACCCAAAACGAACGTGAACGTTCACTCCATCCACTTTCTATATAATGTGATTCTGGGTTTGATATTTTTTTCTCAATTTCTTCTGCCGGGATAATCACTTTCTAACATCAACAATAGAAAAAAGAACTTATGAAAGCAGAAGTACTGCCAGACTTTTAGCCAATCGATTCAGCCTATTCTCATATACTAGTATTCAGCTTTTGAACATTAAATCTGATGTTAAAAACTTACAAATAAATCTGCCCTAATAGCTACTTGGCAAAAAGAATCTCTTGAGCTTTAAAATCACTATTTGAAAACTTGGCCGGGGCCAATTTGTTGCAGCAGCTTTTATCGGTCGGGAATCGTGACGGTATTGCACGCTAGCAGGAGTTAATTTTGGCTTTGACCTGTTTGCATGTGTCCGGTGGATGCAACTGTGGTGTTACGGGATTTCGGGGGGGAGAATTGGCTTAGTTTACTGGCATGGGATCTCGCGCAACTTAATTCGGAATCCCAGAATATCCCCAAACCACCCATACCGTTTCGATCGTTTTGCGTACTTTGGCAATGGCTAGACACGCTGCTTATGAATCTGGAAATATCTCTGGAGTATTTAGGACTTTCAGATTTTTTGGGAAGCGCCAGTTATTCAAACTTGGAAAATCAATCTCCAAGCGGGAATTTTCTCTTAGGATCTTTGCACTCTTCCCTTTTATGGCTTTGGCACTCTATTAATGACCTTAGAAAAGAGTACTTTGTTGGGCTTGGTTATATTCATGGTCTATTGCGTTTATCCTTTACCGCAATACTTTACCAAACCAGACTGGAGGTCTTGCTTTTAAGTCCGCCTCTTTTATTCCTTCGATTAATTCCAGATGAATTAACAACACTAGTTTTTTGGGGGGGGCTTTTAAAAAATAGGACTTACTTGTTTGGTCCCGTATTAACTTTTTTTATATGCCAGTCTTGCCATAAACGATGGAGTGGCGCTGAGTCTATACTTGGTGCGAAAAAGTATCGCAATTTCGCTATATTTTTGGGTGCCTAGTATCCATGGCGATCTTACTTGTAGGCAGCTGCAATACAGTTCCGAATCACCAAACGCAATAGAATGTATCAAGGGGACTTTGAGGCCGATTATCGGAAGGCTGCCAAATTACTTAATGGGATTTGGCCTAATTGCAGCAGGTTTTGACTTCTTCATCACAGCCCATTGGCGTCTGCATTAGTGATTTGTGGGGTATTGACTTGGGAGTCAAGAAATTCATCCTCTCTATGCGGATTTACTATGGCTTGTGAATCGTAGGATTGGGATCCTATTCTCCTTCACTTGGTATTAAACAATCGAAACTGATTACGCGTAGCCCAACTGGCAAATGTATTTTATTGCCTTTGTCAGTGGATGGATTATATTATATACGCTGCGCAAACACTGTTTTTGGGCAATTTAGAACAGTCCAATTCGTACTTTTTTGCTGGTTTCATTTGAGGGTTAATCACCTTAATTATTAGGCCTTTAAAAGTTAATTTGGGCGGTAGTAAGTAGTGCTTATTTTTTGTTCCAGGGAATCCTCCAAACTCCCCTTCCACAAAACTAGCTAGTACTCGTCTCACGGTCCGGCGATCAGTGGGTCTTTGAGTGTTTGAGATCGAGAGAAGATTCCCCTTCGAAAAACCCATTTCAATAGTGCATTCCGTTGCGTAGATTCAGGCAATCCGTTTTTAACTCTACCCTTTTGAGTTTAAACCTTCAGCACAATAGCGGACCATCAAAAATTTTCATTTGACGATTGATTCCAGCTTCCATTGATTGGGTCTTTCCCAAGCCAAGTCCAAACCGATTTCGATCCGTTGATCCGCGGGAGATAAATGTCCAAAAGCCAGCTACTTTTCCACTATGGACTATTACTGGACTTTTCACACTACAATTGATCGCTTCCATTTTTCATTTCCGGTTGCTACCCATTTGGGTCAAAATTCTGGCGCAACCACTTAAGTCCTGAACGTGCGCAATAATCAAAGACTCGGATGATTGCCAAGCCTGAGAAATGAAAAATCCTGCTCAGTTGATTATCTGAGCAGGATTTGATCTTTCTGATAATCTATATGTTAGAATCAGCTTCTAGCCTTTTATACTTCTTGTGGACATTTGCCTTGTTATAAGTGCTATTCCTCGATAACGTTTCTCTGGTGGAAGAATCTCTCTTTACACCATCATTCAGAGAGGCGTGCAAATGCCCGGATGTTTTCTCTATAATAAAGCCTTTTGGCGCTGCTCGTTTTATTCAAGTCATTGATATCTCTCTGCGCCGACTTGGAATAAAGATGGAAATATGAGTGAACTTACTCCAAGTAGTGGATTTAATTTTAAAGTTTGAATCGATTCTCGTTTCCTTGTAGCATAGCTTTGGCCTTCTAGATGGCTCTCTTTTGTAGACGAATAACTTTAATAAAAACTCATATCTATATACACGCAAGGCCTCTTTTTATCCTCTGGCTTCTTCGCAATGTATTGTATGTTGGTATTTGCACACACACGGTCTTGAACGAAGTTTTTTAGCCATTGCTGGCTTTGCGATCAAATAACCATTCTAGTAATATTTTAACCATGGCCAGGCCATACTATTTTTATACTTGTTGTATGAGACATTGTTCTGGGAAGATGCCACATTCAATAATCCTTATTTCTCCTGTTATAGAGCACTCCAATCAAACAGTCCGATCGCGGGTATTCTCTCGTTCGGGTTGATATGTAATCGATAAGTTATGCTCATCGGAGCAGAAGGAAACGACCGCCTTGCTTTGCTTTACTGTCTTACAAAAATCAACACTATGAGTTTGCCGTGGGATACGCAATATTTTGAACGCAGTTGCGCATTGTTGGGATTGCAAAGGAAACATCTTTGTTGTGCTTGTAGTGTGTATACCCGCTCTTTTCAATTCCTCCAGTCAAAATTCCAGATCTTTATTCAGCGGAACCCAAGATTGATTTCCGTTACGCGCGCACAGTTCAGAGAAATTTCTGGAATGCATAGAAGAATGTGACAGAGGACAAATAATATCTTGTTCTCCGATATTAAGAGACTCGTACCACCAGACAGATGAATGCCCTGCGTCTTGCGCCTTCAGTAGAGCTGCCTGTCTTAATCTCATATCGATCTGTTCTATGGACAATCTCTTCTTCTCTCCGGTCGTAGTGCAATTTTATCTACCAAATTTTCGCTCTCCTATTGTATCCCAAGGATATTGGCGACCATTATCAATACCCGTGTAATCTTCAATAAGCCTTTCTCGCGATGTTGGGCTAGAGCCCTCGCCCTTTAAGCCTAGGCATTCCCCATTACCTATTTCTACATGAGGCCATAAGGGTTTTCATTTAACCTAAGCGGATAGGCCATCAATCGGCCTTGGATTTAAAACTTTTTATTTCTTCAGCAGAAATGAAGATATAATTCCTGTACTACCTAGTGGCAAGCTAATCACTTCCGGAGAAGCTTATGTGTTAGCCCATCGTTAATAATCTTCTCTGAAGATGTCGCCACTCTTGTTACAATTAGTGTGTTTTTACTTACTTGTTAGTTGTTAAGAATAAATATGTGTATTCGGCCACACATGTTATCACCATCCTCAGTATATTCTTTTTACCCATATGTTTTAATTATGAGATAGTGAGTGTTGGATTAAGACGTCGGGTGATAATAAAAAATTATCTCTTTATAATTGAGTGATGTGCCAGGGTCTCCCCCATATAATGTAAGGCTCTCATATTGGTGTTGTATATAAGCAACTCTCAAAGTTAATCGCTAACCCAAGCTAACATGAAAAAAAATACTTATTTTTTATGTGTGGAATGTTTTGGGCTGGTTCACTCTCAGCTCAGCAGTCTCAGTTTATGGGTTTTGAATTTGAAGGTGGAAATGATCCAAATTTCGACTATTATCGAGTTTAAAGATTTTATTGGAAAAGTGTTCGACAAGCACTGAATGGACAAGAAAATCACTGGATGGGACTTTCTGGGCTCTCCAATTCCGGAAATGCATCACTCGATTTTCATACGTCATTGGTAACTTTTATAATGACCCAGTGAAAAATGATGGATGGCTTAGATTGAAGAATTCTTGATGAAAATACACCCAAATAGGGCCTAATCCACATTTTTAAATGGACAGGTCAGGTTAGTAAGGTATTTGAAGAACAACTCGCTATGCGCGACATGCCCAATGCGGCTGTATATTGAGACAATTTCTGAAAACCTCAGACAGATTTCAGGTTAAGCCGGGCATTTTAGCCTCATTTGATCTAAGAAAGCTACTGAAGGAAAATTCGATGCCTATGAAAAAAAAGCTTGAATCAGAAAGTTTCTTCAAACCCATTCATCAAAAAGCGAAATCGAGAAGGTTTTAATGGGGCATTTGAGAGCCTTCATGAGAACTGCACTCCCGTTAGGGTTCTGAAGCAAATCAACGCATTTGACTGTTAAATATGTATAAAGGAATTACATGCAGTTTTTTCAACCGCAGGCTTGAAGACATGAATCAACTGATGCCCAGCGGAAGGCTGTCAATGAAGGTAACAGTTTAGGACCAGAATGGGTTTACTTTAGCGACATTAGAAAAACGTCGTTAGGTAGTTCACTGAATTAAGCGCTACGATTATGGAGGGCCAGAGACAGTTGGCCTCTTTTTTTATGCCTTTTTTTTGACAAACTCTGATTTCAAAGCCATCGAGCCAAATCCATCAATTTTACATCGATGTTAGGATCACCTATCGACTAGTTCGGATGCTTTCACTTTGGTCCAGCTTTAAATCGGTTTTGGTGCTCCTTTTAAGGAAGATTTTTTATTTGAGTACGACAGCATCGCATTGAAAGTTATCGTGCCGTTTTGAATTCTTTACATTAATCCTTTCTTCTTGGGCCACTACCTCTTCAGCACCCACTTCAAACCACATTCGGACAGGACTAATTTTCCATCCATTCATACGCGTAAAGAGATTTACAAGACGGGGCAAGGGGCATATTTTCCATGAGGCAAGGGTACCAGAATAAAAAGAAGCAAGCCAAACTCATACGTTATTGGGGAAGCTTTGAACCTTTTATAAAAAGGGGACGAAACAAACTTTAATCCCAAAAACTGGTTCCGATCACCAAAAAGAAAGTCTTCGACTATGAAAACCAGTTCAATAAACCTGTGCAACTGTAATACTGACCACTGAAATAAAGAGCCAAACGGATTGACCAAGTTCAGGCTGTACCTCTGTATCGGAATCACACTTTGAGCCACTAAATCGGAAAATTGAGGTGAATCAGCAAGTGATCAAAATTTCCCCACAAATAAACAGCGGAATCCAAAACTTCAGGAATTGCTTTCCTGTACCAAATCAAAGTCAAGCACAGATACCAGAGCCTATTTAACCGCTGTGGATGCGACTGCTTCTACTTCCAATCTATTGG
>Ga0163217_1076896_pt1 | contig 11298 bp, 5 predicted proteins | sample SynspAceP_FD_185933 | JGI IMG/M metagenome (GOLD analysis project Ga0163217, IMG submission 185933) | Saline lake microbial communities from Ace Lake in Antarctica - Synechococcus sp. Ace-P (PacBio error correction) | ecosystem: Environmental > Aquatic > Non-marine Saline and Alkaline > Saline ... | reverse complement strand
TGATCCATACTATTTATGGCTTGTTCATGAATTTTTAAATCTACCGATGGAGTTTAGTTTACTAATACTAGATACCGGGTCTGCGTGCGTAAATAGAATGTCATTGCAGTTCGATGATACTCTTTTTGGTTTATGGTATTATGCGATGCTTCGGATGATCATTATGGTTTATACGCTCTTCAAACTTGGAAATTACGTACTCAATGGGTATCTCCTATATTTAGTAGTTCTATGATGGAATGGGTTAGGAGGCAAGTTGGTATGATTAGCATTCGCAGTATCTCCTGATATGCCATGAGGTTTTTTGAGTGAGTAAATGTTTGGAAGTCTATGATTCAGGAACGTTTCCATATTATTGCACATTGGCTTCCAAATAATATAGGTTACACGCCGTGTTCTACCTTAGATTTTTAAATGGAAATTTACTGTGGGTTTGATGTGGAATTTTGAATCACAATAAGGTTGTACGTGGGTCGATAAATCGAGACGCTTGAATTTCACATTTTCAGATTGGTGGTCAGATCAGAATCAACTAAAATGAGTTCGGACCAAAGACATGGTTGTTTCAGAGGTAACACCATTAAACGTTTGGATAGTCATGAGCAGATGGAATGGGGTGCCATATCTACTATAACAAAATTTCTATTTAATCTCCAAAATGGAGCTTAACGTTAATGACAATGAATTCTTTTACTGGAATTGCAGGATCAATAGATTTCAGAGTTCTGGCGCATGGCTGACCTTTCTAACCCTAACATACGATAGAATCTTGCAGGTTTGGATATTGGTGTCAACATCTTGTGACGGGGTTAGATCTCGACTTCCTGTGGCACATTTGGTCTTTAGCATTCGAATCAATTCTAATGTTATTATGCGGTCCAAAGCTTTTTTTAGAAAATTTATTAATGGAGATGAAATAGCAACTTTCGTACTGTTCAAAACGTACATTGAGTTGCCACCAAAATCCTTAAGTATGGTACAATTTTGGATTTAATGCATTAAAAGTCTATTATCCGACAAAAGTGGGAGTAGTTGAAAACATTTTCAATTTCCTAACTACCGTGAATTGCATTGAGCGGCGATGACGAAATGGAGTTTGTATGTGAACTTGTGTTGGGGTATTATTTGAACTTTTACTTTTGAATGGTTGCAATGACGGGTTACCAATTGATTGTATGAATGGAATGAATATGCACCAACAATTAAGGCTGCTATACGAGAGGATTTGGGCAGTCTTCGTATTCTACATAGCGTGTCAGAGTTCCGTTCAAAAAAGTAATGTCCAAAGTATCTGTTCATTCAAGATCATTACAATATTCCGTTACCAATGCAATTTCGGAGGAATCCTTCAAAGTCTTCAGCTGCCACCATCTTTTTCCATTTAGACAAGGTGCTTGACGGAACACTATTTGTTAGAGATGGTCCTAAAAACTTTACATGAGAACTTTAAGATCCGCCATATATGGAAAATGACGTTTGTAGAGCTTTGATGGGGTATTTTTAGATATTGCAAAAATCTATAATTGAAATGAAGACCAGTGAAATAATGGACTAGTTTAATATTCTGGATTGACGTATGTTTTGGATAAACAATCTTAATTCCTGGAAAGATGTTTCTTGAAAATTCCCAGATATAATTGATACAGTTATTATCCCTTTTCTTTTTATGTCGGCATATAATTACGAAAAATGTGATTCTGATATTTGAATTTTTTATAGTTTGTGATGGGATCGGTAAGGTTTGCTTATTTTATGGGCGCTTAAGAAAGTAACTTAAGTAGATAGACAAATGATATGACTTCGAACTTTTTTCAATTATGTGGTTTTTTTCCTATTCACTAGGTGTTGTTTAGAGTTTTGAAATAGGTTGTGAAAAAAATGTTGGAAGTCAGAAGGATTGGGTTGGTTTGTTATAATTAGAAGGGGTTAGTTTTAATGAACTAACTAAAATGAGGCAAAAACTTACGGTGTCAAAGTAAATTAATATATAGAAATTAAAGTATCAGAATCCTTAATTGTTTGGTTTTGTAGATAAATAAAAGAAAGGTTATTAATGATTACTATTGTAGATGGAAGTATAAAGAATATTTTTGAGGTGTAAATTTAGAGGTGTTTTTAAAAAATAGTAAATGAAGAATTAAATATGTTAACATGTATTGTAAGTCCTTTATTTTAATTTAGATTTTGCATTAGGTTATCCTAGGAAAGTGAAATCAAGTTTAAAGGCATTTGTTTATATGGATACTGAGTATACTATAAGTTGCTCATGTTTTAAGTGATAATATTATGGATATAATAGACTAAAATAAGTGGAGTTAGAACTGGAGAATATGTTGGAATGATTGGGTTGGAGATGGAAGACGTTGGGGTTCTACAGGAAATGAATTGTAATGGCTAATATTGTTTAGTTTTGATATGTGGAATTTAAGATACATTTGGAAAATTACTTTTTTTGGATAATGATCCTGTTGAACTGGCTTATTAGTAGGATATTCGGAATTGATAAATTCATTTAACGTAGGTAGAGTTTAATTTGTGGTGGTATTGATTAAATTATTCAAATTCAATTTGGTAAATATGTTATGGATCAATTCAAAGTAAAAGGTTTTAAATAATATAATAATAAGTTACAAATAAAAAATTTTAGTTTCATAGAAGCTAAATTGCAACAAATTAGGTAGGTAGGTAGAGTTGTAGAATGTTTAACTATAAAAAATTCTTGAGAATAATAGAATTTATCCGTTGATTAAAGCTGATGTAAAAAATATTAATTAGGATTTTGTGGTACATAAATGTAAGTTTTTGAAGTAACGGATAATAAGTTCGCTAGTTAATTCAGTAATGTGAAACTAATTAGTTGGTTTTAAATAGAGCTTTGGGTAGATAAATACATATAGAATTGATTTAGATTGCTAGAAATAAAATGTTGTCCCAGGAAAGTTCAGAGATATTAAAAAAAATGTACAAGTATTGTTTGAACCAAAAATATGACTAAAAATGAAATATTTATATAGGTATTTGTTTAGGTCTAGTGTTATGGAGTCCATAAATGAGAAGGACTATGAATTTTTATTGATATGCATTCAAGTTAAAAGAATTATGGTTTTGAAGTATTAAGACATAATTTTGGAGGATGTTAAAATAGAATATTTGTAATTAGTAGGATGTATGGATAACTCTTACATTGATCACAATGACATGGTACAAGTTTTGAATTGGTGTAGCTCTGAAAAAATGTCTGGGTTTAAGAAATATTTAGTTGGATATATTCATGAAGAAATATGTAAATTGGAAAATATTAAAGAGTTATAGATTTTGCACAAGTTAAATTTTTTGTTTGATTAATAAATTAACATAAGACAAAGTAATTTACAATTGTAAAATATAAGGTTGAATATCGCAGTGCGTGTAAAATTATAATTTGTAGAATGTGAATATATTTGTAAGGTTATGAATTATACGAATTAACATTATCGATACAAAAAATAATGGATTATAGGATCTGAAAAGATAGATGAATAACATTTGTTTGAAATTAATTAATTAGAATATTAATATTAGTAGAGTTAATTGATAAATTCAAGTTTGAAGAGAGGATAATAAAAATAATTGTGATAGAAGATGTATAAAAATAAAAAGAGGGTTTATAGAACTGATGACTTATATTTACAAGAATTCCGAAGAAGGTTCAGTTCATTAGTTATTAGTTAACATAAAATAATAGGTAGATTTTTAAATTGTTTGGAAGATATTGAGTATTGGTTATATATCTATTTTAATATTAGTTGTATGTTGTTGAGGAGATTGTAAACATATATTTATGATTGTAAATGATTTTTTAATTAAGATGGGGTTTTTAGTTTAATTAAAATAACTATGGGTTAAGTCTGCAGATGCTGTTAAAATGATGTATTGGTTTCGATTGATACACATTTTGTTTGGTTATTGGAGTGTTAGGTGATTCTTTTGGTTTATACGTCTTCAACTTTGGGAATAAGTTAATAAAATGAGTTAATTACTTACTTTTAGTGTTTATGATGAATGGTTAAGGGAGTTGGGTATATAGCTTTGAAGTAATTCATGTATGACATGGGTTTTTTGTAGTGAAGTATTGTTGGAAGTTATTAGATTAAGAACGTAAATCATTATTGAAATGGGTTAAATAATATAGGACGAAGCTGATATTATAAATTAGATTTTTTAAATGGGATTGTAAGTGTTTTGATGTGGATTTATGGATGAATACAAATAAAGTAGTACGTGGGTCGAAATAGGAACGATTGAAATTTCAAAATTTTTAAGATTGGTGGTAAGAATAGATACCAATAAAATAGTGGAGAAAAAAGAACATGGTTGGTTAGAGGATAAAAATTCAAAAAATTGGATAATGTTATGGAGAGATGGATGGAGGTTGATAATACAATTAAAATTTTTATTAAATAATTAAATGGAGTTAGAGTTTAAATTAAATGAATTTTTTAATGATTGGGCAGGTAAATAAGGAAATTAAGGTCCATGGCGCATGTATAATATCAACTAGAAATAACATAAGATGATCATTGAAAGTTTTAGATTTTGCGTTGTCAACTTTTGGTGAAACAGTTGTAAGTATGAACTTTACTGGTGGAAAAAATTTAGGTATTCAATTGCACAGAATAAATTATATGTTTTTGGGGTAACAGCTATATTTTAGAATTTTAGGTTTATACATGGGATGTACTAGAAATTTACGTAATGTAACGTAAATTGAGGTTGACAAAAATAATAATGATGGTTAAAATTTAAGGGATTATGAATATAGTATTTATTCGAAAATGTGGAGTGTGGAAAAATTTATTACATTTATACATAAGGTGATGAATTGGAACGTGAGAATGGAGTTTTGTATGTGAATGATGTTGGGTATTATTTGAAATTTTATTTTGAATGGTTGAATAAATGAGGGTCAATGTGATTTGTGATGATTGATGTTATAAAACATTAAGAGTTGCTATACGGAGAGATTTGGATGTAAATTTAGATTATCTATAATAAGAGGTAAGATTAGTATAAAACAGGAATTGTAAATGTATATGTATACAATAATAATTAAAAAATTTAAATGTTAAATGGCATTAGGGAACTAATTAAGTTTAGCTGAAAAATTAATTTTAGTAAGGTGCATATGAAGTTAACTTTTGTTAGGATGGATCATATATAATTTAAAAGAGAATTTATTAGTTTCAAGATAAATTTATGGAAAAATGGGGGTTTGTAGAATTGATGTGGTTAAAATTTTTTAATGTTTTTTAAGAAGGAAAATTATTTGGGGAAAAACAAATTTTTTTTTTTTATTTTTTTAAAATGGGGGGGAAAAATTTTTTTTGAGGGGGGGGGGGGGGAAAAAAAAATTTTTAAATGGAAAATAGTTTTATATTATGAATTGGAGTTGTTTTAGGATAAATTTATTAATTTCAAGGCAGAAAATGTTTATTGATTAAGCTATTTGGATAAAGTTAAGTTATAATTTTCTTTTATTGATTAGGGCATTATTAAGAAACATGAATGTTTGATAATTTGAATTTTATTATGTATTTGACTTGTGGAAATAGTTAAGGTTGCATAATTATGGAGATGAATTAAAAAGTAAATATGAAAGTAGAATAAGACAAAATGCGAGAATTAAAACTATTTTCAATTATTGCTGGATTTATAGTTATTTACTACTAATAAGTTGTTGTTGTTGAGAGGATTAAGAAGTAAGGTTGACAAATAGTTTGGAGTAGAGCCAATGGTGTGTTTTTTGAGGGGGTTTAAGGTTTTTTCTTAATTGAGATAATAAATGGGAAAATTAAAAGAGTTGCTCAAATAAATTATATGAATAGGAAATGAAAGTTTAGAAATATATGTTTGGAGTATTGATAGATAAATAAAAAGGTAATTAAATGTATAATTATTATAGACTGGAGTTAGCAAGAACATTCTTTTTATGCAGTGTTAAATTAGAGGAAGTTTGTTTATTCCTAAAAATAAGTAAGCAGATTATTAAAATATGTTAAGTTTGTCAAGTATTCTTTTAATTATTAATTTTGCATAGTTTTAGAAAGTAGAAACATAGTATATGTATTAAAACAGCATTTGTTAGTATATGGATTCGGAATTCTATAAGTTGCTAGATTAAAGATATTTTGTTATAAATAAAATAGGTTACGTTTATATGTAGTGCGATTGATGAGTTGTGTTGGTGAAGGGTTGAAGGGTTTGATGATTGGTAAACTGGTATCTTTTGTTAAATGTTAATTGTGAAAATGAAGATGAATTTGGATTATTTTGTTTTTGTATGATTTGAATGGTTATTAGTAGGATATCGAAAGGAATTGACTATTTCTTTGGTTAGCGTTTAATTTGTTGTGGCTATTCTTTTTTGATATTTTGGTAGTTGTATGTCAAAAAGTGGTTAATATTTTATAATATTTCGTTTGGGTTGAATTACGGATGGTTAGGTTAATTTGTAAGTGTTTTTATATTTGTAGATATAGATTATGTTGAATTTTTGAATTTGTACTTATTGGATTTTGGTGTCATTGTAGTTGACAGTAGATAAGTTGACCCTTTATGTAGTGAAATTTTAAGTGTTCTAATGGTTTGGATGTAATAAACATTTTATAGAAATTTGAAAATTTGAAATTGCTAAGAATATGTTGGTCAAGGAGTGAGTTTCCTTCAAAAGTGTTTTGTAATTTATGTTGTTTTTATTGGTGGGTCTAGTGGTTGGTGTGGACAGCTTGTTCTTTGTGATTAGCTGTTAGATTTCATTGCTGTTTGGGTTTGTTTTTGGGGGAGTTGTCTTGCGAAATGCTTGCACTGGGGGGCACAAGTTCTGCTGGTTCAGTGTTAGAAGATATTAGGAATGGTTTTAGTTTCCCGTATTGTATGCTAATGGTGGGTAAAAGCCAGTGCTTCGATCTTTTAATGGATCTAATAGCTGCGGTTTTTTATTGATTTTACTGGCGGATATATGGAGCGGCTTATGTCTTGCGCCGGTCATTAATGAGGTAATATTACCACTTTGAATGGGACTTGATTTTCTTGATTATCACCAGTTATCAAGGTTAGCCTCAATTGATTTTCGATAAGGGCATCTTCAGAAAGGTTGCTTTCAAGATGTGTTATGGATACGCATCTATATAGTTTTGGTGGCTCCTACGTGATCTTTTTGAAGCCCGAAAATTTGGCCTGCCGAAAATGGTCTGTAATGAATGGTCGCTAGCTTTACGAATAGAGTATGCCCAGGCATATGGAATTATAATACGGCCTTAGTTTTTCGACTTAATGCCAAACTCTGTATCTATTGCTAGATCCCAGTGTCTGAGGATAATGGCTGATGCTCATAAGGTGGATCTTGGTGTTTATGCATTTTTTCAGCCATAGTCCGCGCGGTGGGCGTATCTTACGCGATAAATCAGTTTTTCTTTTTTGGTTTTTAACCTATAGAGTAGTCACCGAACTCAGTAGCGAGCTAGTTCAGTGATAAAGTCATTATTTAATAGAGTCCTTTGTCTAGCGTAATTATAGTTATAACTGGATTTAGAAAACAAGAAGTTGGTTAGAGAGTGTTACATTATGCACGTGTTTCCGGTTTAGGGTGCCAACAGCTAGATTAATTTGCGTAAGCTTATTTATTCAAGAGAGAAATGTGGCGAGACTTTGATTATAACACTTTAAGTAGCGAATTAAATAGAAGAAACATTCCAAATCGGCATGAAATAATGGGGTTATTGTATAGGTTTATTTTGATTGGCGGTTATTATTATTTTTAAAGTTTTTGGTGAATTTAAATTATTTGGAGATGATGGTATATTTTTTTTGTTGTTGTTTGTGGAGGGAGAATTGATTATATTTAATGCTTGTTAATGATTTTTAATTGTGGAGGTTTTAGTTTCTAATAACTTGGATTGTTGCGAGCTGTTGAAAATGTCTATTGCAGTTATTGAAATTTGGTTTTGGTTAATTGCAATGCTTGGAATGATATATTTGTTTAATAGTTATTGGGATGTTTATGGTATTTAATTTTAGGTAAGTTAATGAATGATGGTTTAGGACAAGTTGGTTGATCCCTAGATTTGCGTTTCTGTATGATGAGGTTTTTTGGTTAGTGGGATTGTTTGTTGGAGTTTATGTTCGAGGTAGGAGTAACTTCTCAAGTTAATTAATTGGGTTTTTGGATGTATTTTTTTAATTATTGTCGAGGTTTTACTGCGAGAGATGGTTCATTTTATCTGCACTTGTGATTTTGTTCTGAAGTTTTGTTTATGCGGCTTCGGTGGCTTGTCGCTAATTAAGAATGTTCCACAGTCATACTGATGACTGAGTCGAAACTGGTTTTTTGAGCTTGAGGTTGGGACTCTTACAGTTCGATTTTAGATGTATAATTCGATTGCAGCGTTGAGTTATTAGCGTTTCGGTGTGTGGTGATAGTTCATTTGGTTATATCGAAAGCTCCCGCATCGGGTTTTGAAGTGCGCGAATGGTTGTGTAGAGACGTGGGTGTTTAGTTCATAATTTTGTATTCGTCGGTTATCTTATCATGAAGTGTTTATGGCATGGTTTAATTGTTGTTTAGTCTCGACTTGGAAGAATTTTTGTTGGAATCGCTATGTCCGAGGAATTCAGACTGCTGACTTGTGATTTGAAAATATGATATATGCACAGTTGTTTGTGGTACTGTTGGGAGTGGTATGGTTCATGTCGAGTATTCTCTACTGAAGAGGTTGGATCTGATCTAGGAGGCAGTATGTGGTGAATTAAGGTTTTTGTGGATCATTTATGTTAAATTTTGGGGGTTTGACACTATGATTTTTGCATATGCTTAATTGAAATTATAACCTAAGTACTAATGCGAGAAACTATAAGTTAGCTCAAATTTTGTTATTCGATATAGATAACGACTAATGGTTTCTGAGCATGGACGCATAAGTTCAATGATAGAATTGATTAATGTGATTTAATTTGAGTTCTATTCGTGTGATAGGTCTATATTTCAAAGTTGATGTGGTGGAGTGTTGGGATTTCTTTAACAATGGGTTGTTATATGCTAGGTGCGGAATTGCAAGCACGTGGAGTTGTATGGTGGGTTGAGGTTCAATATTGCTAGTTTATATCGAGGTGTGGCTGCCATCTCTAGGAGAGGAGTCTGATGGGTGTAGATCTATTTATTAGACTCGAGAATTCTATGACTTCATTAATCAGGCGTCATCAGCTGTGACAGGAATGCGGGCATGGTTAGTGTTAGGCTTGCTTTAAAAATTTATCAAGGCGCTGTGATATAGTTCTATGTAACGCCAAGAGTGAATTGAAACTTGACTAATGCTAACAATTTGACGTGTTAGGCCATTTATTCAGCTAATCTGCTTTCAACTGCCAAAACAAGACCGGGTGCCTCAGGAAAAACTGATTGGGACCTTGGATTTGGTCTTCGTATAGTTCGATTTATGAGCGCGGTTTCATCACTTTTTGGCCCACTGGAATAAACGTACGATAGCGGAATAGGTGACTGATTCAAATATCATCATATCTTCGCGATTCTTCGCCGTGACAGTAAAGGGTCAGTTACAACTCCTGTCGGGTTGGGCAAAAACCCACCATTTAAATGCTTCTTCGTAATAAGGCATAAGCACTGATAAAACGTTCGTATATAGGCCAATCTGAGCATCTCCATAAACGGTCATCTGGCCATTATCGTGCTAGTTGTTCTATCTTGGCCTTGAGGATTCAAATCCAGGAAATAGAGGGGTTCAATACCCACCTTGCCGCCCTTCCGTCAAGGTTCCAGAATCGTGAGCGACATCATGCACATTCTCGTCAGTTCAGTGGAGTTCTTTGTTCTAGATTATCGTCAAAAATCATAAATTGCCATGAGGCCAAGATACTCCTTATTTTCGACCATGCAATTTTTAATCTTGTTGATTTTATGAAAAGAATCAATTTGAACGGTAAATTTTGCTTGCATCTTGTTACTCCTGTTTAAAGGTCAATATTTGCCAAATAATCATTGGCTAATTGTCGCTGAAAGATGGTAAATTATTGAAGATAACCTTGTATGATGTCCCAGCTTATTCTTGTGGGCTTTCTTCCGCCCAGCAAAGCTTGCGCTGGAAGGCATCATAATGAAAGGCACCCAAACAAGGTGGTGTATTCATCGCTGAGCGAACAACCACGAGTTTGACACTGTATCTTGCTTCAAAAAAGTAAAATGATCACGTCACTTTGCTCCACTTTTGTTTTTCTTGGCTTTACTCATCAAATTGACCCAATTAAAGAGGCTGGAAAACAAGAAAAACAGTTGCCCGCTGCGTATGAATAATCCAACGTGGCCTTCATGGGCACCATTGTTCTCCATCTGATTTGCACGCAAATACCGTATTTTTGTAATTAATTTGGACCACGTAATTTCTTGCCCGAGTATCGTTTTTGAAAGAGGTCTCGGCAAAATAATCATCGGGAATTTCAGCGTAAGAGGTGTTGGTGAAGCCCCAATACCGATACCTATGTTTCTTTTTAATTTAAACAGTAGGCCTTTTTCAGGGCTAGGATTGATTAACTTGAATTGAAAATTATCGTCTTGGTTCATAAAGAAAGGCTAAGCTATTGAGTGGATATTAACTACATTCTATTATAGTGGGTGAGTGAAGTAGCCGAAAGGACCAACAAATCATATTTATTTGGGGCGGTACTTAGCAGGGTAATTAACCCTCCGTGTTAGCTGAGGTCTTGGCTCAATCAGATTCGTTTTAATGGGAAAGTAAAAAAAGCTGTGATTAAAGGTATTTTGGAACTGAAAAGGCTCAAAGCTATTCAAAAAAAACAAAGAAAGGCTGCCAGTGACAACAACAAAATTCTACTTGGAGTTGACGCGTGACTTTAGATGAAAGTCGAGGTCGTTGGTAATAAACTGCCACCCCCCCCCCCCCCCCCTGATTCCGGCCCATTATCTTTTTTATTTTGTTTAAGTGTCTGTCTGGGGCAATGTCAGCGCATTATTTGGGATCAGTTTTGCATGCTATTGACCCCAAGCAATCAGGGCAAGCCGTCGTTAGTTAATAATCTATTGACTGGCGGCATCGTTGGCCGACTGTGTTATTAAGTGATTCGTTATCTCGATGGGGTTGGGTAGTTGTTTAAATATCAGGATATTTTATCAGAGTTTTTTGCGCCGCTAGGTTAAGTATTGGGGTATGGGTTGCTATTGCTTTGAGGTGGGTAGTGTGTCTGCCGAACATTTCTGTTTCATTTTAGTGTCGGCTGAAAGCGCGGTGGGAT
>Ga0163217_1057289_pt1 | contig 11298 bp, 11 predicted proteins | sample SynspAceP_FD_185933 | JGI IMG/M metagenome (GOLD analysis project Ga0163217, IMG submission 185933) | Saline lake microbial communities from Ace Lake in Antarctica - Synechococcus sp. Ace-P (PacBio error correction) | ecosystem: Environmental > Aquatic > Non-marine Saline and Alkaline > Saline ... | reverse complement strand
GGGCCCCAGGGAGCGGTGCCGGCCGGGCGGTCGCTGCGCGCTAGCCCGACGCTACGCCCGCTCATCGCTCGGGCGAGGCACCGGTCAGGGCATTCACCGGGGCTTTGCTGCCAGAGAAGCGACAACTTACCCGGCTGGTGGCCAGCCCGGCAGCTGCTGGATAGCGAGCACCAGCGGTCGAGCGGACGATCGGTTGCAAAGCTGCTGGCGCACGGCCACCACCAACTTGGCGCAGCTCGCGCTCTCGCCACTAGGCGAGGGCGCCGCTGAACCGCCAGGCGTTAGACCAGTCTCCCGCTGGAGCGCTGGGCGAGTCGGGGCTGCGCTCCCAGCGGGCTCCGGCTCGCTTGGGATCGGGGCAGGGCGCTCCAGGCGACGGGCCTCCTCCCAGAGTTCTTCGGCCACGCTGGCGGCCGTGACGGCCGCCCCCCAGCGGCGCTGCGCCGCAGCCAGCAGTGAAGGGCCCTCGGCGGCTCAACTGCAGCGCGGCAGGCACCGCCTGCCACCCAGCCCCCCCCGGCCCTCCTGCAACGGGTGTCGAGAAGGAGAAGCCAACAGGCAACCCGCGGCCGAGCCATGCGGCAAACAAGACCTAGCGGCACCGTCACCAAGCCCGGCTGAGGAGATGGTGCTAGAAGCGCTGGCGCCGCTCAAAGCCGCCGCGCGACCGCTCAGCTCCAGGTGTTGGCGCTGCAACAGGGCGAGCCAGGCATGAGGCCAGGAAGCCCCATCCCAGAGGAAACGAAAACGCATGAGGCAGTCCCCAGCGCGACTCAACAGGCCAGTTGGATCGGGGGCAGCCCCCTGGGCAGGCCGGCCAGCGGCAGCGCCAGGCTCCAGCACGCCCTTCCTCACTCCAGTGGCCGCCCCCCTCAGGCCGGCAGCGAGCCAGAAGCTCGCTGATAGGAAGTAGGGGGAACATGCGGTTAGGAGGTCCGGGGGTGGGGGCTGCTCAAATGTATGGGCCCCCCCTTCCCGTCAGCGTACGGCCCCGCCCATGTCAGGGCCCCCAGTGATCGGTCGCTAGCCCGTTACGCCGCCGCTCGGCGGCGCCGCCAGCGGCTGGAATTGCGGCGATCACAGTTGGCCGATGTATTCGGTGCGGTGATGCCGGCACGCTGGGCGGCCGGCCTGGTGGCTGGCCCCAGGGTCAGCCACCGCGCTGGGGGCCAGCTTCTCGGGGTTCTTGCTGGCGCCGTGCTTGCTGGCTGGCCTGGGAAAACCTGGCCAATGACGTGTTTTTATTGCCGACACCCGGCTGTTCGACCGCCAGGGCAAGCCCACTTCCGTGCGTGAACCTCCACCGGCCGCCGTACCGGGGGCGCTTGCTGGCCAACGCTGCCTGCTTGCCTGGGGTTGGGCTGATCGGGGCCCTGGTCGGCCGCCCGAGCAGTCCGGCGGGTGGGTTCCTTGGTGCTGGCCTTGCTGCGGCATCGGTTACGCCTACCAGGGGATCCACGCTGCGGGCTAGCTATCGGTCTTGGGAACCGCTCTGCTGGCTGGCCTTCGGTTCCGCTGGCCACCGCCGCGCCCCCCCCCCCTGGGTTTGGCGCTCGCCCCGGTGACGGGCGAAGCCAGCCCCTTTATCTGGGCCTGGGTGGTGCCCTGGCGGTCAGCGATCGCCGCTGAGGCGGAGGGCCAGCCGATCGCCACCAGCCTGGTGCTCTACTTGCTCCCATGTCCACCAGGTGGATGAAGACGCGGCCCATGGCAAAGCGCTCACCCGTGGTCGCGGTCGGCACGGGCCGCAGCACGGCCGGCCTGGTTGCCCTGGTTCATCGCCCTGACCCTGGTCGCGTCCAGTGGCGCCGTGGCTGGCGGGAGCCGCTGGCCGCTCACTGCCCTGCTCGGACGTTGATCGGCTTGCCGCCAGTCTACGTTTGGATTCCAGCTGCTGTGGAGACCACCAGCGCCAGCCCGAGCGCATTCAGCGGTTAGCAAGTTTCTGGCCCTGAAGTTCAGGCCTTCAACGGCTGAGGCCTGGCCTTGGCTGCTAGTGGGCCGTGGCTGGCGCCGTGAACACCGCTGGGTTTCCAGGGCCGATGAAGCGGAAACCAGCGATGAAGCTGCAGTGGCAGCCGTTCCGCTTTCAGCTGCCCGGCCCCTGATCACGGCGAATGGGAGCTACACACACAAGGCGTGGCTGGTTGCTGCGGCTGGAGGACCGAGGAGCTGCCGTGCCGGACGGATCGGGGTGGGGGAGGCCTCGCCGGCTGGAGCCGATCTGCGGCCCAGGGCAGGGCCCTGGGCACCCAAGCTGGAAGCGGCGATACTCAGCCCCTGGCGGGAGCGCCAGCAGCGCCAGCGGCGGAGTCCGCGCTAACCGGGTTTGCCGGCAGCGCTGGGCTTCGCGATCGGCGCCGCCTCCGCCGAATCGATGGCAGGTGGGGGCGGCAGGGGCGGCGGCCAGAGTGGAAGCGAAGGTGTGGCTGGCTCCCGGGCTCCGCGCTCCCGCCGTTGCTGCTTGCCGGCGGGAGAGGCGGCCATCGGGCCCTGGAGGCGCTGATTGGTGGAAGCAGCCGGTGAACAGGCAAGAAGCAGTTGCAAACGAGCACCCCGCCGCTGACGCTGAAATGGAGGTGGCGCCGCCGCTGATGCCGTCGAGGGCAGTGTTTGGCCCCCTGCATGCAACGGTTACGGCAGCGCCAAGCTGCGACTGGGATGCCAACGGCGGTTGGGGATCGGCGACGGCAGGACCAGCTGGGCCGGTTCCTGGCGGGGAACCCGGCTGGAATGGCTGGCAGCAAACCGCTGCGAGCCCGCCGGAGCGGCCGCAGGCGGCACCAGGAGGCTGGCGGCCCAGCTGCCGGGTTGGCGCAGGATGAATCGCTTGGGCCACTGCCCCCTCGCTCTACCGGACTGGAGCGGCTGGCAGGGCGGCGTCCGGCTGAGACCGATCCGGCCCTAGCTGCCCAGCTCCAGGCTTGCAGCCCAGGCTGAATGCTCAGCGCACCTCCATTCGACCGCATCGGCCGGCGCTGGTCAACCACCTGGCCGGCCTTGCAGCAACGAGGCCCACGCCCCACCGCGCCCGGCCTGGGGCCCCGGCTGGAGGGCCGGCGGGCCTGTTCAGCGGCGATCCCAGCAGGTGGGGCAGGCGGGGCCTGGCGGCAGGGCGGGGTCCGGAATTGGACCTGTCCTGGGGGGCAATGCGATTGGCGCAGCTGGGACTGGGGCCCGACGACGGCCGCCGCGGCCGTACGCCCATGGAGCGTCTTCTGGGCCGCGGCGAGGTGGTGGGTTCTGCGCGGGGCGCCGAGGAGGCGTGGCGAGCTTCGCGGCAGCTGCTCGACGGGCCGGGAAACCGCTGCGGGGACTGGGGGCGGCGGTGGTGATCCGAGCAGCGGCGGCAGCAGGGCGCGCGGCCGGCGCTGGTTTTGCGGCAACGCTCAGCCACCTGCGCCAATCGGCGCCGCCACTCGGGAATGGCTGCGGAGTAGGGGATCGATCCGGCCGCACGGTCGTTGGTCAACCATTGCCACGTGCATCAGGTCAGTGGTCTTGCTGCCGTGGTTGCGTGCCGCCGATTTGGGCGTACCGCTGCGTTGGCTTAGCCCAGCGGTGATGCGGCAGGACGGCCGGCCTGCTAGGCCCTCGATCCCTGCCGGACAGCAGCGGCAGGCCCTGATCTCCCCGGTGCCACCAACTGCATCGGCCTGATGGCCGATCCGGGCCCGGGGCTGAGCTGGCTTGGGGGGCTTTGCCGTGATCTGGGTAGGCGGAGCCGCTGCGCACGGCCTGGCGGCGGCGGCCGCCAGGGCCGGCCTGCGCCTCTCACCTGTACGGGCACCGAAAACGGCGCGTTGGTGGCGGCCCAGCACCCAGGAGCCTTCTGCGGCGCGAGGACGGGTTGCGGAGGCGGCCCTGGCGGATGTGGAGCTGCGCCGTCTGCAGCGGTGGCGGTGAAGGCGGTCAACGGACCAGTGGCGCCATCGAGTGCGCACCTCCGGCTGAAGCCAGCTGGTGTGCGGCGGGTTCGGCTGGCCGGGCACCCGCCTGCAGCCTTCGCTGGCCCGAGGGTGGTGGCGCGCGGGGATGCGGCTGGTCGATCGGCACGCGGGCTGGGTGCACGGGCGGCTCGATGGGGCGTCCTTCAGGGCGCTGAAACGGTGTTTCCTGAACGGGTGGAGGAAACGCTGAAGCAGGCGGGCCGCCAGTCCGGCCTGCCATCGCCGAGCTGACTTGCTGCGGGGCGACCCCTCTGGGGGCAGGCGGCTCTGTTGGCCCTCTTACAGAAACCCGAGGACAATCGTCGGCGTCCCAGGAAACCAGCCGGGGGGCCTTTCCTCGCCGAGATCGCCCGGCAGCTGCCAGCGGCCGGCAGCGCCCCAGCGTGGATCGCCCTGCCGCCGCTCGAGCGCAACGGTCTGGGGAAGTCGGGAACGAAAGCGCTGGCAAGCCTGGTTGGTCGTGGCAATGCGCAGCAGCAGCTGGGCGGCGCCATCTCTGAGCCACGGCGCAGCATGGGGAGAGGCAACCCAAGCGTCCCCGACCACCGCTCCGATGAAACCCCTGCTCACCGCCAGTGTATCAGCCAGCACACCACCGAACTGGGTCGACGACGCAGCCCTGGGCTGGCTGATCGCCGGTGCTGGGTGGAGCCCCTTGCGGGCAAACTGCGTTTCTTGCAGGCGCGGCGGATGATGATCGCACCGCCGAGCGGCGGGAATTTCCTTGGCGGCCCGCCGCGACGCGCTGCGCCCAGGCCGAACCCTTGCTGGAGCAGAGCACCAGGCGGGGTCAGCAACCCCGCCTACTTACCGGGCCGCTTCCCGCTTACGCGATGGAACCTCTGCTGGGCGCGCCTGGTGAGGCGAGCAAGCCCCGCCTCGGTGGCGCTGCGGGTCTGGAAAGAGGAAGCACTTGGAGCGCTTTGAGGCCGCCAGGGGCGGCATTGCGGGACGCGATCTTTGCGGATCGAGCGTAGCCTCACGGTCGGTGCGCCGGCTTCTCGATGTCGTTGTTCGTTGGGCGTCGCAACCCTCGCCTCAAGGATTTGGGCTTGACACGCGCGTGGGAAGCTTCGTGGCCGTCAGCGCCGCTCGACCTCTCCCCCAGATGGCTTGGCCGTGGCCGGAGTTGGCGCGATGCAGGCGGCCGGATCGAAGCTTGGCACCACGCCGCCGCCGAAGCCAGCGGGCTGCCTAGCGCCAAGCGTCGATTGATCACCACTGCAGTTGTTGCCAGTTGGCTGCCTGGCGAGGCACGCCGCGCCTGTGCTTCTGAGGGCGGCCGCGCTGTTGCGGCCCGATGGCGTCGTGGGCCCTGGTGGATCAGGATTCCGGATGCGGAGGTGATCGGGCGATTTGCCCGCCCCTGGCCCACCCTGCTCAAGAGCAACCGAGCCCAACCTGTGAGGATTAATTTCCGCTCGATCTTGCCGCGGCCCTTTTTTGGCGGACGCCGGCTTTCCGCCGCATCCGCCGCGTGGAACAACACTTAAGACGTCGAAAATACAATAAAAACCAGCAGAAAAATCAAAAACAAAAAAAACAAAAACCCCGACCAACGCCACCGTGTGTGGTAGGACCAGCGTTGACGGGCCCCCTGCACACGGCCCAGAAATCGCGTGCGCCTGTTACGCAGCCACTGCGGGAACGTGACGGCTGACGCGAACGCTCCATTGCGTACCTCACATGGCCAGCCCCCACCCACGGCCTCCGACCTCTAGGTATGGCAGAATGGAAGACTCGGAACGGGCACGGCCAGGCCAGGGACAGATGGCGCCCTGACCCGCCAGCCTAAGCGGCGTCGCGGTCAACCAGGCTTCGCCCAGCTTGGATCAAACACGCTGCAGGCCGGAGAGACGACGGCTGCCTTCTGCCACCCGAATCAGCAGGAGTAGAGAGCCAATCGGCATGCGGGTACCGACTCCACACACGAGCTTACTATCCACTCGCGCCCTGGCCGCCTGGCAGGCAGGCACCTGGAGCTGGAGCTGGAGCTGGATCCAAGCAAGCCCAGCCAAGACATCCCAGTACAAAGAAGCTGCACGCCAGCAAGCCCATTTCAATCGGGCCGGAAGTCCGCACAAGGCGATCAACGCCGCCGAAGGCGAAAACCCACTCGACACGCAGCATACGAAAAACTGAGAAAGCACTACCCCAGCATGGCGCGCGCGCATTTCGAAACACCTCGCCGCTGCCGTAGCTCGGCACGTTCCCGGCACACTCATCACGCCCCTTGGTCGAAACACGAGGGTGGGAATGCGGAGCTGCCGAGGGGAGGCGACTATGCGTTGGTGAGGGGGCGTTGGGCGCCCGATCGTCGTGGCCCGGCCCAGCGGCGCGGTTGCCAGGAGCTGCTGGAGGCGCTCAAGGCACGAGGCCCGTTTGGGAGCGGGAGTGGATCGCAGCAAGGCGGCGCCTGGATCGAAGGGCAACACGCCCTATTAAGACAGTTCTGAAACCAGGGGCAGGCGCTAAAGCAACAGCTGGGGCCCGAGCTCCCGTCGCCCGGCCTCCAGGCGCCTTGTTCCGGCAGGAATCTTCCACCAAGCAGCAGGGTCGGCGCCTTGCAGCGACGGATGGGGGGGCTGGCTGCCTCTATCCACGGACGCTCTTGAAGCCCGGCTCACCGTCTTGGCCAACCCAGAAGCCGGCGGCGCCGCCCAACTTCGGGCCTCGGCCCGCTCGAGCGCTGATTCGGCGCGGCCAGGCGACTTAAGCCGCGGCGAAGAATTCACGGCGCCCTCGAGGTGCTTGCAGGAGCGCGGCCGAGCAGCTGCCGAACGCCCGTGTCGCCGCCGCACCGGATTGCCGGCAACCAGAAGAAGGTTGACCGCCAAGCTGCCGAAGGGAAAGGCCGTTTTCCACCCGGCCGGCAGGGAACAACTCTCGCAGAAGTCCTTCGCTCCGAAGTTCGCCAACAAGCGGCGGATCCATCCGGGTTGATCGCCGGCCCGATAAACAGCCACACGGTGCTCACAACAACATCAGCGGGCCGCGCCAGGCTCGCTGAGCGCCTGGCCGCAACAGAGCGCCGGCATCATCGGCCAGCCACCGCCGCCTCGCCACCCACCACCCCAGCGGCAGCAGGGGAAGCTCAGCAGGATCGCCGTGCTTGCTCCAGAGTATGGTCTCGAGTGCGGGCCCGGGCCAGGCGGCCGCACACAAACTCATTCCAAGCGTCGCTGAATCTAACTACGCCCCAACCGGTGCGGTCTCGTCGCGCCACGACACGTCTCGCGCGCGTGCACAATACCCGGCGGGAAGCTCCTTCAGGGTCCGGCGGGAGTGTGCGTGTCAGTGTCAACGGGCGCCAACGCATTTTGCGGTTCAACTCACCGCCGGCAAGGCGCAACGCTGGCTCATGTGGGGCCGGGCGGCCGCCAAGATCCTCGCTCGATCGGCGCGGCAGCGGAGCATAAGGGTCGGGATGCAGGCGCGAGCCACAGTCGCTCTACCAAACCGGGTCCAGAAGCGTCATTCATAGTCGCGGAAACTATGGCCAATCACGGCTGCCCCGCGAGCTACGACGCCATGAACCCGCCGGTCAGTCCATCAGCTCCGGTTCGAGGAGGCGCTCGCACCACACCAGCTGAGGCCCTCAGAGCCCTGGAGACCGCCAGAGGGCGCCCCTCCAGGGCGGTGCGAGTGAGTCAGTGTGCCGATGCATCGCTGCGCGTGGCAGCGACAGACACAATGAGACAGAACGTTCGGTTCTCAGCTGACCTCCTGCCCGGTTGACGCTCGCGTCCGCTACGCGCTCGGGACGCGCTCCGCTCGCTAGGCAGACGGGAGGGCAGTGACTCGCGCCACGGCCGCCCCAAGCTTGCCGACACACTACTGCGTCTCACGCACATCTCACGGCTAGGTGGCACATCCAAGATCCTCGCGCTGCGGCTCCTTGCCTCGACTGGAATACTCGAACATCTCCCGCGCGCGGCGCGCTTAGGCCGCGCCAAGACCTGGGGCGATGCGTCTTGTCACTCTTGAACTCGCGTCATGCAGACCCGCGCGATCCGGCATGCCTTGCGGGCCGGGCGCACCTCGCTGTCGCCAGACTGTTGCCGCGGCCACAAGGGGATTGGGCAGCTGTGGCTGAACGACCCGCGATCGGCCGCTCTGGGCTGGACTTCAGGCATACACGCATGCGCGGCCATTTAAAGCCACCGGAGCGATGCCACAGCACACCAGATCAGGGACCGGCTCCCCGCAGCCGAGCGGGCATCACATCGCGCACCAGGCCACTGCAGCGCACTGGCCGACGCCCACGGCCACGTCAGGATGCGCAGGGGGCCAATTGGCGTCCCCTGCTTTCTCCAGCAGGCGCACCGGAGCCGATCGTCATGGCGGGATCGGCGGATTTGACCATGTGCGTAGAGGGTGGCAGGACCACCAACGGGGCGGTGAGGGCCTCCATCCCGACGCGGTGGGCGCGTTTGGTGCGGGCGCTTGGCTCCAGCCGCAGTCCGCAGCCATCGGCATGGGGCTCGATGCGCACCTCCAGGCGGTGAGCGCGATCGGATGGAACAGAGGGGAATCAGCTCCCAGGTGCGCTTGGCCGCCTGAATCGCCGCCACGCGCCACCGCCAGGACGTCACCTGTTGGGGGCACAGGCCCTCCTCACCAGCGCCAAGCAAGCTCCGGGGGCCATGGCCGGAAGCCCTCGGCAAACGGCAGAGCGGTGGGTGGCGGGGCGATCGCCCACCTCCCCCATGTGGACTTCGCACCTGGCGTGAGATGCTGAGCTGGGTGGGCGGATCGACGGTGTGCGGCCAAGGCCTTGCTGCCGGCTGCACGAGCTTGCTGCATCGGGGCCCAGGTTCCCATGGGAAGGTGAGCCACGATCCGCGGGAGCCCCTGTTTTTTTCTTGCGCCGGCCTCAGCCCTCCACCTTGTTCTGCGCGTTTCTCACCCTGCTTCACGATCGGATTGAGCGAGAGCATCGTTCTTTCCGCTGGCTGCCTTCCTGCTGGCCAGCTCCACGGTGTATGCGGCGCACCCTCGGCCTTGCTGGCGGGCTGCTACGCCCCTGGGGGCCAGTTCCTGTTCACGCCCCTGATCGGCGCCCTCAGCGATCGCTTCGGCCGGTTAAACCGATTGATCCACGCCTGGTCCGTGACCGGGCTCGGTGCTGGGCCTGGGCCTGTTCGCCTTACTGTCGCTCGACTGGGCCGGCCGCAGACCTCTGGCCGCTGCGCTTGCTGTTCACCGCCGCTGATCGTGGGGTGAGCGGCGGCACCGGCCCGCACCGCCAGGGCGCCGTGCTGGCCGACATTCAGCCGCCCGCAGCGGGGCCGGGCCTTCGGGCTGATCGGTAGTGCCTCGGCTTCGGCTTCATCCTGGCGGTCCGGCGCTGGGCGGTATTGGCGAAATCGACATCAAGCCTGCCGTTGCTCGTCGCGTCGAGCGTGGCGAATCCTCAAACCTGGTGCGAGGTGGTGAAGGTTGCTGCCGGAGACCCTGCCGCGGGCGGCCGCCTGGGTGCCTGCCCGCAAGCGGGACCTCAGCCCGTGGTTGCAGCGTTCCAGCGGGTGTTCGGAACCCAGGGTTGCGGCGGCTGTTGCGCGGCCTTCTTTCTGTTTTGCCTGGCCTTCGTCGGCTTCACCGCCGTGCGTGGTGCTCTATTTTCCAACACCAGGCCTTTCGGCTGCGGGCCGGGCCTCTCGGCCACCGCCTTTCTTGGTAGTGGGCCGTGGGTCGCCACCTTGGCCAGGGCGCCCTGATCGGCCGTTTGGTGCAGCGCTTCGGCGAGGGCGCCTCACCTGGTCGGGGCTTGGCCTGGTGATCGCGGCTGCCTGCTGGTGCCGCTCGCCACCCGCCAACGGCCCAGCCGCTGTGTGTTCATCGCCGTTGGGAATCCGTAGGCGGCAGGCACCGGCCTGGTCACCCCCTGCCTGCGCAGCCTCGGTGGTCGCGCCGCCTCGATGGGCTCCGGCAGGGGGGTGCCCTCGGTCAGCCCAGGGTCTGCAGAGCCTTTGGGCAGCTTCATCGGGCGCCCGCTGGCGCGGGAGTGGCCTATGAGCGCTGGGTCAAGAAAAGTCGCGTTCTGGCTGGGCACGGCCTGCTGGTGGGCGTGGCCCTTTCTGGTGGCCAAGCAGCTCCCTCGCCGGCCAGGCGGAATTATGATTGCTACTTGCTGCGTTGATCCGCAAAGGCCTTGTTCGTCCCCATGAGCGATCAAGTGGTGGCCCCGAGCTCACATGCAACCGGGGAATTGAAGCTTGGATCGCTTCACAGCAGGTTTGCTGGCCAGGCGCTGAATGAACAGAACACCCCTGCTGGAGCAGGCCAAGTTCAGTTAGCCCATCTTCAGCAAGCAACCTCGATGGTTTTATGGTGCGGGTGGCTTCGCTGAGTCCACAGCTGTCGGGCTGGCGTGACGCGCCTCAGTTGACGACGGCTCACCCCAGCAGCACTTCTCGAGATCCAGAAAGCCTCAGGGCCCATTGCTGGAGAAAACAACAGGTCATTTTACCGCATACCTCAAGCATTCAAACTCGCCGACCAGGGCGTCAGCTGGTCGACTAAAGCGAACGCTCATAAAAAACAGAAGAATTGGACGGATCAGTATTTCGGATTTGGCGATCTTCGGTGCTGACACCATGGCGTGGATTCGGCCACCTTCCGTCATGAGCAACCTCAGCTTGAACCGTGGGCCGCCTCCTGATCTTCGACCCGACACCGGCCAGGCAACAGTTTCGCCCGGGTGAAGATTCCGCAGAGGAAACCTTTGCCTCGCTTCGTCGAAGATCCCGCCGAGCTGCGCAGCGTCAACCAAAGCGCTGCTACAACGGCCGTGCCGCTGGAGCAGGGTGGTGCTTTCAACATGCAGCTCCTCTTCCCCGGCATGACGATCGAGGGCACTACTTCTCCGCGTTTCACCCGTGACGCCGACCCTGAGTGCGGGGATCTCGAAAGCCGCGGACCTGATTGGAGGCGCTCCAGGGAAGGGTCTGGCGCAACGCCCGCCGTTGGTGGTGAGGGTGGTTGCGCCTTGAGGTGGCCAATGAATGCCCGATGAGGTGGTTCGAGCGCTGGTGGAGGCCACGACATCCAGCCGAAGAACCTCTTATCGCGTTCCAGGGGGCCGGCTTCGGGGAATCGGAACGACCTGATGAGGCCTTGCTCTTTCGCTCCCCCTGCCTGAAACTTCAAGGACAAAACCGCACGTTGGGGCGTTTTACCCGCCTTCGGCCCGGGCTGGTTGCAGGCCCCAGAAGAGTTTTTTCAAGGGGCTGGAGGGACGGGCTCCGAATTTCAAAGCCGAAAGAGTTCCAGGAGCATTTTTTTTTCTCGGTTTGATTTTTTTTTTTTTTTTTTTTTCAAAATTTTCTCTCTCCTTTTGCTTGGG
>Ga0163217_1043755_pt1 | contig 11298 bp, 9 predicted proteins | sample SynspAceP_FD_185933 | JGI IMG/M metagenome (GOLD analysis project Ga0163217, IMG submission 185933) | Saline lake microbial communities from Ace Lake in Antarctica - Synechococcus sp. Ace-P (PacBio error correction) | ecosystem: Environmental > Aquatic > Non-marine Saline and Alkaline > Saline ... | reverse complement strand
ACGGGTCAACCTCATAGGTGAGTACAACGCGGCCAACGTTCCATGACATCACGGAAAGCAGCGAACTTTCTTTCATTGGCGAAGAGTGTTTTGTTCTCGGCGGATTCTGGCTATCGTGCGCGCTCAAAAGTGATAAGAGTTAAAGATGTCAACAGAAGACTGGTGATTGCAGAGGTTCCAAACAAAGTACAAAACTTCATAAAAAAAGCACCCTAGAAACAAAATAAACAGCCAATCAAAAAACGGAATTTATATTCAAAGCAGTATTCGAGCAAAAGTCGACAACATCCCTTTAGAATCATCCAAGTGTCAGTTTGGTTTTAGAAAAGCTATTTATCGTGGGTTACTAAAAATGACAGCAAGCTAGCAATTTGTTTGCTCTTGCCAACGTTGCTTTGAGTTGATCAGTGATGCGGAGCCGCAAAGTGGCTTACATCGTTTTAAAGGTTCATTCAATGACGCTAAATTGCCGACATTGAGTGATCGAAAAGGAATAAACCAGCAACATTATTGGCTGGCTGTTGGGCTTTCAGGAAATAAAATTATTTTTTATATTATTTATAAGGCGCGTAGTTTGGCTTGCATCGCTGTTCCTAGCAAACTTTGGGAAGGCAGGATCAAATTGCTGATTATACAAAACTACTACCCAGTTTATAAAACTTCTGCGCCGTATGTAGCATTTTCTGATCGATCAGAAAAAAATTGCAGTTGTTTGTTACCATTCTACGTGCTGTTAGGGCTTACAATTGACCACTTTCTAGTAAACTGTCCACATGCCAATCCCAAGCAAGTGCAATTTCCAGCGCCATTCATTGCAAGCATAGATAACGGCGATTTGATCTTCCATTTGCATTTCATTCTTGTGGCTGTTCGTTTGATATTTATTTCCACAAATAGCTAGCCCAAGATGCCAGTTTTCCCAAAAAATCAGGGTCCGCTTTAAGTCCTAGTAAGGGTTGTTGTTGCCAAAGGTTTTTCAAGTCTCGGCTTCTGGTCGTTTTAAAAGAAAAACTTGGGCTGGCCCAGACTAGTAATATTCGTTCCTTTGAATAATAGATTGCTGTTTTGTCTAGATATTTACAGTGCCATAATTAAAAGGCAATATCGTAATCTGCGTGCACTTCTTTATGATGAAGCGTTTATTATTAATACTAATGTTAAGTTGCTATATTCTGAGTGTATCCCGAAAATCGTCTAAGCGAGGGTTAGGCCAAAAATGAGAAAGCATGCTCATATCTAAGTTTAAAAAAGCCACTGGACTAATCTTTTTCATCTATCGCGAAAAGCGACTCTTCTGATAATAACCTCCAATACTTGGCATTACGTATAACTAAGTAGGGCTTTACCTTTGAAGTTGAGTTCAAGCCCTGTTTTTTTTACGAGAAAAAAAAGCTTTGCTATTAAAGAAAGCCTCTAGTTGCTTGATTTGTTTACTAACGGCGGTAGCGTGACGCAAAAGTTCGGTGGGCGCTCTGGAAAAAGTACCTAGTCGAGAGGATGCCTCAAATATTATCAGGCTTACTAACGAGGGGGAATGTTTGATTATTATAGGGCATTAATAATCTATTCCTGAACTTATAGTTTCAAGATAGCCTAAACAAAATGGACGTTTTACTTTACAAATTCCAAGCTTCATAGTATGTAATAGACAATATAAATATAAATATAAATAATAATATTTTAAATATAATATAAATATAAATATAAATATAAAGAAAGGTTATTATTGCAAAAAGGTCAAAACATATACACATGCTATGTGCTATTACCCAGATGGAACACAGACTAGCTTATCGGCTTGGTTTACCAAAACAACACAGATCAACAAGCCAGTTCCAAGCGATCCTTGGAATTTCTTCCTTACCGTAAAACAGATGGCACTATTGTGCGTGATGAAATAACCATGGGCTCAAACAGCAGCTCATGGATTACGCTAGTCGTGAGCGTGCTTGATCTACGTGTTGTGGGGAATCAGTAAGGTCACACTACGGATGAATTACCACCAAAAAGAACTCGATGATGGCTAGATATCATAGCTGGTTGCCAGCCAGTCTTGCGTGTTGATGGCAGGTTAGTATGGTAGTTATTCTTGGGGAGGATTTAATTGCACTCCCCAAGTTGCTGCATTATCTCCGGCTCTTAGGGCCTTTCAACTCAATTGTTCGACGAGCATCTTATGGTGGAAGGAGGTGTGGCATTATAGTAGCGGCTACTAATGACAGACCTTTACGTGGTGTGGGCTTCTTTCTGTTTGGCTACTGCACAAGGTTCGACACCTGATTGCCCAAAGCTTGTGTTGGGAAAGTTGGAGAAGATCAATGGTGGGGTAAGAGGCGTCTAGAATAGATGCGCTTTCGTTCTTAAAACTTGGCTTACGAACAAACGCGTGTGCTTATTGGAAAACACGGCTCTATTTGGTGAGGATTATTACCAATATTAAAATACCCTGTTTATGCTATGGTTGGGTGGGCTGATAATTATTTCGTAATACGGTCTTCGCTTTACTGGAAAAATCTAGATGTCCCACGAAGCAGGGCTTGATCGGAAACATGGGCTCATAAATATCCAAATATTTGCATACCCTTAATCCTAAAATTGACTATGTGAAAGAAATCTGTACGCTTGGTGGATCGTTGGCTAAAAGGAATAGAAAATGGCATAGATGAAGAGGCCTGCTTTGACCTATTACATTGCCAAGACAGTGTGAGACCACAAGCTGATTATGATCACCGCCCTGGACAATGGAAATCCTGAGCCTTTCTTGGCAGTCACCAAAAAAAACCATTATAAGTCATTCTATCCTGCGAATGGTCAGCTTAGCTGAGTTGTACCAACCAAATGCACTTTCCAGAAAAAATTCGTTCACCGCAAAAACTGTTGGGGATTAATGGTGGTCGCTTTATGTGTTGCGTATTCGCCTAGACATGGAAAACAAACCGTCTGATCAGCGAGCAGATGCATTGGAGGCGTCTCTGTGTTTTGGATACCTTACCATTGCCAAGAGGATATGCCAATTTGCTGGGCAAATTATCGCCAATCTTGCTGATTCGTATGTGACAAGCAACAGCAAATCTTACAGTTACGAGTATGTGATGTACATTCCAGACGGGGCAGTCACTCGAATTAAGGCCTTTGGTGCTTAATTTAAACACACGAAACAGTGATGAGGTTGTTGAAAAATCTAGCACTGGGGCGGAAACTTTACCTGTTGCTATACCAATTCAAAACATATGTGGCTTATAAGGTACCAATAGGTTCACCGTTGAAGAATCTCTATATCCAACGTTCTTGTTTGGCCAACGGTAATTTGGCCCGCTTCCTGACCATGCAACGGTAACAATTGAGCTTCACAAAGCCATATCGAAGTGCCTTATCGCCAATAATCTACGTTACTGAAATTGAAACCGCCGAGTTTGACAAAGTAGTTCCTTCGATGGAGAGTCATTGCGGCCATCTGACAGCCAGCGCATTGTTCGTCCAGGGATTGTAAAACAGGCCTAGTAAACTCTAGAGCGCACGATGACTTTGGCGTCAGCACTGTTTACTTCCTGTGACGCTGAATCGATATGAGATGAGTCAATTGCAAACAATTCATCCTGAAGATCCACTTTAGCGCAGAAATTTCAAGATTAGTATTGAGCTTGAAAATGCGGTCGTGATGGATGGTGGACAGGATTGAAAAGTGAGTCATGGCATGCGTTGTGATCACGGTATTATTTTTAACTATAACAAGTACATGGCAAGCATTCATGATGGTGCGTGAAACTTATATTTACGAAAGAGTTGAAAGAAAAAAACTATTAAGAGAACGCGGGTTTAATCGAATACAAATACCAGAGGGATGTTTTTAATGTTTAAATCCACTGCGACCTTTGTTTTTTTCCCGACTTTTATCATTTTAGTGCGCGCTTTAATTTTTTAGTTTGGTGGAATTAGATCTTCTTTACCCCAAGTTACACCAAACTAGGGCCAATAATTTTGTTTTATCGCATTTTTCTGGCTATTTTAGCTGGGATTTTTATTTACTAGTATTAAGTGTTCATTACCTACGTTTTTCTAAGTTAGGTGACATAGGATTGGTGGAGAAATGCCACTCCAAAGATGAGTAAATCTCGTCTGGTTTATGTTGTAACTTTGTACAACATTAGCGTGGGTGTACTTTTCTGGACTTACCGCCGAGCTTTAACCACTTTGCATTCGCCACAGAAAGGTTGGGGCATTGAAGCTAATAGCCCAAATGCGTGTTGTTTGCTTTTTCGGCGATTGTTTTTGGCATTGGGGCCTACGCCATATGCGATTATGCAGTGCCTGCATTGATCTTTTTGCTTTGGTCTTTTTCGATAACCTGAAAATTACCTTGATTCTATAGTAGCTCACGCGTCCAGTGTTTGGTAATAATGTTACTGGTCGAATGGGGGATGTTGAGGTGATGCGCTAGCATTGTATTCACTTGTGGTTAGGGAATTGGCTTCGGTCTTTGGAGGGACTGGCGCATTAACACTGTTAGGTGGTGTAGGACAATTTGTGAGTTAGAGAAAATGCAGTTACGCTAGGCTTTTTATCGCCGTTTATAGTGATTACTTTGTACTCTCTGCAAGCTCAAGAGGTTTGATAAAGGGTTATGCTCGTTTGTCCATGGTGAATTTGGTTATTGATTGCTTTGTCGTGTTTACCATGATCTTTGGGCCTACCCTTATATATTTTAAGCATGGAGATGGAAGTTTAGGTGCGTTTTTTCCAAAAATTTTTTCCCGGTTAAGTTTGTTTACAGGGCAAGCGGCAAAGATCCTTGGCCGCAATTACTGGAGTGTATTTTTATTGGGCAGTATGGTTCGCTTGGCTATTACCGCGATGTTTTTTAGGCAAAATAGCACGTGGATATACCGCGGAGAGTTTTATTTAAAAGTTAATGTGCTTATTTTCCCTAGTTTATTCATTTCATACTATGGTATTTCGGTAATTCTCAGATTCCGCTAGATCGATGAGATTCAATCGAGTAACGGAGGCTTATACGCTATTTTAAACGACGGGAGGTATTGCAGCAGCTGCTGTATTCATATTTTTGGTGAGCTGCCTTTAAGTGCCTTAAACATTCGGCTATTGTTAGTTTTTATTGCATTTATCTCTTATGTCACGGCTTTGCCGATTCTAGTACAGATGCAATAGGCGGATTATGTGTTAAAGACTTTCATATGTTGATTACAAAGAAGGTACTGGAGTTGCCTATAAAGTTCTGTGCTCGGAACGATCATTGGTTATGGTTGCATGGATAATGGTTAGCACTGTAGAGTTGCGGGTATAAAGTCTTGTCTAATTTGGGGGGGGGGCTTTCCAGCCAACGCTTAAATTATACTGTGCTGTAGTTCACACTTGTAAATGGTTAAAAAATCCATCTTTAGCTTATTTAATAAGCGTTCAGATATCTGTTAAGGTGATGTTTTTTAAAAAAGGCTTAGTGCACAGCATAAGCCTTTTCAGTAGGAAGTGATTTTAAGTAGTAGGGAGGAATGTTGCTTTATGATAGTTGACGAAAATAATAAGTATTATTTTGACACTATATTATGTTCTTTTACCATTAACAGCATTTGGATATATTGTGTAATTAGTACTTTTAATCGATCTCAAGGATGGTATGGATCCCATTTGACTAGAACATCTCTAGCTATATAAATAGGTTTAAGCATGAGGGGTGATTATGAGGTGAAAAAACGTTTTATTACCGATGAGCTTCAAAATTGAAAGCCGTTAACAAGTCAGCTGAGCGCCGGCTATTAAGATTGCAGAAGTGGCTGAGCCGACTTGCGTTAGTTTACAAAAAGTATGCATGATTGGATTGCCGATTACAGGAAAAGCTGAAAGCGAGCAAAAAAAATGGAGATTCAGCTCTGGGTATGTCCAGAGATCCAGCGGCTCAAAGCTAACTTTAAACGGGTGACGAAGAGAGGGACATTCTAAAGGAGGCCGCGTGTACTTTGCCGGGGAGTCAAAGGAAAAAGTACACGTTCATAAAATCACGGCTCCACGACTATTCTATGTTGTCTTGTGATGTTTTCAACCGCTGCAAGTCCAATAGGGACAGCGGTTTTTTATGCTTGGTTAGTGGTCCCAAAGTCGACGAGAGCCAAGGAAGATGACGAACTGCCCAATCACCATTAAAGCACATTGGCTGTGAGAGTGGTTGTGTTTACAGCTACCGCAACATTCATTAAAGATCTAAAGGGAGAGGTAAGTCTTGTGGGAAAAGAATCGAGTGCTAAGGGTGATGCGCCGCGAGGGTTTAAAAAGCACTACGTAGCGCTATAAACTTAGCCCTGCTTTTATCGTGGCTCTGAACTTAATACGAACTCCAAATTACACTAATAAGAGGTTGTTGTCCAGAACCAGATCAACTATGGGTAACCGATTTTACGTACATCCGGCGACATAAGAAGGCTGGGCTTTACGTGGACCGTCGTTGTGGGATCTATTTTCTAGATTGATCGTATTAGGGTGGTCGATTGAGATCAATGGCGGACAGCGGAATCAGTATTGTAATGCTTTATGGCTATTTGGCGGGACGACGCCCCACAAAAAAAATACTGGTTAACACCTTCAGATTCAAGGCGCCCTCAAATATACCTGGCAAAAGATTGGCAAAAACCTTCTTAAGAGATAATAAACCTTGAAGCCAGTATGAGTCGTCGTGTAACTGACCATGATAATGCTGTTGCGGAAAACTTTTTCTCAGTGTAAAAAGAAAGAGTACGCAATCCGAAACCTTACAAAACAAGAAGTGATGTTCGTTCAGAGATTTTTGATTTATATCGAATGCTTTTATAATCCAAAGCGACACCATGGATTCAAATAATGGATTATCGCCACTTGCAATATGAGAGGCGATATTTTACGAGCTAGAAACTGTTCTAGGAAACTGGGTCATTACCAATTCTAGTGCACTTTTATGGGCGACACTTGGGTTGTAATGAAGCACTTGGACTCCAATAGAGTTTGCTAGAAAGGTAGTTGATTCACCAACAGCGCGCTTAATGACGCTCTTATTGGATTTGCATTTCGACATAAAAATCAAAACCCCAATGCTAGTTATCCAACTATTGAGGGTTACTTCACATTATCAAGCTACTTTTACTAAAAAGTATGTTTTAATTGTTACACCCCACAAAGTGACTTCAATTGCCCAACTCTTTTTTGCAAGAGTGGCTTTAGCCAAAATAGCTCTAATCAGCAGTCCTCTGGCTGAATGCGCATAAACTTACTTGGATATGATTGGCTTTTGTGTCGTGCCTTATTTGATCACGATCTTACACCGTTAAGACCGCATTCATAATTGGGCCACTCTGGTTCGTAGATTGAGAGCGACGGTGTCATTTCGAGTTTGACAACTGCAACAGCCTGTCCCGACCAATATTCATATGCAATACAGGCTTCCTGGACAAATATTCTCGACCAAATAATATCGCCCCCTTTAGCAATACCCCGTTAAAGACCCACCACCAGAAGGAAAATACATTTGTGGCTGTCGCATACTTTCTGAGCCAGACCATCCGCCTTTCGTGATGAGCTGGAGGAACGGCACCCGGAAATTTCCAACACCCAAAACATAATTACGCTTGCTGCCTGTCGGGTCAAATGAAACCCCAGCGAATTATCATGCAAGGTATTTTGCAACTGGTTGAACCTAGTGCTCTATGGCAAACGGTTAATTAAAATACCATCCACCCCGGCACATTCATCAACTTCATTTTTAAAATGGACGATAGCTTGACCTTGACGAATTACACTACCATCTGGCCCGTTTAACATGCTGGTCGATCTTCATTATTTACATCCCTTTGCAGGTCAGAAGCTGGAAGTAGGTCTTTCATACCTTGTTGATTACTGAATACCAATAGCTCACAACCAAACTGATTCTGCTAAACCGAACAGCCGCGATTACATTCGACATTTGATTTTAGAACTTGAGATTCGTTAAGTCTGTTGATGGATTTGGCCAATATGAAAAAGTCATATCCTTTATCTTAGCATCCCTGGTAGCGGGCACCAGCCTCTTACTTCGAAAACTTGTAAGGAGAGTGATTAAAGCGTGGATTGAGATAAACGCTCCTTGAAAATCCCCATAGGCATAGTAGTTCATCAGGAATATAGCGTTGTACATTCCCCAACAACCTTTCATCAAATAGCACCCAAAATCCACTTTTTTACGACGGAATATCTTCTACCAAATTAGGAAACTAACTCGTGTGGTCAGTTCTATTCATTCGGCTCTTTCATCAAATGATCTTAACATGAGAAGTATCGATGATTATTTTTCCTGTGCCTAGCACTCTTTCAGACCAGAAAGAAAGAAATCCTCTTCAAAACTTTCAGACCAAAATAGTAGAATAATTAAGGCTGGAGCTTTAGTCATCGATGGCGTTTATGATTCAACAAACCTACTAACCCTGGATACCTGTCCTGACCAAATTGGGCAACTGTCAAAAAGGTCCCTATGGGAACTAGTCCAACCAGGTTAAAAACATGATGAGAATATTGCCAAAACCGCTTCTGCCAATAATTAAGGGTGCGATCCTCGATCAATAGTTAGCGATATGTCCATGCCTCACGCTGACTAGAATGAAGCCGTGATTCCTTCTGTTTTCAGGATGGGCTCTAATTATCAGCCCTAATACCGCTTAGAACTTCGGTAAGCTTTTGTTTCCATCGCTTTTTGGGTAGAGCCAACAAACGACGTTTGCACTTTCTCTTAAATCCCACTGGCGACTAATATAATTTGGCTCATTAGTTACTTCTCTTGTCATCATTCATGGGCGCTATACTCGGAATATCGTCTTGCCATTTTCCGAAATACACCTTGTATTTATTATTGTGATAAGTCTTGATTGACCAGCTCTCGTTCGACCAAATGCCCCTTGACCGGACATGAGGTGCATGCTTGTGAAGGTCCGGAAAAATTACCTGCTGGCCACAGACTTGCCAACATAGCGCTTCCAAGCAATAACTTGGCTTCTTGCTGCGCCGGCGGAACCAAAATCTGGCAACCGTAGCGTCAGCATGTTCTCGAACATTAAAGGGTATTTTCTGGCTAAACCACCCACTCATACTTAGGGTATCTAGTTAACACACCTTGAGCATCGCATTTCTTCCAATATATGACGTGTTGCCGTAAGCCAAGCCTGGCACGGGGGGGGGGGGGGATTGGCAAAGGTAATCTAGTGCCAAATCATCCATAATCTGAATGTAAGCCTAAACCGACCACTGCCACCCTTATCTTCAAGGTTCCGCTAGCGGTGAACGGAATTACCATGAAAATCAGGCTTGTACATGACGATGGAAGTTAAAGAGTGCCGTTTCTTTACCCATTTTAACGAGTCTATCTTCAATTAAACAGAAACTCTTTGGTGCCTTGTTTATTCGCCTCTATTTTCAATTAAAACAGATTGCACTATGACGTAAGATAACAGCATCAATGAGTGCAACCCGCAGCAGATTGTCCCCTTCCAAAGCCCACAGATTCGGCAAAGTTCACCCAAAATAAGGTTCCCCACTCCAGAAACAAAGATAGATTAGGGATTAAAAGCAATATGACAGTAGATGTGCCGGCAATCACCGCCAAGCGCCGAAGTACGAGTAATAGGGATTTACCTATGTCTAACCCAATGTAACCAAGCGCACCAGATAGGCATCGACACTAGCCAGCAACAGCGATGCCTTTAACCAGTCCAGCTCGTATAGCTGCTTGTTTTTGTATAGAATGCCACAGGTCTCGCCGTTATAGCAAAGCTCGGCCAATTGATGCATATTTATTTTTGCTAAATCATCGAGTCCGATGGCGCGAAGAAAAGATTATCCCAGCCTTTTCTCCGCTTAAAACCCTTTTGTTCCCAAATAGGTCCACTTTTACAACCGTTAGAGCATAACGAACGTATGCTGAGTATTGTTGCTCGATGCACAAGCCAATCAGGCAGATCCCCAAAATTGAGCGGCCTTACTCCAGCTTTGCGGCAATTCTCCGCTTAAGCAACGTAAGTTTCGGTAGTTCCATTTCAGGTGAAATTCGACCACCAAACGTAATTTAAAACAGCACCGCTGATTGCATAATTTTCGTTCGCGTCATTAATCGCTTCTGTTGGTCCATCTAAAAATAACGTTTTGATTTTCACGCCTTCTGGCATCAACACTAACCGGATCATTCTGTGCGTCCGTAAGCACCAAGAAACAGGGGGTGCATGAAGCCAAGCCCCAACAAACCTCATTGTTTTTATATTAGCCTCAGCCAAGCCGTCTTAGTTGCAATACCAAACCGAATTCCAAATATCTAAAACACTTTGTTGTGCATAGTTTTCTTGGGGCGATAAAGTCTCAATTGCATGAGAAGCTGAACCTTTTAAACAACCTTCTTGAATCAAACACACCCGCTCTCGCGCTACAGTGCCAACAATCGATTACTATAAAAAAGGCCTATTTGTTATTATATCCCTATATTGTTTTTAATCGTTCATAAACGCCAAAGCCCGCTCTCTAGCATTACTTATATGTCTAATCCATAGCTTCCGATGCGGCATTTCGGTTCCACGCGCTAATAATGCATTGATGACTAAAAATATGATCACCAAATGCTGCTGGCAGCGTCAATTGGGAATTCAGACGAATTACGATCTAATCTTTATCTAACGAATTCGGAAATATTATTAATGTCATTATGCCTCGTGTGTGAAAAAGCTCGTTTCGTGTCGATTTTCATAAAGTAATGAGTGGAAAACCTACTATCAATTTCTTGTTCCTCTACGAAGCAGCTCCTCCTGTAGCACCAGACTTAACTCCTTCAATACATCCAGATGCAAAAGTTTTTTTGTTTCAGCAGGACCCTCATCAGAGATGTTTTTAAGCGCATGTAAACAGCTTCTTCTCTCTAAAGAGCACGGCCATTTGAAAAAGGCAATTCACGGAAAATCATTTGTAAAATCAATTGCAAGGTATTTCCATGATGCCTTTTTGAGGTAAGGACTGTAATCAAGTTTTCCAGACTGCAACTTGGCAAAAAGGCTCTCTCCAAAGGCGGCCAATTGAAAGGATGGAAGCATTCAAAAACCAATTTCTCTCTGACTAAAAACCAATTCTTGACCAGGGCCTAAAGGTCGCCCCGTTCTTAATTTAAAATTTTGCTTCTTGAAATTGCTTTTTCCGGTAAGCCAAAACTTGAACGCACACGGACCATTCGGTTTGTTGGCCTTTGGTGGGAAAAGGAAAGGCCATTCGGGGGGTTTTATTTGAAAAATTTCTTCTCTTTCCTTTTTTTGGTTG
>Ga0163217_1063075_pt1 | contig 11300 bp, 15 predicted proteins | sample SynspAceP_FD_185933 | JGI IMG/M metagenome (GOLD analysis project Ga0163217, IMG submission 185933) | Saline lake microbial communities from Ace Lake in Antarctica - Synechococcus sp. Ace-P (PacBio error correction) | ecosystem: Environmental > Aquatic > Non-marine Saline and Alkaline > Saline ... | reverse complement strand
GAAACCCAGCGCCACCCGCCCTGCCGCATATTTTCGCGCCTGACTTTGGGAGCGCTTCGAAGGACAGCGTGATCCACTTGACAGGCGCCAGCCGCCGCAAATCTGGAAATCGATGCCAATCTGGCGGGTGCCGCGACAAACACGCTGCTTCGACGGGTGCTTGGAATTCATACCGCTCACGGGGCAATGGGTAGCCGGCTGCTGTCGCGCTGGCCTGAATCGCCCCTGCGCGACTCGCCAGCGGTGCTTTGCAGTTTCGCGCCAGGACAGCCATCAGCACCCTGCTGGAATCAGCACTATCACGGAAGCCTTACAGCCGGTGCTCAAAGGCATTGGCGACATAGATCGGGATTCTCGCCGCGTAGCGGCTGCGCTCCGCGCGCCGCGTGACATGGCGCGCCTACGCGATTGCGTTGGCTACCCTGCCCAGCCTGCAAGGAGCCCTGCAGGCCTCTGGAATCCCCGCACCTGCGGCAATTGCGGCCAGGTCGGTACCTACCCTGACCTGGCGACTGCTGAACGGCGCGGTGATTGAAACCCGCTTGCGGTGATTCGCGCGGCGCGTGATTCAAGCCCGGCTACGATGCCGAGCTGGACGAACTACTCAATATAGCGAGGAACCGCCGGCCAGTTACTGATCGATCTGGAAACCGCCGAACGCGAAGCGCAAACCGGCCTGTCACATGAAATCGGCTATAACCGGTACATGTCTATTTTATCGAGCTGTCCGCGGGCAGTCGCGCCAGGCGCCAGCGACTATATCAGGCGCCAGACCCTCAAGGGCGCGAGCGCTTTAATCACGCCGAGCTGAAAATCTTTGGAAGACAAGGCTCTGTCCGCCCGCAAGCAGAAGCACTTGGCGCGGAAAAAAACTGCTCTTAACGAGGCGCTGATCGACCGGCTCAACGATGATCTTGCGCCTGCAGGGACACCGCCAGCAGCCTGGCTGAACTGGATGTGCTTGACCACCCCTGAGCTGAAAACGGGCGAAGCACGCCTGGACTATTGTCGCCCGGCAGTTTTGTCGAGGGCACCAGATGCACATTCAGCAGGGACGCCACCCCGTGCGTTCGAGCAGTGGCTGGGGATGGGGCCCTTTGGTGCGCCAATGACCTGCTGCTGGACCCCGACACGCGGATGTTGATTCATCACCGGCCGAAATGGCGGTAAGTCGACCTTATATGCGTCAGACCGCGTTGATTGTGCTGCTCGCGATATCGGCAGCTTATGTGCCGCCCAGGCCGTCGAACTTTCGCTGTTGTGGACCGCATCTTTACCGTATACGCTCCAGCGACGACCTGGCCGGCGGCCGCTCGACCTTTATGGTCGAAGAAGATGAGTGAAACCGCCAACATCCCTGCACAACGCAACCGGATGCCAGCCGGTACTCATGGATGAAGTCGGCCGCGGGTACCAGCACCTTTGATGGCTTGTCACTGGCCTGCGTCGGCGGCAGAGTATCTGGGTCAGATACGCGCTTTCAGTCTGTTTGGACCCACTACTTCGAACTCACCCCAAGCCTAGCCGATACCGATGCAGGGTGTTGCCAACGATGCACCCTCAAATGCCCACCGAAACACAATGAAACGTATCGTGTTCCTGCATAGCGTTACTACCCGGTCCAGCGAGCCAGAGCTACGGCCTGGCAGGTGCCCAACTGGCGGGCGTACCCAAACCGTTCATCGAACGCGCCTCGCAGAACCTGGCGCAGCGTGAACAACAGAGCCTTAACCAGCAGAGCCAAGCACCCCGCCTGCCAGCAAAGCGCCATTGCAAAGTGACCTAGTTTGCCAGGCCGCGCATTCCCCAATGGTCGACATATTGCGCACACTCAAGCCGAATGAAACTTACCCCGCTGCAAGCGCTTGGAACTGTTGTATTAATGGAAATCGGAAAACATTCCTGAAATGGGTCAAATTAATAGCTATTTGCCATTAACCGGCCGCTAAACAGGACGACAACATCGGCAATTATTATCGCCAACCTGTAACCGGCTTGGAAAAAAAACTGCCTAGACTTACGCGCCATATTTCCGCGCCATATTTGCGACCGCCTATCCTGATGGAAGACCCCACCATTGACTTTTGTTGTTACCGGACAACTGCATCCAAATGCCAAGTTACACCGATTGCGTTGAGGTTTCTGCCCTGTCGACTGCTTCTATGAAGGCCCGAACTTTCTGGTTATTCATCCCGATGAAATGCATTGACGGCGCACTGCCGAGCCGAAGGCCCAGCTAATGCGACTTCTCCGAAGAGACGTGCCCGAGGATATGCAGGAGTTCACCGAACTTGGAACGCCGAGCTGGCTGAAGGTTATGGCCGAATATCGGCCGAGAGAAGAAGGAAAGGTCTGCCCCGGACGCTGAAGAGTGGGATGGCGTGCCCGACAAGCTGCAATATCTCGAGCGCTAAGCTGTAGCGTAGCAAGATTGAAATTGATTCAAGGAAGGTGGCCAGGTGCTGGCCTTTATTTTGTGGCTGATTTTGTTTTCTTTCTTAAATTTTATTTTTTTTTTATTTTTTATTTTTTTTTTTTTTGATTTTTGTTTTTTTTGGTGATCTACCCTAGTGTTTCCTTTTTTTTGATTTTGGCATAACAACCACGCCCAATAAGCGACACACTACCCCATCATGTCCTAATCCTCGTACCCCACAACTAGATCGAATCCGCAGCGAGAGGGGTGGTGACGAATTCACTGGAATTTCAGGCAAAAAAAAGAGGGCGGGATAACCGGCCCACTCTTCATTTCGTATTTTGGCTTCCCTGTCCAAAAGTTCATTTCCTGACTTTATTTTCATCCTGGACCCCTCCCTGAGTTCAGCTCCCTGCCGAACAAGCGTTTTCCCTAACGCTTGCGATACATAATATCTGGTTACGTTTGCTGCACAACCCACCGAATGGGTGATTCCAGCTGAATTCACAATCCAAAGACCCATATAAAAACAAGCACTTGCCGTTAATCAAAGGCAAAAGTGGCCATTCACGCACAGTTTCATGGTTCCGTTTGGCTTTACATCAAGCGTAGAAAAGGCTTACAAAAACAAACGAACTTATAAACAAAAAGCCCGGCCATCTCGCAAAAGGCGGGCTTCTGGTTACAGGGCGTGCAATTAACATTCATGCCGCCCATTCCACCCCAGACCGCCCATGCCCACCCATATTCAGCATGGCTGGCTTGTCTTCCGGCAAACTCGCAATCTCCCTCGGTAGTGATCATCAGGCTGGCAACCGACGCTTGCAGCTTTGCATGCACTACGAGTGACCCCTGGCGGATTCCAGGATACCATCTCGATCATGGCGCCGTATTTTCGCCAGTGGCTGCGTTGTAAAAACCGAAGATTACCGCTGCCAGGCCTTGACCCTTGTTCAGTACCCCAACAGAGCTTTCATCCACCAGCGTTGGTGGACGATCTGACGGAAAGGTTGCTTCAACAGCGCGACGCAGCAGCTGTTGATACCCAACAGTCTGGTCATCGGTTGTCGCCCGTCATGCGTCGATGGCTGCAGAGGCACGTCCAGTGGCAACACACCGCCAGGCACCACACCCTCTTTCAACCGCAGCGGCCGGGTAGCGTGCAGCGCATCTTCAACGCGGTGCTCTCTCTTTCATTTCCACTTCAGTTCGCAGCGCCAAACCTTGATCACGGCAACCACCGCCAGCCAGCTTGGCCAGACGCTCTGGCAGTTTTTCACGGTCATTAATCGGGAGGTCGGTGTCTTCAACCTGCTTGCGCAGTTTGAGGCAACGCGCCTTCGATATCAAACCTTGGCGCCTGCCACCGTCAATAACGGGTGGAGTTGTCCTTGTTGATCTGTACGCTCTGGGCTTGACCCAGGTGCTCCAGAGTGGCGGCGTTTTCCAGGCTCAGGACCAACTTCTCCGCTGATCTACGGTACCACACGAAGAAATGGCGATATCCTGCAGCATGGCCTTGCGCGATCACCAAAGCTGGCGCCTGGACGGCAGCAACTGACGATACGCGCATGTTGTTGACAACCAGAGTCGCCAGCGCTTCGCCTTCAACGTCTTCAGCAACGATCATCAGCGGGCGGCCAGGACTTGGCTTACAGCTCCAGCTCGGCAGGCATTTCGCGAATGTTGGAGATCTTCTTGTCGACCAGCAGGATATACGGGTTTATTCCAGGCTCGGCAGACATTGGTCTCGGGCTGTTGGACGAAGTATGGAGAGACAGGTTAGCCCGCGGTCAAAACTGCATGCCTTCTACAACAGACAGCTCGTTCCCAGCCGGAAAACGGCGTTCCTCAACCAGTGATAACGGCCTTCTTGCCGACGCGATTTCCATGGCTTCAGCAATGATCTTGCCGATGGACTCGTCAGGAGTTGCGCGAGATGGTGCCTACCTGAGCAATGGCTTTGGAATCAGCGCAAGGCTTGGCCAGCGTCTTGATCTCGCAAACGATAGCGGCAGTTGCCTTGTCGGAACACGCGGCTTTTAAGTCCATCGGGTTCATGCCGGCAGGCAACCGACTTCAACCTTCGTTAACGATAGCCTGGGGCCAGACGGGTAGCAGTAGGTAGTACCGTCACCCGCGTCATCGTTGGCACTGAGGCAACTGTTCTTTGGAACAGCTGCCGCGCCCATGTTTTCGAAACCTTTGTCTGTTCAGCTCGATTATCCTTGGCAACGGTGCGCCTGTCTTGGTAATGATTGGCGCGCGCGTAGCTGCGCACATCAGTCGTTACGACCCTTCGGCCCCAGCGTTGCCTTGACGCATCAAGCCAGGATGTTAACGCCAGCCCAGCATTCTTGTTGCGGCCAGAGATACCGAATTTAATTCTTAGCAGCCATTTTTCGCTTTCCTTTAATCAGTTCGGTACAGAGAGTGCCAAGGTAGTGCCTGTAATCAGGCTTCCCAGCACAACCGTAAAAATTTCGGATTCGCTCATCATCAGCAGGGTCTTCACCATTCAATCTTGATGCTGCTGCTGCCCGGAATAGGACGAATGACCACCTTTGTCGCCTACCTTCCACAGCAACGGGCGGACTTCACCGCTTTTCAGTCAGTCGCCGGTAACCCTACGGCAACCACGACGCCTGTGTTCGGTTTTTTCTGCGGCAGAGCCAGGCCAGAAACGATTTTACACCAGCGGTTTTTGTTTCTTCTTCGCTGCGACGAACGACTAGCGGTCGTGTAACGGACGAATTTTCATCGTTGTGAGTCTCCCACAGTGAATGTCATTACCGGCAAGCCGGGCGTTTCGATGTTAAAATTTCAGGCCTTGCGCGCCCCGAAGGACGCGCCAATGGCGACGTCACTGTTCCGTTCAGCTCCGTGTGGGACGCTTTTGTCAAAACTTGGTGTTGCGTTAAATGGGGCCCGGATAGAGCGATTCTTCAAGGGGTCACAGGGAATTTTTTTCAATGCCGAATCGATGTGTCTGTCGCGCTCTGCCTCGGTCTCTTCCACGGCTTCCACTCGCCTTCAATGGACGTTATGGCCATCCGCGCTGCCAAGTTTTCGGGCCGCCGCTCACCCAGGCAGCGGCTGGCCGCGGTGCCGCCAGGCCAGAACCAGACAAACCAGAGCTGCTGCGCGGTTCAGGCACACGGGAATTAACCAGCAGTACGCCGGCCAACACACCCCACGATGCCGACTTGGCACGGATCAGCGGCGAGGCCCGCTCTTGCGACATCGCGTCTGCAGGCGCTGCCACCATGACCCAACCCTGGCTCTGATCACTATGATTGCCGAGTTATGATGGTGCCCAGCACCCACACAGGGTCAGGCCCACAACCAATGGCCTGGCCCAGAATAATCAGGCCCGGGCCAGCTCGATGAAAGATATGGCCAGCAACCAGAACACAAGCGAATGAAAGGCATGACAACCTCATTATAAGTTTGAATACTTGTATATGGGTTTACGGCACAACGCATTTCAACCCATTCCGCGCGAGGCCCTGGCACAACCGGATCGAGTACAGCAGGGGGCGCAATCGAGGTCAGGAAATGACCAAAACCGAAGGTACGGGTATTCTCAATTATCTTTGACTCGGCATGCTTGCGCTTCGGACAAAATTTCCCAACTGGCTTCGAGGAGTTGCCAAGTATGCAACGTTAAAGACAGCGTGATCATCATCACCGGCGGCGCGGACAACGGTCTGGTCGTTCCATGACGGAATATCCTGGCAGCCAAGGGCGCCAAATGGCGCTGGTTGATCTGAACCAGAGCGCCCTGGACGAAAGCGGTCGGCGGCCTGCAAGAGCGCCCGGTGGCGACGGGCCCGGTCGTACATCTGAACGTGGCCAATGAAGAGCAGGTCGGAGAACATGGTCAGCCCCAGGTCGCCGAACGATTTCGCGCGATCAACGGTCTGATCAATAAAACGCGGTATCCTGCGCGATGTCTGGAATCAAGGCCAAGGACGGTCAGATCCAGAAAATGAGTCTGGCGCAATGGCAGTCAGTAATCGACGTCAAACCTGACAGGGCGTATTCCCTCGGGTTACTCGCGAAGTGGCGGCCAAGGATGCATCGAGTGGGCAACAACGGGCCTGATCATCAATACATCTCGTCAATCTCGCGGGCGGGGAACATCGGGCAGTCCAACTTATTCCGCGGCAAGGCTGGCGTCGCGCGCCATTGACCGAGGTTGTGGGGCAAGGAGCTGGCGCGCCACGGCATCCGCGTTAGCGGGGCATCGCACCGGGCTTTTCGAAACGGAAATGACGGCGGGGCATAAAACCCGAGGCGCTGGAAAAAATGACCTCGGGCATTTCCGCTCAAAGCGGCATGGGCAACCCGAAGAGAGTAGCCCATTCGGGCGGCTTACCTGTTCGAGAACGACTACTTACACCGGCCCGCATTCTGGAAGCTGGATGGCGGCATTCGTATCTGAACGACCGCCCTACCCCAGGGCTGGGATGGTGGCGTGAAGCCGCCTTACAGCTACCCCCAGACCAAAACGGTAGCGCTTTGTCGTTGATTGCTCTGCGTCCTGATTGCCATCCAGATATACCCACCTCTGCCAGCAGGACTCAGCGAAGCCCAGCTGTTTCAAGCAGGTAACGCAGCCAATTTCGGTATCAATCACGAAATTGATCCGATGGGGTCATCTGTGTGGGAACAGGGTTTCAGCGTTTGCAGGAACTCGAACGCTTGCCATAGATTGAAGCGGCGCGCAGATCCCCACTCGACACCCAGAGCGTTGAAGATGTCTTCCGTGCCATCGCGGTTTTCCAGGCACATGTCAATACGGGTTGAGGTCTTCGATCGGCCCAGCGCGTGTTTGTTCCACCACTCGTTAACCCGGGCCATACAAACTGCGGCGCGCTGCACTTCCACGACATGATCGCCGCTGATAGCTGGCACTGGTCTGCCAGAACCACTGTTCATCAAAGAACCAGCTCAGATCGTAGTCAGTCTGCCAGGACGTGCCGGCTCTTTTACATTCGTCACGATAGTCGCGCCTCGAATTTCCGCCCCAGCACATGCCGGCCAGTCCACCATTGACGGGCTCGGTGTTTGAAACGCCATGGTCCAGATCACGCTGCTCGGTGGTGGTGTCCCTTGAGTCAGCGCTTGCTGTGGCGTTGCCTTCCCACACCAATCGCGACAGCGGTTTGGGCTGAGCATCTGCTGGATGCTGCTGATCTGAACGCTGCCGCGCTCAGGTGGCCGTGACGACCATGATCGAGCCAGGCTGGGTTCGCTGCGGTGACTTTCAGCGCAAAGCTCTGCCTTGACCTTCAGACTTTGATTCAGCAAAGGGGTTATCGGTTTCCAAATGTCTTGATATCTGCAACCTGACATTGATGCGAACCAGCCAGGCTTGGGTCAGCATAATCAGCTTGCCACCCTCAAGCAGCTCGATCTGACCAGTGATACGATCACCGTTCTTGGAGCCACAAGGGTATCGGCCCATGGCATTGGCAGACAGGCACAGCGAAGCAGCCAGAATTGGAATTTACGCGCGAAACAAACATCGACAGAAACCTTTGATGGGGCTGGACAATCCAGGCGACATTTATCCATGTCTGAGAACGAATTACCAGAGGCAGCAACCCAACACGCCAGGTTTTCTGGCAAATGCTGGCGCAGTATTCCTCGCGGCCGCGTAACAGTTACGGCACACTGGCCAGGCTTGCCGGAATGGGCCGCGTTGCCAGGCTGGGCCGGACGCTGGATGGCGTCAATTGCTCGGAGGCGCACCCCCAGTTACCCTGCACCGGCGTTATCAACAGTACTGGCGGGCTATCGCTGCCGCCGATAGCGCCTCAGGGCAGGAAACAATTCCAGCCGCTTGATGGCCGAAGGTGTCATCATACCGCAACCGGCGCGTGGAACATGAAAAAGTACGCCTGCCGGATGAACGGACCTACAGGGAGCAGCATTGAACGGACAATCAACCGGCAAACTCAGGCATCCCCTGAAAACGCGAAGGGCACGCGTCTACCTCAACCCGCGCGTCCACGGCATGCTTGTTTCTGGGGTTTTTCTGCTGGCCTGCCGCTTGCTCCTGGTGGGCGGGCCACCTCAGCGCCTTGGCTACGCGATCTGGGCGTGGAAAGCTCACCGCCATCGGCGTTTCTGAGCTGCGCGGGTCGGGGCAAGCCCATTCATCAAGGTGCTCTGGGCTCCGCTGATTGATCCGCCGCGCCTTATTCCCTTTGCTCAAGCCGCGGCTGGGGCAGACGGCGTTCATGGATTGTTTGCTGCGCCCAGGTGGTGATCGCCATTGCTCTTGCTGGGCATGGCCTTTAATTGACCCCACGAGAAAAACCTCGGCTGGTCGCTCTCTGGGCGGTACTCGCCGCTTTTGGCTCAGCCTCCCAGGATGTGGCGATTCGACGCCTATCGCGGTGGAAGCAGAGGCCAAAGCATCGCCAGGGCGCGATGGCTGCTACCTATGTGACCGTTACCGGGTAGCTATTTGGCCCGCGGGTTGCTGGGCGCACTGGCATCTGGGTCGCTGGATAGTTACGGAGCACTTGCCTACGCCCGCCATGCCGTTGCTTGATGGTGGTGTCGGGCTTTGTTCCACACGCTGCTGATCGCCGAGCCCAAGGTAGGAAATTTACCCAGGCCACTGAGATGTTTGCAAGCAGCGGCGGTCAGTGACTATCTGGCCCATACCGAGCATTGCCGGCTGGCGCGCAACGTGGGAACGGCCTGTTTAGTCGGTGCCATGGTGTGTCCGTTCGCCGAATCTCTCCCCTCAATGGGCAAGCAGCGTCTGTGATCCTGCCTTATTAGCGAAACCTATCCGCCATCAGCGACATCTGTTATGGAAGTGATGGCTAACCATCACCTTTCTACCCTGGATCTGGACGTTTCAGCAAGCGCAGACTTGCCAAATATTGCTGCGGCGTTCGGGCTGCGCATGGACCTTGCTTGGCGCGGCGCTCCGGGAAATGGGGGCTGTTGGCTTAGCTCTACGTTCGGGATTGCCCCGATTCTTGCTCGCCCACCGCGTTCATGCCGCCCAATCACGTAACCTTGGCGTTTGCGTGGGCTAGCCTACATAGGGCCGGAAAACTATGGTTTGGTCTGGTCGCGATCATTGCCGACAATATCACGGCGGGCTGGCGATTTCAGTATTCATTGCCTACCTGTCCAGCCTTGACCACACCGCCTACCACCGGCTACTAACAATACGCGCTGTTCAGGGCTCGATCATGACCTTGCCCGGGCAGTTCCGCTGCCGGATTTACCGGCTTGCTGGCGGCCAATGTGGGCTGGTGAGCTTCTTTATGCTGACGCCTTGACCGGACTGCCGGCTATTGTGCTGGCCTTTATGCTGCTCAAGCTGGCGCATCCGGACAAGCACAGGCGCCAGGCATCGATGAAGCTCTCCCCCACCCGGCATGCAGGCAAGCCGGGGCGGCCACATCAGATGCAATAAAACCCGGCTTGGAGCCGGGTTCAAGTTATGCCCGATACCGATACCCCTTGCGGCAGTCAGTGCGCAGGCTTCTTGCTCCTTTTTACCCTCAGCGCCGGGGGGACACCAGAATGCATTAGTCCGTTGTGGGAAAGGAAGTGTAAGCCGGCCTTGTCGAATTCCTCCTTGGCCCTGCTCCTGAAGATTTCCAGAACACACCCCAAGAAGTTCTTCCGTCTGGTCCACATCCGGCAGTGACAGAATCGACCGAACTTCGCCCAACGCCGTCAACACCCACTGCCGGAGCAGGGTCTTTAAATACCCGCTCATCGGCTTCTTGCCAGAGCCAATAGAATAGCTTCTTGCCTGCCACGTTCCATCGCCTAATAACAATGCCGATATTGATATCCACACGTTTCCCCGGGGGGTTTTTTGGGGGGGGGGGGGCTTTTTGCCCGTTTTTTGGAATAGTTGGATGATATTTGCCGTGGACAGGCCTAACCGCTTCGGCACGATAATGGTTTTGTTGTCGGCTGTTTTCAGGGACGGTCAAAAGATCTGGGATACTATCCACCGTGTACCGCCCAAATCCCTTGTGCCCTCGCATGTACTCGCCGCCCGGAAAACGGCCGGAGAATCAGTACAGCATTGCCGCCCGGCAAAAAGTTTGCCAGGGCTACCCTGCAATTGCGAGGGCCCACAGCCAAAACCAGCCGCACCGATCAAAAGGCAATAAAGGACGTGGTCTTCGACGGCCGATTCATGCCGGCCACGCTTGGATCCAAACAGCAGCACCTTTCAGACCGACGCTGGAACCAGCGTACCGATTAAAGGCTGTGCAAGCGTGCGGTCGACATGACGGCTTTCCAGCAGCTATGGCCCACTCCACCGGACGTCACCGGCCGATGATCCACCAACCGATTTCCGAGCGTGATTATCGCCAAGCAACACCTGACTTGCCGTATTTGCAGGGCAGAGGCAACCAGGCCTGGGAAAGTTTACCTCCAAAACTGCACCATCACATTCATCCATCCGTAAAAAAGCCTCTTGAAAACAAATCGGCGAAAAAAAATTATTGAATTGCAGCGGCATGTCCATCTCGCACCACCGCAAATAAGCGCCATTTACTTCCTGCAAGATCGTCCAACGGTTTCTTGCCTGGTTCACACGAACCTGCTCCACCCATTGGATAAGCTGCCTGAACCTTGGCTTTGGGAGGTCTTGATCCAAAAGGGGGGACCAATTTCTTTTTTCGCCAAAAAAAGCTTTTCCTTGTCGATACCCTCTTATTATGGCCAACAAAAAAACATCCTTGGCTTTCCCAAATCTTGTTTGCCCGAGGCAAAAAAAAGGGGCAGGGCTTTTTTGAATTCCAAGGGGGACCCCCCAACTTGATTTTTTTTTTTAAAAATTTTCCCGGGAAATCTTGCGCTTGGGACCAGATCTCTTCTC
>Ga0163217_1040717_pt1 | contig 11300 bp, 7 predicted proteins | sample SynspAceP_FD_185933 | JGI IMG/M metagenome (GOLD analysis project Ga0163217, IMG submission 185933) | Saline lake microbial communities from Ace Lake in Antarctica - Synechococcus sp. Ace-P (PacBio error correction) | ecosystem: Environmental > Aquatic > Non-marine Saline and Alkaline > Saline ... | reverse complement strand
CTCTTTTTTTAAATAATGCCCTAGTTTTTTACACCTGTTATTAAGACGGAACAGTATGTGGAGTCCAAAAAAACACAAGGAAAATTTTCGTATAACCATAACCCAACACGCTGACTAATGGGATTATACCGTAAAAATTGAAGGATGATCGCATCTGCTCTGAAACAACAAAAAACAGCCGTAGCAATTACTAAAAAACAGGAAGAATTTACTATTACTGAAATAACGCCTAACATGGTTTATACTTCCTGGACCAAACAAAGTTCTAAGTATTACACGACGGCTAATAGCCCAAATACCAATGGTATGAAACGGGAAGTGCTGTATTTCGCGGCGCAAACCAATAACAGCATAAGCACAACTCAAAAAGCGTCTGTGTATTATGTACAAGTAACCCAAAGTGGTTTCTGTGAGCCCACAACAAATCTCGAAAAAAATACAAAACTCAATTGTTGCCCCTGCGAGTTTAGAACTCAGTACCAATTACACTACAGGCCTATGAAAAAAAATTTTAAAAAAACAGTACTATTGGTTAAATGTTATTCCATTAACGCCTAGCACCAAATGTTACAAAAATCGATTGTTAACCGCGAGACCTAAAGAATACCCTAAGCTATCAATGGAAAAAGAGGTGTTGCCGTTAGCGAGAAACCACATCAAAGTTTAAACCTAAACGATGTTCACAGAAATGGGAGAGACTTATGTTTTAAGAAGCAAGTATAGACGCTTTAAGCATGGTATCAAATAGCTTAATGTTGTTCAACCACTAGCGAAACTCTAGAAATTACAGGCAAGTGAAAATAACGATTTAATACTACAGACCCCAATAAGTATCACCACTACTACCGATTAACAGGAGAAACTTTCCAGTGCTTAAAAAAAACCGGTGTTAGCATCAACACAACAGACGCCACCTTAGTGACCACAGGAAATTGGGAATATACCAATTGTTATTTCTAGAGGGCTCCATAACTTCTAATGAAATAAACCATACAACCCTTTGACGCTCCCTAATCAGCCTAGACACGCCTACAGCCCGTTGTTTCCCCAGGGTAGCTCTAAAACGTTACCGCCAAGCGGTACAAGCCATAGAGTGACTGATGCTGCTAATACAAGCAGAGTAGCACCAATACAGTGACCTTGAACAAACAGAGGGTACGTATATGTGAAAAGCCTATATTGATGCCTGTGTAGCCTTAAAGAAATTACAGTTAGCCTATAAAGATACCTTAAATACCAAACGTTATTACAGTCAACGGTGATGTATTAACGACTTAGGTTATTGCCTAATTACCTACTCTAAGAAGGCTATATAGGCGCTGGTATTTATAATAGTCAAAGGAGTAGAGGTTTTATGTAACGATTATCAAAATGAATTGGCCCACAATCAAACCACCGAATTCCCATCTCAAAATATGTTTTTTTTATTTATACCATTAAAAAAGCGAAGTGAAATATTGAAACAAGAAACAATAACGTTATCAAATTAACCGTTATTCAATAACCAGTATCTGAAAATGTTTAAAGAACGTATACTTTTATTTTATAGCCTACTTAGCACTACTAAAGTTAAGCACAGATAGCAATTCCTTTTTAACTTATGATATGCCGGGTCAGAATTTATTAAAATTTATCGATTTTTAATAAACCCAACCCTTTTTCTACGGTTCGGAAGATAATCGCTATTTTAAACTTACTGCATAGAAACCAATCGGCCGACAATCAACGATAAACGCTCCAAAACCTATTTTTAAGTTATAGTGTCGTATCAACGATTAGAACGCATTGGCCTTAGTTTGTTACACAACAATTTTGGTGCCATTAGTAATTATGGGTACTGGCGAACTACGCCTAGCGTTAAGTTAGCGATAAAAGTAATTTTACCTTTGGTTGCGAACGTTTTTTCGTATTACCGCATGTCTATAGGGGTAGAAAGTATACTGTAGATCCAACGTCCCTTATTAAAATGGCATTCCTTATAGTAATTTTATTGACCTTTCAGCCAGGTTTTAATATTTTCTTATGGCAAGTTCACTTGGAGTTTTTGCCGAAACCTTTCGATTATAAACTTACAATAACAAGTAGCTCACTTACTGAGTTCGCAGAGAAAACCTTTTCAGGACATACCAATATACCCATTCCAGTTTGAAAATGGAAAATTGGCATTCTTGAAGGAGACGTTAATGCCTTCGCGGATTAAAAAAGGGGTGAAAAAATATCAAAATTGCAGACAGTGATCTTATTTTGGGTGGAAGTTTAATTCTATTTACCAAAATTGGGTGGGTTCAAGGAGGCTATGATAACTTTGGAGCTGCAGTATCGGTTAACCTTAGCAAAAGAGTTATCACTTGGGTCTATTACATGGAGAAAAGCTGTCTAAAATTTGCAGATTTTCGTCTTACCATGAAATATTTCATTTGCCTTTCTAAAACAACCTAACAACGGAAGATGGGTGCGTTGGAAGACGAAACAATGAACTGTAGAAAACACGCTTGAAGATGTTAATGCCTTAAGTTCAAAAGATGCAAGAAACTTGATAATATTAAGAAAAGCTTATAGCAGAAAACAATGAAAATTTTAAGCTGAACTTATGTTTAGACAAGATTCTATTGAGGGACAAGTAGAAATAGTGATTTAGAACGTTCCGTTTTGATATGTCATGCGCATGGCGAAGAGAAACCTAATCGTGAAAAACCCAGAAATCGAAGAAAAAAGCGAAAACAATATATTTACTCAATAACTTAAAAACACAAGATGCTTAAAGTTGCAATCGAATGAGGACAAAAAATACGAAGATATAAATATGCTTGCAGTCGCATCTAATAACAAGAAACCCGACACTGACCAGCAAACTACTAAAGGAAACTTTTTGCGCCTTCAAAAAAACAGGATGCTCAAAGCAACAAGGCGCAAAAACTACTATGTACAAACAGAACAAGGAAAAGATGCCTTTGCTCAAGTGACTAAAAAACACTCATTAAAAAGTAGAAAATTGAGAAACTTAGAAGGGCGGACGTGTGGCTATTAGGTGTGCCAACGTATACAGAATACCCATTATATGCACAAGTTTATAGATTGAACTTTAAAAGCAAGGGGGAATTGAGCGATTTATTTGAAAAAACAAAAAAACCGATTACATACGTTATTTAAAACATGATCAAAGTTAAGATGCGCAATGGCTTCGTATACATCGAATGTGGATCAAGAAGTATCCGGCGAAAAAATGGATTAGACTGTGACAATTCCGTTTATGACAATACTGCATATGCAAAAATAGTCAAAAAATAACGGAAAAATCCTCAAAATACAGTATACCTAATTTACAAAATAATGTAGTTACAAGATAATTATGCGATAGCACAACTCCGAAAGCTACAAACCTACAAGTATCAGGTGTGAGATGTTGGTTATTATATCAGTGCTAAATGTTTTTGCTAGTTGCTAAAAAATGCAAATAATACTTGTTTAAAGCTTTAAAACTCTTCAAGCGTTAAACGCCAGTTATTTTATAATCCAAAAAAATAAACTATCGGTATGTTTACCTTAAAAAACATGATTCTTGGAGTAATGCCTTAGCTTATTTATTCAAAAAAAAATAATGCCTTACCAGCAAAAAGGATGTGGCGTTGATGAATAGTAGCCCAAAAATTAATGGCTAAAAAGCACTAGACTGTTATTCTTCCTAGAACAACTCGCGTCAAAAAATACAATCATTTTATAATTTTTATACTCCATATGTTATCTAGTATAGGCATCGATAAAAAAATAGGGACTACATTTGTTATTGCCGATAAAAAATCCAGATTTAACAAAACATGTTTTATTCTAAATATTCAAGCCTCACAAAGCTCCATCACTATACTGATTGTTGTTTGTTTTATTAGCTTCTACTTTCGCTTTTATGTGAACCGATTCAAAACAACATGATGTTCATGTTTGTACCTTAATATTTTTTTCTAGGCCTTATTACTTCAAAGAAAAACCAATAAAGCTTACGTTTAAAAGTTCTAATACGTAAAGACCTCTAAAGGCATAAAATTTAATTTGTAAAAAAAACAGTGTTTTTCGATAAATTAATAAAAGCACCTGTTGTACTGTTCCACAACGGCGCTTAGTACGTAAATAACGGTTTAGGTTATAGGCATCAAAATTAGTCTGCATTTTATCCACACTGCTTCACCCGTACCCCGACCCGACGAGTGTATAAACCGTTATTAACCCAATCCCACTCCCTACAGAATAACTCTTTCCTGCGCTAGATCTGTTGCTTTTTTACCAAAAAATAATAAATCACCAGGCCTTAAGTTTTTAAAATCTTCACTTTCGTCTATTAACTCGCCTGATGTATTTGTTGTGACGCATCTCTGGGTAAAAAAATTCCGTTTAAAAAATAAAATTGTTTTGGTATACCACTAACAATCAACGCTTTTGTAGATGTCGCCCTCCCCATAAGTAAGCAAAACCCATTAAATGTTTTGAAGGCCTACTAATTTTCTTCTGGACGGATTCGTTTCTCCCTACCAACTTATAAACTTCCGCTTCTGTTTTTTTATAGATCATTCCTTTCCATCTGATATTCCGCTTTGTAAAAATTGCTTTCTTCGCCAATAGGGTTAAAATTGCCCCCCAGCGACAATGTCTGAAACTTACTTGTGACTTTGGTTCCGGCGCTGAATAAGTACTTCCGAAAATGATGTATAAAATTAATTTTATCGGCCCTTCCCAATTTTCAAAATTCATGGGCGTCATGGTGTTATTCTGCATTATCTACCCAAGATAAATATTTATCGGAGTTTGTATTAAAGACAAACTACCATCGTTCTTATAAATCTTTTACCGGGTTTCCTAAAGTTGCTTGAGTAGACAAGTTCGCGGGAGTGTTTGGCGTTGCTTCTTAAATTATCCACAGAAAATAGTCACTAAAACTAAAATATGTTATTAGGCTGAGAGAAGAGTTTGAATGCTATCTATAAAACTAAATATTAGCCTTATTTAAGTTATTTTAAAAGCTTCTTATGGCATCCGGTAAATTACTTTCGCCCCTTCAAAACGTAGGTTTCAATCTTTTCGACATTCAATGGCCCAATAAGGCCACGCGTTTGTCTGGGGCAAATTCTTTTGAATTAGCTTCTATCCTTACTAAAAATTGTTTTCAATTTTAGAAGTACAAACTAAAAAGCAAAAAGGAAGGCTTAAAAAAATAAAGCTCGTTTTTAGGGCATTTATGAATCATAAATTGACTTTTTTGACATAAGCCAAATGATAAAAATTATTAAGAAACTTACACTCTATTTTACGTTTAATCTTTACCAAACAAGACTGTTTTTTTTGTTAATGCGCTGTGAATCCAATATATTACTTTGATTTTTGATTTAATTTTTGCTACGTTGTAGATCTATACAAGCATCAGATAAAACACAAAAAACTCGCCTTTTTTAGAAAAAATCTATTCAACCATAGAAGCAACTGGCTTTAGAAATCAAGGGCTATATGAAGGGTACGACATCCCGAAATCCTATTAAAGAAAAGAACCGATTCAAAAATAACACCGGATATGAGCTTAAAAAATGTGAAAATACTATTTGAAAATCAGTTTAAAGTCCAAAAAGCCAAGATTATGAAAAGAGCAAATGCTGTTTTGAGATACATAAGCCGAATGAAATCAATCGCCTTTAGAATCATCCCCACCACTAAAGACATTATTAAATTTACCGATATATGTTAGAAGATATTAACCTATCTAATAAAGAGCCTATTAAAAAACTATAGCTTAGCATTTAAAAAACCCAAAATTATAAAAGCACTATGAAAATAGTGCTTTTTTATTTTATTTGCATATTAACATGCGGAAATACCATCTACTAAATATTCTTCCCCCACTTTTTTAAAAACTAATTGAAGCATAAATTAAGCAGATATGTTTGGCTGAAATTCTATGCTAGTCCTTATTTAATTTCGTGAATCGCATAAATTGAGCATTCAAATTTCAACGCCATAGCCATATTTACGTTCTGAATGTGCAACGACCACTCGCCCCCCAATTACTAGATTCTTTAAAAATTAAATCACCTTGGTTTAAAAAAACGGTATACGGCTACTACGTTGTTTTTTAAACCAATAACATGCAATGCCTCTGCGGCCTTATCGTCCACATCTGATACACCACCAATCTTGTTTCAACCACAAAAACACCTCACTTCGCAACTGTAAATAGGCAACAATTCATTGGGTTGAAAGGTCTTGAAAGTTTTTACGTTAATAGAGCATTACTTCCTAGAGTTAGATGGAAACGATTTATTATGGATACTACAAATTTTTCTACCTTTAATTAATACTTATTGACAGCTATTTTTTCTACTCTTCGTTCATGTCTTCCTCCTCAAAATCGGTTTCTAAAAAATTTGTACCATATCTAAGCCTGTGCCTTAATGAAATTATAGCGTGCAGGTAAACTAAGGATATTGGCATCATTTGCTGACGTGCTAATGACACAATTTCTTTTATCCAACATAAAAGCCACAACGTTACTTCTTTTATGCTTATTTGCCCGTCATAGAAGCCCCATTACACTTCCACAAATTAATAAATCCCGAAAATCAGCTTCATTTGCTTCTACACTTTTCCACTGGTATATGACAAAAATCTGGATATCAACACTATCATTACTGTCGTACCATAATTTTTAACTTCGACATCATCGATTTTAAAAGCCCAAACAATAGCAATTTAATATTTCCGTACCTGCATTGATCGATTACCAATAGAAATTTCATAATGTATTTAATTTAAATATCGTAAATTACCAAATACCTAGTCTTTCACAAACCAGAATTTTAGGTATTAACAACAAAAATTTATAAAAAGCTAGTTCCTGTGTTTCTTAGCTATTAGGATGGATTTATGTTCTGTTTCATACATTGATAACAAAAAAGTAACTAGTAAATTTTTATAAGAAACTTTAAAAAAGTTAATTACAAAACTAGTTAATACTTTTCCTTTAAACCTTCAAAAGAAACACAAAGAAGATATTCATACTCACTCAAGGAGAAATTAACAATTCATTTACATTTATTATTAAACATTGATGTTTAAATAGGTATTTAGATAGTTCATAACTTATTAAATCGCTTATTTTTAAATATAATCTAGGGTATAAGTTTTCAATAAAAAACTCTTTTTATCAATACCCAAATCAAGTTTAGTCTAAAGTAATTATACTCGCTAGTAACAAGCATAAAAATCAACCATTTATTTAATTAATATAAAAAAAAAGAAATATAAATAGTTATACTTGTTTATAAGTGAATAAATAATAGAAATTATTTAGTTACTCCCTATAATGACTGCTATGGAACTATTAATTTGTAATTTTCCAAAAAATTTTAAAAAATTAATGTCAAAGAAAAAAAAAGCGCTTCAAATAACAAAACAACGCGAAATTACCAAAAGGTATTTTTACTGTCTTGAAGCATCACCTAATAAGATTTTAAATTATAAGAGATTGCACTAAGTTAAAAATTGAAAATGCACAGATCGCAATGATTTATAAAAAGCTAGTTGAATTAAAGAAAAGAAAGAATACTAGAAGAGTCTCGTGTAAAGTACAAACCATTCGAAGCTACAAAAAAGTTACCATACAGAAGTTGATGTAAACAGTAGAGGAAATGCCTATATCATATTGAAGGTTTGAAGATGATGTTTTTGTTACCCTTTAATAAAATTAAATAAAATCTTTTCATTAAAGATTTACGTTCAAGTTTATGGTATCCCACGTAGAAAGGGGAAAAAGATTTAGAAGGCGAAGTTAACTAAAGGTTATAGAACTTATAAAAACAAGTTTTGTAGGGGTCGTAGAATTGCAAAAATCATTTGGCTTTGTTCGTATTTCCGATTTAGAAGTATACCGATTTCTTTATTTCTAATAAAATATTAATGAGCAAAATTAATGGACAAATTATTGTTGAATTTATAGAAATGCCAGATTAAAACAGATTCCCCTTGGAAAATAAACGAAAACGTTTTAGATAAAAAACCAGGCGAACAACAGATACTGAGAATCATTGCTATTTTAAGCCCGAATACGGATTACCTTATGAATTTCCGGCTGAAGTAGACAATATTCCAATACTTTAGATACAGGAATAAAACCCGAAGAAATAGCGAAGCGTTAAGATATGCGTTGAAACGCTCACTTTTACATTGACCCAAAAGATGCTAAAGATTTTGATGCATTGCACTATTCCTTTGTAGTTTTAGGAAATGGCAAACTATGAAATGTATTCATATTGCAGATGTATCTCATTATTAGTACCTGATACCATCATGGATGAGAAGGCCGTACGAAAGAGCTACATCTGTAATTTAGTAGATTAGAGTAGTACCCATGCTGCCTGAAATTATTATCTAAAATGCCTGTTCTTTACGACCGAATAAGAAAAAGGTATACTTTTTCAGCAGTTTTTGAAATCGATAAAAAGCATAGTAGTTAACAATGTTGGCAGAACTGTAACGAACTCCGAACGAAGCGTTTTGGCTTATGAAGAAGCCAACAATTATTGAAACAAAACAAAACACTATTCCTAGGATATCTCTATTCGTGAAATGCGTATAAACTGCAAATGATGTCCGTAGAAGCTACGTAAAATAGATGAATTAGCTAAAATAGCGTTCTCGAAGAATGAATTGAAGCCAATTTCATTTGATAAAGTAGAAGTGCTTTTAATTTAACCGAAAGCTGGAGAACCAAGAAGGTTTATTTTAAAGAAGCTAAAGATGCCAATAAGCTTATTGAAGGAGTTATGTGTTGTCGAACAAAAAAAGTAGCAGAGTTGTATAGAAGCAAAAACCTAAAAAAACATTTGTATATCGGGTTCATGATGAAGACCCAATGAAGAAAAAATAATGGCACTCAAACGCTATGTATCTCGTTTTGTCATAAATTAGACTTTTAAAAGATAAAAAATCGATCAGTACTTCTTTAAACAACTTTTAGAAGATGTAAAAGGGGAAAGGCAGAACCAAAATTTAGTAAGGATTACTCTTTCCATACGCAGTATGAGTAAAGCTATTTATACCACTGACAATATTTGGCATTACGGTTTTGCTTTTGATTATTACACATTTACATCGCCAATCGAAGTATCCTGATGTAGATGGTACATTCGCTTATTACAACATTATTTAGATGGTGAGCTACCGCTAAAGAAGAAGTTTTGAAGAAAAAATGTAAGCATTCTTCTGATATGGAATCTTTAGCCCTAATGCAGAACTGATTCTATAAATACATGCAGATTTAAGTTTATGCAAAGACCATCAAGATAGAGAGTTTATAGGTTATCTCAGGGTTACAGAACTGGGGTATTTAATGTGCAAATCGTTGAAAAAATAAATGCGAAGGAATGTGCGTATTAGCGACATAAAGGATTATTACAACGTGATGAAAACAATTATGCTATTATACGAAGCGGACTAAAAAAATTTATCATGGGCGACGAAGTATTGTCATGGTAAAAAATACGATTTAGTTAAAAAGGACATCTCATTTACTTGATTGTAAGGAGAGTAGGTATTTTTTTTACTTGCGAACAGAATTTGTTTAAGTAATGAATTACATATTACCTTAAAAAAACAAAAAAATGAAACAATTTTGATCTTATTTTTTCGGTGTTTACGCTTGGTACTATACAAGCGCAAAACGAAAAAAAAATATTCAAAATCTTGAAAAAATTTACAACTATCAAAGCCTTTGATGCTTTGTCTATAAAATTTGATTCAAATTCAGATGTAAATAAAGCCGTAGTTACAGGCGCCAAATACAAATAAAGTTAGTCATTGTAAATAGCGATGAGTACTTAAATTGCGTATGAATTTGTAAAAATTATTTAGTGATACCGGACTTTTATTGACTTGTACTATACAGAAAAATTAGGTCACTCATTGATGTTTAACGGAAGAGGCTAAAATTTGGAATAAAGAGTCATCAAACAATACTTATTAGAATTAAAAAGCACAAGAAGGTGGTGGAATTAATCATTAACACCCAAGTAGAAACAATACTGATAAAGACTGTTACTGGGCCATTATTACTACGAAAGGTTTTTCGATTAATCAGATGTAAAATGATACACAGGAGCCATATTACCAAGGAAAAAAATTTTAAAAACCAACCTTCACTACCGTAAATGTTAAATTGCGGGCTCTAAAGCAGAGATATATTCGGTTAATTACGAAAAGCAAAGTGTTAAAGCGGGAGGGAAGTTTTAGTTTACGGAGATCCCAAGAAAATGGATGAAAAAACAGTTTTTTGGAGGCACTATAAAAAAGAATGTAGTTTTTACTTAATTTATACCTACTAAAGCAAGCGTTAAAGGATTTTCTGTGCAGTGATTTTAAACTAAAAAAATTACAGAAAAAGTAGTTATGAGCTATAAAGAATTTCAGAAATGACGATTTATGATTAGACGATATACAGGCCAACAATACCATTAGCTTTGTTTTAAGCTTTATATTTGGCCTGTTTTTTTGTGCTTTTAGAAAACCATTGCTAACCAAAGGGTTTAGAGCCGCATTAATTTTTGATTTAGCGTTATCTTGGCAGACATTATTTTTATAACAATCGCTATTTTAGTATTTCCAATTGCCCAAAATTTAAAGATAATCAACCAGGATTGTATGTTTTGGGGTGTATCTTACTCGTATATGGTATTACACCTTTAAAAAAAAGCAAGTAAATTACGGATGGAAAACGTAAAATTACTAGTGGTGATTATATTAGTTTATTTGTAAAAGGCTTTTTACTGGAATTTTATAAAATATAGGAGAGTACTCGTTTGTTAGGCATCATATTATCGTAGGGCCAAGTTTAGAAAATAACAACGATTAGAATCCTGTGTTTTTTACGACCGTTAATGGCCGCTTATCGCAACAATCCTTATAAAGATATATTAGCGAAACAGCCTGCGTAAAAAACTTTAACACCCAAACGTATTTTTCTAGTAAAAAAAGGACTAGGCGTGTGTAACTTATTATCTGTTGTTCCTTGTTTTAATTGTAAAAGGGTTTTTACCAAAAGATAAAAACTTCAAATATTCAAAAGATGGTATAAGGGGGAAATGGGAATCCGAATGGACACAGAGCAATAAGTAACTATTTTTAAAAACTATTTAGTACTTTAAGGATTAACCAGATTTAAAAAAATAAAGCCCATTTTAAACATTTAAACCAGGTTTTTTTTCCTAGCCATTGGAAAAATTAAATCTCCCCTCCTTTTCTTTTTTGTGTGTGGTTTGGTGGTTTTGTTT
>Ga0163217_1020933_pt1 | contig 11300 bp, 6 predicted proteins | sample SynspAceP_FD_185933 | JGI IMG/M metagenome (GOLD analysis project Ga0163217, IMG submission 185933) | Saline lake microbial communities from Ace Lake in Antarctica - Synechococcus sp. Ace-P (PacBio error correction) | ecosystem: Environmental > Aquatic > Non-marine Saline and Alkaline > Saline ... | reverse complement strand
TGATTCGATTTCTAGAATGGGACATCTTTTTAAGTGTTTACAATAAAAATCACCCTATGCTCACACTAACTAGCAAACGAGCGTTCATCTAGTTTCATGTACTAGCGTGGTTTGCCTTGACTCTCGTTTTGCTTCTCTTCTCCCTCTCGTGGCGAGTTGATTTCCTGCGAATTTTGGGGTACCGGCAGATTTTCTTCGTCTGCATTGCTGCTCCTTTATTTTTTATGGACTATACTTGGATAGTTCCAAGTTTCTTTCCAGGCAAGCTTTCGTTTTCTTTTTTGTAGTAGTCTCAGGAGTTTTACTTTGGATGATTATTTACTTTCGAAAATTTGGTCCATTTTACACGAGGCTGATGTTCAAAGCCAGTTTAACCCGGAAATTACGCAACGGGAACGTTGGCTAATTCGCAGCATATTTCAATTTGAGCTTTATTATTGTCCGAGATGTACCGCGGTAGGTTCAGTCCAGAATGGCCACAAAAGATGAATCCTTCAGCGGATTGATTTCAACAGCGAATCACCGAGTCTCTTATTTGAAAGCACAGATAACCCACATTCTTTTCATTACGATTGATAATATTTACGCGCTTACTAATTGGATGTGAAAAGCAGAGCATTACTCAGCTCTCCAGAATGATGCGCGATTCATTGAAATCAAAAGAAGAGACTTCCTAAGCAAAGAGTGAATTCATCAACGATTAATTGAGTGAGAAATGCGACTTTTCAACAAAGTGACTTTGATATTCCAGATCGAACGCCCCAAAGAGGCCTGATCATCGTCCCTGTATCTTCCTTTTTGTGGAAATGCTATTTAAACATGCATCACTCTCAACAAGGACGGAAATTCTGAGTCAAATGGAATCATGGGTAAACACTCTCTTTGAACCAAATTCATATGTCCCGATGCATCAGATAGCCCGGAATCCATGAAACGGAGATTGGCCTGAGAATACGAAAGCGAGTTGAGCATGCCTCTATCGAAAAACTCGCCTAATTGGTCATTGCCTGAGGCCCAATCAAGAGTATTGGGTATTTTACTGATCTGAAGTGATTGACTTGCGTAGCCATAGAGATGAACGCTAGCCTTGGAATTGGTTGAGCAGTTCATTGAGAACTGCTTTTTGAATGAGGAAAGTTTTCTACCATCGACGGCGGGAGCTTTATCAATCAAAGAAGTTGCAAATCATCTTTTATGGATATCAATGCGGACTTATTGAATGGAGCTGGAAGGGTCTGGACGGGAAGAAAATCGGAAGCACTCGAATCATTTTTGCGACAGTTATCATATTTTGCCATCGAAGGATATAAAGTCGACGATTGGAATATTTTGCTGAAGCCTACAGCTTACGAGGGAATTTTTTAAATGCTGCCACAAAAAGCCTCGTCTTATTTCGAAAGACTTAATCAAACGAGCATCTGGACAAGGGTCCGGAAAACCCATTCCGATTACATTTTCATGAAGTAGAGTATCCAACTCGTCAAAGTCCTCTCCTAAAGGAATTGCTTATGTGGAAGCAACAGGATTATGTGAAGGTTTTACTTGACTCAAAACCTAATACAATTCTTCGCTGACTAGTCTGAAATATGGAGAGGCTCCTTCCTATCAATCAATTTTATGCGGGTGCATCGCTCATTTTATGTCGCCCTTGACCATATTGATCTGTGTCTAAATGTCATCAATATTCGGAACCAGTCCTTGCGGTAGGCGATATTACAAAGACCTTTTGGAGTTTATGAGTCGCTTGGTGGTTGAGTGTTGGAAGAAAAGAGATTGGAATAGAAGATTAGGAGTACGAGTTGTGAGATTAGAAACCGAGATATCATTAAATATATTCCAATTGAATTTGAAGTTTTCGTTCCGACTAGGCTTATTTTTTTGAGGATACGCGGGTAATTCACTCAAATTTTAGCTGGTGTTACACAGGTAAATTTTACTTGTATTTGACTCGCATGAGGAAAAATCCATTTTAAGAGCGCGGACTGAATCAAAAACACAGTTTTTCTATCAAGAAAACTGGGATCAGGCAAAACGCTTAGGTATTGTAACTACGGGGCCGTTCTGGAGGTTATCGGTGGATGGTTGAGCGCGCGGGAATAGGATAGCGGAATAATAGGGAGATAGGATTGGAGATTAAAAGAAGATCTTCACCAAAGTATATATCAATTGAATTGAAATTGTTTTCCGATTACGGACTAGCTGCGTTTTTATGGGATCGCGGGTATTCATTTCAAAAATTTACCCTTGTTGGTGCACAGGTAATTAATTACTGTGTGACTCCGCTGAGGAATCATTTAATGAAGGGTGACTGAATCAAAACAAACGTTTCTCTTCCGAACTGATTAAGGTGGCAAAAAACCGCATTAGCGTAAAATCGTACTTCCGGGGCGTTCTGGAGGTTATCGGTGGATGAGTGGGGTTTGAGAAAAGAATTGGAGAATAGAGATAGGAGTTGGAGTTGGAGATTACGAAGATCTCAACCAAGTAATATATCAATTGGAATTGAATGTTTTTCGATCACGACTAGATGCGCTTTATTGGGGATACGCGGGTAAATTCCTCAAAATTCTATTTACGTTGGTACCAAGGGTATTATTAATTGTATTGATTCGGGAATCAAGATGAGAAATTCATTTGATGTAAGCTGATGATCAAAACCAAGTTTCCTTATCAAAAACCTATTTAAATTGGCAAAACCGCTATAGCTTAAATGTAATTACAAGACCCTTTTGGGGTTTATTTGAGTCGGGTGGATTAGTTGAGGGTTGGGAATAAGGATGAGATTGGAGAATTTTATTTCATAAAACTCAATCTTTATGGGTTTTAATATTGGGACTCGATTCAAGAGCTACATCAATTATTATCCATTGACAGAAAGGAAAACTGTTATGCGCAGGGCGATAGCTTTGGACCAAATGGCATGGATAGGGGGAAGTGGGGCCTATTGGGCTGTGGTGGTGAAGGACGGAAGATTGTGGGCGATCAGGAAATAAGTAAATAAGTATAATACTACGGCACGCCGAAATCGAGTATTCGAATGCTTGCTCAGTCCAGAGAACTGGATTCGGGCTGTGAACTCACGCTCCTGGACCCCTGCCAATGTGTGTTCGGCCTTTTTACTTTGCAAAAGGTGAGCAGTCTTTTATGCCTGTACCGGAGACCCCCGTTGGGATGCTGGCTTTGCAAATTCGACAAATCTACAGAGAGCTTGTGGCTCAATACTACAGATCCGCAAAATCCAATGGGAAATGGCCTTGAGGGCGGAAAGCTAAGGTATTCGAGGATGGTTGGAGAGAAGGATTAATTAGTAGCTCTTGGCAATGATAAAAAAGGCTAATTCAGAATTTTGAAATAGCTTTTTCAAGTTGTATCTTCATCATTATCTTTTATTAAGATTTTCAGGTTATTTGGGTTTCGGGGCAGATACAAGAGTGGTTAATTCTTTTTGATAGCGTATCCCAATTTAATTCCTTCTTGAACCTTAGTTTATTTTTAGCACATTAATTTAATTTCTGGCAATTCCTTTAGTAACCCTCTTTATAGAATAGTAACCGTTTACTTAGTATTAAATTCTGAAATATCCTCTTAACCCAATATTTGATTCGACCCAATAGCTGTGGTGTAGTCTTCCACTAGAAAAAGTTCCGTCCGATTAATACTAGTGTTTCACCCAATTACTTTATCACCAAGCCTATTTCTTCGATGTAGATGATACTTAGGCAATTTTACATTTGGGGGAATCTGTTTCTATCTTACAGCTAAGAAAATAAGAGAAGAGCGAATAGAGGGATTACTTGTTTTCATATTAGGTAATGGATTTGTCGGGATAAATTAGATGTCAAAAACTTTACCGAAAAGATTCCTTAAAGTTCTTAGTTTGTTCTTATTCTTTAATAAAATGAGGAAAAACGACTTACTTTAAAAAGGCACGTCTCAGCTATTTTTATGAATCTAGATGGAGATGCGAGATGTTAATAAATTCTATTTTTTTGAAATTGGAACGAGCAGTTTTCATATGCAAGAGATAGAGCAAACTTTGTTTTACTTCATTTCGAATTTTCCCGAGTTTGGGGGGGAATTTTATTTTTTTTTTTTATGAAATATTGAATAGCGTCCTAAATAAGAAAGAGAGGTTTTGTTTCAGGCAAAGTAATTACCTTGTGTTGCACCTAAAAACACCATCCTCTCATGGGTATATTACACTGTTTTCAAGTTTAAAAGATTGAAACGTTCAGTTTTTCAAGAAAATTCGTTCAAGAAAAGAACAAGATAAGGCTTGCCTATTTTGAAAACCAATCCAATCGGGACGATCCTGGAACCAAAGAGGTTCAGAGAAAACCCGCTTCTTCGATTAATTTTTCCTGAAGTAGGTATTCAACTAGTCAAAGTGCTCTCAGGAATTGCTATGTGGAGGCCTACAAGGATTATGTGAAGGTTCATTTTGATTCAAACTAACAATTCTTTCGCTGACAAGGTCTGAAAGCATGGGGAACTCTTCCATCAGATCACTTTATGCGAAGTGCATTTAGATCCTTTATCGTAGCCCTGGACATATTGAATCAGTATCAGTGTGATATATCGGAATCAATCATTGCTGTAGGAGACAATTACAAAGCCCTTTTTAGAGTTTATGAGTGGCTGGATGAGTTGGGGTTGGGGAAAAAAGATGGAGATTGGGAGATTCATTCTTGGCAAATGTGAATCCTATTCAGTCAGGAATTAAAATCAGGACTTTAAGTAGTCATTCGGAATTGGTGATCGTTTGAGTCAATTCCGATTCGATTTGTTCAATGCAGTCTCGGAATGATGATTTTTTCACGAATAGAGTGATCTTATGTGTTAAGAGGTGGAGTTAGTGGTTAGCATTTTATCGATTACTTCCTTCTTCAAAGATTGTACTTTGATTTATATTTTCATTTAAAAGAAAAACATCTTTTTTGGTATTTGAGAGTATGTCACAGAAGGTAGGATTCCAATACGAAATATTGTAAATCCAGTATTTTTATTTTCCCTTTTCATGAAGTGTTGGCCATCCAACTCAGCCTTTCGATGAGGAATCGTTTTCGTTTCATCACTTGATACAAGGTATCGAATATTTTTATTAGGTCAGGACAGGGGTATAGAACTTGATTCCTCAGATTGGAATAAAATTTTAAGGGATAGGATGCAGCCGTTTTTGTTTTTTTAAATATTGTTCTGAATAGAAACGATCCTGAGCTTTTGATTATTAAATTCAAAAAATGCAGTAGTTTATTTGCAAAACCATTCTTCACGGTTTTTCATAGATTGAGAATTGCCGCAACCCATTCTCAACATTTTATTTGTATTAAACTTTATGTCAGTGTCTTCAAAATGGAATTCTTTCCCCGAAAAATTAAGAAGTCGTCTATTTGTTAGCAGTAAATTCATTCATAGTTGGGTTTTATAGTGAAACTGTCGAACGTATTATATTCACAGACCTTCTCTTCTGTTGTTCGATTTTGCTATAATTTCCTTTTCATTAAAGCATATCGACTTATTTAAACTGAAAAGGAATTCCATCTAATTGTAAATCAATTATTTCGATTATTTCAATTTTCCGGGTTTCGTCTCTGGGTATTATTTTACAGATTTGGAAAATTCCAGTAGTTTTTATCTGATGGGAAGTCCCAGATAATTACTGTTTGAGGTTATTGTTAGAGACAGTGTTCTCAAATAATAACCTTGATTATGCACAAAGTTGAAAAACTAATTTTAAAAATTTCTGATTTCATAGTTGAAAGGAGTTGTATTTATATTTCAATTCATGCTTTGGAAAAGAAGTTGTGAGGATGACTAACTCTCTTAGAATTGTTTTACCTTTTTTAGTTGAGGTCCTCATGTGATCTTGCGTCCCACATGAAACATTGCAGTATTATGCCTTGCGTATCATTTTGCCATGACTGCTCGGACTAGACCGTGACTGTGAATCTTTTCCACCATGTCCGCCATTGCATTGCATATTTCCCTTCTGATTTTGGCCATTTTGTTCCTTTTTAGTCTTCGTCTGAACTGAGTTCGCATTTCTAAGCTAAGTTTTTTCATTTTGTTATATTTGATTTACCATTTGAAAGACGGCATCCCAATTCCAATTGATACCATCAGATTACTGCTATTAAGACTTTTATAACTATACCATAGTTTTATAGTTTCGGTAATATTTTACTAAAATACTTATTCCACTTTTTCGCTTAGAAAGATCACTCACTTGGGCTAAAATCGAATCCCTTAACTGCAGAAATTATTTTTCCCTCCCCCCGAGTAAATTTTAACAGAATCACTCTTAATCAGGAGTTCCATTTTCTCCCGATTTTAGTGCTAGGTTGAAAAGCTTCAGGTATTTTCCCGTGTTTCTAGATTAGGAGACCTAGATCAAAGATCGCCATTTCAATTCAAATCTCGGGAACTCCTCAGGAGCGTCAGCCAGTTATCCCCAGAGGGATTTACACAGATCGGTTGGATTTTTTTTCTGTATTTTTAGTAGTTGTTGCCTCCTCTGTTGTTTACCTAGTATTGTGCCTGTGTTGTCATTAATCGCAGGTAATGGCTTCAAAATTTCCCTTGAACTTATGAAGTGGTTTAGATTTTCCCCTGAGTGAAGGAGTTTCAAATCTAAGACCTGAGAAATACTATTCGGCCCCGTTTGAGAACTGGTGTTCCTAAGTGAGAGGAGGCTAAAGAGAATCGAGGGAGGAGGCACGTTACGTATGAGATGACTGGTTCTATTCCCAAAAACAATGTAGTTTATCTTCATCCAAAGGTTGAACAGTGTTCAGGTCTTTTAAAAAAGTGGTATTTACCCCGCTTCGAAAAACACTCTTTTGAGGGATTTTCAAAAAAGTCTGTTTTCCGTGTTTTGTCCATGTTGCCGATTTGGTGCTCAATTTATTTAATCGTTGTTACTAGGATTAAGTATTTCCTTAATTAAGTTCAATCACATTTATCCTTATGATTCCTCCACTATTGACATATCCCGTCTGGAGGTATTGTTTGCTTTGGTCGGAAATTCGATTACATGTTCAACTTTCGGAGGCTTAGTGGAATCCTTCCAGACCGATAGGCACTATATATTATTTTCCCTCGAAGGCAAGGTGTTAGAGTACCGTTGTCCAGAGAAGTAGATTGGATATTCCCTCCCCAATCAAATAATATGGCCTATTTGGAATGCAATTTTGTTGTTTTAAAAAAGCAAGTTTCGAAAAAAAGGGTCATATTCTTGAAAAATAATTTCAGAATCAAATTGTGGAATTTGGTAACCATCAATTTTTGTGAACAACCCCATTTTCCTGTTTTTGGACTTTGATTTCGCACCATAAGAAAAAGTAATACAGGGTAACGGTTTTTTGGATTAGTAATTTTGTACCCGAAGTATGAATCACTTAAAAACATACAGTAATTTACTAGAAATTAGTTTTGTCTATAGGTTGTTTATTTATTAGTTATTTTATAGGTTAGTAAGGTTTAAGCATTATCATGATTTAAATTATTTAATTCGGTTTCAATTTTTTTTTTCCCAATATAGCAATTCTCCATTATTCAGCTATTTTTTTTCTTGTACGGAAATGGAAACGTATAGATATTTGGGCTTATGGTTTTGAAAAGAAATGAGTCCTGCTTTCATTCCCTACCAAAGTTAGGCTAGTTAGCCTACTATCAGAAGAGTTTTCTGGGGTTTCGAACCGAAAGGACAAATATGGCTAGTTGTGAAAGGTGGAGATTATCCTCTGATATATGCAAGGAGAGGGCCAGAACAAACATTATCATTTATCAAGCTTTTTTTGAGACCGGGTTTTTTGGGCACCATGACCAAGTGTTGAGTGTTGAGTTTGATCCAATTTTAACCTTATAGACGTTTTTTTGACCAGACGATGATATTATTTTATATCCCCGATCCCAAGATTTCTTATTCGAGAGACACGCCAGAGATACTTTAACCTTCTTCGGCCCGCAGATGCAATCAGAAAGCCAGAAAATTTTGACAAGTCTGTTGGAATTTCTTATGACCAAAGGAAGTAATATTGGAAATTGTCTATCTCGAAGACAAATTATAGGCTTTTATGGATAGCAGGGGGTTTTATTGGGCCAGATTATATGTGATGATCCAATCGTGGAAACTTTTATTAAAGTACTTTGATTTGAGTTATGTCTATGACTGATATGTATTATTACTAGAAAAATTAGATTTACGGAGTCCATGCATATCATCCAAATGCACCCCAATCGCTGTCAGGATGTGATGGTTGGTAATGGCCCCAGACCTATATTTATTGCTAATGGTTGATCGCTTGGAATTTATCAGGGGTGTCATTACCAACTCACAATCCATCTGAGATTTTTTGCGTGTAATCACATACTGTTGATATTTTTGATCGAATCAAAGTTGAGGCCAGTTCTTTACCGTGAAGGGGGTATTAGACAGTTTCGGGAATGTATTAGTCAGAGTCCGACCGATAGAGAGGTTTTACCCGGTATATTATATTGATGAAGTGGTAAAGAATAATTTTGCCGAAAATTTGAAAGTTACATAAGTTATAAGTTACAAATTTACCTAAACATAAAATTCACTATAACTATTGGGCATCGTATTGGGGACTCTTCATTCAAGGGAACCACACTTCCAAAATTTGGAACTTTTGTCTAGATCCTGGGGAGGAACAAAGTGATCTGTACGGGGCGCCATAACCCACCAGTTAATCTTTTTCATTTGATCTGCGCTCATATGTGATGTAGACAAGCTTTTCTTAAGCTTGCTTTTTTAATTTTGTTATATTTTGATTTACATTGAAAGGACTGGGCATCCCAGATTCCATTGGATACATCCAGATACTTGTATTATTTCTTCTAATATTTACTAATTTTCAGTTATTTTTATTAAATATACTTACCTTTTTCGCTTAATATCTCACTACCGACACGATTGGTTCTTCCCAAGAACATGGAGACTTGTGCTTCATTTTTGAAAACATATGGCGCATTCTGCATAGAGGTGTTTGCATCTCTAGAAGGATTGATATTAATGGTTTCTATGGTCAAAGCATATCGATGGACTCTCCATGATGCTTGTCAAACCAGTTTGGTAATATGGGATCCGTAATTTTTTTCAAATTATTCTCTTGTCGAGAAATAAAAGGTTTTCGCCCTTTTGTTCTTGTTCCAGAGTGCTTTTAACTTAACTTCTTCTTTGGTAGTGTTACTTAGAACATGGTGATATCACAGGTTTTGTTCATTTCATATAGTTCATCCCGAATGGCCATGATTGGTTCTCTTTCTCTTTTCCAACTCACCAATCATTCAAAGGCAGCCGATTTTTGTGGTTGTGTCCATTACCCTTAGAAGTATTTCGATTAACTTAAATTGTAGGTTTATTATGTTCCAATGAGATATGCTTTTATTCCCAACATGACGAAATCATTTGCTTAGTCTGGTAATTTATCTCTTCGATTTTGCCATAGTGAATTGAATGTGACCTTTGTTCGTGTCGTGGCTTTGTTGGTTCTTCCCTTTAAGATTTGATTGTAGATCGGTTCTGTTGTATTTATGTATATATTTGTCTAATATCTCTGGTAATCTATCTCGGAGCATTTTAAATTTGCAATTGACTCAATTCAGGCTTTTTTTATATTTTAGCATGTAGGTAAGGGTATTTTTGGTAAGTGTGAAATTGCTCTCGAGCAGGATATAACTTGATAATAAACAGGTAGTTTTTTTTTTCTAAATTCATTTACTCACCATAGAAATTATTGTTCTTCCGATTGCTTTTAAAGTTACCAATTGGTTGCCGTCCCCAAATTGGAGTTTTTTCATTTTTGATTCTCCACTGTGACAATCTTGACGTGTGTATAGAAAGGACTGAATTATTCCTAAACTGATTACAGCCCTTAATTGGTTCTGTTATATAGAGTTTTTTTTGAGACCTCGGTCACAGAGGATATATTCAAGTTATTTCCAAAAAAGATTCGAGTTCTTTTTAATATTCCAGTCTTGCTCTCATATTTTCTGGGCGATTAATCGGTATATTTTATGGGTGATTAAAGTATAAATTTCTCCCCGTTAGGAAGGGTTCGCCATTGAAGCGTATAGGAATCATTTTTTTCTCCATTAATCTCGGATCCGCCTCAAAATCCATCATCCATTCTATTTTGACTTTCTTATAAGGCTGTTTGGAGTTGATTATCAAATTCCTTTCCCCGTGCTATCTGTGTCAGTTCTACGTCTGGTGAAAATTGATTCAATGAAGGCATCAATGCCACAGCTCATGATATGGTATTTTGGCTGGCACCATCCAAATGAGTTTCAACAATTTTTTCTTCATCTATCAAATGTCTGTACAAATTTCATCTCGTTAAGTAGGATTATTTTCAAATGAACGAGTCTATTTAATTGGACTGGTAAATTGAAAATTTCTTCATGGGGCTAGCTTTCAAATCACGGACATCAAAATTGATCTCTAAATTTGAAAAAAAGGCGTCCGGCCACACTCAATTTTGGTAATGATTCCGCATTCCCAACAATTCTGATTGAAGGGAGGGAAATTTCTTTTTGTAAGAAGTAGTTAGTCGCAATGGAGTCTGGATAAATAAATAATTTAAATTATCGGTCGGGAGAGGGGACGGGATATTGCTCGATATTTTGGCACTATTGCACCAAACATGCTGGAAATGGGTAATTTGTCGGCTTAATCAAATTTACTTTTTTGACCGATTTTAACCTTCCATTTGGCCATTTTTGAAGCAGGATTATTTTCATTTGCACTCAGCAAGCTCTTGACTTTGTTTTAGCGGAAGCATGTGAAGATCAACTTCTCCACCCAGCTACCTGTTGAATTAGACACCCAACTTTTTGAAAAAAGCTCACAACCACTGCCGTTAGATGACTTCCAGGAGGTAAAGCTTATACTCCCAATTCTCTAAGTTTTCAGTTTTAAAATTTGATGGGATTATGAATTGTCTTTCCAGGTTTTGAGTTTCCTCTTGCTCTCTTAATTATTGCGATTGTTTGTTTGTTTGGTAGGGGTCCAAAGCTTCCTGCATCTGCGATATGGTTATTAACGCATGTTGTTTCCACTGCTCTTGCATGTTGAGGTATTTCATTATCTTTTTGCTTCAAAGGTTCCTTATGCTATTACCTTGAGCTGGAAATGATTCGTTTCGTTCGATTGTAAGGTCTCATCTGAAAGAGGCCCAGGCCTTGCCGCTCAAAGAGGATTCCTTTCTGGCGCGGAATCTTTGGACTTATCCCCTTCCAACTCCTTTTTTTTTGGGGGGGTTTTTTTTTTTTCTTGC
>Ga0163217_1043372_pt1 | contig 11301 bp, 8 predicted proteins | sample SynspAceP_FD_185933 | JGI IMG/M metagenome (GOLD analysis project Ga0163217, IMG submission 185933) | Saline lake microbial communities from Ace Lake in Antarctica - Synechococcus sp. Ace-P (PacBio error correction) | ecosystem: Environmental > Aquatic > Non-marine Saline and Alkaline > Saline ... | reverse complement strand
CTTCAAGATAAACGAACTTTAGGCAGAGGGCAAAGCAAAAAAATTTCACAATTATGAGATAAATTAGATGGTTAACCAAACCAAGAGAACGTGATTACTTAATCAATAAATACGACATTGATATTTATTTAGTAACGCAGGATTGATGGAAGCTGGCCGATTGGGCGAACAAACACTTGACTTAATTCGTTCATGTTGATATTAATGTATTCTCGGCATTGGAATTTGACAAGGATTTATCAAAAAATGGTCGCCAAGAAATCGAGGCAAAATTGTTTTCAACTTCTCCATGGGGGGATTATTAACCGTCCCTTATGTTCTGGCTTCTTGTGCAACAAAACCCAGCTGTAGAGCAAGTAGCAGAAGGGTTTAAAGCGGGAGTTAGCGCTTTTCAATATTTTAAAATGGCTACGGTAAATCCAGGTGCTCTTTGATACCGGTTTTAATGTAGAGGAATGGACAGCATTAGACCAATGGTACGACCCAAAACCAGACTTTCATCAGAACAAATTTTTTGCCGGTTTTAGAAGAAATGTATATCTCACCAATTTGACCCAACAATGATGGTAGATGTCATTGTTTGAGGTCAGACTCTCTGACATCAAAATTCAGAAATGTTTGCACAACCGGTTGAAGATTATATTAAAACTTCAAGCCGATGCTTGGGACCCTAAAAAGGCTAAAAATGGAAATCAGTAAATTATTCACGCAGAAATCGAAAGTCTAGTATTTAGGCTTTGGTTTCTTGCAATTCTATTTTTCTATTACTTTTCTTCATTTTGAAAGACAGTTTTTTGGGAAAGGTTTAGCTATTCCTTACTAGTTTTTTTTCTTTGTTTCAAAATCGTCTTTGGAACCAATAATATACACTCGAAGTCCAAAGGACATTTACAGAGTTAGAATACATTACTTGAAATGAACGAAATTAAAACAGAAGAATTCGAGAATGGAAGTGATGAATCCAAACTTTGTCTTACGTTATTTTTGAAATTCGAAATGATTTGTATTCGCCTATTTCTAATGTTTTCATTTGTACCAAATTTATGCTTTTGATAGGCTTTGGCTTTAGACTTTTTATTCAATGTGCGTTGCTACTTTCATTAGATTTTTTTGCTGAAAAAGAGGACACAGTATACTCAATTATTTACAAACCGTTGAGATTTCTAACATGCCAATTACAAAATTACACATATCATTGGCTTGAAAAATTCTGAATATCAAACAGTTGGTACAATCGAAAACTCAACGGTTTTGCGCACCTTGTTTATGGGGACATCTATGAATGTTGAACAAAGATCAAAAAGCTAACAGCATTTAATCAGGCATTAAAAATAGCATTGAATTATAAACTGTTAGGACTTTCGGAACTCGCGCGTAAAAGTATAGCGGTTTAGGTGGTGGGTCTAAATCGTTTTTGTTTATAATTAGTATATGTTATCGAAAAAGTACTGAATTTTAATTGCTAACCTCGCTCATACTGCATCGTGAGTGCAGAAGACAGAAAATCAACACAGGTAAAAAGATTTTAAAAGAAAGCAACATGGCAAAAAAGAATTGTATTTCCACGATGCTTGCTGCATTCTTTGGCCTATAACACCTACAGGGACCATTACTTTTTTTGAGTTAGCACCGGAAAATTTTCACCCATTAGCAAATGGTGTATCGCAATTTGCCTTTACTTTTAATCACTGTGTGTTAGCTTTCTTAGCTTTGTGTATCCACCAACAGAATTTTGCGAAGAAGTACTATCAATTGAAGCCAAAAGGCTATAAATGGTATCCATGGGCTTGGACGTGGGTGTATTTTAGTGTTCTTGTTGAAAACTTTTTTATTCGAAAAGGAATAAAAACTATTTTACGGTACAATCGGCATTTTTACGATTTCTTGATTTACAAATACCAAGCATCGGAATTTGGACACCCTTTATGGCCTTCATTTTTGGGCTTTTTAAGCGCTTTTCTATCGGTCTTGCTCTTTAAAGGCACACCTATGTTTTATATGTATATGCAACCCTTGATTATATTATATGATCTTTTACCCGATCTCTACTTCAGCGTAAAAATCGATAACCTATCTCAACGATTGCTCAAAAAAAATGTGATAAAACGATGCTACAAGAAATCAACAGAAGCACCAGGTGATTAGCGTACTGATACGACAAGTTTTCTAGACATCAGGTGAGGCCTAAACACACCGCAAGAACCATACACCAAAATCGGCAATATAAAAAATTGTGTATATTTACTCTCTCTTGGGCAAAAAAAAGCGGCGAATCATTTAAAACCTGATTTGTCGGTGGGGCTGCATTAGCGGATTTAAACGCTCCAAGTCGAGGAGGTAAGTTTAAACGATGAGTATGCGAATGGCTAATAATCTCAGACCTCTACGTGTTTGACAATATTTAGGTGTGTTATCTCGGTAGACGGTTTTACTCTACCACAACACAACGCATTGGAGTGCGTTAAGGAGTATGGGACTTTCCCCGACTTACCAGACGTGATATAAATCTCGGTAAAGCTCCTTGCTTGATCTGCATCACTCTTTTTTTCGATATTACGCATTAGCTCCTACTTATCATTTGGTGGGCACCCTTCTGTGCCCTCGACATATGGCGCCGTTGGTGGCTTGTCGCATGGGACTCACCTTACCACCTTGTTTGGAAACAAGAGTCAAATTATGCAAGGAAGACAATCCTCAAGTAAACTCAGATCATCACTGCCAACGTCCTTTTACGACCATAGAATTGCCAGGTTTGAATTGAATTAGACCATAACAACAGCCAGATATTCTTTGTAACCGCTGAGTCAGATCTTGGTGGAAAAGCACACTTGGAGGTTTTAGAATCAAGATAACTGCCGTTTAACGGTAAAATGATCCACTTGACAATCTCGTATGGTATGCATTATATACTCCAAGTTGAGATTGCATGATGTTATAGAATTCTTTTAGTGGTGGAAGAAAGATGGTTCCTTCGCAGTTACATGTATCTTTAGAATTGCGAACCGGTGATAGATCCGTGCGCATTTTTGTTCATCCGGCTCCGCTAGCCCTACCCGAAAATACCGGACTGCGCAGAACGGGACGCCTGAATTAATTATTGTTGCCGAGAAGTATTGAAAGAGTAATCAACCTGTATTAGTAACGGGGATCTAAATGAACGTGGCTTGGTCTATCAACCACTTCGCCTTGTTCGTAAGATAAGATGGTTTGCTGATCCAGCGTATTGGTCGAGTATGTTTCAACGGGTTCTGCAAAAATAACCATTTATTAAGATGGCCTCGTAGATTTCCACTTTTGTTCCATAGCGGACCACTTCACTTTACGCTCCACTTCAGGGCTGGCAGCGATAGTCTGTCACTTTCGCTATTTTACATCGCTTGCATTTACCGCCAATTAAAAAAGGGGCAAGTCAAGAAGGGCTTGAAGCGGATTGCTTTTGAAGACTATCACAAAAGAAAAGGGGAATGCTGATAAAACAAGGGTAGCGTGATGACGTGCGCAACCTAATGAGAATACTAAAGATTTTGATTCCCATAACAAAATTCATTGTCCAACACCAAACAAACAGTAGGCCTAATATGCACATAGTAATAGCGAAGTGAAAGATATTGATAGCATATGTTGAACTTTATTGCATAGTACGATACTCCAAAACGACGAATCAGCAGTTTCCATGGCGATGTTCGATCGAAAAATTAATTCACAAGAATTGAGAAAAACCGCCAATTATAACACATAGGTACTCCGATAATTGAAATTGCCTGTGTTTGGGCCATTACAGAAAGTTGATGCTCAAATTTGGGAGAAAAGAAACGAGGAATGCCCGCGTAGATATATTTCATCGCGCAGTGTTGCAAGGCAGCCCAAACTTTAGAAGGCGTCTAAATTTTAGGCGCGAAATGTGTGACATTGGTCAAAAGAGCGTATGCAGGAGCATCAGTAAAAAGATGTACGAATGGATACGTGGAGAAAATTGTCTGGGCCTCAATAAGCTGATGGTTACAAGGCGAAATAGTGGATTCTGATTTTTTAGACCTTGTCAAAGTTAACAAGATTTACGTCTCAACCTTCCGGCGCATTACAGTAAATGCCAGCACCGTTTTGTTCAGTTTGTGCACAAGTCGAGCCTTAGAAAAACTCATCTCATGGGCTCTCGACAAAAGCTGATGTTAGAAAGCCTACAGGCATAATATTCTGGGAGACTTCTTTAACCATGTAAACTGAGGCCTTAGTTTTTAGGTAATTCTCAGATGTTCATTGAGCGCACCTAGCCATACGCGCAAGACCAAATAAACTCATGGGAATATTCGACATAGTTTTAAAACGAAACAACAGACGAATAAGAGAACACACAAGACCAAGGCCACAGTAGACTTTGCACACGGTTGTGGTAGCAGCGCTAAATCTGGGGATCAGAAAGGGCAACTGATAACACTGTACTTCTGTATCGGCTGCTATTTCTGAATCTTGGATACAATGGGGAACCTATGTTAAAGCACGTAGGCCAAATGGACCCGAAAATCGTTTAACATTAGAATGTACAGCAAGGCGTAAAATGAAATTAACCAAACCGATACAAATGAAACAATACTAAAGAAGTTTTATCGGATTGGCATTCATTTTGCATTGCCATTTCAATTGTAGCTCTTTTATGTAAACAAAAGACTATGCCGTACAAAAAAGTAGTGATTATTCAAAAGAAAAACAAGAGGTTTTAATTACATTAAAATACTAAAAAAATCAAGATTTAATACGGGCTAATGGAATAGTGTAGACCAAATATGAAAAAATCGTATCGGCGCAACTGACAGGTACTGTTGGTTTTGGTTTTCATTGGGGAAAGTGGACATGAAGAAGTATGTTGGGAGAACAAGAAATAAAAAAAATTACAGAAGGTGAACGATCGATTTTTGGAATATGCGCTTTCTTAAACCTTTTGTTGCGCCACTGGAACCGCACTTTAATTGACCTACAGAAAGTGTTTTCAGAAATAAACCAAAGAACTATGGGGTTTTAATGGTTCATATGGATTATTCATGATATTAATTGCTTTTGTTTATGGATATGGAAAAATGAATTGGAGATGAATTTAGCTTCAGGCTTTAACACAAATTAAAAAACAGATTGGAACGAATTGAATAGAATTTAGCAGGAGATATCTCAGCCTAATCTCTCAAAGAAAATTACTGTGATGATTGGATAGTTATCCTTACGAGTTGAACAATAGGAACATCCCCCCCGCACTTTGTCTAGTCCACATTCATGGTATAACGATTGCGTTATGGTAGACTTCTACTTATTCATCGCAATCATTAACTCTCTACAAGGAAGGTTGCTCATTTGGAAAATTCAGAGGCTTGTATGACTAAGCTCTGTGTCACACGACATGTGTTTACGGAAGCAGTTTACCGGGTTACCGAAACCGCCCTACTTTTCCATGCGTTAAGAGTATAAAAACCCAATGCCTCAATGCACTAAACCATATGCTAATGAACTATATTTTAAAAAATTAAAGCTACTAGTACTTCTAGCACTTAGTAGCCATAGGCTGTTAAACAAAATAAAAACGCTGAAAAACACTGAACACGACAAGCTTTCGTTAGCAACACACTGCTTAAAAACACTACGTAGCATCAGGACGGCCATCCCTTAGAGCAGTTTGGGAAAAAAAGCAGCAAATCTAAGGACTTATTCTCTTTGTGGCTGGGGCGAACTTGAGCGGGTCCTGTTTTGATTGCAAGGTAGGAAGGTGAAGATTTAATCTTTTGATGGATGGTTTGGTAGCCAAGGCTACACGGGACATTTCGCTATTGAGTTTTTGCAGGGTTATGGGAGGCACACCAGAGATGCACAAAATGGGCTACACCCAATAGGGCTTCAACGATTTTTGACGGGTTTTAGATTGGATTTCTGCCCAAAATAAGGATGTAAGTGCACTATTTGGTTAGGTCTATGAGGATCCACCGATTCCTTATTAGGCAACACAGAAAAGTGCAAAACAAAATAGCCAGTTAACGGTCTTTGGGTTATTGGCAGCAATTTAGATGTTGAAATCCCTGATTAGTCCAAGTGATATTCAGTACAGAAACGTATAAAATATACGGCTTGGAGACGCGACAAGCCAGCGATTTTATCAACCCCTAGGAAGCTATAAGCTAAACACTTTAAGGCCATTGATCTATGTAAAAAATGGACCTTAGAGAGTGATCTATTCCGCGTTGATTGGAAAAATGAAAAGTGACTATAATGCTATTGGGACCCTCATTAATTTCAGTCCCGGTGTTCTTTTACAAGCGAGAGTTCGATTCGCTTGTCACCACCAGCACATCAAAGCAAACTATTTACGCGGTTTTAAAATCATCGGATTAAAGTTGGCGTTCATTGCAGGTGGGAGACCATGCAGCTTTATGAAACGACCCAGAGAACAATTCTTATTATCATTTTACGCATCTTATTGATAGTTTTAATGAATAATGGCTTTTTTTCACAAGGGGTCTTTCCGTAAACAAACTAGATTGTCCATTTAGGACCCAAGAAGCTCTGTACTACTATTTAAATAGCATGAAAATGTGAGTGTCAACAAAAATGAACCTACATGACGAATACAAAAGAACGTTGTTTGGATTACAGGTGCTGTCCTCGGGATAGGCAGGCCATGGCCTTTTGACATGGGCACGATTTAGGATATTAAAGTGGGCTATCTCGCTAGGCGCAAAAGAACGCTTAGAAGGAGATTGCTATTGAGATTCGCAATTCGGGTGGTGAAGCATTTGGTCATACTGTTAATATAGAAGAGGATCCTCAGAAGATTGTGTTCAAGGGACTTATAGCACTTGGGGCGTTATAAGTTTGCCGTCGGCCAAATGCTGGATTGGGATGTTTTTGGAGATATAGCCAAATTGAAGGCTAAAGATGGAACAGGCAATTACAAGGGAATGTCCGGGCTTAGCCTTAACGGTTAAATATGCCTTGCCACATTTGAAGCAACCAGGCCTATTGGTTTACTCGGCAAGTGTAGGGGCTTATCTTCCTAATCCTCATGTAGGTGCCTAGTGGCGCGTCAAAAGCAAGGTACATTCAATTGGCCTACCCTTACAAGTTGATTGAAGGGTACCGGTGTAGTTGTACTTTACCATAACATCCTGGCTGTTGTGGAGTCTGAGGATTGCCAGAATTGTTAATGAAAGGGTTTTGCACCCTGAACGTTCAGATCAGTCCGTATTTAATGGGGCCAACAGATAAAGCGGCAAAGTATGAGTGAGGCCATCATGGAAGCGAAAAGAACTATTATTTTCAACAACCCATGGAAAGTTTTCTGTTTGGTTCAGCGTGGTTTCTAGCCTTGGTGAGAACTTATTGTTGCCAAAGTCAAAAACCAGAATGAAAAATAGCAGAGGGCCCAACGCGTGTTCATAAAAGAAAGCCAAATAGCAGAACAACATCTTTAAAGGTATTTGTTAAATTCTTTACATGAAAGAAATAGACAAAGCAACTGAGACTTACAAATTACCTGATGGACCTTATTTGCCATTCGTTATTATTGTCGAACAATGGTCATGCTGCTATTTCAAGCAAATGATTCAATAAGTTTATCTTTTACGCCATGATGTTATGTTATTAATTTCAATTTTTCGAAGGATTAAGCGGGCAAAATCATAGGCAAACTAGTCACAAAACCAAGTTGTTGGTAAAAACGGTGAAAAAGCACCATGACTAAATATTTGTGTCGTTCATTTTTGAGGCTTATTCCTTTCGATGCCTTATCCTATTTGTTTTGGTTAGCGAACAGGAATAACATGTACTATTCAAGGATCTAACTTACTAAAAAAGTACAATAAATGCTAAAAAACACTTTAAGAAAACAAGGGATATAACAATTCCCAGTCTTTCCACTAAGATAAAAAAGGGCAATTGTATCTATCTTTGGCTAGGCTATGGGGCATCAAAATAAAAGAGACTTTTTAGCGCAGTTAGTTTTTATTGTCAATCACCCGAAAAACCCGATGCAAACCATTGATACACTTTTAAAAATTTTTACACGATTTACCCTGATTATTTGTTATGCACTAGCTTTCCTGTAAACCACGGAGCAAAAAAGGAGCTAACATTAGAGAACTAAATAACTGCGATTTCATAGGCCTATGAGGAAGGAGAACAAGTTTAGTCAAAGAGCTAGTTAAGGCCTTATAGAAGCTATACATACCCGAGTTGATGATAAAATCAATGCCTCACGATCATCAATTCCAAAGCGGGATGTCAAACAGCTACGGCTTCTTGCGAAGAATCCAGCGTACCAAGGTTTTACGCCGCTTCATGGTATCCGATCTCATAAAGACAACATCAACACAAGGGCCTTACTACTACTGCTGGTGCTTTCGGCCGCTTCAAGTTTTTTCCGTTGGAAGGAAACGCCTTTGTGATTGACAACTTTATAAAAGGTGGCGACTTATTTATTCTCGCCACAATCAAGGTATGGCGAATGGGCCCTTTTTCTGCCCATTGCATAAGAAAGCTACTACCATGCACAAACTTAACCCGTTACGAATTCTCGTTATGTTCCTGGCGGGTTCAAGCGGTGGTACCGCAGCAGCGGTGGCTGCCAACTTTTTTGCGCTTGGTGTTATTTGGGTACGAAAGGTAATTCTATTCGAGGCCCTTCATCGCACGGCGCTAGTTGGCGTTATAGAACTCATTGGCCTCAATCAGTAGAGAAGGATCGATTCCATTATTTTAAGAAATGATGTCGGTCGGTCCTATGTGCCGCAGCCTTCGGAACGAGTGCACACAAATAACTGATGCGAATGAACATAGGTGCGCTCGTAGAGTTGCAAAGGACCCCAGCGTACTCAAACTTTCGATCAACAAAACCCCTGCATACACTTCGGCAATATTTAGATGCGTACTGCTTAGTAGGAGCAGACATAGGTGTTCTTAGGGAGCTCAGCGACGATAAAGAGATTGCTGATATCAGTTTAGTTTGAAAAAAGCATTCAGATTTAACTTCCAGTTAGCGCCGTCATCCTATCACTCCAGCTTACGTAATTCGTAATTTTTAGTTAGCTCGGCAAAAATACGCAATGGTCGCGGATAGTTTAGAAACGAGTGCGAGTCTTTTTAGCGGACCTATGTTAAAAGAGATAGCCTTAAACCTTAGAGATATTATGTAGAATCGCAGCACTTCTGACTAATATCAGAAGAAGTAACCAATTGCAGAGAGCACACAGCGAAAGGATAGGTTGGGGAGTTCTCGATGGGCAACCTGTTGTCATCGACGCGCGTCCACGATGTGCATAGGATTGCTTCGACGCAGCTATAGAAAATGTTATGGACTCCTTAAATATACAGAGCTTATCTATCCACATGGAATAACAAACCGCCATCGGTTTGACTGCTCTTCAGGTAAGAGGATATAGAGGACAGCGTTAGGTATAACCCAAATAACCATCAGACCGTGCGGCGGGTGTGTACAGGACGAAAGAGCCTGCCAGAATTGTACCGTTCGCCATGGGGTTCTCGCGCTGGGCGAATTTTGGTTCAGGTCTTCCCATTTCTTGGAAGGAGTATTGGATGGCTACCGTTAGAGGTCAAAATAAGCTATGGCTCGAGCAGGTTAACGAAACACAGAGAGGATCGCCATCCTTCTTAGACTATTGAAGGCCGATGCAAAAAACAAGAAAAAAGCTAAGGAGCGTATGTTGACGGTCCTGTAAAACAGGAAATCCAAAAACAGAAGATGTCCATTTGCTATAAATAAATGTAACTTACCCCTATAAAATTAAATACTATGTTATTCACGATTTTGTCTCTTTAGGTTACATATGCGCAGTCGCGAGCTCACTGTTGTTTGCGCCTGCGCGTGTAGTCCTGTGGTGCGCTCGTGCTAAGACGACAGAAAATATAATCGAGCGCGGTGCGAATAAGTTCACGTTGAGAGCGCGGCTGGGAAGACATTTTCGTGCACGGTCGACGCATCCCAGAACCCCACGCTCTCAAAAGACGGCAAGATAGATACTGTAAGACACGCAGTCGAAAGCCTTCTCTCTTCGCGAAGGGCGCGTTTAGGCGACGCGCGGGAAAGTCTTGAAAAGAATGGAGACCAGGGAAGAGTACACGCGTCATCGCGGACTTGCAGGAGCCAACACGAGCCTTCAGGGCGCGTTACTCTGCACGCCAATCGAATACTCTTATCGGCCCTACGCCCCCTAAGAGCAGCCGCCCCTCAGGTATAACGAACTGCAGTCGATTTATGAAACGAGCAGTCTACCAGAAATTATTGTGCGGTGGCAGAACGCGTGTAAAACGCGAAAACGGGTGAGTGGAATTGTAGGCAGAGGTTGTTGGCACCAAGAGAGATCGCGCGATTGGTAGGCAATAGATTCCTTAGCTCTCTAGATCGCTGAATGTCATGGGGTCTTCAACCCACTACCAGGTGCTTAGGTTTGCTGTTTCTTCCAACCAGCAGAATCCGGTGTATTTTGAAGTCATTGCTAGTGGCCACTGGCAGGCTTTGGCCAATGCAAAAGCTTCGGAAAATTGGAGGTTTTTCCAAATCGTTTAATCCAGAAGTTATAAAAGCTTGAAATAGAGGGATGGTGAAGTACATTAGTAGATAAATCGGGACCCACTGGTATTTTTAATGAGCTGTGCACAAATCCTTACTTGGCAAGCACATCACAAAAGGACCCAAGAAACACAACATAACAGCAAGCTTTAATTATTCTTAGCGCCCACCCCGCCCCCCCGCCCCCCGCCCCCCCTTGAAGGCCTGTGCTATAAAAATGCATTTACTAAGTTTTTCATGATTGCCGGGACTTGTCCGAATAAACTAATTTTCGCCTCAAATGATGAAATGAAAGCGAAGGGATATTATGGGGGTATAGAAATGTATGCCCATGCTTCACGGACCTTGGATGAAAGGAACTGCTTAAAGGAGAATGGTGATCATTTCAAAAAAGGGCCAACAGGTAGTTCAGACCATGTTTACATTCGTTCGGTTAAAATTAATTTGCGATGGTGCTTTTAGGGAGGGCACGCGGGGCTTGGCTTTTAGAAAACCCTACCAAGGACCGTTGCCGGATTCATTATTTGGGACATTTTTTGAACACTTTCCGATTTGGGGGACATTTGTGGAAGAAAAAGCAGGGGCATTAAAACGGGATTGGCAAACCCCAGCGGGGATTTTTCAGTTAATTGCGCTTCATTTGTTGCCATAGGGGGGGATCGGTGTGGCGGCCCCCAATAGAGAAAATTTCTAGATCCCGCTTTAATTTGGGGAGGAAAAAACCGCATTAATATCTCTCC
>Ga0163217_1098950_pt1 | contig 11302 bp, 6 predicted proteins | sample SynspAceP_FD_185933 | JGI IMG/M metagenome (GOLD analysis project Ga0163217, IMG submission 185933) | Saline lake microbial communities from Ace Lake in Antarctica - Synechococcus sp. Ace-P (PacBio error correction) | ecosystem: Environmental > Aquatic > Non-marine Saline and Alkaline > Saline ... | reverse complement strand
CGGTGTGAGTTGAGTTAGTTAACAGAATGCGAATGTTGATAGACGATGGTCGAATTAGTACTTAGGTGGCTCATATAGGTGTTTATGACTTTATATGGCATTGTTACTGAACCCGATTTTATTTTTTCAAGCAGGTGCAAGCTATCCGTCCGGAAATATTGGAATGTGAGGATAATCTGATTGCGGCGTGCCGATTACAATGAGCCCTACACTTCGAATATTTTGAATAGCCCAGATTTGATTCCTATTGCTCACGAACGCTGCCAGTTTCAACCCAATTTATTTTGCAGACGGTTTAACAAAAACTCTATTAATTAACGCCCCCAATGGTTGATAACAACGTGTTTTCTTGTAGATGTCGTAGGTTGGTACAGTTCTTATTGAGAAAGAAAAAGAGAATTTTGAAACCGCGATTTATCCGGTAGGAGCCGCATGGTTTTTGTTGCCAGCCCAGTTCGTGTTGGATGCAATATCGTCGAATCTATAAGCTGTTTTGAAGAAAAATCTATTAACGCTTTGTTGCAGCGTACCCAAGAAGTTGCTGTCACGTGCGCCCTTATTGCAGCGATAGTAAAATTTTAGAAAGGTGCAGCTAATCAAGTTCGCACCCTTTTTTTGTATTTAAGCTTGTACTCGAATTACCGGACACCACTAAATAGTGGTTAGGGCCTTCCGCCATTCAATCTCCATTTTGTTTTAATTCGCTAACCGTCTTCTTATTAGGCTAAATAGACCAATTAATAGACCCATAATTCGCACATACAAATGACTGTCGACGGCGAACGATTAGCATCAATTAAGATCAGGCATTAAACTCCCAGCACCATTAATTTGTTATGCCTACTTTTAATGCAAGACCAATTAATAAGAGCCATCCACTTACCGTTTGTTTTCCTAAGTCCCCTTATACCAACCCCAAGCAAAGACCCCCGCTGAATTGCGCCAGAGAGCCAACTACCAGTCAATATCCTCGGAAAAAAAATACATACAAAATGAAATGGAAATACAAATAAGAAGAAAATTTACCGAGAAAGAAATTCACTGCATACGTCGTCGCCATTGTAATGCCCAAAAGTAATAACAAACCGAGTAAATTTAAAGATAATATGTGAATAAGTTGGTGTGTGGAAAATGTCCACTCCAATTGATAGTAGGTCCTTTGTTGCCCACAAGCTGCGTTCAAGCGCAAAATATTTTGAACTTGTTGGCTCGAAACAAAAAAGCAAGAATACTATATCAAGCCTATATTAGTGGTCCTTTAAGTATTGTTTGGACTAGTAGGTAATTGAATCATGGCTTATAGCTTTTGCTACGTTATAGTTTATTTTTTGATGTTCTTATCATTAGAAAACCAACAATGCGTTCACATAATCTGTTAACTTAAATGCAGGATAAATTTATGATATATAATGGTAAAAGCATTGAATAAACGGTTAGTCGTAAAAATGCATATTTAACAATTGAAAAATTGATAGCCTTCTAAAAAAGAACGCACCTTGTCCGCATAATTGTATATGGATTTATGGCCAAGCCAATCGAGATCTGCTAGCGAAGAGCAATGAGGGCGTGCTTATTCAAGGCTCGCATGATGTTTTACCGGCGGGTAACGATATCACTGACTGTCATCATCAAAAGGTGATGAGTCAAGACGGTCAATGAGGACTTTCCGTTTTTAATGATGGGCTCTACTTAATTGTTCCAGTTGGCCTGTTAGTTGCCCAAAGTGGAAGGACGGCTATTGGTATTGGAACGACGTTACCTACTGCATTGCCGACTTGTTTACTGTGCTGATTAATGCTAAGTTTGCAAATTGCGTTTATTTATTTGGGCTTTAGGGCCTGAATATGCATCAATTATATTCTGGCCGCGTATTTCGGGGAATTTGCAAAGCCGCGGAATTGCTTCTTGCTACGTGAGGACTTTTAGCGCTCAGAAAGCCTCATGAGTGTGGTATTGTTTCTCAGTAGTGAGTGAGATGCATTATCAGGATTTGGTTGCTCAGACCCTCGCAAAAAATTAGTGTCTAAAACCTAAAATGGCACTAGTACAAGGCTAAAGCGCTCTGCGTAACCAAAAATGCGAAATTTGAGGAAACATATTATTGCGAGTTTGGCAGTGTTTGCCTGAAGCACAATGGGTGAGTGAGGGCAGCGAAAGAAGGCGTTTTCCAGCATTCTCGAAAAAAAGACCCGTAATAGGTTGCTATACAAGTAGGTTGGTCAATCAAAACAATATTATTCGTTATTTAAAACAGAAGGTTAAAAAATGAAAAAATTAATTATCGCTACATTAAACTGTTTCGCTGTTTCATCCTTTTGCTCAAACAGCAAATCCAGGTAAGAGAGGATCGCGGAACCAAAGCTTGATACCAGGAAAAAACCGGTTCAGCAAGCGGTTGAAGCAATAAGAATATATGGTAGTAGCAGCAAATCCTTATGCTTCCTTGGGCGGGTAAGCAAATACTAGAAAAAGGCGGTTCAGGCAAATTGATGCCGCGGTGAATTCAAGCAATTGTTGACCTTAGTTGAACCGCAATCCTCTGGTTATTGTGGTGGAGCGTTTATTCTTGTATATTGGAAACGAAAATAAAAACTACATTACTTTTGAATGGGCGTGGAAACTGCACCCTCAAAAAGCAACGCCTTATTATCTTTTTAGAAGGAGGCAAGCCCATGCGTTGATTGATGCAGTGGTTGGAGGGCAAAGCAAGGTCGGAGTGCCAGGTTGTACTTAAAAGCGCTAGAAAAATGGCGCATTAAAAGAATTTGGGAAATTAGAATTGGCGCGACTTTATTGATTGATGCTTATTTACAACCGCAAGACAGGGTTTTACCGTATTCACCAAGGACTAGAACGCTATTTAAAATTAGACATACATCCGGTCTAAATAAAACTTTGTCACCGCACAAACTTATTTTAACAAAAATGGTTGTTCCACTCAGACAGGGCACGATTCCAAAAGAATTGAAGTTTCTTGCAAATACGTTGCTTGGCCATCGCAAATCCGCGCTTCAGAGTAATTTTTTATAAAGGAGTTAGCTGAGAAAATTGCAAGAAGCCGCAGCGCACAAGCAATTATCAATCCCTGGCTTTCATGAACCGCCGACGATTTAGCAAAATATGAAGCTAAAAAAAGCTCACCAATTTGTGGGGAAAATATCGAAATAAATGAAAATTTGTGGCTATGGCGCCACCTAAGTTGCTTCTGGTGGTATATCGGTTATATCAAATTCTAAAAAATGCTGGAACAGTACGACCTAGACAAATATGCGCCAGATAGTAAAGAAGATTTCAATTCAATCTGTATTTCGCAGTCTAGCGGCCCTAGCTAATATGCTCGATCAGAGACCAATAGCTCTGTTGGCGGATACTGAACTTTACAAATCACCTGCCTGTATCACTGATCAATTCTTGCTTATTTTGTTCACAACGAGCTTAAGCTCGTGGACTTGGACAAAACTTTCGCAATAGTAGAGCGGTAAACCGATCTATTGAACGTAATGGTAGGTGATGATCAGAACCCCCTGAGTTACCCAGCACTAGTCATTTTTCTATTGTAGATATAAAGGCAACGCCATTTCAATGACTGACCAGGTATTGAATTTATGTTTGGATTTCTGGCGTTATGGTTGAGGGCTTTTTATTTTAAAACAACAACTAAACAGATTTTTTTCGTTAGCACCGTCCAAAAATGGCTATCAGCATTGAAATAGAGTTGAGCCAAACAAACGTCCGCGGAGTTCAATGAGCCCAACTATGCTGGTTCAAATGAAAAAGGAGAACTTAGAATTGATTATTGGTTCCGCAGGCGGGGCAGTCGCATTCCTAGATTAATGGGCCCAACAATCATAAATGTAGTTGATTTTCGATATGGGTACATTCAACAGCAATAAATGCTCGTAGAATAACTAATCCGTAATTGATTACACTGCATTGGGAAAGGAACGTCGCTTTGGCTAACTTTACAAAGTTGAAGCTGGAAAAGCAAGGTCCGGATGTGGCCGAGTGCTTGACTTAAACAGCGGTTACATGGGAATTTCAATTAATTGTGATAATGTAATAGGCTGGGCGGCAGATCCTCGACGGCGAAGTGTTTGCTGTTGGTCGTGAATCAGGTTAAACAAGAGTCTCTCTCTAAGGACGTGTTTGATACCCCTGCAATTTTTCCAACTCCTGATTTCTTTATTCATAGAAATTGTTTTTCAATTCGGTAATTTTTTGTGGTTGTAAGGGGCCAATTATTTTTAACGTTCAAACGGATGCTTGTTTTCTTTGACATTCTGTTTATCTTTAAACTCCAGAAACTGGTCTACCTTCATTTTCAGATAACGCAAATTTCATTTATATGACGTTGAACCCCCACTGTTGGTATTTGGTATGAACTTAAAAGAAAGTCGTTGCAAAAACTTGTCAGTTGGACATCTTAAGTGCACTATCCAACGTTTCCATCTTCATGTATATTTACCATTATTGAACACAACGCTGCATTTTAAAAAAATTTGTTTTTTTGGGAGGGCCGGGTTTTTTTTTTTTTTTTTTTTTCCGGGGGGGGTTTCCCCCCCCCGGGGCTTCCCATTTTTTCAATTACGCCCCGTAAAAACCGGGGGGGGGGGAAAAACCCCAAAGCCTTTTTAATTTTTTTTTTCCTTCCCTCTCTTGGTTTATGACAAGCTGTCACTGTTAATGCAACCAAACATAATAAAATCACTTTACAAATGTTTCATATATTTTCACTGCCCGTTAATAATTTATATGCTTACACCACAATTGTTGTTAAGTATTGCTGCTTATTTCATTTGTAAAAAACACAAAAACATTGTTGTAACATTTCATGTTAACATCGTACAAGTGTGTTTGTTTATAACCAAAAAGTAAAGGGACTGTAAAGTCTTGAGTAAGTTGCTGAAAAAAAACCGGCATTCTGGTGCTACGGGCGAGTATGCCGTGAAATTAATTATATGACGGTATTAGTCAACTGGAATCTCTTCTAAACTCAGAAGAAAATTCACCCGCAAATAATGGGCTACTCAAATTAAACGCTCTGTTCCACTTCTCAACAATACAACAACGAGTTTTAGTCCTTTGTTTTCTGGACGTTCTGCAAAGCCCGTTTCGCGCAACAACCTGCGGGCTCCAGACGAGTTACCAGCTAAAAATCCCTTCTTCTTTCCCATTAAGCGGATTAGCCATTGCATTGTTTCTTCGTTGGCTTTACCCTTGCCTCACTTCATCCAATCAGGTCGGAAAAGGGTCTCAGATTTACCAAGGGAAATGAAAAAAGCCATGCCACCAATACGCTGGCTTATTCTTATGCGGGCCAAGGGTGTTAATTTCCTAAACCTGCTTTAGCTTGAGTGAATAAACCGGGCTGTCCGTTGGTTTCAACGGCTACTACAGTGATTTGCTTTACCTGCTGTATTCTTAATATAACGGCTTTACACCTGTGATGGTGCCGCCTGTGCCAACGCCGCAACCGAATGCATCAACTTTGCCTTCAGTATTTCTTTCCCAAATTTCAGACCTGTCTGTTTTTTCAGTGAATTTCTGGAATTTTTGCTGGGTTATTCAAAAATTGAGTTCAGCGAGAACATAACGACCTGGGGTCTGGCATCCATTATTTCTATGTTACCTTAGCTAGTGCGCCTTTTCATGCCTTTAGGTGCATCGGTAAGGATAAGGCGCACCTAACGCTCTAACAATTTCTGCGCTCTAAGCTCATTACTGCTTGGCATCGTTAGGGGTTAATTTATTTAGCCACGCGACGCTGCAACAACGCAAGTGCGCTACCCGTATTGCCGCTTGTCGCTTCAATAAGCTCTTTACCTTCAGTCAGCAATCCTTTCTTTTTTCCAGCATCCCAAATCATATTTCGCGCCCAATGACGCACTTTATGCTAAAACTGGGTTACGAGATTCGAATGTTTTGGCGTTATAGCTCCACCAGTCCACGTCTATTAAGTTCTACTAGTGGCGTGCGCCGATGGGCGAGTGAGATGGTCGTCAAATGGTTTCATTTGTGATCCTTTACTTAAAACAATCATCGCGAATTTTAACTTCTCTTTACTTGGTTTTTATTACAAAAACAAACTATCACCGAGACGGTACGTAGCGCTAATTCATTAATTCATTAGTGTTCAGGTGATCGTTAAAACTTTTACAGTTATTAAGAGTATGCGCAAATTGGAAAAACAAAAAGCTGCTTTTTTTGCTATATGTTATTTTATTATTTCACTTAATCGATAAAAACAAAAGTTGAGGACCCATGGCGTTTCTCGGTACTAAAGAAGTATCATTGCGAGTAAAGAGTTGCAACTAGCAGTAAATGCACGATCACGTTAGAAAAAACCGCTTTCTCATTTAAGGCGAAGCCTGGCACGGGTAAAACCAATGTTAGGACAATTATCAGGCTGGGGCAGTTGGCTAAGATAATACAATGGGCAGCTCATTTGGAATTGTCGACAAACTAAAGCGCATAACGTTGATTGTACGGAAATATGAGTGCAGTTTGCACGTTGCGGGATGTGCGCAGTTTAGGCGGATGATGTCGGTGTTCATAGTATATCGGCAATTACATCGGTAGTTAAAGGCAAATTATTTTTTTTCTTTTTTTTTTTTTTTTTTTTTTTTTTTTTTTTTTTTTTTTTTGGCAAGGCGTTCACCGCGAACAACGTACCGGTGCTATTAATTGATGAAAATTGATAAGGCAAGATATTGAGTTTCCAAATGATTGTTACTAGAACTTGAATAAACATGGAAATTCTTTGTTACGGAAACGCAAGAAAGAATTGTGGCTAAAGCAGCGTCCAATTGTAGATAATTACATTCTTAACAATTGAAACAGGGAACTTTCCGATGGCATTCCTTCGCCGCTGCTTTTTTCACGTTATTCAGTTCCAGAAAGGAGAGATGACGCAAATTCCATGGACGTGCGATTCCCTAACATTAAGAAAGACTTGCTTGAAAAAGCCGCTAAACGTCATTTTTTTTCAAATTAGGGATGTGAGTGGTATTAAGAAAAAACCGTCTACATTCAGAATTAATTGATTGGTTAAAGTTACTTAGCGCTGACGATATTCTGCTTTCAGTGTTGCAGGATAACGATGCAAAGAATGCCGCGCCGCCGCTTTATGGTGCGTTGTTGAAAAAATGAGCAGGATAATACACCTATTTGAAAAACTTATGTTTATGGCTTCGTCGTAATGGTTGAATTGAATTCTTCTTTTAAACTTACGCGAATACCGATTAAAGGACGAGTATGGAACCGAGTTGGTTAGATTTGGTGAATGCGCTCGATCATGACGTTGTGCATGCCATACAGAAGGCTTTATGGTTTTAGCTCGCACCGTATTTGTTTAAAGGATGAAAATCAGTTATGACCAAGTTTGATAGGAGCTTTTGGCAGATTATTTTAAGTAACGGCGGGAGGGGTGCGTGCATCGATTATTTTCGAAAAAATTCCAGAGGGATTGGTTACGTCCGAAATGGAGAATTTCTTAACTGACGAATGAGAAGAAAAACTCGAAGCAGCTTCGGGCGGTCTTGATAAGTGATGGGAAACCTTACAGGAACGTCTCAAGAGCAAGAAAGAAACGTTCACCCAGGGGTGGCAAAAATGGATTGGCACAGGTGGTACGTCGCCCGTTTGGGGCGAATGCCACAATCCTGAAGGTGTGAAGAATTGCGCAAGATAAAAAAACCGTACTTTTCGCGTTAAGGATGTGGGACAAACGCCAATTTAAAAAACCTCTTCTAGTGGACGTTGAAATTGGTACGCGCGATATCAAAGTGGCGCTTCGTTCGATGATTACGCAAGTTTGCGCGCACAGGCGCCAGGAAGAAGCTAGATATAAAAGATACGATTAGCTCGACGGCTAGAAATTTGCGGGTTATTTAGATTTTTGAAAGATGGCAACCTGAACGGACATTAATGCGATCAAGTTATTGTTATTTTTGTGTGGTGGCTCGAGACGCGCATATCAAAGCGTGTGAAAGAACTCTGTTCAGCAGTGCACCACAGAATTAAGCATACTTGAGTTTTTCTATTTTTTCATAATTGTATTTATGAACGCGTGTATGAAAGACAATCAAAGGCGAGGGCAGCCAGACCAATTGAATTATCAAATTAATTCATAAAGTATGGCGCTGACTCAAAGCCCATATTTATAGGTGATGCGACTATGGGTCCATTTACGAAATTACTTATCCTGGTGGTTAGCGTAGAACATTGGAATGAGGAACCAGGCGCGGTTTGATGGAGCGTCTTTTAATCTTTTGAGCATGCTGTTTTGGTTAAATCGCAACGACAAGCAATTACTGGCATTATTCATGCGTCTTTTGCAGATTATGCTGAGTTGATGAACAATACGAAATGTACCCACTAACGGTAGATTGGATTTAACTGAATCATAAAAAACCTTGTTGAAAAAGGCTTAAAGGTTCCCGCTATTCGTGCATTAATAGCGGGTTAAGATTTGTATCATTAGGCTTGTTCAATTACAGGAAAAGCCAAATGCTAAAACGTCTCAATAAATATATTCAGTGATTCGTTTTTGCTCGTCGCGAAGCTGATACCTTAATGAAAAACGGTAGTTGTCCAAGTTCAATGGTTACGGCGGCGGGAATTTAGGAACCAAGATAGGTTTAGATGACAGAGCCTTAACGGTTAATGGTTTAAATTGATGTTGAATCGGTTGCTGAGATAAAAGCCGATCGGCGTTTATCTCGCTACAATAAACATGCTGGTAATTACGTGTGTACGACTGACGGAAAAGTTCAAGGTAACGTTATAGATGAAATTGGTTTTCCTACTCGGATTTTCCTATTGGTCGTTTAGATAACCGTCGGAAGGTTTGATATTATTGACTTAGTGATTGTATATTGTTAAACAGTATTGCGCGCGAAAACCGCTCTATGAGAACATTATCGTGTGGTGGTAAAATAAGTTGTTCGCGATGATTTTATTAGCAAAATGTCTTTCTGAACCCATCTTAGACACAGTCACCAAAGCATGTTGACAGTAAGACGGTCAGGTAAATTTGGCTTCGATATCTATACTGACCCCAGGGCTTAAATCGTCAAATTCGTCGTTTATGTGTGAATTATTAGGCTTTGAGGGTAACTCGTTTGACGCGTAAAGCGAATTATGCATGTTAGTTTAACGGGAATATAAGCCAGGGTTCAGTATCGTCATTTAACCGATTACTGAAATTGCTCAGATATGAATTAAAGCCTTAGAAAGCTTCAACTAAAATCGATTACTCGGGCTTCAGTCAATTAATCAAGAATGCCACTAGGCCACATTGGTTTATGTGGTTTTTAGGCATACGCTTTTACATCATTGGCGCAACTCTTTTGTGTGACACTCACGTGGCTCAAAACATCATACAGCGGCGCAACTTAGGCCAGAATAAACCAATTCCAAAGCCTTTTGGCAAGTCATTACCTCAGTCAAAACAGTCAATTCCGACGGGTAGTCCAACCGCTCGACCACTAGACCACAAAACTAGGATTAACATGGCTGAGATCCTTATATCTCTCGCGCCAGGCATTTAAGCGAGACAACTTGAATTCCACTCGGCTGAACTTTGAACAGTCAGCAGCAAAAAAATAAAAGCTGATGCCATCATGATGAACACCCTCATTTCCGTAGTATAGAGCGATATTTCAGGACTTAATATGACCGTCATTGTAGCTGTTAAACTCGATGAAAATTGCGCGAGTAGTGCGCAATAGAGCTGATGTTTGGGCCTTAAACGACATTTGCCTTACCCACGAGTGACCAATACTGGAATGGGCGACAGCATACCGATACTTCCATCTTGTTAACATTAAACATCAATGATGAAAAATTAAGATATGTTGATGTGATGCTACACTCCGCACCCATAGCGGGCAAGTAATAAAGCGACGATCGCCAAATCAGAGTAGCTTCCATATTACAATAGTCAATGGCTTATTGGTAAGCCAATTTTCTAACTGAGTTATTGTAAGTCTAAACTTTGGCCAATGAACTTAGTGAATAGTTCATAACGTTTTAATTTCTTGGCTACCATCATATAAGCAACGTTACAAATGCCATTTACGTAAATAACAGCAAAGTAGCAGATGCCGCCAACCCGCACCTCCATTTTGGGTAAAAAACCAAATAAGCCGTTGAATAAAAATATAGATTAGCAGGAATATTCACCGAGTAAACCGGCAAACATGACTAATCATAGTAGGGCGTGTACTTGATAAAGCCCTCACACAGTTACGTAAACTTGTGATTACAGAGCGAAACCGGGAGCCGCGAGCTAGAATATAAATTCAATATAGTCGACTGTAATTAGTTGCGCACATCGGACTTCCATTTCAACATAGCCAATAACGGCGCAAACTCAAAGTAAATAACCTAGTGCCAATAGCGCTCACGGGTTAACGACAACCCAAAATACATTGATCGCAGTGCATTGGCCACTTTTGCTGTTGTTGATTTTACTCCCCTTTGCAGGGCGACTTCATTGATTGGAGATGTCCTAAAGTCACGCCCTGGATATTAATAGCATCAATAACAGCGATGGTAATTTGCTGAAACCAATGGCGACAGCAGCCATAGTAGTTAAACCGGGCTACTCTAACCGTCCAGCCATAAATAGTATGCGGACCACACCCATTAATGGTCTGTGTTACTTGTTGCGATAAGTAAAGGCACAAGCTAAGCGTTAACAAAAGCGATTTTATTTCTGTGTAAAAGGCTTGTTTGGTAATTGTTTGGCTCAAGATAAAATGTTTCAGTGAAAAATTTTCGGACGATTACTACCCCACATTATTTGGAGCAAACCAAAGCGAGCGGCAGCGCGCAATACTACTCCTCGTATCGGTCAAAGCCTATTCTATGCGACAAACAACTCCCCGGCAGGGTTCTCACTGCAAATTTTACGCTATCGACTGGTTGATATTTCTAATTACTTTCTGATTCCTGCTATATATATATATATCAAAAAAATTAAATAAACGATCGAGGTCAGCGCATAACCCAGTAACGCCGCGACTAGGCACTTGAGGTTTACCTGGACAAAAATAATTAAAAAATTTTAAAAATTGGTTAATGAATTGTTCAACGATTGACTTGCATTGTGCATCCTGAAGCAAACAAGTGGGTTAACAAAAAGGGAAAAAACAATTTTTACACTGCTTTGTTTATTTGGGGTTGGGTCATTAAACCCAACACAATAAAAAAAAAAACCAAAAATCAGTAGCCATAATTATCATTAGACCTGTAGTGTGGTTGAAAAAAAAAAAGGCCGTGTCCCCAAACACAACCA
>Ga0163217_1004676_pt1 | contig 11302 bp, 3 predicted proteins | sample SynspAceP_FD_185933 | JGI IMG/M metagenome (GOLD analysis project Ga0163217, IMG submission 185933) | Saline lake microbial communities from Ace Lake in Antarctica - Synechococcus sp. Ace-P (PacBio error correction) | ecosystem: Environmental > Aquatic > Non-marine Saline and Alkaline > Saline ... | reverse complement strand
GAAAATTTTTTTAAATGCATCAAAAAAACCTCAGAAATAAGATAACCTGAGGTCGTTCCTTAAAAATTTTATTGCTTGGTCATTTACTTTTAGTTGTTTTTCTACTTTTATAGGGCTCATCTGTTGGTCAATCCAACTAAAAGACACGGAAAGTGGGTCTGGCTGGGCAGGTGATCAGAAATTGTAGCAAACTACTTTTTGAATCTCCGTTAAATTTTCTACACGCCATTCGGAATCATATCTGCTACAGAAAGGACAAGTAGCAGTTGCACTGTGCTTGTTTTATCTCCTATTCTATCGATTGGGCTGCAGCCATCATTATAATCCGTTGTATGTGTGCCTTCTTGTTTTTGTTTTAACCGGTTCCCCAATTTCCCAGTAACAGCTGATGAAACATTTATCATCTGAAGGATCTGTTTTTTTTCAGTTTTTATCTTTTCTTTATCTTCTTTATCTTCTTTATCTTTTTCGCTTATTTTTCACTTCGTCGCTTCTTATTTTCTACTTTATTAGATGAAGAAATAGACGAAGACTCTTTTCTCAGACTGACTCTTCTTTCATGGTAAAAGAGGATAACTCTCTATATCACTTGAAAAAAGTTTTCCATAGAGTTTCATTTTGAAGCTTGTCTTCACCACACCAAAGTACCCACACACCAAACGATAAGCAGCCATAAGGGACCATTGTAACAGAAATAATTCAAGGATCACGGGACTCTCGAAAATTAGGTAGCGGTTTTTCCGTTTTTATTTAGAGGCGCGATTGGTTTATTAGCATTTTTCATAACGTACCTCGCCTTTCTATATCTACTCTATAAGGATAGCATCGTTTTCATTGAAATGGCTATTGGTAATAGGTTTACATTGGTATGCCTCTTTATTACACTTTTATATTCTTTATTTCATTTATCTTTTTTATTGAGATAGATTAAGAAAATAACATACTTTTCAACTTAGTACGTTATACTAAATATTGCAACAAAATTAGAATTCATTTGGAATGGATTGGTTAAAAATGACAAAAAAATTCGTATCGGTTTGAGTGGTATGGGAAATAGGGAAAAGGCGGTTAGAATTTAGCGCTGGCCTGGATTTCTGATATGGAAGGATTGCCGTAGTTTTACACAGGACGGTAACCTTTGGGGAAAAAAAGGGGGGGGGGAAAGTTTAAAGAATTTTTTTTTTTTTTTTCTTTTGTTAAAATTTCAAGCTGTCAGTTTAGAATTTCTGGACACAAGATCCAAATAGATGTATTAATTTTATGTGGAGGATCAAGCAACAGATTTACCTGAACAAGGTCCCGGCTTTAGCAAAAAGATGTTATTCAAACAAATTATGTTATGATAACCATAAAACAAAATATACCACACTATTTTTGGAAAATATGGATTACGTCAGCTTTAAACTGCTAACCAGTTAGCATCTTTCCGTTGGATTGGAGATCCTGGCTTTAGTCTCCAATCAAACCGTGCTATATTGTAGCGTCTATATTACCAGTTGAGAAACTTACATTTTGGGGAAAGGATTGAGTCAAGGACATCCAGATTGCTATTCGGTAAAATTAGTGGTGTGAAATATGGTGTTCAATATACTATTTCCGATTGAAAAAATCATTAGAAGGAAGTTTCGAAGTGGTATAATCCTTGACTTTCTTACTCGTGAAAAAACATTGAAGCGCGTATGTTATGGTGGTTAATTTGAGAAAGGCAGATGCAAAAATTTATTTTGAAAAACAACGATTTTTAAAAACAATGCCAGACTAGTTTGACCATACTATTTACGGACTGCTTCATTTTTATTGTGAAGAAGCATTTAAAAAAGATCCTAAAAAAATGCCACATGGTGGGTTCGTTATCGACACATTTCATGTAATGATTAATAAAAAAAGGGAATCCAATGAATTAGAGTAATGCGTGAATTCACTCTTCTAGTTTAGGTTGCTTTAGGCCGTTGCTGTTAGAAATTTCAAATAAGATGGAAAAAGGCTTTAGGTTATAGCGTTCCCAGCCATTGTTTCCAGTAAATTTCTCAAACTTAGAATAGAGTTACTTGTTTACAGAGATTATAAAAAATTGCACTATTTTTTTTTTTATTAAAAAGTTTTCATTGTTTATTTAGTTTTGATTTGTGAACGTTTTTAAAGGTTTTAGCCACATGGGCCAATCCTCAGCGACTGTCCCCCCCCTCCATTTCCGAAGTTATACATCGCCTTTCCGAACTGTTAGGGACTGAAACAGACATTTCAAAGCATCAGACTATGGAATCATCTTTTAAAATATATTGAAAAATTAGAAACCATATTAGTAGTTTAAAAGGAAGCTAAAATTGAAGAGTAATTTCCCCAAAGTTCTTTCCCCCATTTTCTTTTTTTTTTATTAGAGAAAAATACCCGAACCACAAGATGAATACAAGTGCGGGTTTAACAAGGGCGCATTGGACGCCACCCCTTCCCCTTGGCCAATTATAAATGTAATGTTGAAAGATAAGCTTGGATAATCCCCAGTTCTTGTATGATAATTTCTTGTAAAGAACGCTCCAATTATTCTTATGCTTTTTGAGTTGTTTTGTGAAAAGTCGGATATACAGCTTAGGATGTTCTTACCGGAGGACAAGTCACGTAAATGGATAATGTTAATTGCCTTTTATACGGGGTAAGCATAGATCACGGCCAATTCGTTAAGTTGATTTTAAATTCTTCACGTATAACTTCTAGGTGTTAATAATATCCGTGTTCTTGAGTTATACGGACATTTAATTGAGTGTTGGGGTTATACGCTTTCTAATAGGTATTATTGATTTTAATTCTTTTTCTGCTTATATGGGCCCGAGAACATTAATTCATTCATCATATATCTTTTTCATCAATAACTAACGCGGTCCGGCAATCCATTTAAAAGTTATTTACCATATAATCTCTGGTAAAATATTATGATGGCAAGCATCAAATTTGATGTTTTCTAATATGTCCCAAATAATTGTCTCGCGAGTTAGAATTTATAATGTTCTTTATATTTGGGATTAATCTTTTATTACGCAATTATAACTTTGAGTAAATATTTCTATTTCTCTCGGATGATTATAAAACCGAATGTTTTTCACTTCTATTTGAGGTTAATGTTGTCTGGTTTAGTATCACTGGGATTGTTTACAAGTACGTAATTTAGAGGTAGTGCATTCAACATTAATGACCACCGGATTAGATTACAGTTTTTCGTATATCACTTGATAAATAAGGGGGCCCACCCTTTTTTTTCAATTTTTTTTATTTGTTGCCGTTCGGTGGCTGAGAGATTCTAAAATTCCATCTTTAGAGCTTTAGATATAGTTCTTGTTTCACCATTTGGGCAGGAGAATCATCTATGCTTTTGAATAAAACATATAGATTTTTATCTTTGTATATATCTTCCACCTCATTCTTTTCAGATTGTTTATGTGGATAGTGTATAAAACAAATAAAAAAAAGAGCAATACGAGTTACTATTTTTTTGTCCAAGGTTTAAAATAAACGTATTATAATAATTAGTGTTTTATAATCGGATCACTATTTAATAATCGTTTTGATTTCTAGCCGCTCTTGAAGTAGGGTGGTTCAATCCAACAATAGGCGTATTGATGCCTAATGATCCTTAATACCCATCTAGTTGTATAAGGTATTTTAATGCTTATATATATAAATTAACTTATGTAAGGTAAATTTCACCTATATAAACATTATCCTAACGATTCGATAAAATCGTTTCAATCTTTAAAAGATTTCATCAAAGTCAGACGTTTGGAACGTAAAAATGTCTAATCCAGATGGTTTGCAAGTTTGTATAACGAGCCATATCTAAATTTTTATTTGACTTCTTGTTATTTGTTTATGCTTTCATCATCAATCTGTGATTTCACATCATATAAAATCTGTATAACTCATCATTTCTTCAAAACGGCAAAGAAAGGTTCGTTCTATGTGAATGTTTGGCCCAAGAATTATGTTGTGTGCAACCTTCAGCATTGCTTTTTTTAATAAATTTATTAAAAAGTCAATATGCCAAAGAGGTTCCTCAACCCACTTATTGTGATTCTCCTTTTTCCAGTATTCACGGTAGCTAATGTTCTCCAAACTATCTCTTCGGTATAAGTGTTTCCCCCCGCGCCATGATTCATGTTTGGAATTTTTGGGAGACTTCAACCTCATACGACCTGCATAATGCATGAATGAATTCCTGGACCATACTGAACCTCCAAAATTTTTCGTTGAATGACTAGCCGGATGTGATCAGACATAATTGTTAGCTCTTTATCTTTAATCTTATTCATTATTAATTAATGTTCATATGTACGATTAATTCCATTTTGTTGTTCACGAGTTATTTATAAGTTAACTGCGTAACCGATACACGAATCGTAAGTTGTGGGTGTTTTTCTGGATGACCATAGTCTATATAAGTTCGATTAAGCATTTAGCGTTTAGGTGCGTGTCACCCTTTTTAACATATCCCAATTTAACTGCTAGCTAATAGATGTTGAACCGTTTCTTTTCAAGCATTTGATATAGAAATGATATTTGAAATTCCTCTACGATATTTGTTGATTGTAGCAACGAAATTCACTTGCTAAGCTCATGTGTATTTCTACAATGATGGATTTGTCTGGGCAATGTGTCAGGCACGACGAACATCGGGAGTTTTACTGTTTTTTACCCATAAAACTACATTTGATGGTAATTGAGAAAGATGAGTCGTTAATGTTTTGATTGCGGATAGTGGATGTTGTTTTCTTTTAAAATGTTTCAAATAACACGATACCAATTTCATTAGCCCCGTGTATCTTGTTTCCGATTTAGGATATCTCCTTCATTTGTTAATCCCCGATAATCCGATCTTTCTAATTGTTTTACTTTTGCATATTTAATTGCTGATAAAGAGTCAGTTAAACTGAGATCAGAATTCTGTAGCCATTGTCGTTTCTCAGTGTCGTGTAATGGACTGTTTCAAGTTTATAAGAATACTTATATGCTAAAGTGGAGATATTCAACGTGTTTATCCGAAATATCCTTCATCACGTATTAGTTTTGTCCCATTACTTATCGTTATCTAGTTTCTGAAGTGATTGGTTGATTATTTAGGTCCAAATTGACTTTAGATTTGTTTCATCTATCCACCATTTATAGCTATACAATGTTTTTTTGCTAGTAGCCGCGAGCCCCAAAGATTGCATTTGTTTACCCCCGATGCGCCGGCATTGCTTGATAACAAGTATTCCGTAGTCATCGCCACATTTCGAGACGAGCATAACATCGTTTCATTTTCATATTGGATTGCATAGGACTTATAGCTGTTTTGACAAAACTTTTTGACAGTTTAGGTAAAACGAGGTTGACCATAATACAGTTGAAGTTTTGGTTCTGGAGAGGTCTAGGATTTGTATGAGTGTGTGTTAAGAAACGTAAATGACTGTTTTTGTTAGTAAATGCGTCCATGCTTCACCCATACCACATGGCTCTGTTACCCATGTTGGGTCTCAGAAATAGATCTTGTCTAGGTGTACTGAGAGGGAATTTTAATACCGAGTTTGATAACAGGGGATCACAATTTTTGGTTGTTTTCTGTTAATGTTCAGCTGCTAAATCTCTTCTTATTAAATATCAAGAATGTTGAAGTACCCGACCTTAATCATCCCGCTGCTCCATTTTGCTCTTTCATTGCTGCTAATAACCAAGATATACCTTGGAGGATTTCTGTGCGTTTATGGCAGTTGTGAGATTGAACCATTCAATATTTCTAATCTTTTAATTTGCTAATGCAGAATTTGTTCATTATTTTTTACGATCTCTGATACGGTTGTCACTCTTGTACCGTAACAGTGTTTGTAGCCTAAGTTTCTTTTTTTATCTGGCACATGTTCAAATGTTTATTTCCATTATACAATTGCACACGACCGGTAATCACCCTAATGATACGCCACGGCCAATATGTGCATGTCGGTAACTGTATAAATACCTTACGAGGGCAGCCAGATTTGGCTGCGTTAAATCAAAAAACGCCTTGATTTTGGGTTTTACGGTATCTACCCGAGACTTTATGTGAAACTTCTGATCGCAATTTCCCAAGCATATGCTTCAGCGATAGATTCACTATTAACGATGAAGCCAGCGAGTGGGTTGCAATCCACCGTTTGAATGGTTTTCAGGGTTTGGAAACTACCGATTTGGGTTTAATTCTTTGTTTAAATAATCCCCGTGCCTGGAAGTAATCGTTTATACCTTTGGTATCTTCTATACTCCGCTGCATCGCGTTCTTTGTATTGTAATCCAATAACTTGTTTCCAGTGCTTGAGTTGGCCTCCCAAGTAGGACTGCTAAGAACTTCTCAGTACCGTTATAGCTTATTAAAGGTTTTGTTGATAAGTCAGAAACTCGATTTTTTTTTGCATACTGTACCTTAAATTTTGTCCATTGTTTCCTTTTTAATGAGCCTTTGTTTAGTTAAGCCTATCCGTGTTGACCTGTTTACGCTTCTTCTTTGCTCAGTTAACGATGACATGTATCAAAAAAACTATTAGTTAGCCTAAATAGAATTAAATTTCATTTTTCGTCCTTCATTTTAAAACTTTATTTAGGTGTATTTGAATTTATCGTATCTAACTGAGATGGATTATCAATTCAAGTAAGAAAAAAATTGATAAAGGCTTTCCAGACTGTTTACTAACTACAGATGGCTGTATTTTAATTCAAGTTTGTTACAGAAAAAAAGATGAACATTCTGTTCATCTGTTTTAATACTCTTTTGTTTATGATAAAAAATATCTTTTTTGACGTCGTCAAGGGTTCCGCATTTACTTATGTAAAATTAAAGTGAACATTAGAGTCGATATGTATTGGTAGTAGAACTTGTAAATGGATTTGCTTTTATCTTTCTGTTCAGTACCGTATATTCTTGACTTACTACCATAATAAACGCTATTCTGTGTGGTTACTGTTTTAATTCTCTTTACTTATAAACCACGTTTTGCCTTCTTGCCTATAGAGTATCGCAAAATCGTTATTTTTTATGATTCATTTTTTTACTTGAATCGTGGCTTTGTAATTTAGCGTGTACAGTTATACTCGGCGTTTCTCTTTTGAGCACGTTGCCTATTCTTGAAATTCTTTGCGGATCTCATAAAAATATTGCCCTCGACTAGTCTTTATCGTCGATAGTATCTTTTTTCACTGGGGATAATTTTGATGAGATTGAGTTTTCATTTCATCATAGACTGAATTTTTGCTCCTCTATCCCCCCCCGGACATTCGAGCTAAGGATTACCTTGTCAAATCTCTTCGCCGTAATAGGAATAACTATACTTTATGATGGTTTTAGATTTTATTGGTCGACGTATTATTATTTTGTGATACTTCTAGTACTGCTTTCTGCTTTCATATTTCATGGAAATATCCTGTTAGTAAAGTGCTTGTTATGGTAACTGCCGCTCAAAAGTGACATATCGTAGCATTAGTAGTTTCGTTTTAATTAACTAATTGCTTATGATATAATAGTATGGGTTAGTTGTGATATGGCTATCCCAAACTTATATAGTGCCCGAAATCTTCTAGTAATGCTGCTAATTTAATATAATGGCAGGAGCATTGTTAATATTTGAGAAGTTCGTTGTTCTCGTAAATCGTCGATCTACTTTTATGAATCATGTGTCATGATTAATAAATGGATTTAATTTTTCGTTTTTTTTTTCTTATCGGTTTTTGCGTTTCAAGATGAGTTAAAATGATTACTTATAGTTTAAGGGGTTTGGGATTTTGATTTTTTTTGTAGTTATCCATGTTTTAACTTATTCTGATTATGGTGCTGTTAATACTGCCTTTTGCTTCGGCTGTTTTTTTAAAATATGGTCTTAACAATTATGTTTTTCCAATTGTTACTGGTCTTTTTTTTCGTTCTCCTTTCGTAAATATCAATCCATATGTTTTCCTTTTTCTTATTTTCTTTTTTTATCTATTAATTATTAATAATTTTTTTAAATAAGTTAAATTAGATTATACCTTTTTTGAGACATGATTTTTTATCAAGTAAGTTTTATTCTAGTACGATAATATGTATTTCAGTAAGTAAAATTGGAGTGAGTTAACTTATTAATTGGTCATTTAATTATAGGTTACTTGCTTTAATGTTTAATAGCGGAAATAAATCTGAGATCTTGCAAGCTTTTTTCTTTACATCAGTGACTGGTACGATTATTATTATTGTACCTATTAGTTAAGGGAGTAACAAGAGCAATGATTTATGTGGCGATTTTTTGAGATTGCGTGCATGTACTAACACGTATATGCAGGATGTGTCGGTGATTCGTCTTTAGCTACCGTTAATGTTTGCTCCGGTTTCTTAGTTATTGAAATGCTCAGTGGAGCAAAGACTTTGTGCAGCTTTGCGCAGGAACCTATTCGGTTAGTCTATACGAGCATCACTTCTCTTCTTAAGTAACGTACAAAAATGAAATATGTTCTTCGTTATGTGTGACCCAAACTTCTGTTTCTGATTTTTGATTCTTCCACTTTCATTTTACAATGACTGTAGCCGACGGGGTAGCATAATTTATCTTGATTCAATGAGGTATCTTTGTCATTACACGTATTTATTAATTCCATGATTATAGGTTTAGACTAGTTTTTTTTTAAAGGATGCATATCTATCTCTATGCTTCCCCATGTTCTTGTGACTCAGCTCCCCTGACAGATGATTCCGTATTGGTTTAAGTCGTATACAGATTGTGAAAGAAATGATATTTGCTTGGTTCCGGTAACTTAAAATGTTCGATAGGTTATCTTTTGTTCTTCGTATCTTTACTTAGCCAAGATAGCTGTATACTTGGTCTATTTGAAAGTGCTTTAATCAGACCGGACAACGATTATGTGCCCCTGTTTTTGCTTTTCTGATTAAATGAGTGTCGACAATTCTTATTTTGTGGTTAGATAGGTATCTTATATTTCTACGATTGCCCTTGTTAGTGGTTCTTTTTTATTCATGATCTACCCTAATTACAGTTATACGAACTTGGAAATCGGTTACTTTTTATAAGTAGGGTCAAATATGACACCGACCTGTCAGATTTTTTATATAATGCTTTTTTTTAGTTCTTCGGCAATTTGACCTTATGTTCTATTGGCATTATGACTTTGCAATACCTGTCAATTTTTTTTACAGACGATTTTATCGATTTACGCTATTTAGAAGCAGAACAAGCACAAGACGTTCTATATGATATATGGAATTTCATAATACCGAGTTTGTTGGTTTGGCGCTCTTAAGCTGTCTTATGTGTGTTTCTCGACGCCGAATCACTTTTCCTTTTTGGCCGAGTTAGTCGGCTTTTTTTTTGCCATCTATCTTTGAGATTATTCATATTTATGTTAAACTGTTGGAATCGCGTGTTGTCGAATAGGTCATCATTCGGACATTGCTGTGATGTCTTGTTATTCAAATAGATTGTGATCCAAGATTGACGTTAATGCATCCCAGTAGTTCAATAATTTATGTGAGGTTATGCTGGTTGTCGTACGGCCTGAGTTGAGATATGTTGCGATTCTAGTGTAAGCCTAGTAAGTTCTAGGATTACGTCGCGAGGGATTAAAATCTGATTTTTTACGTTTAGACTCAGGGTTTCGTTTTCGATTACGCTTCTCATACCGCATATATTTCCACACGACGAATCTTGAACGTTTTATGATTGCTCTTATTAGTTTGTTTATAATTCCTGTATACAAGATGATAGTTAATAGCTAGTACGTCTGCCCGAGATTCTGACCTATGATTGCTGGTGTAGCTTTTCTTGCTGTGCAGGATAGATGGTCGCTTGACTCGATATTACTCCGTAATTTCCCCCATGCTTAGCTCAACTGATTTACTTACGTGGGCCTCCGTTTTCGTTCCTATTGTGTATAGTGAACTAGGTACAAGTTAGTCTAAAAGAACCATTGTGCGTGCGGTCGCTTGCAGTGGATCGGTAGATGGATAGATTACTTCGAATTCCCAGACTCGTTTGTTTCTGCGTACTCTAATTCGAATATTTCTCATTGAAAAGAGGTTGTCAATCTTTAATTTATTGAGTTTTATCCTGAACTGTGGGTCTTTGAATAGTTTTAATAGAGCATAAGGATGGTCAGGCTTGTTGGTACTCCGCCTTTGAGTGGATAACAGGTCAGTTAAGATAATTCTACTATTGAATACTTCGTTGACCTCATATTGTAGACGAACGTCTTCCACATCAGCTTCTTGATAAGAAGGAAACTTATCCGTACTCTTTAACAGCATTGATAAAATAAATATTTTTCACTATGCACATTCCCTACGCGTTCTTACTTTATCCTGTTTATGTGTGAGAAATATCTGAATATTATTTATGATTCCTATCCCTGATTTAGATTGGTCTGTTTCCATAGACGTTCTTGGTAGCTTATTCAGTTATTCAGTTGGATTACTGTGCGTGGCCTCTTGGAAAAAGATCGGAGGATTGTTACATTGAGATTTCAGTCGCAAATATGTGACGTTCTGCGTGTTATCATATCATCATTGTGTTCAGAGATTGAACTGTATAAAAAGTACGCGTCTGCTTGTTGGCATTATATAGCAATTAAAACTGTGACAAATAGTTCTTTTCAAAAAGTATCTAGATGCCGTTCTTGGTATCATGGGAATATCTAAGCTAGGTTTCGCTTTAGTGGTCGATTATTTTTACTATTGTGCCTTTGTAGGCGTTAATGATCGTTAGATCGCTTATTTTTTCCCCGACAGTTTTGTTTTTACCCAAGGTCCATTCGTTGTCTGGCAGATAAGCCATCTTTCTTTTCTACTGAATGTGTTGCCTTTTGATGTATAGAGGATGGTGTTAATATATATTTTTACTTCACGATCACAAAGGTCCTCAACAAGTTTATCGTATTATCGGTAGTATGTCCCGCAGGAGTCCATTATCCGATATTTTTGTGTGAGCGCCATCTTGCTTGCCGATCCGTCACTAATTGTGATTTCTTTTTAATCCCGTATGAGTTAGTTACAGTGCTATATATATCTGCAGCCGGAGAGCAGATTTTTACGTTGCCTTAAGTCCTATGATATGTGTATTAAGTTTCTGTATTTTTTAGCCTTATAAATATTGCATGTAACTCCTTTGCTTTTATTTCATGTCTTTGAATTTTTGTGTTCCGTAATGTACAAGGGTAAGATTAGCTTGAAATTCGAGAAATTTACGGTTCTCTCCCTATCGGTTATGGCCGACAGATCCCGTGATGCTGCCTCGACCTAAAAATAATTCATTTCGCTTATGGTATT
>Ga0163217_1097898_pt1 | contig 11303 bp, 14 predicted proteins | sample SynspAceP_FD_185933 | JGI IMG/M metagenome (GOLD analysis project Ga0163217, IMG submission 185933) | Saline lake microbial communities from Ace Lake in Antarctica - Synechococcus sp. Ace-P (PacBio error correction) | ecosystem: Environmental > Aquatic > Non-marine Saline and Alkaline > Saline ... | reverse complement strand
GCGGGTACCACAGGGGGTCGTTGATCTGCGGGACAATCACGGTCGACCTGGGTCAAACCGCCAGAGTACGTACTGATACCTGGCCTTCACGCACGACCAGGGTATCGCCCTCGACCCAGCGAGAAGTTCATGTAGTTGGCCAGCCAGGCATGTCGAAAATTAGCCTGCGGGCTACCAGGGCCTGGCGACAGATGGAGGAACAGTATTTCGAGATGCTCGCGCCCCGCCCCGGCCAAGCCGGCCAGGCAACGGTACTGTGAGCCTTGGTGAAAAGCCGGCCAGACGGTTGATGGGCGGCTTCGCGTTACTATTGGCAACGCCCGCGCCAGGGTAATTGCGATTCTCCAGCGCATAACCTGCGGCCGGAAGGCGACTGGTCCAGTCACCCAGAACCAGCCACTGACGTTCTCGTCACGAATCAGGATCCCGTACCATGGGAAATTCAACACATGGGGCGGTCAGTTGTAGATGGCGTGTCGGCTTGCTGCACCAGGTAGGCGGGATGAGTGAACACCAGCTCCGGCGGCAACAATCCTTCATTGATGACCTACGCTCACGTAAAGATCTTCGAGCAGATGCTCGAGGCAACGACTGCGCTGCTTGAGCCGGCTTCAGCCTTCCCACTCCTGGGGTGCCGATCCACCCGGGCACGGCAATCAACGGGCAAGGAGCGCAGTGGCCAGGGTCTCTTCATAGGGTTGAAGGTGACGCCGTTTCATGCAACAGGTTCGCGGCTTTCCTCCTGCGGCTGACCAGAACATCAGCCCCCAGTGCGGAACACTCGTTCATCAGCCCCTGCCAGTGGCGCGCGCGGCTGGCGATCTCATCAGCAACTCGTCATCGGGCTGCGCCGGTGCTGTCGGGGGGACACTTCCTCGATAGTTCCGAGGAAAGTGCTTGAGCGAGGGATCCAGATTACCACGGTAACTGCATGAGTATATCCTGAGGCGACGCCGAAGCGGGCGCCTGTTGCACTGTACAAAAAAACGGCATTTAGCTCAGAGGCAGGCACGGGCGCACGTCTCAGGTCGAGCTGTATGCGGATACTCTGTCCGGGGGCTCTGCTCGATCCGCTATCATCGGCCCCTGGTGTGGCCATGCGACCAGAGCGCGCATGCGACGGGCCTCGGCCTCATTTGGCATTGCGGGAAGGTCTCGTTAATTGGCGCCCGGCGGATTGCACCACGTGATAGGTTACAACACCCCCCCCCCCCCCCTCAGGAGCGGAGTTGTTCAGGTATCCACCAGCGTCAAACACCAGCGGTGCTGCACTTCGATCATGCGGAGTGCATCGCGACGGAGGCTGCAGGCGCGATAACGGACCGCAGCAACACCCTCACCCGGGTTGCCGCGTTAAACTGCAGCGGCACTTGTAGCATTACAGGTGAGTTACGTGGCGTGACGGATTGAGTCGACTTGACTTGACGCCATGCGCTGCGACCGACGAATCCACATAACGCGCCGTGCCGCCACGCTGACCTCTCTACCCAGTACGTGCCAGGGCTCAATCGCTGACGCAACTCCACATGCCGACGCCGTCGTAGCGACACTTCCGCCGCCTGCGGGAAGCGAGAATTCCAGCGAAGTGGGGCAAACCATTTCAGCCTCAAGCGACAAACCATGGGTCGTTCAGGTCGGCATCACGGGCACGAAGATCCTGCCGATTTAAAGTGCGGCATCATCCAGCGATCGTGCAGCGCCGCTGCCCCAGCGTACAGCGGCTTGCGATAGGGCTTGGCGTAGAAGTGTGCAACCAGTGCGCGCAATCAGCAACTGGCTTGCATCAAGGCCTCATCTGCGCGTGCGGAAGGCATTTCAAAGCCGCGCAGCTCAGAGGGCGAGCCGACCAGTAGCAGAATCGACGCGAGTAGAGCTTGTCGATGCAGAATTCCGCGCGGGGGTATTTGCCGGGTGATGTCCGTCAGCCAAATTGCCGCCAGCAGCGATCTACCAAGCCAGGCTGTGGCACCTCACCTTCGGCATTCTGCACCAATAGCAATCTCAGTTCATACAGCGCTTTCATGACGGCGCCTCGATCAAACACGGGGCGCCTGACTTAGGTCGGCCCGATAAACGCCCCGAGAACGGTACGACAGGCTACGGGGTGGTGGCTTGCCAGAAGGTTAGCATGTGGCGAGCAGGTCCGACGCCGCAGGAACGGCGAAATCTGCTCGGGCGTCTTGCCGCCGAGGGGTGGTAACGTCGGGTTGCCCGCCGGTCCCGTATGCCGCCATCCAGCATAACTTCTCTGTGCCCACGGCGCGTCAGGCGCGCTTCCTCATAGAGATATGGGTGTTATCGACCAGATCGCGCCAACTGGACGGCCGGCATTGCGTTGACTTCAATCACACCCGGATCCGGTGGTTGATCGATTGAATTTCTTCAATAGCGAGTCGCGAAGGCAGGTGCATAGCCTTTCGACTGCACACGGGCATTTTTCAAGGTGTGCATGCGGTTATGCTCGATACGATGCCAGCATTCAGGTTATTCTCAACTTGGGCAGGGAGGCAGGAAGAGAACAGCTATCGCCGTGCACGTTCTAAGGCACGCGCGGTGCCGATACCCCTCCTCGTTCAGGTTCGGCAGCTGTTCCTGGCCAGTCCTGGCCGCGGCCTGTGATGGCGCCCGCCTGCCTTCCCGTCTGCGGGCCTGCACTTTCACTATAACGGACTTGCGACAGTCGCCATGTTAGTCTGCCAACGGCGGCGGCCGTCTCAACACGAGCGCGGCTGGGGTTTCTCCCAGCTTGCCGCAATTGGCAACGCGGGGACAAGGGGCAACGCTAAGCCATGGCGAATCGCCAGGACCAGAATACAAGATTCTTTGCCGACGCACCGGCCAGCGGGCTGCTTTTGCCAGCGGCTGGCTGAATTCGGTGGTCAGATCGCCGGCCGGCCAAGCGGCAGGCCGACCGCTATCTTGTCCCAACCGCGCTCGAGTACGGGGCAGCCACCAGGCTTGGCGCGGCTCTTCTCATCCTGCCAGGTGCGTCATCACTGAGCTTCACCATCACTAGGCTGCTGCTATCAGACACACGGGTAGATAGGTGTCTTCAAAGAGCGGATCAGTCGCGCTCGGTCCAGCTCCGACGTCTTGACCAGTCAGCGGCCAAAGCGCTGGAACGTTCCTTCTCGGAAACTTGATCCTTTTCACATCGGCCAGCCACTGATCGTCCTTGCCATTACCGGCTTGCCATCGCGACGCCAGTAGCAGGCCAAGTGCCCAACGCGGAAGCGGGTCACGGATTACCACTTTGCACCTGCTTGGTAATGCCTCAATGAATTGAAGGGGCGTAGGGCGGGCGAAGGGCGGCGCAACAAGCGCTCGGCAGCCACTCTTTTGGTCGGTCCCTGCGGAGCGATGGTCCATTTCTGGTGCCATCATGTCGTCGCATTGACACGAAGTACGGTTCACCACCCTGGGTGCCGCCACATTCCAGCTTCTTCAAAGTTGCTTTGTCGACCTGATCGCGAGCGCATCACATACGCAGCCCTATTGCGATCCTCGGTTGTAGGTTTGGTGGACCCGCGGATCCTCATGGATTCGAGTAACGCTCATCTTGAAATCGAATCGAACCTTGCAGGGCTCCGAGGCGGCGGTAATGGCGCAGCGCTTGGAGCTCTGGGCTGGCGGCCAACGGGAATATGCCCTTCTCCGGCAAACAGCCCGGATGGTCGGGTCCAGCCCGATCCAGCCGGCGCCGGTATGAATTACCTCGCGTTCCAGGCAATTGCAGGTCGGGTAAGTTCGACCTCGGTTACCCGACGGGCCGTCCGCGCTTTCACAGTCGGCAGTTCATGGATCGAATACCGGAGACAAGCGCGGCTGCCGCCCAACGGTGACGGAAAATTTCCACTCAAAAGCCAGGCCAGAGTCCCGGCCAAGAGCCGCGCTGCAGCTGTCAGGCGTCTTCTCTGCCCTCTGTCCGCCAGGCTCCATACGAATCAATGTTTCGATGTCCTTTGCGACAGGGCGCTGATTGATGGGACACCAGAAAGTCAGCCCACCTTTGGGTTCACGGGCTTGATTGTTCGCAGCCAGCCTTGGTAGACGGCCGCGGCGCTCGGCCTCCGATAGGGGCCAGCTCCTTGCGCAGCGCCTTGCGGGTATTCAAAGGGGATCTTCTCGCGTGAATCCGTCCGACAAAAAAAGGTTTTCGAACGGATTAACACTGTTCTCGGTACGATCAGCTCTACATCCACGACAGGTGATCGATGTTTTCCGGAATAACCACCGCGCAACTGATGCCAACGGGGTCCTGCTTGCCCAAATGATTTAAAGTGCTCGCACCCTCTATTTTCAAGCTGTAGGCGTCATTCCGGCGTGCGGCATTGGTGCGGGTTTCAGACGGATATGGTGGGCTGGCAACGGCTACCGCCTTGTCAAAGTTCATAACGAGTGGAATGTTTCGCGCTACACGAATGGGTCATGAATCGTTTCCCGGTCGCAATGGCAAGGATTAGCCCAAGAGCATAGCAACGCCTGTGCCAGCGCGTGGAATAAACTCTTTTTGAATAGATGGGTCTGTTCTGAAGAGGATAATCTTTTGTCCAGGCAGCGGTATGGACAATGATGGGATCTTATAACGTCAATATATCAATCCAGATAGCTAAAGCGGCAAATGCATATTGTAAGTGCTGTATAGCAATTGCAGCGTTACGTGCATTCACCAGGCAATAAGAGTGGCTTAATGAGCAAAAGTTTAATTTGGGAAAGGACTACGCCTCAAGGGTTTTTATTGACGAACTCATCCTGCTGTCCGGCCCAGCCACGCCCCGAAGCAGCCATGACTATGGCCAAATACCTCCGCTGGACTGGACGCCCGCGAAAGGCTGAGCGAACATAAAACGGCAGCCGAGTTGGCCATCCAGTTCGATGGGCATCACTTTACCCGTCTAACACCGAAGGCACATGATCGACGCGCTTGGCCCCTTCGTATCGTCCCGCGGAGCATTCCCGCTGGCTGAAATGGCAAAAGACCGAAGCCGGTCTGAAGCAGCGGTTCAGGCGTTGAACATGTTTATCGATGACCTTTGTATCACGCATCAGAAGGTCAATCAGGACGGGCTTTTCCCTCAGAGATTCTGCCAAAATTCGGTTGGAATTTTCCGGCCCGCATGCGTTGGTGTGCTCCGCCACACATATCTGGGGCCACATCTGCGGTTCTGACTTGGGGGGGACAACGATGGCACGCTCTATGTGCTGGAAGACAACCTGCGCATTCCATCCGGCGTTCCTACATGCTGGAAAACCGGAACTAACCAAGCGCGTATTGCCTGTCTGTTCGCTACTGGCCGTATTCAGCCAGTGGATGCATTCACCTCGCCAGCTCCTATGACATGCTCGCTTTACTGTCCCCGGGCCAGCGAGACGATTCCGTTGATTGTGATCCTGACCCGGGCATCTATAACTCCGCCTTTACGACACGCCTACCTGGCGCAACAAAAAATGGGTGGAAGTGGTAGAAGGGCTCCGACCTGGTGGTGGCGAGGATGGGACTGCGTCTATATGCCGCCGCATTGATGGCCTGAAGCCGAGTCGATGTGACTTATCGCCGGGTGGATGATCTGTTTATTGATCCCGAAGTATTCAAATCCGGATTCGGCGTGGGCGTCAAGGCCTGATGCGGCGCATAGGGGCAAGGGGCAATGTCGCCTGGCCAACGCACCCGGGCGCTGCGTTGGCCGATGACAAGGTGGTTCTACGCCTTTTGTACCGGCGCTAATCAAGTATTACCTCGATCCAGGAAACCCCGCTGCCGAACGTGCCCAGCTACCTGTGCATGTTCGATGACGACGCCAAAGTACGTGCTCGACAACCTCGACAAGCTGGTGGTCAAAACCGGCTACGGAATCGGCGGATACGGCATGCTGATATCGGGGCCACATTCGAGGAAATAGACGGGATATTAAATTTGCCGAGCTGGACAGGGGCGACCCCCGCAATTTACATGCCCAGGCGACGTTAGCGGCTTTCCACCTCCCCGACGCTGTGGCGGAGAACGGTGTCGAACGCGGCCACGTCGATCTGCGGCGTTCATCCTCTTCCCGGCGAAACGCCCTGGGTGACCACCGCGGCCTGACCGAGTGGCTGGACCAAGGTCCGCTTGGTGGGTAAACTGCGTCAGCCAGGTGGGCGGCAGTAACGACACCTGGATTGTTCGATCTATGGCGCGGGAACTGATATGCTTTCAACGGAGTTGCTGAAATATCTACTGGCTGGCCCGCTATATCGAACGCGCCGAAGACCACTGCCCGTTTAACTGAGTGTGAAACAGCCTCTACCTGCTCGACTGCCCCGCTCGACCAAAACTGGGTTTGGTCGGAGATCATCGCTATCACCGCGTAACGCGACATGTTTGACGAGCAGTACGACACCCGTGATGTGAAAGCCAGCGTGCTGTCCTTCAATGTGTGGTTGATCCGCGCTATTCCGATCGTCATCAGTTCGCTGGTGCGTGCGCGGGAGAAATTTTGACGTACTCCACACGGGAGGTTATCCCGCGTGAATATGGGAGAAATCACAGTTATATATCAATGTTCAAGGAACAGTTGAGCGGGATAACACCCCGCACGGCGCGATGCACTTTCTCAATCGCGGTGGTCCGCAGTTGCCAAGACGGTCAATGGTCCTGTCGAGGGTAGGCTCAGCTACCCACGCCCGGCACTTTCTGATGATGGCCGGGCACTGGAACGCGCGACATGACACGCGCATCATCGACGTTGCGCCTCGGCCAATCTGCTGCCCCGCGGCCCCGGATTGACCACCCTTTATGAAACCTGCAATGGATGAGCTGCTCAGTCCCTCAGCTGGCTTTCAAATGTACCGGCAACATGTGCGCTGGCGTTTTATCCGCGGGCCGGGACGTATTTGGCAGTTTTCTTGCTGGGCAGGACCGCATGTTCCCGCGTGCGGTGGCCTGCAGCCGTTGACGGCTTGCATTGCGTGAAGAATCTGCCTGCACGAACGGCTTTGGAAGAAGTTGAAAACTGAGGAAACATATTGCCAAGCCGAGAGGGCTACGCTATGGCAGCGGAAGCCGATCTGTGCACGCCTTTTTTTTTTCGAGGTTAGGATTTTTTTGAAAGGATTTTTTTCAAAAGGGGAGATTTCGACTTAACTGAGTGCATGTGCCATTCGTAAAAACCTATTCTTGCCAGCCGGAAGAGGCACCAAATTCCAGAACAATGACCTGCTTCGGTCCGCGGGGTCGGAGACGCGTTCCGCTTTTCTATGGTATCCGACCATGAGTTTTTGTCAGTTATAGTGGCAGCGCTTAGTGAAGGTTCAGCTGTTCGTTTATCCCCCCATGGCCACGTGCAGTCGTTGCCAGTGCGGACAAGCGATTTTTTTTCGACAATCAACTTGTTTGAGCTGCGGCTCGCGCTTGGCTAATCATCCACGAAGAAGGCAAAACTGTGCAGTATCGAGCAAGGAGCCGGAGAGTGACGCTGGACCATTCTCTCGAGGGGCCAAGCTGGCGGGGGCACGTCCTACACCCTGTGCGAAAAACCGCTCAGTCCGGACGCAGCTGCAATTGGCTTTGTGACCAAAGGAAGGAACATTCACCTCTGCGGGCCTGTGCGCTGGAACACGACCATTCCCGACACTGCAAGCAGTCGACCGCAATGCAGACATTGGCACCCAGCTGACAGGCCAACGGGCCTGATCTCACAGCTTATCATGTTGGGCCTTGCCGCTGTGTCAAGGATCTGGATCCAAACGCAGGGCTGGGATTCTGAAATGGCTACGCCAGCTACCGGATGGCCCTGCCGGTGTGACGGGCCATCATGGAGGGCGTCATTACCCTCAATATTTGAAGGAAGCCGACCCCGCCACCGCGAACGAAAGTTTGCCGGCTAAACACTGCACGAGCCCCATACCGCACCATGCTCGGGCATTTTTCGCCATGAGTTCCCGGGGCAACTATTACTGCGGAATTCCGCCCTGGTGATGGATACGCCTGGTTGTCGGGCATTTTCGCGAGCTGTTCGGCGACGAGGCGTCTGGATTACAAGGAAGCGCTGAAGCGATTACAGCGAAGGCCCTCCGGCAAGACTGGATAACACTTATCACTCAGCAGCTTATGCCGCCTCTACCCCTGGAAGACGGGCCGAGACCTTGGGGGCGCACTATCTGCCACATCGACCGATTACGCTTAACGTCCGCGCTGGATTTCGGGTATTGGCTGGGTACCCTGCAACTGGAATCGAACAAAATTTAGAGCGCAGCCAAGCTGGTAGGTTGCGTGCAGGGTATAGGACCAGGACGCGTTCCTGGCCTTTATCAATCGCTGGGTGCAAGACTCAGCGCGTGCTTCATGTGCTGGCCCGCAGTTGGGCCAGGCTGATATCTATTCCTTCGTGCATCACCATCCCCAGCTCTGCGCAAGCTGTTACATGGTGCCAGCATCGTCGCTGACGTCGCGATCAGGCGCGCACTATCGGCATCCGCTCCAGCACATCGGGCAGGGCGGCAACCGTGTTTGGCAGGCGCGGCTGGAATTCCTCATTAGCGAGGCCGTTTTCGGCCATTGCCAGGCAAACTACGGCAACTGGCAAGACGCTTTCTCCGTAGATATTGCAACGCAACGCACCTCACCCACAAGCCCATCAACGCGTGCAGCGTGGGTGGGTTGCATTGGTGCCTTGCATGCAGCTCAGGTGGGAGAGATCTGTTCCGTCGATGTTGCCAGGACCAGCCCGTCGGGGAGTCACTCCGTCTCCGCCCCAGTAAAACGGGAAACACCGTGCAAAACCTGTGCACAACGGCGCCGCAATTAGACAGGTTGAAGGGCGCTCATTTCATTGCATTATTATTGCCCACGGAGACACAGACCTTTGTTCCCACCCTCTGAGAGCGCCAAGACAAGGGGGCTTGCAGCCGCTTTTCCAAGTATATTTCTCCGATGTTATGAAACACCATAGCCGCCTTCTTTAGCCGGCGCCCAGTGGCCGCCTAAACAGGGGTAACTTCAGGCTGTGTCCGCTCAGCCAATGGATCACCGCAGCATGAACGCCAGACACCCACTCGAACGTCAGGGCAGGAATGGATACCGGCGCCTTGGCACGATTTTGCCTACACACTGGGGAGAACGCCTACCTGCAGCCCGGGCAAGCTACCCGGCTGCTCTGCGCTGGTACGCACGCCGTGGCGAGCATTTACCTTCTGCCGCGCCAAGGTCTGATGGATTGTCGAGCGCAACAGCCATGGTTTCAGGCGACCTCTATTCCGAATCTATTCGATGACCAAAACGGTTACCTCCATCGCGCTGAATGCAGTTGTATGAAAGGGCCGTTTTCTGCTCGATGACCCGGTTCACAAGTACCTTCCTTCGTCGGGCCCAGTCTGCGCGTTACGAAATCCGGCATTCCCCGCCAGGTTTCTGACACGGGCGCCACAACGCCCGATGAGCATTCGCGCTTTTGCTCACGCACCATCGGGAGCTGGATTACGGGCCTTCATGAAACCGCACCAATGTGCATGCCGCCTACCGCGGCTGAAACTGGGGCGGCACCGGCCATACCCTGACAGGTTGGTCGATGAGCTCTCACGCCTGCATTGGGAGTCTCCGCCCGGCCCGCCTGGAACTACTCGGATACGACCGACGTGCGTCGGCTATCTGGTTCAGGTTTCTGTTCGGCATGAGCCTGGAGAATACCTTGCTGAGGCATATTTTCAAGCCCTTGGGCTGGTCGGATCACGGCCTTTACCGTGCCGCTGACAAGGCATCGAGGCGTTGCAGCCTGCTACCAGGTATTCACCAGGTGATCAGTTCAATCTGCAGGAGATCCGGCCCACTCGGCTTTTTACCCGCGGGCACGGCTATTCTATCCGGGCGGCGGCGGTTCTGGTTTTTGCAGCATGGATGAACTACTTACCGCTTTGCCCAGGCGCTGGCCACGGGCGGCGAATATCAGGGGCAGCGCATTATTGGCCGGGCAAGACGCTGGGTCAATTGCGGCATGAACCACCTTCCCGGCAATCGCACCTGCCGGGATTGGTGTCGGTCGGGGCATTCAGTGAGACGCCCTATGAAGGTTCAGGGGTTCAGGACCTGGGCTGTTTCGGTAAAGCCGATGTGCGCCAAGTCGGCCAAACCAATGGTTCGGTGCTGGCGCGAATACGGCTGGGGCGCATGGCCAGCCACCAACTTCTGTCATCGACCCGCAGGAGGACATGCTGATGTCTTCATTCGACTCAGCTGTACCCTCTTCGCAAGCTATCAGATCCGCCGAGGAATGCGTCTTGCGATCATCAAATTGCGGCATTTGGTGCGACTGACCACCTGGCTGCCGGCACGCACGGGCAGCCAGGGGTGCGGTCATTCGTGCTCTACCAGATTCAGCTCATCGCGTATCACAGCCAGGCGGCTTTGCGGCTCGACAACGCCTGCTTGTTCTCTCCTCGGCGATCTGCGGCTCCGCGCCAACAGCCAGGGTAAGCGGGTTTGGGGCCAGATTAACCCAGGGAATTGCAGGTATCTTCCTTGTCAATCCGAAGAATGCCGAGCACCATAAGAATGGGCCAAAAAGGACACTTTCAGGAAGCGGTCTGTTCGTTTTTCAACAGAAGTAGGGCCTCTGCTTCCGCTTCTTCCCAACTCACGCTTCTCTTCGAAAAGCCCCTGTTTACCACTTTGATTACCGCCATCTTCCCGCAGGCTGTACTCGGGACAGCAGATTACCTTGCTAAGGACCCTTCTGTCAAACATGATGCGGTCAAGCGCCAGCTGCCTGAGATTTCCTCCACATACCACATGGCTCAATCCGACACTATTCCACCCTGGCCGGGTAACGGATCCGTGCGCTCCAAAGACCAATGCACGGGGTTCCACGTCTCCTCGGCTTAATCTTTCACACCCGGTACAAGCCACCCCCAAAAACCATCGTAACAGCCGCTCTTTCATCACAAACCACTCCTTTTCTTGGGTGCAAGGTAGTCCAGCAACCGGCCCATCAATAACGCTTGGCCCGGTCAAGCTCATCGCGAGGGATGCTCCACAACAGGCGTTCGGGAAGACTTGGCACCCATTCTTCTGAGCCAGTTTCAGCCACCGGAGGCGCTTCGACAAAGGTTCTTGATCTGGTGCGATGTGGATCTCAGATGGCCAATGGCAACCGACTCAACCCGTACATTATACCAGTTGAGGAGGCCTGATTATCGCAGGGCCCGGGCTGCTCGCCAGGGACTTGCGTCCTGTCAGGGCGTGCACAGATCGACACATCAGTCTCACCATTGGCCAATGCAGCACATTGATGCCTCGTTCCGGGAAGGAAAACACACTTGGGTCTTGGACAGAA
>Ga0163217_1031784_pt1 | contig 11303 bp, 5 predicted proteins | sample SynspAceP_FD_185933 | JGI IMG/M metagenome (GOLD analysis project Ga0163217, IMG submission 185933) | Saline lake microbial communities from Ace Lake in Antarctica - Synechococcus sp. Ace-P (PacBio error correction) | ecosystem: Environmental > Aquatic > Non-marine Saline and Alkaline > Saline ... | reverse complement strand
CTAAGCATACCGCTTTTTGTAATTAATATCGTATTTACATCTTCTTAAACTATAGCCTAGTTTTTGAACCATATAGGTTATCAACGAATGGTCCAATTATCGCCACTTCGCGTGCCCATTAATTAATCCGTTTGATGGTTGCAAAAACCCATAGAATATCTAACATTTTTTCCATTTGAACCGCCGTCATGCTTACAGCATTTCCTAGGTGAATAGTTAATAATTTCGACTTTGCTCTTTCTTCTAAAATAGGCGATAGCTTGTTCGGATTACATATTTACTGGCTCGTACCATGAAAACCATAGACTTGCATGTTATTGTTGGGTAAAGAATTTCATTCGAATTGCAAACTTTTTTGCTTTTTAGGTATGCGTATGATGAAAAGCAGTATCGAAAATAGCACTTGTTTAGCGTGACTAAAAAATTGTGTTTCGGCGAAGTTTTATACCTCTAAATGGCTGGATTATTGCAATCGCGTGCCAACGGAATTAGAAGACATTATTTTTTTCCTTAACCGAAGCATCGATTAAGGTAGGGTTTTATAAAAAGGTGTTCCCGCATGAACCACCCACGATGCCCTTACGGCATTCCAATTTCTTTTACAATTTTTTGTATAACTCCTTTTCAGGAATCATAATAACAAAGCCGCAATCTTTCTAAACCAGATCTATGATCTAGTATTTCTACAGTGTCGCGTAATTTTTTACGTTCGAGGTCTTTTATAATTTAAATAGCGTCAGCACTTTCCTATGCGTTCTAAAAGAGCCTTCACAACTAATTTTTCTTAAAGGCATTTCAATCACTTGAGTATTTTATTGGAAGAACTTCCAGCATTATAATAAGTATGTTTCACGTTATTAGTTTTTTATCTTGATTAAAGTCCTTGTGCTTGTATCGCGGTAATAATTACGGTATTGAAAAATTCATCTAACCGTGCACCACGGCTTAAATCGTTTACAGGTTTGTTTAACTTGTAAACATAGGACCAATGGCCAATGCGCCTGTTTTCTCTTTGCACCGCTTATAGGTGTTGTTTCCTGTATTTAAAATCTGGGAAAATAAAAAACACTTGGCCTGACCAGTATTCAGAAATTTGGAAGTTACTTTTGCCTACTTTTTATATCTACAGCGGCATCGTATTGTTATAGGCCCTTCTACTTTTAAATCGACGTTTTAATCGGATAATTTCGTGGGCTTTACGGAACCACGATCTACGTCTTCACCACACCAGAATCCAGAGGACATACGATAACATGGTATTTGGGCCTATACCAAAAGCAAGCACTTGTAGCTGCGGTATGAATTGCCCCAATCTCGCGATAAATTGCTCTGCGCTTGGATTTGGATTAATGGCGCCAATCGCCAAAAATGTTACCCGATTAGCAAGCACATAAAAAAAAATACGGACGAAAAACTCTAGATACCTCTGCCTCGTTTTAATTAAACTGAAGTGCTGTAAAGAGTATTGTTGGGTGTGTGAATAGCTCCAGAAACCCATACATTCGCATTTGACCTTTGTGCTTACCATCATAGTACGAAATTACGATACATCTTCCATTAAATCTTTCCATCGCCAAGTTCCATTTTTATGTTTACGGAGTTCAAATAGCGTGGTGGCGTATGCTAAGGAAATTAGCAGAATGTTTTAGGATCGATTATAGAAATTTTACGAGTGTCTTAAACCCCAATTATCTAAGGCAGCTATTTTTGCTTTTATGTTCTTTTTCATCCTAAAGCGTAAGGATACCACATCTGCATCTATTAAATGTTATGGTAGCCATTAAAAATTCGCTTCAATCCGTTCCTTCGGGTAAGGACAATATGTCTTTTTTGAAGATTTTGCTCTTTTGATAAATTATACTGGAAAACATTCTTGGTGTTATTACCTTCTGCCTTAAAGGTAATTAGGCGCTCTGTTTAATTCGTTTACAGGGGATGTTTTTTCATACTCATTGAATTAGAGGTGATATTTTCTCTGTATTTTCCGCATACATTCTCGGTCTTAATACACCAATTTTATTGTTACGCCATAGGTGCCACCGTCTCGGAAAACAATAGGAATAAATCGAAAGCCCTCTCGATAAGTTTAATTAATAGGGGGATCCAGGAATTAGACCACCGTAAGTAGTAATTCCAGAAAGTTAGGGTAATTTTAAGAATGTTTGCTTGTAGCGCCTCCTAAAATTAATATCAGGCCCGTATCACCTGGGGTAATTCACAAGACTATTCTTTTTTTAGATGGTTTAAAATAGTTTACGCAATTTGCATAGCACCAACACAAAACCGTTCACCTGATTGTTTATATAGCCTCGCAAAAAGCACCTTACCTTCTAGTTCTTGTACAATTTCTTTAACGGTCGGGTTTCCTAAAGTAGGATTTAAGGTATGACCCCAATCAAAACTTTAGACCGCGGGAACTTTGTTTTTAAGCTAGTCATTACCGTTTGCGATTTATCTGCGCTACTTTGTTGGGCAACTACCATTAAAAAACTTCAACACCTTTGGTCTTTAAATGAGTCGTAAGCCATATAATAAGTTACTGACCCGCCTCTTCACGTTTTATCTTTTCCACTAGTAATAAAATTAGCAGGAATTCCCAAGTCTTTGCAATAGCACATTGGTGTCCCCACTTCAATGATGTTACCTTCCGTTGAAAAAGCACTTCCTTCTACTAACAAAATCAAACTGATCTTCAATCGCTTTTTAAAACTTGTGAATAATATGATTGATAATTTCATCATCTTTATTCTTGATTTTTAGCTTCACACTTCCACTTCGCCGTTATAGGCAAAGGCCATCAGTTTTGGTTTTAAATCAACTTCAAAATGGGTTAAAATGGTTTTGATATGATTATTGCAATCTTTCTTTTTCAAAGCTTCTATAAATTTGAGTCTGAAATACCCAACTTCTAGAACCGTTTTGCCCAATAAAACCTGCATTAGTCCTATGGAAAAAATGAAGACTTTCCACTTGTTGGGTTCGGTAGTGGCAATATAAACTGCTTTGCTCAATGTATGAGTGTTTGTTAAAATCTTCTAGCCCTTCTTTTGGCTAGAAAGGAGATGTAAAATTTAAAAAAATAGAACTCCATTAAAGCTAGGTTCAATTGCCATGAACAAACCAAGCTTACTTAAGTGAACTACGCGGATAAGTGCCCTAATGATTGGTCGCAAAATTACTTTTCAATACGAATTTAAAATAGATTTTTATCATAAATCAACTACTAGTTACAAAGATAAATAAAAGAATTATTAAGGTTTCTAAAAGTCGTTCTTAAAGCCATTCGCGAGAACCTTTTATGTAAATATATTACTTTTTGGTATCGGGTTTTCTTCAAGAAAGACGCCAAGGCTTCAAAAGTTCAAAGGATTGACCTTTATTTTTGGTTTAGAGATTCTTACCAATTAAAAAGGTAGCATCAAAACGCATGGAAACTTGCTAAGTCTTACAATGGCTTGGTGTTCTTCCGGAGAGTTTCGCGCCAGTTCAACACATAATCACCTAAAAAATATAATTTTAGGTGTTAACATTAAAATTTTTAAAATTTTCGTAGCGCTACAATCATGCCTACTTGGGTTAGCGTTATGGCATCTAGAATAATTCTGATGCCATTTTTTATCGATAATTATGAGAGCGGTTAATTACGGCGGTATATTTAATTTCATTCCCTTTTAATATTTTCAAATGACACATTAAAATAAGTACCATGAGGATGCTTGGCACAAACAGTTCACAAAATTATAAACTCCGCATTTAATTTAGAGTGTTATTAATTTTGTCTTCAAATTGAGCTTTCCAAAGGGGTCGCAGAAATATACTGTATATGATGCGTATTTCATTTTGTTTCTTGACTAAAGCCATATTTTATTCGTAAGCCTTAAACTTGGGATACTTGCATGTGTCATTCATGGCTTAAAAAAAAGTCTATTTCGTTCGATTAGAAAATCATACAACTCAACTTTTCCTTTATAACGCCTTTCAACCACCGCCAAAAACCTCTAAGTGTGCTTTTTCCAAATGGTATATAACCCAAATCGGTTTCTGCTATTGCACATAGAAAATTCGATTTCTTTCTTATGTGGTTTGCACCATTTCAAATAATTTCGCCGATTTCAGTATTTTTTTTTATGGTGAAGTAAGGTAAGGGTCACCAATATGATTGTTAAGTTACCCACCGTGGCTATGGTTTTATACCTAGTGCAAGATACGGAGCTAATCAACTCTTCGTGGTAGTTTTGTTCCGTACTCCCTGTTAAACTTATAATTGTAGCCTTGATTGTTTTTTCTATGAAAATTTTGCTATTGCTGTAGTGTTTCTAAGGTATCTTTAACTAAATAATTAGGCAGGGTGATTCCGCAAAAAGCTCCTTCATCAACAATGGCATAGGCAGCACCTTTTTCTATAGCTGTTTGGGCATAGGGAATTTACATTAAAATGCTTCACCCTTTAAAGCAAAGAATAACAGTCTTTAGTTATTTTTCGTGTATCGGTTGATACTGGTGGGAACTGCAAAAAAGACGTTCGCTATGTTTTTTCAATGATTCATGTAAATAAAAATTTATTAGCAGGGGCGATTTCTTAAAACATAGCTGCCGGTTCACAAACGTAATTTCTTAAAAATAGCCATAAAGTTACATATTTGAAACTTAAATATAAAAAAGTCCTGAGGCAGGCATCCAGGACTTTTTTTATTTTTTTAGATGAGGGAGCGATTATTCGCTTTTTTTCCTTTCTAACTGTTTTATTTTTTGGTTTTCGATTAGAACCAACTCTTTGACATAGCACATCTAAACCCGAGTAATCTGTACCTATATATTGTGTAAAAATCTTTACGTTGCGCCGGATCTAACCAAATACGGCTCTATTCTCTCCCAAGATTCCACCTTTTTTGAAAACTCTAACTTTCATCGTTAATTAAGGTAGTTCCTGTAATTGATTTGTCATTAATCTCTAGAAATATTACCAACAAATCTTTTTCTAACTTTAAAAGTATGGAAGCAGTTGTACATTTTCTTTTTGTTTCATCCCCTTTTTTTTTGTTTCAATTTTTTTCAACTAAATTCTGTCATTAAAATCTTGGAAGAACCTGGCTCACCATTCTCTGTAACCTCTATTATCGCTAGAAGAGAAGTTTGTACGTAAGTTACTTTCTTGCTCGTCAACAGGGACCATTTTAAGTTTTCTCCAGGTAATTTACTGGCAATCACTTTTCCGGTTAGTAAAGGTATCGTTTAAGCATAGAATCATTCGGTGACCACTAAAACCATTACCGTCTTCGCCTATGCACTTTTCATGTCACATTTCCTCGATAGTAGTTAAAATCACTACTTTCTCATTCTAGATAGGTTCTATATACATCGGCACAGTTCATTCTTTGCTACGCTTAACCAGCCATATCATTACGGCCTAATCATTTTGGGTTGTACGATTTTTACTTCGGCAGTATATCGGCGCCATCGTCTGACCAACAGGCAATTCCGCCGTAAATCACCTTTTCCCTTGTTTGAAATGGCTAACTGATCGCCACGGACCTACACGTTGACCGTTTCTAGTATAATCACCATCCAGGATATTTTTTCTACCCTCTGTAGTTGTTGTATTCTCTTGATTCCACTGTGCAGCTGCGGCATATTCCATTGCTGTTTCTTGTTGGAACCCTTGTATTCTGTAAAATTTATACCACTACTTCTTTTAGCATATTTGGGCTGTGTGTTATAGTTTCTTTTTACCGTCGTCTTCATTTCATCATCAGCAACTACGGGCGTCACGTCTTCGTCATCATTTATTTTTGCCCTTTTTCAGAATCTTTTCCATCATGGGGTCAATTTCGCCACCATATTTACAGATTCTTGGTCTATTTCAAATAGTTTCGTTCCAAATAACTCTTCAGCTTCGCCATTCACACTGATATTTAGCATCCCTGAGAAAGTACCCTTCTTCTTTCTAGCATAATTTCGTTAACGCGATCCTGTTCTCCACTCGCAAATTGCACGCTTGAATCCCAGTTTCACACCAAACACAGGATATTTTCTGCATAGGCTGTGGTTGACGCAAATAGTTATTGTCATCTGTTTCGTTAAAACCTTAATCGTTTCTCCATACCAGCGTATCAGTAAACGCCTGTGTAGATATTACATATCGTGAGGTCTTCGGTGGATTAACCACTTTTAAGATATCTAAGCTTACTCTAAATTACAATAGGAATTGGTTTACCTCCGGGTTTATCCAATATAAAAAGATTGAACATGCTGTTGTGTTGGAGTGTTATTCCAGGTCGTGCATGCACATCATTCTTGTACCTTACCTTTCGTAAAAAGTTCCTCTCAACAAATTACTAATTCCAGGGGCAGTTTCTGCCTCCTTAAAAATCTGTATTATGCTGAAAACCACTTTTTCGCATTTTATTTTTCCAACCAGTAGCTCGTAGATGTGTTTTTAGAGAAGAAGCGTTTTTACAGCTACTAAAAACGGCTGCGATTACAGGCGCACAAGAGAGTCAACTTTGATGGAATTGTTTTTTTCATAATTTAGGACTTGGTTCAATAAAATTTAACTACAAAATTGTAGTTTTGGTAATTTGTTTTTTTTGTTTTGGCAATTATTGCTTCCGGCTTTTAGAACGATTGTTTTTTAAAAGAATATTTTCTTGAACTTATAAAATATTGAAAAAAGATGTTCATTGAATCTTGAGAGCTTACATTTCAATAACGCAGCAAAACAGGCATTAGTATTTTACTTTCCATAATTAAACAAAAAGACCAGTTGTTTTTCTAACATGAAGATTTAAATACAGCTCTTAGCGTAGTACTTTTTGTTGAGGAATTAAAAATGCTATTTTTTTGAGGCGGATATACCTTTTTTTTAAGATCTACGTGACCTAATAGGTATAGATAATATCTAATCCGTTTTTGATCATACTTAACTAAATTTACTACCTTTTTTAGAAAAATAAATTAGATTTAGAAGACGAGAATGAAAAAAAAATAGTAACAGGCACCTTATTATTAATTGTTTTGAAAATGTCGGCCCAACAAGAAGGAAAGGTCGACCAATACCAAACAGGGGTTCCCTTTTTAACTATTACTTGCTGCTGCCGAGCGTCAGGTTCATGGGAGATATTGGCGTTGCAAGTCTGGATGCCTATTCAAACATGCGAATCCTGCGAAGTATGCCCTTTGCAGAACATTAAAATGGGTTTTCGCATCAGTTATGCCCCTTATTAGAAGGCTTAGTGAATGATATAGGACTTTTTAAGTTGCCAACTATTATAATAAGGTATGATCGTAGTGCTTTTGCAGCCAGTCTTAGGTAGTTTTTACCGCTAGGTGAAATAGAAACTTAGACAAAACCGCCGGAGGAGGAAGGAAGAATAGTAAAAACCTAACGAATTAAAGCTATTTGATGGGTCTATTCCCTGAATTATCTGACACATTCTTCCATGCAGTTGCAGGTCGATTTTATCAGTTTTCAATTCCTAAGGTTCCCTGGATCAAACGGGATTCCCAGATACGCAAGCGGCAAATACATTTGCGGTAGTTTGGCCGGTTTTTATCGTTCAAGAGGAAATCGCTATGACAGTTAGTGGGCGTTGGAGGGCTGATTTAATATTCGAACCTTAGGAAATAAAATTCCTATGATGAAGGCGTCAAGAAACTTTTTACCGACTAACCTAAGCCGGAATTGGCTTTGGACTTTAATTCTTGTACTGATAATACCCTTGCCTATTACCACAGAGTTTAATAAGTTATTAGTACCCAACACCTCAAGATTTTTAACGACATGGTGTTAATCTTGGGAAAGATAACGAAGAATATCAAAACATAGTTTTTAAGTGGCGTTGTTTCAATATTATGGAGAATAGCTTCCGGATGGTATTTCTGAAGAGTTAAGGAATTACTTGGGCATTAGGAGCTGAATATAGTTATCAAGATTGCTTTTATTTTAAGAACAGGTTATTTTTATGAAAGTAACTTAAAAAGGAGCACGGTAAATTCTTTTTCTTTAGGTGCTGCGATTTAAATTTAAGCTACTCCAAGTTAAGATTTATTCGTATTTATTCTTACATCCTCAAGAATTCAAATCGTTAGAGAAATTCGGTTGCCGATTTTCTTTAACTTTAATTTAGGAGAAGAAATGTTTAATGCATTAACTTTTTTCTAAAGTACCGCTATATCGAAAGTCAAAAACTGATAATCATCTAGTTTTGACTTTTTTATTTTAAAATAACTATTCGAATTTTGAATTAGCTATCCTTTTAAATTTATTACCTTTCCCTTGATTAAAAAATAAACTCTTGAAAAAAATATCAAATTAATTATTGTATACCATGTTATCCAGATATTTGAAAAGTCTGAATATGGAGATAACTACTTATGAAATTCTGGCAATTGAAGCACGTCATAATGCCTTGCGCCCTATTCAAATTTTTATGTAGGTAGCTGCTGTTTGATGGGAGAATGCTGAGGTATGTTAATAAGGGGAAATAACCAGAGAATGCATTCCTACACCTTCGGGACTGTGCGCGGAGCGCGTTGCTAATTATTTCCAAGCAGGAGCTAGGTATCCTGGAATAGAAATAAAAACGGTAGCCTTTACGGCTTACCTCAAAAAACTAGGTAGTTTTAAAGACTTGCTGCACCTTGCGGTAATTGTCGTCATCCATGAATGAGTACGAGCAGAAGAACAGCAACCCATTAGAGTTTTATTTAATGGGGTGAAGAAGGTAAGTTATCTTATTTCATTTCTTTAGTTGGGATATTTTGCCATTAGCTTTTTAGCAGTCTTCCTATAGTCATCTTGATTTTGTTGCCAAAAATCGCAGATAAAAGAAGCTGTTATTATTAAATCCTTATTTTTTTTTTAAATTCAAACCTTATTTTCCTATTGAGATTAAGTTTTCTTTTAATGTTTTTTCACCCTATTGATTTATATGTGTATTTTTGCATATTCAATTTTTAAACCCAAAAAAATTGAATAGCAGCAATTTAGTTTCCTTTTTTAAAAAATCGCATTTAATGAAAAAAAAATCACAAAAAGATGGTTCTACCTTAAATGGTATGAAGATTATGTTTGCTTCTTGGAGGAAAATTCGAGGATAAAATGCGCGGGTATATATTCAACAAAAAGTTCGAGAAGAATTCTTGCACCTCTTACAATGCGGCAAGAAGCTGTTTTAGCAGTGGCGCTGCATGCATGGATCTTACAAAAAGGATAAAATGATTTACAGCTAAGAATCATGGTCCCGCAGTGGATGGGTGTGTGAGTGCGTGCGTTGGCTGAATTGCTACGGAAAGTCAGAATCATCGCGAACTCCCGCGTATTATGGACGCGTTCATGCATATTTTCTCAAGGAAACACCGTTTTATGGTGGCACGGTTATTGTGAGAGGTCAACATTCCATTAGGAGCAGGGACTTGCTTTTGCCGATAATACAAAAAAAAAATTTGATGCTGTTAACTCTATGTATATTGGGAGATGGTGGCAGTGCGTCAAGTTTCCTATACATTGAACTTTTAATCTGGGCTATTTTATGTGCAATTGACTGTGGTTTTTTTGTTGTGAAAAATAATGGCTGCTATGCGTATATTGGGAACTTCTGTTGGCAAGAACGTCATTCTCTACTGATATTTGAAATTGGGGTTAGGCTACGAGGATGCCATGTGGGGCCTGTGGATGGGTATGGATCCCGTAAACGGTTAGCTAAAGAAATGAATAAGCTATTGAAAGAGCAGAAGTGGTGGTGCGGACCAACATTTTTAGAAATGAAGACTTATAGATATAGAGGTTCACTCCATGTCGGATGCGCAGCAATTACAGAACGAAAGATGGAGTTAGAAGAGTATAAAAACAATAGATCCTATCACTCAAGTTTGAGAGGGTGATTAAGGATAATTAAGTACGCCACAGGCGAAGAGATTTAAAGCAATAGAATAAGAGGGTATAAAAACAAGGTGAACGAATGTGAAAAGTTTGCTGAACGAACTTGATTAGCCGCCCTATTAGTCAATCTATACGATATGGGTTTCGGATCAGAAGATTACCCCGTTTTTAAAACATAAATTATAGTTAGATGCAGGAAGTAATAAAAATTATGCCGAGACTTAGTGATACCATGGAAGAAGGTACTGTCGCTAAGTGGTTTAAAAAAAAGTTGAGAGATAAAATCAGGAAGGCGACATTCTAGCGGAAATCGGAAACTGATAAAGATACCATGGGAATTTGAGTCTTTTTCATGATGTGTTTTGTTTTACACATTTGGAATCAAGAAAGGGGACGTTGCTCCTGTGGATACACTTTTTTAGCAATTATCGGAGAAAAGAGTGAGGATATTTCTGGATTAATTAAATAGTTCAGATTGCTTCAAAACAAGCGACTTCAGACAAAAAAGAGGAAGCTCCTGGAAGAGGGAGTAAAAGACGATTAACATCTAAACAAGCTTCTTACTGCTGGACGAACTACAGAGCTACTGAATCCCTGAGGCGTTGAGGGTTGTAAAAAATCACGCCTTTAGTGATACTATGGAAAGAAAGGTTATACGTAGCATTCATGCGTGGAATTAAAAAAAGTTGGAGATAAAATTAAGGAAGTGATATTATAGCAGAAAATCGAAAACCGGGAAAAGGGCAACGATTGGAGTTCGAATCATTCTTACTCAGGAACCTTAGTTATATATTGGTATTCAAGGAAGAGAAATCTTCACCTGTCGATGCCGTTCTTGCTGTTTCATAGGCCCAGAAGGTTACAGGATTGTAGACAGTGTTTTAAAATGCGAAAAACCTAAGGGCAAAACAAAAAAAGAGGCTTAAAACAACCCTGACGAAGGCATCTAAAGGGAAAACAACTACAAACCGATAACAGCAAAGGAAGGAAAATTACGGCAGGCAACGGGACCAATGATGGCCAGCGTATTTTTTTGCATCTCCTAGCTAAAAAAATAGCTTCAGATAAAGGGATTAAACTTTGGCATTGTTAGGTGGTTCTGGGGCGATAACGGGCCGCAAGAATAACTAAAAAAAAGATGTTGGGAAAAAATTTCCCCGCCTTCACAAAAGGTCAGAAAGCTGCGGCCCGTTGAAAAATTACAGGCCACTAGCAAAATCTTGGCCCCAGGGCCGCCAGCAGCCGGCCAATGATGGCTTTCCCTGTTGGCGAAGAAGGTTTTTGAAAGAAGTTGAAAAAAATAACCAAATTTGCGTAGGTAATTGCCCAAACCGGCCTTTAGGAAGGAATTTCTAAAAGTTTTACCAAGCGCCCACCACTACCTTATTTTTAAAAAAAAAAGTCCCTCTTCTTCCTTTTTTTG
>Ga0163217_1084629_pt1 | contig 11304 bp, 6 predicted proteins | sample SynspAceP_FD_185933 | JGI IMG/M metagenome (GOLD analysis project Ga0163217, IMG submission 185933) | Saline lake microbial communities from Ace Lake in Antarctica - Synechococcus sp. Ace-P (PacBio error correction) | ecosystem: Environmental > Aquatic > Non-marine Saline and Alkaline > Saline ... | reverse complement strand
AAGAACTCAAGATGCAAGTTGCCACTGTGTTCGATATGAAAATTATGGTGGTGAAGTAGGGGGACCCTTGATCTAAAGATTTCAGCGCAATATACCGTTAATGATAACTTTTCATTCGAGGTCTGCGGTACAACATTTTTAGAGAGGACAACTTCTGAATCAATTAGAAGGGAAGTAATACAAACCTTCTTATGTCGGAGCGAACTGGCGCATTTAAGCTGTTTTGTATAAGTAACAGTGCCTTGGGCCCCAGAATTGCCTCTGTTGCCGCTTGAACTTTGGATCATTTCGTGATTAATTTATTGGATAAGCGTTTTATTTACCACCATTGATTTTTGTCATTGTTTGAGTGATTCGATTGTATTGTTGAAAATTATAAATGCGGTTTTATCGCCCCGCGTGGCAGGTTGTATGCAGCATATATTGCTCAAGTACAGTATGGACAACACCGTAAAGCAAAGCACCGTATAGAACGTATTGAACACTAACATAATCAACGGCTCTGTATTTAAAACCCGTGCTCGGTATTGAGTCTGCAAGTGCGGCTTAATGTCACTGACTACTGACCTTAAACGTGAATGGAACATACCGGCCTGAAACCAAAGGTAAAAGGTGATGCGTTGTTCTATACTTTTGGCGCCTGCTGCGAGGGTTTACCTAAAATACGACTAACTCAAATCGAGCCAATACCAAATTAAAAGCACGGATGTGTGAATAGCGTTCGATTTTGACAATCACAATGTTAGCCTTATCCATATTATGTCCGTGATTATAAAGATGAGCGAAGACGAGTTGTTTAACGGCTAATATCAAAGGCCAAGTCATCGATAGCCAAGTCTGTTTGATTTGGTTATAACTATCGCTTTAATGAAGGTCTAAGCAATGTCAACGTTACCCTAGGTAAATTTAACTGACTGAAAGAGCCAACTTTTGGCTCGTTTAGACTTAAAAACATGACCCGTTATACCCATAAGTCCTGTCGGTCGGACTTTTTTTAAAATAAGTGTCGTGCATAAGTGTTTGCTGGAATAAAACCTTAAGATTTGCAAGTAATAACTAGAGTAGTAATGCCTTAGAGAGGTAAAAATTCATTAAAATATTAAGCCTTACTTTTGAGCTTGGTGAAAATAAAAACCGATGACAGCATCATCGGATTTTTTAATTGGCCTTGTTAGATAAGTTCCAATTACAGATCGATACAGCGCAAAGCCCTTAAATTCCATGTTGCTCAATTAATGAACTAAGGTGACTCAAGATTTAGGGCGCCCTGCAACAGCTCTTAAAATTCACGACACCTGCAAATAACATACCGAATTTCGCTGCTGATCACATATGATATGACGAGGAAACTTTGCACATGATGAAGTTTCTTTTTATGGAGGGATAAAGTTGGCATCCCAAACGTTGGGGCGAAAACAGCTGGGCTGGAATCCTCTGTGGGTGGAGAAAAATTAAAAAAACGTTTTACCGGTCATATTTATATTACCGCTACAACTAACCGGTTTCAGCACGTACTATAAGATGCTTTTATATATAATTAGTTCCCTCTAGGTTGCGTTTATTGTTACATTGCATTACTTTCCTGTTACATAAGTTAAGCCAATTGATTATTGAGAATTCGATGACGACGAGTTGGATGTAATCGAGCACATAGCGATATATACTGACCGTGCTTATACCCCCATCTTTCAATGTGAGTCTAGGCAACGGACAAGGATTAAATCGCTTCTAGCGAGTTTGAAAAACACTAAAGTAAGGCCTGTTTGTGAGAGTATTAGCTTTTTATTGAGCCAGGATTAACGGCGGCTGAGAGCAATTGCCCTTGGGGAAATAATATTTTACTAAGCTTCATTATAGGCTAAAAAAAAAACTTCTGTTTTAGTGTGAAAATTGACTCGAGATCTAAGGCTTGGATTTAGCTAGCCCAGTCTGCATTTATAAGGATTTTAATCAAGTATTTGATTGAATACCGCTGTTGTGTGCTATCTTGCAAGTAGTCTTGGGGGGGGTAAATATCCATGTTGCATCATCCAATTTCTGGGTATCTTGGATATTGATTGCGTCCGAGAGGGGAGCTAGCTTGCAAAACCTATATAAAATGTTGGATTTTCCAAAGCCGGATATGGGTGATGCTGTGCCATGCCTATTACGGTATTAAAAGGGTAGCTGACAATACGCGTTTCTTTCGATATTTCTCGGATCACGGCATCTTCAATTGTTTACCCAATTCCAATTATGGCCACCGTGAGTAAAAAAAAAAAAAAAAAAAAAAAAAAACTTGTAGGTAGTTGCTGCGTGTTCGCCGGATCACATATTTCGCCCTAGGAATTTTGCACTATAGACCAACCGGCTGCCAAGTGAGATGAGTGGTACAAAAGGAACAACATTCTTGTGCTTGCGATTTAAAATTAAAGTAACTTCGGTGGGCAGACAATTGTGAAAGTAAAAAACCTTGTGGAAGTTAGCTATTGACGATTAAAATGCGCTCAAATTCAAATGGATAATTGTTAACAAAATAACGGCCTTTTTTTCTGTGCTTTTGCATGACCAATAAGGCGCTTAGTCGGCTTAAAAATACCATCGATGTATGCAGGAAGTTGAGCACTGTTTGACGATGATTTACCGTTAAATTTGTTGTATTCCAATGCACAAAATTTCGCACTTATATTTAAAAATACGCGCTTTTCCTGCGAATTATTGAACTAGGGCAAACTTAATATCCGCGAAGCACTTAATTAATTGTGCTGCATTCTAAAGCAAGTTGTAACTCGTTAAACAGTTAAGGTTATCTAGAGGCTCGCTGGCTTATAAGTTGCAAACCGGGACCAAATAACGAGTTTGGCTTGAAGGGTTGATGACAGAGAAATTTCACAGCAGCTCAATTGATAAAGGTATTGTGACGAGACTAAAAATAGTTGTTTAGTTGCTAGCGTGGGCTGAGATAATCAGTGTTTATTCCACTGAATTAAGGCCTAATTTTATTGGAGGCACGACCACACGATAATTGCGATTAAGTGCTAGGTGATACGCCAGTCCAGGTTTGACAAGCGCGAGGAGAAAGTTTGCATTTAGTTAAGGCCAACCCGCTTAATGCTTCATTTGCGCCTATGGACAAGTGGGTTGTTCAAAAGGCTGTGGCCTTATCTCGGCCTAACATTATCTTTTAATTGCTGTTGAAATCGACTAACCTTCTGCAATTAATTTTCGACCGCCAAAAGTTCGTTTTGAGATATGAGCTTTGCTTGCGAGCATTCTAGATTGGATTCCTTCTCCAATTCACCGGCATTCTTCTAATAAGTCGCCAAGTTACTTTCGCACTATACGTTCGTAAATAAGATTGGTTTTTTTAAACCAATTGCAAGTGGTACTTGGTTTAGGTACTCCATTAATTCAGCTCGCTCTCGAACTACAGGCAGATGGCAATATTTTGTGTAATCAAACACCCAATGTTAATTTCTGCATTGATACTTACATGGGCAGGGATACATTAATCTGTGATTCCTTCATTAATGTGTTGCGTTTTGCATGTTGCATTTCGGACTCTGACCAATGGAACAAGCTGTCGGACTGTAACCAGCTAGAAATCAGATGACAAAATCAAAAGCATTTTTCTTCGCTTAGTAACTGTTGGATGGAGGAATGTTCGTGTTTGATTTTAAAGTTGCGCGTTTGAGGCTCAACCGCAACGAGGCTACCATTTTTTTAACTTCAAAGCGTAACTGATCGCCGGTGTGATGAGATGTAAAAAGCTGGCGCTATGAGTGAAGACTTCCGCCAGTGTTTTCAGGCACAAAGCGTTCAGCTAATAATCTAAACATACCCACTTTTATTTTTTTTGGTGTAGCCCAAAGGTTCCATCACCACTTCAATAGCCAACAACTTTTGATAATACTCGCCAATTGTGTGGGCAAGACTCTTGATTTTGCTTGTTCTAACTGTGCAGGACCTTAATTCGGCCGTTCGCTAACAAATAATTGTTCATTTGCCGCCCAGTAAACACCACTTGCTCAGATGCGTTCGAGCAAAATAATGGCAATGTATTTGCTGATTTTACAAAACTATTTCAAGATGTCACTTATTGTTGTCCGCTTTTAACAAAAAAATTTGGTTATTTAAAGCATTAATTGCTGTTAATTAAATAGCTTGTCCGTAATTGCTAAGTAAAATGACTTTATTTCTCATTGCTTGTGAAACAATTTTCTTTATCAATAATTTTCGATACGATATGCTTATTTTTAAAACTGAATAGTTTCAGGTTTTCTATCTCTCGTTGTCTCACGCGGACCCACGCTTAAGGCTTATAGCGCTGGTGAGTCCAGACATGATGAAAGAAGTCATCGTAACTTGGTCGTTTTAGGCGAATGAACAGGCAAAGCAAAATGACATTAACATTTTTTTATTATTGGAAATATTTCATGACCATTCCCGTAGAGTTCAACATCGTTTACGCCTGCCACGATATCGGCATCGCCCAATAGTTTATCGCAGTGGATTGAGCTTGTTACTTGAAGTTGCCAAAGCAGGTCAGTTGCACACTTTTCCTGGCGCTGATCAGACGGAACAAGCAAGGCTTTGAGGCTTGGCTAATTGAAATCAATCGCGCTTAATCTGACTGGGAAAACAACAGTAGAAGGCTGCGCCTTTTTGGTGTGACTTTATTGTGCATCGCAAACAAATAAGATAATTCCGCGCATGAGACAGCCGATTGGCTAATCATGTATAGCACAAGCGTATCCCTTAAAATCAACAGATACCTCTTAAGGTAGACGGTGGAACATGATCTGCAAGCATATGAATAGCGTAGCACAAAAATGCATAATATAGGATGGAATTATGATCTTCTCATACGATGAGATGAAATTTGACAACGTCAACAAGGTAAAAAGCAAAAAGCAGACAGCCGGAAGTTAGCATGAAAACCTAAATCGAACAATGTTAATGTACATGGAAGTGGAAAGAAGGTCACTGCTACAGGATAACTAACAATACCATTATGCACTCAAGGTAGCAAGAATCAAAGGACAATTCATTGCCAAAGAACGAAATAAAATACCTTGACCGAGCAGTTATATCATTCAAAGCACAAGGATAAGAAGATCGTGGCCGCAGACTCAATGATGGGCGCGAATAATGGGCTTAACATGGGAACGCGATTTGCTCGCATCACCGTGAGAGCGAACTAAATATTACAACAAGAAATTATCAAACTTATTAATTAAGTATAACAAGTAACTTACGCCCAACGATATCATTTATTGATAACTACACCTAAAAAATCATCAGGAAAACAGGATAAAATAGCAACTTTATTCCGTCAAAGTATTGCTCGACTGCAAGGTAATCGACAAACATGAGGCATTAAGGCCACAGAAAATACTGAATTGGAAACTTTAGGTAGCCGAAATATTGGATAAATGATGACAAACCAAAACCAGGCAGAAGAAAAACGCAATGGCGTAAAAAAAAAAAAACAACAACAAAAAAAAAACAACGTGATATACTCAGGTCCAGCGAACAACCGAGGACAAGAAGTGAGGTCTATCGACTTAAAAAGGATATCAGACACAACAACTTAGTCGCAGCAACTGTCATGAATATCTTGCAGCCTTGCAGTCACAGATACAATATACAAGTGAATTTTGCGTAAATCTGCTAGCTGATTTAGCTTGGAAACCTTAAACAAAAGTGTTGGGAAGTCCCGAAATATGCAATATTAAAAACGATTGATTATCAGGTTACAGGATCTCATTTTAACCTGAGTTAAAATCGACCTGAGCAGATTTGACTCATTTACGGTAGAGGTGGCAAATGAATTGGTGCATGCCTTCAAGGCGCGCTTACGCGAGACGATGATGTCAGTGTTTATCGTTGTCACTGGCAATGGTGTGCCTTATGGCGCAGCATGATCTTACCCGAGAGGGAATGTTTTTTGTTTGGATGAAAGCAAAAACCAACCTGCATATATGCCAGTCAAATGAGACTATTCCAGGGGTGAGTGATACAGGGCGGCTACAGTAACTTAAGTATTCTTATGATTGTTAAAAACCGGTGATTGCTGCCATCAATGGCGCTGCGGTAGGTGTTGGTGGCAAACCATTTGGCACGGCGACTGGATATCCGTTTTAAGCGTCAGAGAAAGAAAAATAGGCTTTGTAATTTGAAAAATGGTATCACCCCAGAGCATGTTCAAAGCTGTTTGCTAGCCCAGAAATTGTCGGTATCAGCAAGCGCTGAGTGGGTATACACCGGTAAATATTTGATGCGCAAAGCGCAAGAAAGTGGTTTGTGCGCTCTGATGCATGTCCAGAGGATTTATGGAAGCGGCCTATTACACTGGCGCGCAGCATAGCCAAAATCCCAGTTGAGTATTACACTGGCACGGGACAATGATGCTCAGGGACTTCTCGGCCGCCCGCAAACACCGAGAGAAGCTACAACATTGATTCCCTTGGCTAATATGTTCTATGCTAGTCAGTGGATGGAAGGAGGTGTGAAATTTTTCTAGCAGAAACGAGAGCCTAATTTCAGTTTCAAATCATCCACTGACATGCAAGCTATTTACCTTGGGTGGGATTAACTTTTTAGCGGTGCCCGCTCATTTTTTGCTACCTTTGAAAGCGGGGCACAGTTGATGCTGTTTGGAAATGTAAAACCAGCCCTTTATTATTTATAAGCGACATTATCGAGACATAAATGCCCTATCAGTTAAGTGATGGTCAGTGTGACCCAAAATTGCCGAGGTACAGGCCAATTCGAACGTAACTTTTCGACAGAGGTTGAATCTGGTGCCTCCAGTTTGTCTTCAGTGTGAAGGTGAGACTATGGTGGATTATGCGGCGGCGGGTGGCAATTCGATGAAACGGCGAGCGCTCTGGGAGCGAGACAACAGTATCTATTGTTGTTTTCATGCACCAAAGCGGGCCACAGCACTGTGCGCCTATTTTAATTGATTGGGGGGACAGTTAGATTTGAATGCCCTGGTCACGATTTACTGGGCCTGACTATGGGGCAAACACGGCAAGCATAATACTACTGTAGCGATTGTGCTTAATCACGAAAGTGGTGTTGCCGCATTTCGTGAGCCGATAAAACCGGGTGGTTTCTTTGATGACTATATGATGTCTCGCTTGAAATGAGGCGCCATTTGGGAGCTGGCCATCGCAATGGCTATCACTGTTGAGTTTTGTTGGACTGTGGGCGACGTACGAAGAGTCTCTGGCAAACCCTAGGTGCATTTTTGGATGAAGTGGCAAATCAACAGGCGCTGATTTCTGGATTGGTATTTCCAGATGATTTGACCGAATCATCGCTCCATTATCCCTTATTCGCCAATCCTGATGAGTAATGTCAGATTTTACGGCAATTTAAACTGACTCAGCGAATCCTAGCTCCGTTTCAAGCTTTATCGTTTCGCCATAAGGGGGCTGGAAGCCGAAATCGGAGGTTATCGCGCACAAATAGGTGGTCGGGTGGGATTTCTAATGCCAAAGCAGGTCAAGTGGCGATGTATGGACAATATGGGCTTAAATGAACGAGTGAAATAATAGGATATTACTAAACTTAGAAAGGAAAAAAAAAAAACATTAAAAATAATAATAGAAGAAAAAGGTAGAACAACACAAGCAAAACAAGACTATTACACTACTAGATTGACCACGGCAGATATTAGGAATTCAGGAGCTTTAAGAGTCAATTCAGATTAATACGACTAATAACGCAACAAAAAAAAAAAGGTGAGCAAAATGCCAGTCTGAAAAATTACTTAGAAAGATGGACAAGACTTAAATTGGACACGTCGAAGTAGCAAGAGACGGTTTCCATATGGTTTGCAGGAATACCAAGATAGATAAAGAGAATTTAGAGACTACTTCAGCGATATACCATTGAACAAATGGGCAAGTTGGGCCTATACTATTAAAAACGAAACGCAAAGGACCAGGAAGATTAGAATGATGCATGCCTATCTCGCTTTGGGTTATAAAAACTAACAAAGCGGGCTGTCTGGATGATAATCAAGCCATCTAGAAGAGTAAATAACGCACAAAAAAAAAAAAAACGTGTGTCAGAAAATCCTTGGACCTAAACGATTCTGGCTACGCGGCTCTCTTACAAGGCCGCTAAATACAGGTATTTATTTTGACCACAGATGATGAGTCGGCCAGGGCAATGGGGCTATTAAATTCGAAGAATATAGATATCAATGCAAAAGATAAATGGGAATGAAACTAAACATAAAATTTAAATAATTCACACAACAAAAACAAATAAATGAACAACAATTCAAATAAACTAAACCAAGCAACAAATACCGCTACGATAATAGGCCAAAATACACTTAGCCCACATAAATAGACAAGGTGAAAATACACACACGAGTAGATCAGAATGCGAACCGCAGCGCAACCGGAACGTGGGTGGAGGAACAAAACTACGAAACACAGCCCAAAAGATAACCTCATAACTAGCGGCAAAGTGAAAAAAAAAAAAAATAGGCAAAAATAAATTTTCGAACACCAGAAGTATTGAGATAACCCCAGCAATCAACGTTGAACTGAAATAACATAGACGGATAAATTGATAATAACAGACGCCAGAACAATAAAGATGAAAGCCAATGAAGAAAAAAATTCAAATATCAAATGATTAGACAAGAAAATATATCAATACATTGAAGATGATTGATTGATGAACAATCCATCAAAGAATATAAAAGCAACAAATCCACAATAAGGACCCAATCAGACACTGAGGCTGCGTGCAAAAAGACAATCTTAACTAGAAACACTAAAAAATGGTAGAAGGCAAAATAATTAATATGTCTAGATGCATAACAGTAAATACAATGTAATAAATTAGCCATAGCAACATCAGGATATTACACAATTGAGCCCCGAATATAAATACGAGCAAAATAATCCAAGCTAGACTCAAACACAACATAAGAGTGCAGCCCGAAAATAAACGAAAAAAAGCCAGCAAATAGGCGTAGTGGGGTGCAAAATATCAAAGAATAGAACCAAAGCCAACTTACTGTATACCGATGCTCAAAACAGCGCACAAAAACAATTGAGGTAGAGACCTTTAAATCTGCATAGGATTATTGGAACATTGATTAAGGTACTAGATGGCTGTCAAATATTTCTTGGAGGTTGACACTGAATCTGACGACTCTAGCCAAATGCCGAATGATAGTAATGTAAATGTAAGTAATAAGCCGAAGCGGCATAAATATCCAAGCCATGTAGGCCAAGGAATAGGTGAGTAACTAAACAAGAAGTAATGGATCACTTGAATGTTGAGGGCACGTGCACCGCTCAAAATCACTCGCTACTAATAATATTATCCGCAAGCGATACAATACTGACTGTTTGCCTTAACCATCGATGGTTTGATGCGCACGTCAAAGGCTTCTTTGATAGGTCGGTGCAAACTTTTGGGATCATCGGATGTCTCCTAATAAATTTAATGGAAGTCAAGGCTCAATAATATTCCCAGTAAGTGACTAGCAAGTTTAGCAGCGCATGAGCGCACTGAGAGCGTTGCTGTCTGGTGAATAAGGCTCTCAGACCGGGTTAAAATTAAACTAGAGATTAGAGCTAAGGCCGCTCTTTAATAGGCCAGAGCTATTTAAAAAAGACAGCGCCGAGAAAGCAATAAGTGTACACAATTAAACAAAATATTAACTGCTGAAGTGGTTACCTGCTATGAATAACCAATGAGAAGTGTTATCCCATGGTGCCACTATGCTATGATTTTTGTGGTTAAATTCTAGATTTTTCCTGTCAGAAGTTAAATTAGTAATAGGTACCAATGCGAATACGGCTATCTAGAGCGGTAAGGCTGGTAAAGCTCGGGCTTCCATTCATGTTAAATTGAGTTGTCGAAAAAAAAATAATCACTCTTAGCACAGTGGAAGATAGTCCTAAGTGTGGCCTATGTATTCTATGGATTGTGGGATAGTGTACTCTTATTTTATAGGTAGATATAACATCTTTAATAAGATACTCTTAAAAACTTGCAAAATGCAATCCGCAGTGAATGTTGGTGCTGTTTTTATGCGAACTTTTAATCAACCAGTTAAATTAATGAAAACTTGTCGTTCTCGATTGAGTGCTTTAATGTCCACCAACCACACAGAATTAGAGTTATTGGACATTAGACTATTAGAAATACATAAAGCTCCAGACGCGCTAGTCAGTTGGATAAAACAACATCCGATTGTTTTGACCAAGCGAAGAATAAATAGCAAGAACTTAAGACCCCATCGCTAGAGATCGTCTGTCTGACTCGAATGAAATAGCCAAAGAACTTCCACTTTTTCTGCTTTAGCCAAAAAAGTCTAATAAAACGCCACCATCTATCATCAACTAGGCGTTAAACCGCGAAGTGGATGTATCACTTTTACTATATATACTATTACTCCACTTAACTGAACTCCATTCTTATCTTTTGGGCCTGATCAAGTGAGGCCCTGCGCAATAAGTGCAGTAGGCTATTGCCAACCGAATCAAACTACTTCCTGTGCAAGAATTGCGCACATCGTTGACTTATGAATGAGTACAAAGCAAAGTATTAGTCCTGGTTTTCTTCTGGATGACGCCACTGATTAGAGTAAAAAAGTGCGCATTTGAAATTAATTGAGCGTGATTTGCCGATCCCGTTGAGCAATCAGCTTTTACACTTGTAATGAGGTTAACAGCCGAACACACGGTAACACGCAGTCACCATCACTGATTTTAATTCTGCGTAGAGCTAAGTCACCGCTGCAGGCTTAGTCGCAATATTTCTCAGCCAAGATGGGTCGGATGAGGAATATTGCAGTATTTTCATCCGGGCAGGAACCACAAGGGCCGCCCTAAAATAGCAAACTATCTCACGTAGACTAATATTAGTGTGGTGGTGCAAGTATATGCGGAAGTTAATGTTTTTTCACAGGATAAATTGCCAGGTATTAAATGCCTGACCCTTCATTATTTTTGTATTTCTTGTTCTATTGGTGTGATTGGCCGCCGATGCGATTTGGACGCGATGTTCAATTGTGGGTCGCACGTAGGTTATTTAATGACCCCGAAGGGTTTAGGCAATCTAATAGCAGTCAAAAAACTGGTTGGTATTTTGTAAAACAGAGTATCAAGTTGTATGAAGATCTCGCATACAGTACTACTCATGGTCAAGTTTCTACTTTGCAGCAGAACGCAATGATAAACACATTGCCTTCAACATGTTTATAAACCATACCGGTTTCTAGTGTCTCGGCACCTTTTGACCTATTGAATTTTAAATATCGGTTTCAACGTCGATGTT
>Ga0163217_1083807_pt1 | contig 11305 bp, 5 predicted proteins | sample SynspAceP_FD_185933 | JGI IMG/M metagenome (GOLD analysis project Ga0163217, IMG submission 185933) | Saline lake microbial communities from Ace Lake in Antarctica - Synechococcus sp. Ace-P (PacBio error correction) | ecosystem: Environmental > Aquatic > Non-marine Saline and Alkaline > Saline ... | reverse complement strand
CGATTAGCGTTAAGAAAAACAGTTTCAATTATAAGTTTTATATATACCCTGATCATTATTTTGAAAGTAGAAATCTTTTAAGAAGATCAAAACAAAAAAATGTTTACTTTCTTTGTCTTAGTATAAATTACAACAATAATAAAATAGAATTATCCATTTTCTATTTCTTTTTTAAGCCTTTATTCACCTTGTTATTCCTCAGTCAATATGTTTATGGGACTTCAGAAAAACCTACTTCTTCTAATTATCATTTAGAGAGGAGTATTATTTTTCTAGAATTTTAAAGTATCCTCTAAAAACTAGTGGCAAAACGTGGATTGTTTATTCGATAATTATCCTCATAAGAGAAGGCAAGTGTTCCGTAATAAATCTATTTTAGACCTTAGTGCAGGTCAGAGGCAAAAATTGCAATCTGTGTGTGACAATTCTTTCCCATCAAGATCCTCGATAGAAAGTCTTTACTGATTCAGATATTTCGACTGAGTACCATCCTATTCGGAGTGGATATAAGAAAAATTTCATTTTCTACAAGCTGCGTCCTAGTTTAATACTAATCGGGCCCATTAACTCTAAACAGAATAAGGAGGCACAAAGAGAAAATATCCAATACGAATTAGATTCTACAAAAGCGTTTGCTAGCGTTTGAATCTGTCTGCAAGTTATCTTATAAATTTTTAATTTTCTGTTTCAATATGAAATAAACTCTATCAGCCGTAAAAGTTGCAATCATTTTCAGAGTTATTTTAAATAAAAATAATACGTAAGAGTCGGCCTGGCTATAATCTGTTATAAAAAACCCAATAAAAAACCAAAGAATATATATATTGAAGTGATTAATTATCATTTAAAATAAACTATATAATCGGTAATTAGCAATTCTTAAAATTAAATGAATGGCAAACCAGTTTATAAAAACATTAACAAAGAACCAAGCAAAATTCTCTCTACACTAAGGAAAGAGTTAATGGTTAATTTTAAAGAAATCAGCATCTAAGCTATGTAGTAGCACGTTTATTTGAAATCGATGCGTTTTTTGCACTTTATTTTGTGCCTTATACGCTATTGCTCTTTAGACTCACCCAATTATGGGATGAACTTCTTCGTACTTATGATATAGATGGCAGGAATATCATGGCCATTATGCAGATTGGAAAAACCACGACTTTTTCGCATAAAAAAGTTGTTTAAATAGTAATAATGGGCCCATATATTAGTTGGAGGTCACAAAAATCAAATGGAAAAATTCAGCAAATGTCACATCATACTTATTACTAATTTTTGAAGTAAGAACAAGATATAGCAAAATGATTAATTAGAATTCTCCTCATGCAGAGCGCAAAAAAATGCAATCGTTTTCTCACAATTACGCTTTCTTTTTATATGATTTATCATGCTATGTTTGGTAATACGTTCAAGATATCAAAACAGCTTACTGATTTTCACAAAAAAAAACGTTGCAACATGAAGAAAATGATCTTAAAGCGTAAATTTTAAGGACTCTAGTAAAAGCATATATACTTATAACATGTGTGATTCGATGTGTAATTGACAGTTTCCATGTGGGGATCCTTATCGATTTAGTATCATGCATTTGTTTTGGTGGACCTTAGGAGTCATTTTCAGTAGCTTCACGTTGTTGAATACGAACAGCCTTTGCCTGAGGAACAGAGTACTTTGAAAAACTATGTCAGGTTCACCAAATAATGACTAACTGCCAACTTGCAAAGAAAAAAAACAAATATTAGTGGATATTGGGTGGGTTTGAATTATCAAGTAGGAGGCATCATATCTTCTAAACATTAGTCATATCATTACCTGGATAATTTCAAAGATAGTTCAGCAAACTGCAAAGAATTTAAGGCCTATAGAGTATGAATTCATTCGGAAAGCATTTTGCACTTTCTTCATGTTAGATTGTGAAAGAGCCTGGTCTCCTCAACCCAAATGGCATAAAAACAAAAGCCTTCATCGGAGGCTTTTTTATTTTTAACCGTTTTCGATTATTATAAAGGGATTATTTCTAAATCACTGGATGCTATAAGTAGTTCATCACACCATCTTTAATTACCTTTTGTTTTATTTTCAGTGTAAAAACGATGATCCTGCTGATAATGTTGCTTCTTTGGTAATCTTTTATTTTGAGGACTGAAAACAATTCAAATATTCACCCGAACATTCATTAGGAGAATTATCGAAGTGTACAGAATGAGAATTTGGAGCAATTTTATATAAATCGAATTCATCCGATCGTTTTTAATCCGCCAGCTTTTAAAATACTTGAAATGGTTCAAACAAATAACCTCTTTAGGAAACTAATATGTATTGTTGCTTCTCTCCTCAAATTAGATCAAAATCAAATCTTCCAATCATTCTCTGAAATTGGTATGTAGTATTTTAATATACATGGATGTTTCTTTTTCTAAGGTGGAATAAAACTCCTTTAACACTCATTTATTAACGGAAAACATCACTCTACTAACCTCCTTCAATTGAATTGAATTGAGTTTTTTATATCTATTGGGAGACTTAATGAGAATTTCTCTGCCAAATTTCAACTATTGATCTTTATTCATAAAACGTTTGGTGCAATCCGCCTAAAGCTACACCCTTGGGGTTTTTCACTTTTCCGATCGGATCAAGGTAATTAATCAAAAAAGCATTGTTTTTTTCTTAAAAACGACTCTGCGTTTCATAAAGTAATCGGACTTTTAGGGATTAAACAGGATAAGTTATACGAAGAAGCTTCAAATAAATTCTCGAATAACTTCCACGTTACACTCCTTTTCGGGAATATCTGCAAAATGTTCGTATCTACTCCAAAACCTCCGCTAAAGGTCTGCAAAATGTCTTAAGAATAGATAGAGCTCTTTATTGTGCAGTGATTCAGATGAGCATGCTTCTTAAAGCAACCTTGCAGGGAAAAAAAGAAATATCTTCTTTTGACCCCTAAAAGGGATTTCTTTTGGCAATTGTATCCCTTGAATTTGTGCAAAATTGCTTTCGCGGGAGTTCGGATGTTACTAAACTCAATGCCAATGAAACCATTTCATTTTTATGAACCATTATAAACGCTTTGATTTCTCTTTGGTCAATTCAGAATTACTTTCGCTTTCATTTCCAAAACACATAGAAATAAAATTTGCTCATTTTTTAGCTGGAAATTCGTTTTCTTCATGTATTGGTATCAGAAATTCTTCCCATCCATCACCTAAATCACTCTTCAAAAGAAATTAAAAGGAGCAAATCTCCTCATGTACCTATCCCAAATCCTTAGCGCTATTGTCGTCGTGTTCGTCAAAATTTTCAATTTCAGTTGAAATCAAAATTTGTTATGATTAAATGGTTATGTATAAATAATTCGAGATTCAATCAGAAAAATCCTTTTTATTCAGTTTCCGAATAAACTGTCATTCCATAATTATCATCAAGTGCAATAAACCTCCGCAACAGATTAATTCTTAGATTTCTGGCGTGCGTAGATAAAATGACTTATATACGATCCGAACCCTCAAGTACAAAGATATATAATCGCTCTTCCAACTTCTATCTTATCTTTTATGAGTTTTTGTGCCATATTCTATTGCAAAATTGATTAATTGGGCAAAAAAGAGCGTTTCAAATTGAGTACCATCCGCCACCTCCATGTATTTTAATAAAGCCAATTAACATTCCCTGTGCAAAAAAAACACAAGAAAAATCTATCAAAAAACTTTGAAATAAGTTTATCATTAACTCAAAATGTAGGTTGTGTTGCATGCGACCCAATTTGTGCGGTTTTCACTGTTTCTTAATCTTGGCCACTTCCTAAAGAATTATTGGATCCTTTTGTTTTCCATTTCGATTCTGTTTTAACTAAAATCTCCTTCAGACCTATCAATAAAAAGGGTTTTCGAATATCTATTGATCCATCATTTGATTTTGTCGAGTCATTCTTGACAGTGCGCCAATTAAAATCGATTGCTTCTGGATCATTTAAGTACAATCTTTAAATGACCATACTTCTTCTTAAATTCGGCCAAATAATATTCAGCGGCCAAGCTGCACTATAATTTTCTTCCATCCGATCATGCTTAATATACTTCCCTCTGAGTTGTCAGTAACAATTGAGTGACACTTCCATTACCTATTCCGTTCTTTTTCAAAGAAACCATTCCATAGCGTTGTTATTTTTGGTGGAGCGACTGCTATTATGGATTGCTCGATAAGGTTACTTCTTTTTTTTCTTCTATAACTGTCAGCGTACATTTTTTAGGTGGCGTCTAAAATAGAAGCTCAAGTTGTATAAGGAAGCCATTCCATCAATTAACATCAAATGAACATTTTCTTTAAAGCCAGAACCACGATTGCATGCTTCCGGAATCATCTCATCTTAGATGCATTATTCGGATTGGATAGATGTGAAGTAAAATAATTGCATGATTACAAAGGTAATAATTGTGAAAAGTATCATTAAATTTTTGTTTGAAAAGCTTTTTAATTCATTAAATTTTTAGCGAAATATTTTGTTGCTATGAAGAAATTTTAATAGCCAATAAAGAAAATTTGCATTACGCAAAATTATGCAACTGTAAAGAAATGGGGAATTGCTACGGTAAAGCTGTTTATTCAGAAGCCGAATCGAAAGCGCCATTGTGCATTACGCAGACGAGCGGTTGTTGTTAGGAACCCCTCCTCTCAAATCTATTTATTGGTGATAAAATAATAAGCTATGCTTAAGTAATTGAACGTATGGAATTCATCCTGGTTACGGTTTCTTTCAGAGAATGCTCGAGTTTACTCTAAAAGTAACTATGCAGAATTATCATTTATAATCCTCTTCGCAGCAATGCATGATGGAGTAAGTCTGCAAAAGCTGCGGTAAAAATTAAATTTTCCTTGTTGCCGGTACCGATGAACCAGTACGAATCGCAGAAAAGCAACTAAGCATCGAATCGTTTCCTATTTTAGTGAAAGCTTCTGCGTTGCGGAAAAGAATGCAATCGTTGAACGAGTAAGATAGATTTGAAGAACAAAATGGATCGATCTGTTTCTGAGGGCTATTCTTTCTTTGGAGATGTTGCTTTATTGAACGTATGCTCTCCGCGTTCACAATCGAAAATCCAAAATACTGGCTTGATCAGCATCATAATATTTGTATTTACAAGAAAGAGATTTCTATTCAACAAGACACCAAAAAGTAATAAGAGGAAGCTCCTTCAATGGCTAACCCCCTGAATTAGAAAAACCATGAGAAGCCGCAGTGAATGTAGCTCGCTCCTTGTGATTATGGCAGTACAGTTGAAGTTTTTGTTAGATAAAATAAAAAATTTCTTCTTTTTAGAGATTGAATACTCACTTCAGTGGAGCAATCCGTGACTGAACAAATCACAGGGTTTAATTTATAAGAAAAACAAATAAATATTGCTAGAGCGAAAAGCCTTGAATATAAGCAAAAGAAATTCCAATGAAATGCATTCTTTTGATTGAGAGTTTATCGGAAGATCCAATGAATAATTTTTTGCCCTGATCATGACACTTCACCACCTTATAACGACCACAAGGCCTTGGTTTCGAGTTAAGATGGGATTTGAAGAGGGATGGAAATTCCTATTTATTACGATCTATGATTCTAAATAAATCACTTGGAAAAATCGAAAGAGCTCGATAAAAATGACTTAGAGCCATGATATTATGAGAATTACGGTAGAAACGACATTGGCTCTGAAGTTCGCTATGAGTCATGAGGCTTTTATAAGTGAAAATTTTATACCAACTTCGTAAATAACCTTCACTCCTGAAACAGAATCTGAAGATCTATAAGGCAGAGATCGCAAGCTTATGCATTAAAAATTGTTTAAACAAGATAAAAAAAGCTGCATTTCAATTAGCTTATAGCGATCTCTTCTAGTTCGAATGGAAGAGCAAACGTTGAAGTTTAATAAAAAATTACCTCTCGATTAGTGGTTAGTTTGAGCTTATTATTTGAAAACATAAATGCGCTTGGAAAATGGCTTCACGTTTATTGAATATAATCTTGAATTCGCTTTTCAATTAGTTTTTGTTCTTCCATGAATAATAATTATTCTAACATGTGTTCATTAGATTGCGAAATTTACCAAATTTTCCTAGCAAGATTTGATTTATACAACGAGATTCTACAACTTTTAGATTTTCTGACTATAGCGTTTTGAAATTTCCAGCAATAACTTAATCTCATTTATCAGTTTGTTTTAGTCTATAATAGTTAGCTTTACTGAAAGTTCTTCCATTGCATGTTGATATAATAATTGATTTTGCTCCATCCCGCTCCGCTAATTTTGAAAAGTCGCTCACCATCGCAACGTGCATCAGTTAGATTTTCAATAGTTGAATAATCATGTTTATCAAGCAGTTTCCACTCCAATAGCGGCACATTTCCAAGTGGTTTTCTTTTAACTTGAAAAAGTTTAATTAATGGTAAAAGGTGTCGATATTCAGCCACAATCAAATTCAAAAAAAAGCTTTGTTGCTCCACCCATCGCAAGGGGAGCACCAACTTTTTACGACATCGCCAAAGCGCGTTCCAGACAAATTCACGATTGTCTTCCTATCCTTGTCCTTTCGCTCTACCACTTATCTTACAAGAACGTCCAAACACCGCATAGGGACGAATAGAAACAATGTCTATAAACGTCATTCATTTGGATTTACTAAAATATTCCCTGAATTCACCCGTGGTGAAATACCCGCGCTCCATCTTCTTCACTCTGTAACTAACTGATAATTTCTCCTGATCCTCTAATTAACTAAGCTGATCCTCTTTAACTTAAAATCAAATTGAATTTTTCTCTGTGATAATCAATTTGATAAATCAATGCTGAACATCAAAATGGGAATCCAGTATGTTGAGGTTGATATCCATCTTTGGGTGCCAAAAGCATTCAATCCAAATTTGTACCGCCTTCCCGCCAGCGGAATTATATGCCCGAAACTATCCACGAATTAGCATTCGGACCTACTGTTGCTGCAGTTGTATCCATGAATTCAACATTTAAATTGACTGATTATTGAGGGCTTATTGCTATATAGAAATTAGAAATGAATAGAAAATTAATCCGCTTCATCTTTGTGTTTTATATCTATATAAGTTAAAACGAAGAAGTTAGCTTTTATTGTTTTCCGATACTATGCAGCAAGTAAGTAGAGTGCGATTTCTTCGATAAGAAAAGTTGAGATAAAGAAATTAAATATCAGAATTAGGTTATTGGATAATTTCTTAGTTTTAAGTTGCCTCCCAAGGCAACTTACTTAATCCTCATCCGTTTCAATCTAAAACTTTTCCACCCTTTTTCATTCGATCAACTTTAACGTTGAAACGACAATAATGGTCGATCCTTTCTTTTTATCGGGTCTTTCGTTTTGATTTTCTTGAAACACGCCAGCTTTTAGTTTAGCTGTATTTTTCCAATTTCTCTTTTTGCTTTTCTATAGCTAAGTATTTTTTTGATTCGCCAAAAATCCTCGTTATTCCTTTTTTTGATCAAAAGCATCATAAATTGACATCATTTTCTTCCCTTTTAAGGAATTTATTATTCTTTCAATCGAATTCTTGCTGTCTTTCAGTCTTTCTCATACGCTCTGGCTTGATTTCGAAAGCCTTCGCTTCATCTTCACTATTAATCTTAGCAATTCGATTTCGCATATGTGTTCAAATTCTGCCTTTCTATTTTGTAGTTCAGCACATCAGATCCATCTTCCAACTTTTTCATATCCGACCCTTCTTTTACCAATCGTATGATTCTTGTCCAATTCCATTTAATTCAAAGCTACTTCAAAAGTAAATGAAGAGCAGTGCGACCAACCAGAAAGCATGAACATCGTTGTAACTTTTCCAGCATCAAAAAGGCATGTTCATTAAATTCATTGCCAATTGTGCCGCTTTTGTTTTATGTTTTCATTAATTGGTTGTGAACACCAAACTTTTCTTGCTGTACAAAACTTCTCAAATAAAAGGACTTCAAGCTAAACTCCGCCTAAATCAGGGTCTGAACCTGTGCCCAAAATTTCATCTAAGAGTAGCAAAGTTCTTCTTATTAGCTATACTCAAAAAATAGTTCCTTTCGCTTAGGCGATAGCTTATTACTAATCATTTTCTATGACTTTGATTGTCGCATTCTGAAAATGAATGTGGTGAAACCAACCCATTAACTTTAATCAACGTGGGAAACAAAAGTACCACATGCATCATTATTTGCAAATAACCCAACAGTTTTTCAACGTTAATGGATTTCCTCCGCATTTGCCTGAAATAACCAGCATCCGGTTTGAACTTATCCCATTTTACACTTTTTGAAGTGTTATTCTTCTTTAACTCTTGATTTTTCAACCCCACAGTTAAAGGTATAGCCATCAATTAAACAATGAAACTTTCGTCAACTAATTGAGGTTATAACAGCATTAATTATCCAATGCACTTTTGCTTGTTACGAAATCTAAACAAAGCACCTTCTGGTAGTCGATATAATGTAACTTATTGCGAAATTTGTCAGTGAGAACTTTAAATATTTTTTTATGTCTGTTCGTCTATCACTAATAATTGCTCCAGTTCCAAGTAAGCCTTTCTTGTCTCTTCTGTTTATATAGTAAGAAAACAGTATTCGAGAGCCCATAATTCCCTTACCTGTCTTTCGATATGATGAAAACAATCGACAATACTTCGTCGATCATGACTAAAGCTTTCCGTTGATCAGCCCAAATAGCCTTTAGATTCATTCCTAAAGCTATGTCAAAATTTTTGGTGATTTTTCGAGTGGCAAAAAATGCTTCTAATTTGTACAATCGGAATGCATTGTCTTACTCGAAGTTATTGTCCAAGATTTCTCATCATTCACTATCTCATGATCAGCTTTTAATTAATTGTGAGATAATGGTAATCTGTTTTTCTGTAAAAAAACTAATGCAGCAATCGTTAACAACCCTTTACGCACAACACTCTTTATTATATTTTGCCTAACTCTAGGAATGGTACTGAATTCCAGTAAACTTTACTTTCAAAAAAGAAACTCTTTGAATCTAATCAGGAAAAAAACGAATCCCATTCACGAATCTCTAATAATTCCCGTTTAAGTGAGTTGAGGAGACCCTGAATTTAAATTTTTTAATGAGTAATTTCTTCAAATTTTCTTTTGCGAATCGCACCATAGCATAAAAATGGAACAATCGGTCAGTGATGCTTAAGGTAAACTCGCAGTTTGTCTTCAAAATTATTCTATTCATATCGAAAAAGTATTATGAAATTATGTATTTAATTAAATCAAACCAATTAAAATGAAAAAATATTAACCTCACATAATATTGATTCAAAATTAATTCTTTGGATAGATGTCTGATGCGAAGAGAACAAATTAAAATAAGCATAAAAAAAAGGAAGCAGCGACCCTCCGGCTGTCTCTAAAAAACTAAAAACCACGACTCTTAAATCAAAAATTGAGCTAAACTCTTAAACTCATTACGCTTCAAATATAAGATGTTTTCCATAATTGACAAGTCAATAATAGGGATGAATTGGTCGAAATTCTTAGTAAGCTGCACTTTAAAATTTTTAGTTTTAGATACTTAAGCAAATAACTTCGCAAATAAAATAGATCGTATAAAGAATGTTCAAATCCTGGTTTAGAAAAATTGGAAATGCTGAGAATTCATTCCTAGTATATTATTTATTGGCATTTCCCATTGAAAAATATGCAGGAATTCCATATTGTTAAATGGTTGTTGGCGCATGTATTTTATTCGTTGCATATGTTGTCAAACTAGGTAGCCCATATTTGATGAAATGTCAATTGACGATTCATCCTTTTTCTTCGCTTGTCTTATTCCCATTCGTACCTTTCTAATTGGGAAAAGAAATAAAGTAAAGCAACGTTTAACAAGATAATTTTAGCTGTTGTTGATAAAATCCATCCTAATTACTATCTATCGTATTGTTGGTATAAATTAAAACGAACAAATTTTTATTAATACAAACAATTATGAAAACGAGAAAAATTAAAAAGTAACAGCAGCAGTTCTTATTATTGAAAGCGGCGGCGGATCGTCAATGGCGCAGAAAACCAAAATGCGTGGGGAGCTGAAATGTATCCAAACACAGATATTGTTGAGAAATGCTGTCAATTCAAAAGATCATACCACTTAGGTGCGCAGTTAAAGCCGGTCAAGTAGTTAAACACTTCAATCAGAAAGCCCTATTTCACATGTGCACCAAAAACTAATGTGCATTATAAATTCTGTAAGGAACTGTTGAAAAAACTATTAGTAAAGCCAGAAAATAAGGCGAAAATTGACTGCAAATTTTTAACTTATTCATGGAATACAGAAAGTGATTAAATCCATGGCCAAAATATTAAGATGGAAAAGGAAAAGCGACTTTAACCAACTTTTCAAGTGAAGTGATTGCTAAATGCAAGGAATAAAGTAATTATTTGTTGATGAAAAATGGGATGCATCTACTTGACAATAGAAGAATGGTTTACCAAAGCAATTGGATCATCATGTTGTAGAGCAGTAGTATGGCCTAAATCATAGTCGATATTTTATTAATAGTTTTAGTTGAGAGGACGGTAATCATTATCGCTTCCTCTTTTGTTTTTACTTTATTAGTATATGGAAAACGAGTAGCCTTCTAAATTGCGTTGATAATATTTATAAGTAATATGCAATGATTTGCTTAAATTTTCGAGTCTAAAGTCAAAATCCCAAACCACCGGTCTTAGATCATAATCAACAAACAATTAAAAACTGCTTTGAATTGCTATTGATCCACATTATCAACAGAAAATTCAAAAAGTAATACTATCCAATCTATTATGCGTCCATGATTGTTGTTGCTATAGTTCCTGAAGGAACTGTAAAATCAACGCGGTTTAAGGTGTTATTGGCACCGATTGATTATGCAAAGAATGCTCCAAGGGCTCTATTTTGTTCCTATTCAAGAGAAAGTAGAAAAGATGTTGCTGTTGTTTGAGCCAATTAGGAGTCAACACAGAGTTATCGAAGTAGAAAATAATTCGAAAGTATTAATTTGATATTCAACGTGATTTTTAAGCTGAAGGATAAGTTGATGTTGTAATAGTTTACTCCGAAAAACGGTTTTCCCAAGCCATTTTTATTATAAAAAACAGGAAAAATTAATGTTTACCCATATCTTAAAAATTAGTTGTTAATTGATGAGGCTGATCAATATTACCACGTTAGGAAAAACTAATTACTCCAAAACGCAAACAGTTGGAGAGAAAATATGCCCACAAGTTTCCACACCCAATCCCGTTTCACGATTTATTCCATTCCCAAA
>Ga0163217_1050270_pt1 | contig 11305 bp, 8 predicted proteins | sample SynspAceP_FD_185933 | JGI IMG/M metagenome (GOLD analysis project Ga0163217, IMG submission 185933) | Saline lake microbial communities from Ace Lake in Antarctica - Synechococcus sp. Ace-P (PacBio error correction) | ecosystem: Environmental > Aquatic > Non-marine Saline and Alkaline > Saline ... | reverse complement strand
CGCCGCTGCGCCAGCACCACGAATTGCCGCGCGCCCCTTTACCCCCCATGAGAAACGCCGAGTTGTTCCTGCCCTTCTTATCAGATCGTCGCATTTCGGGTCGTGGCCTTTATCACCGCCCGTCCACGTGTCCGCCGCCACCGGTGGGCTCGTCTCACACCGGGCCGATTCTGGTCACCGCCGTTTGTTACCTCCGCCTGAGTTTCACCGCCGCCCCAAGGACCGCCTGTATTTCCCAAGCCATTAATTCTTCCCTATTTTCTTGACCGCTTCAGCGGGCCCTATCCCAACCGCCTTAAGCGGTTTGATTCGCTGGGCAGATCGGGCATTAATCGCCCGGACTTCACAGCAGTGCCGATGTTCGGGGCTGACGCAATGGTGAACCAGTTCTTTCGGACAGGTGGGTTGCACGCGCAGTCGCGTCAACACTGCTCTTTTTTGAGCCCTGCCTTAGACGCAATGCCCAACCAGCTGGAATCAGCTCGGCCTGCGTTTGTGCGACGATCGTGGCACCCCCAGTAACAAACGCGTGTTTCCTTGCTCACAACGAAGCTTCATCATCACACGTTTGTTCTGATTGTTCGACAAGGCCGTTTGCATCGCCGGACCGATGCCGCAGTAAATCTCGACCGGTTCTTGCCTCTGCTGCTGGCTCTTCGGTCATCCGACAGTGCCGAATTCAGCTGGTAAACACACGGCGACGGGATCAGATCGTGATCCACCGCGGTCGCGGTTCCGCCACAAGAACGGTCGGGCACACAAGGGCCATCCACTTCGCGGATTCGCACAGGTGGTCAGTTCAACGCGGGTCGGTGAACGTCGCGCCAATGCATAGATCGACGGGCACGCACGACTGGTGTATTCACTCATCTTCGATCTCATTGTGTTGGCGGCCCAGCGAGAATTGCCGACCGTTCTTCCAGCCCCATATTCCCTGTGTTCGGCGCGCGCCCATGTAGCAACAGCACCATGTCGAACACTTCCGAGACCGTTGGATGCCTTGACCCAATCGGCCCTGCGTGCCTTGGCTGCGGCGCTGAACGTCAACTCGTTGCGAACTGCTTCAGCATGTGCACCCCATCGCCGCATCAAGTTTGCTGGGCATGGTGCCGGCTTCGTGTTGGGATTCAACGCCATTTTCGACGATATTAGAGTCCGCAAATGGTTATACGATACCCGCCTCTGATCATGGATTCCGCGATTCCAGCCCGCGGGCTGTCATCGTCAAACGCCCCGCAGGATCTGGCTCGCACGTTGTACAATCGTGCACTTCGACGCCCACCAGTCAAATACAGGCAACATTCGCACCCGATATACGCCACCGGCCGATGATCAGGATCGACTTGGGCAGGCTTTCTAGTGGAAAATCATCCGACACGATGCCGAGCTGTGCGTGGGCACGTTCAGGACTGACCACGGGGCGGCACCCGGTGAGCCACCAAGATATGCTGGCAGGTACGGGTTTCGCCGTTCGCCAGCTGCACCGTATGCGCGTCCTTGATCGTAGGCGCGTTGTCAAAGGGTATCAACGTCGAATTGGCCAGCAGCTTGCGATACCGACGCCTTCAAGCCGGTCCAAGCTCGTTGATTCACCGGCCTTTGAACGCGTGCCAGTCGAAACGTACCGGCTGAGTCCAGCCAAGGCACTGTGCTTCGTCCACCAGTTCGGCATAGCCCCGAAGCAAACACCATCAGCTTTTTCGGCACCACAGCCCCGGATTTACGCAAGTCCCGCCATAACCGGTCCTCTCGAGGCGAGGGCGACCGTTGCCCCGTATTATCACCCGCCCAGCAAACACGCGCGCGCGAACCCCGCCGGACACCGCCACCAATGACAAAAAGGTCGTAATCAAATCGCTCATCCTGGGCCGGCGGCCTTTCTTCTGTTAATCGCTCACGTACGGAAAACAGATATCTGTCTCGGACGAACTCCATCTTAGCGCGACAACAGTACCTTCGTTGATGTCGCGCCACTTCGACGCGGCCACGCCTAGCGAATCCACCACAGCATACAGATATCAATGAACAGCCCGTTTGTCAAAACGACACCCGCATCTGTTCATCACCAAGAGCCATTTGGCGAGGCGTTGCGATTCCGCTTGAGGTTGCAGGTCAAGGATGTATTTCCCTCATCGTATATAAGGGATCTCGCCGTTCATACGAAGCGTCGAATTGCGCCACCAGCACTCCATAGACACAAAGCTACTCTTCGAACAAGCGCCTGGGTGGTTGCCAGCAAAGAATAACCTCTACCGGAAGGGGAAATGCACCCAAGCGTTTCAGACCTCCTTTGCCGATGTCGGCAATCACGACATTGATCTGACGCGGTACGCCACGATCTTTTCTATGCCAAAACCACGCACCGCGCCGCCCTTGATAGGTACAGCTCGGCCGTCGAATCATCCCGCGCCGTCGATGGCGTCGGTCCGCCACTTGGCTTTCATCGGGTGGATCACCTCGATCCCCACTTCGCACGCCAGCTGTTGAGGCTGTGCGAGTGGAGGTGGGCACGCCCTTGATCCGCAAACCCGTCGTCGCGCGACCATTCGCCCAAGCAGCGCACCAGCCACGCAGCGGGGAAGCGGTGCACCAAATCCGAACGCGAATGCGTCTTCTACAAACTTGCGCAGACGCGTTTGCGGCGACAATTGGCCCTTATCGCATGGGTGAACAATTCTCGGTACATGCAGCGACCTCCTCGTTAATCGATGCCCTTATAGACCAAGCCGTCCGCCACGCCGCCGACCCTCAAAACCGCGGATATGGGTGGTGGGCTCCTTGTGGCCTCGTGCCGCCCAAGGTGACCCGCCGCAGGGGTTTTATGCAGGATTATCACGATAAGAGTACCGCAAACCGCGCAGATCGTCGTTTTCAATCGCCCCGCCCCAGATGCAATGAGATACCACCCACCCTCGACCATCACAGCCTGCAAGGGAAGTGCCCACCTGATGTTTTCTCTGTCTTGCGATATGTTCAAAGTGGCATCGGGCCCGTCCTCGTCCGCATACAATGGGCCCTGGTGGCGCAGCGCGTTTTTGGACGTTGATGCGCGCCTCGCCCGTTCAAAAATTCCTCGGGCCCTGCGCGCGGCGTGCATGCAGCCTCGCCTTTTACCGGCGTCGGCACGCCACTGACCGCTTCCACTATACTCGCCCCGCCGGGTTCACGCCGCAAGACTATGACAATGACCGCGCGGAGAGGTTGGCTGGCCCGAGATACCAGAGACCAACAGATCACCCTGCCCGGTCTTGCACCTGGAAAATTGCGCCCAGGCCATATGGATCTTGACTATGACACCAAGCTGGACGCCATGCAACGGGCTGATGCTGATGCCACCGACGCCCAAGCGACGTCAGCCTACCGCGAGGACGTATTTATCCAGTCGCGGCGGCTTTGTGACTGACCGAAAAGCGAGCTCACCGGGGCAAGGGAACGGACGAAGAAGGCGCGCCTGTCCCCTTCCGTTCAAGATCCGCGGTGAGATGCTGGCAAATGTCGGCAGGGCTCCGGCAGAGCATCGCGCAGATGAAACGCGGCAACGAAGAATCCCGCGGCGGGGCAGAACACCTGCGCGACGGGCACGGAAACGTCTGTGCAGTTGAATGAAACGATTGCATCAACCGTGGGCTCGACGACGGGCATCTGCCCGGTGGGTTAACGTCAAACCCGCCGCGCCAAGGCGATCCATGACGCCCTGCTGCAAGAACGCGCCAGAACCAAGCGCGCCCCCCACCACAATCAAGACTGGATGAGCGTTCTACCCATGGCCGTGAACGAGGAAAACGCTGCCGGTGGGCAAGTCTGTCACCAGCTCCGAACGAACGGGCCGCTGGCGTTATGCCTGCGACCTACGTGATTATTCTTGGGACCACGTAACCGGTGCCTCCGAAGCGCATATCGAGGACTTCTTGCTGACCGCCGCGCGAATTGGCGGCTGGTCAAGTTCAACGCATCGATCTCGGGGGGCCGAAGCAGGCTGTCAGGCCGAGTCGGATCCGCCGCGGGCGCATGTTCTGCCGCGGGACTCATGTAGCCGTGAATGCGGACGCACGCGCAAATCGAAACGCCGCTGAAATCGCCTGAACATCATCTGGGCATGACCTGGACCCGTGCGCGGTCTCGGTGCAGGTGCCGTGCATCGAACGGCAAAACGGACCTTAGCGCGATCAAGGCTGGTCGCCGGCCTCGCTGGGCTGACGCGGCGATGGCACCCATCTGGTACGCGGATGCCGCATCGAAACCATGCGCCAGACCGGTTGCGGATATGTCCGAGAAAATATAGGGAAACCTCGCTTGGCCGGGCTGTCAGTGTGAACGTTCCCAAACTGCTTGATCTTACGCAGCGGCACGCAGCCCTGCCCGCGCTTGACCCCACGCGGAAACTACAACAGGTCTGGACACCGGTCAGGAATTTGCGGGAGGGGCCATCATGACTGGAAACAGGCAATGCAAGGAAAGACGCAGCATCAGGGGTTTCAAGAAAGAAACCGTGTTCGCCGCGACTGCTTGAAGAAGTCCGTCGCATGGCCAAACCGTGCGCCATCGTCGCATGAACACGCAGCCGTCGCTATACTGCACGTCACCTTGAACGGGTGACCGCTGGAAAAAAGTCCGCCGAGGAAACTCCACGCGCTATCGTTGGAAGGCAGACGAGTCAAGTGCGGCCCGTGGCGTGAAATCAGCGACCACGGGCTTTATTGCGGGGGTGCACCGGGACCCGTGCAGTGGCATCGCGAAACAGCTTTTGGCCGCTATTGGGATTGAACGCGAAGACAAGAACGCCGTCAGGAATTTGGGTCTATGCGCGGTTTCCGCACAGTTGATGCGGCCCGTTGTCCATCGTGGTGGCTTTGACAAGTCGCGCTGAATGACAATGGCACCATCGCGCCATTTTTGATCTGCGGCGCGTTAAACCTAGCCTTGTCCTTGCCGCATGGAGCAAGGACCTGGTCCTGCGCATGTAACGGTCAGCGAGTATCATGCAATCGCCCGTGGCCGGAACACGCGCAAATCCCCAACGCATCAGGTGCATCATGACCTGTGTCGCTAATGGGGCCTGGCCGACGAGGATTTTTCGGCCAATGCCGTCATCTCACCCGCCGTCCCGTCGAAGTGTGACCCGCTTCGTTCGCGTTGCGCGACTGATAAACTCTAGACTGTTCGCACGGGGGAAGCATCGCTTGCACCGCCCTGCTGCGACCATGCACACTTATTGTTCGCACAGCGACTATTGCACGCCATGAACGCACGCCCCTTATCTAAGTTCCCAAGACCAGAATAAGGAGAGCCCCTATGGTCGATCCGCCCACCCTAGAGACCCCGACGCCCAGCAACGATGAAGCGCAGGCGTCGAAGCTACCCGTGCTTTCGGGTTTCAGGGAACCCGTCCGAGCTGGGACCCTCCTGCTGTTCGACGTTTCCGGCAAACGGAACGTCCGCAGGGATTTCGAAAGGGTTCGCCGTGGCACCCGCACGCGGATCGAACAAGTCACCTATGTGCTGGAGGCACGGGCTTTCGAACACAGGATTCCCTGGGCAAGTCGCACGCTGGTGCTGGTGATGTGCATGATGACGGCGGGCTCTGGCATCCTTCTGCATCAAGAAATGCCCAACGGAAAACGGCCAAGGGATCAAATGCACGGGTTCAGCTTGTGAGGTAATTTGCCAATCATGCGCAAAAAGATGACTGAGCGCCGCGCTATCAGAGATTCACGGGCCAAGGATTCCCGTGGTCACCCGACTGAACGAATGCACGCAGTTACGCCGTAGGATACAGGCGAATTTGGAGGCAAAAAGGCCCCGTGGACGGCCATCGCCGGCCGATCCGCAATATCTTAGATAATCACGGTCCCAGCCGGTGTGCGCAAAACCTTTCGCCAATCGACACCTTTACCGCCGCGCCTTTGCCTATGTTTTTCAGGGGTCAGCCGCCTTTGGCCGATGGCTCTGCCCCGTCACGTGTCTTGCTAGAAATAGGTCGCGGCGAAGAGTGTGAACATCCCGCAGATCTCACGGCGACCGCACAACTGATCCGTTTTTGGCACGGGGTTGACGAGTCACGATGCAGGCGGCCAGAAGGCGTACGCTTTTGCTGACTCGGGTGCACCGATGACGAACCCGTCGTCGTGGCACGGTATCCGATCGCTGAGATGAACACGCAAGAGGAAGCTGCGATCAGCGATGCGCGATTTCGAACAACGGGACGTTTCAATCAAACCCCGCACACTAATACCAAATCAAAGGGTATGGCCGGCTCTGGGCCCTAACCCGCCATGACGGATTTGCCGCACCATACCCCAATTATGCGCTATCACCTCGTCCAGCGACACCGCCGCCGCGCATACACGTGTTTACCCCGTCAGCATCGCAATCACCGCCAACGTGGCAATCTGGTATACTGCGATGGCGGCGAAATCTCACGCGCGGCCCATCGCGCAAGTATGTCTCTAGCCGGTCTCATACGACGGCCGCCAGTTTTTCGGGTCAGGTGCGCATTCCATATAGGAATCATGAACAGTTGCCTTTTCGTCCCGGGGGCGATTTCCGCGTCGGAAACCGTTTTTGGAAATTTAACGAAAATGCCGCAGGGTCGTAAGCGCTGTGGTCGGGTTGGCAGCGGTCTGACTGGTGCAGGCTTCAAGCAGAATCTTCAGTGATCCTGAGCGTTAGTGCAAGCGTTTGCTTTGTCCGGCGTCTTTTAGTCTCATAGAAGCGCCCCTGGCCTGTAAGACCTTTTTTGCGCGCATTCGGACACGGCGCAAAAGCCGGCCGCCGCGCAAACCAAAGCCAGCAGCGCAGCGCGCGCGATTTTTGGCCGAGTGATGCAGAATTGATCACAGGTTGTACGCCCCAATGGGGGGCAAAGAGTGTGATGTGTGAGGACACCAGTGTACAAAGGCAACCACCTGCTCGCGTTTCTGTCGTGGTGCCATGACTGAGAAATGAAGAAAACCGTATCCTCCTATCTTCTGCTCTTGCCGCGCGGTCCTGCCGGCGGCGTGCACCCAGGTTCCCGCGCTCGACAGCCGTGCCACGCCCGAGCTGCTTTGCCGCGGATTACCCCGCGCTAGGGTGCCACATTGATCCGTCTTGCTGGCTCAAGGCAAAGATGGCGGGAGAGGTCAACCATCCCGCAGATCGAAAAACGGACCTGACGGCGACGGGTCGAACGGGTACAGGCGCTGGCTGCACGGTTGCGTGGATCGTCCTGTTCGGGCGTGAAAAGCGAGCGTTTGTCCCAAGGTTTGCGTAAAGCAGATGCAATGCTCGCGTTGCCGTCGGTCTGGCGGAAAAAGGATACATCGCGGCGAACCCCGTTAAACGCCGCAGCCCGCTGCGAGCGCACCACAAAAGGATTGCCCATGTCACAAACGCTTCGTCTTGGGATTGGCCGGATTGGGCACCGGTTGGGTTGGCGTGGTGCGGAATCATCCGCAAGCAGGCCGCACTGATCGAAGCGCGCACAGCCGCGCGCTGCACTTACTGCCTTGCTGTCAGCGCGAGCCGCGACAAAGATCGTCGGTGTGTCCCTGTCCGGGGCTACGCTTGGAGGACGATCCGTCGCGCTGGCGAAACGCGAGACGTCGTGTGTTTGTCAACTGTGGCGGCGACGAAGGTTCCCGCCAAGGACGCACCGAGCCGCGACTGGGCTCGGGCCAAAGATGTGGTCACCAGCGAACAGGCAGTGCTGGCCCCATCCACGTCAGCGCTGGCCGAACAAGCCGAAAGCGCGGCTGCCTGATCCGCATAGCCGCCGTCGCAGGGGGCATTCCCGGTGATCAAGCGTTGACGGAAAAGCCTTGCCAGGAAACAGGATCACCCCGCGCATGGGCGGGATTGAACGGCACCTGCAACTTAATCCTGTACCCGCATGGAAGAGACCGGCAACGGCTACAAACTCGCTGTTCGAAGAGGCGCAAGGCGCTTGGCTACTTGAGGCCGGACCCGAACCTTGATGTTGGCGATTGGACGCCGCGCATCAAGCTGTGGCGATCCTGATCGTCTATCGCCTTTGGCGACACAGGTGCGAGTTTTCCGACGGATCGAATTGAAGGCATTCCAGCGCGGTCAGCATCGAAGAACATTCTGGGCCGCCGCAACATGGCTACAAGATCAAGCTTCTAGGTGTCGCACCAAATTGACCGGCGCGGCTGGAACAACGCATGAGCCCTTGCCTTTCGCCTGACAGCTTCCGTCTGCGGGCAGTGGCGGACGGAACCAACTATGATCGTGCTGGAAGGCGAGCGGCAATTTGCAGATCGTCCTACGCGCGCCTGCAGCGAGGCCACGCGGACGGCCAGTGCTGTTTTGTCGATATCTGCGATATCCGCGCGGCGTGCATGGACCGGTCTTTGGTCGAAGGCGACGGCTCGCCTCGGCCACCGCAGCGCTGTCGCAACGCCTGCGGCGTTCTATCTGCGCATTTGGGGCTGCTGGACAAAACCGCGCATTGGGGCCCCCCAAATTGCACCGTCTGGGCGAGGCCGGCATCGAGCAGTCGACGCATGCGCCAGACCGAACACGCAGCGAATCGGCCCCGGTGCCTGATCGTACGCATAAATGCAGGCCGTACCGCGCGTGGACGAGGCGCTGGGAGCGCGATGGCGCATACCGGATTTGTTTTTGTAGCAAGTGAACCTGTGGCCTGCGTATCGAGGATCTTTGATCCCGAAAAGCGCGAGGTTTGGGCCCCCGATTTGCGGGTATGCGCAGAACAGCCGGATACTCGGCGAGGATTTTATGGACCATTTGGAAGTGAGGATGCATGAGCTTTCTAGTGTTGATTGCCCGATTCATTGACGGGGCGTCGCGAGTCGGCCCTGGGTCGAGGTGGAACGCGCGGGACCGGAAGTTTGGTGGCAGCAGACCAGCCCCCCGCTTGCGCTGCCCGTATGTCAGGATTAGCGGCGGCGGCGGCGTGGCGGCGGAGAGCCGAGGCCTTCCTTGCCCCTCTTGCGCGACCTGCTGCCCGACCCACGATCCTGCGCGAATATCGGAAAAGCGCGACCCGTTTTCTGGCTGCGTTAAAGCCGCGCGGTTTCGGTCTTTGCGGATTATGATTGTGGACGGCGTTAGCTCTGCCGCGCTGCTGCTGGTTCTGGCTGCGCGACTGGCTGCGCGCGACGCATTGTATGTGCCCGACCGGATCGACGAGCTACGCCCAATGACGCGGCGATGCCGAGCTTAGCGCGTGCGCATGATCTGATTGTCTGCGTCGATTGACGGGCACCCTGATCTTCATGGGCCGCTGGCCGCTGCGTCGGAGCGGATGTGGGTCTATGCTGGACCACCACCTGGCAGGAAACCCTGCCCGACGCTTTGCCGTGGTGACCCGAACCACAGGATGAAGACGGCGCGCTGGCACATTTATGTGCGGCGGCCGTCTATTCTGTGCTGGGTCAGCTGGCGGCAGCTGCGGAGAGGAGGTGCACGAAGGGCCCGACCTGCATGGTTTTTCTGATTCTGGTGGGGCTTGGCACGGCGGATGTGGCCCGTTGGTTCGCGTCAACCGTGCCCTTTGACACAGGACTGCGCGTCATGGCGCGCGCGCGACGGTCCGTTCTTGCGGCCCTCGCGATGTGGCACGCATGGATACGCCCCGCGCCTATCACCTTGGTTCTTGCTTGGCCCCCGAATCAATGCAGGCGACGACATTGGATCAGGCCGATCTCGGGCGCGATGCTGGCCTGCGGCAGAACCCGCACGAGGCACAATCCCTTGTGAAAAAGCTCGACCTGTTGAACCCGAGCGGCGCGATGTTAGAGACGCGTACGTGCCGTTGCGCCGATCAAGCAGAAACACCGGGTATGACGCGCCGTCGGTTTGGTGCGTCGGGCGCTGGCTGCACCCCGCGTGGTGGGCATGTTGCGTCTCGTCTGAAAGAGGAACGTCAAACCTCCGTCGTTGGATCGGCGTTCGAGGAGTGGCATCGGAAAGGATCCGAGCGCTCTGTCTTTCGGGATCGACCTGGGTGCCCCGATCCCAGCGGCTGGCAGCCGAGCGCTGTTGAATCAAGTTGGCGACACAAAATGGGCCGCAGCCTGACGTGGCGAGGACAAGCTCGAGAGGTAGCGATGGCGCGGTTCCGAAACCTGACTGACCAAACAGGCGGCGAATCTGCGGGCGCTCATGCGAATCTGAAGCTTGACGGCATTGCTGATGGCCCGCCGCTGCCACTGTAACTGGCGCAGACAGGTGGAACAGGCCGGTTCCCTCTTGGTGCCGGTGCCTCTGCCCGCGATATGTGTTTGCCGATATGCAAATCCGCTTTGCCGAAAACGGGGGTGAAAGCCATCTCAAGATCAGCTTTGGCCGGCAACAATACAAATGGACGCGATCCCTTGGCGCGTTTGACGGGCGCTTGTCCGGCACTGGAAAAAACCACGGCGCGCGCGGTTCCATCTGGCGGGGCGTCTGGAACATCAACCATGGCGGGGGGCGACAGGTCGCATGCAGCTTGCGGCCTGAAAGAACGCGGCCCCTGCATAAAATGTTTCACTTTTCGATTATACTGCCCTGCGTGCCTGCGGCCGCTTTCCTTAGCAGGAAACGCTCACAAGCTAAGGCCCGTTCGTCTATTCGGTAGGACGTCAGGTTTTCAACCTGAAAGAGGGTTCGGACTCCCCTACGGGGCTGCCACTGTGAGCTTCTTTGCATTTGAGTAGATATCAGCCTTCTCGCCTTGCATATTTATCTGCGCGTTATGAGTCGGCACTCCCCATTGATGAGCCCCACACGAAGCGCTTGACGGCTAAACATGCAATTTTCGCCCGATTTTCGTGTTTTTTCACTGCGCAGGATTTCTCTTGCGCCTTCCGGTCTAGACTTTCCCTAAGAGCGCTCACAAGTTAAGTGGGCCGTTTCGGTCTATCGGTTAGACTCAGGTTTTTCAACCTGAAAAAAGAAGGGGGTTCCGACTCCCTACCGGGCTGCCACTTGTTCTAACTTTGCCCAACCTATATTTGCTCCCGCAGTTTTTTACTGGGGCCCACCCGGACGGTCGGTTAGGGAGCCTGCAGTTAGCCATGGAGCGCAATTTCAAGGGCCGCGGGCCGGCACCCAAAATCATAGCCTTGGGAGCCAAGCGTAGCCGTGCAAAAACGCCGCTTGGGACGGGATGCCGGGAAAAAAAACAAAGAAACTGGTTTCATCGAAAAAAATTTGGCGGTCGGGTTTTTTTTCCTTCCGGGGAAAAATTTTAATTTTAGGGGAATTTTTCGCCAATCGACAGCCTTTGCGTCTTTGGAAGATGACCGAACTGCCCCCGCAACTGTAGCGGGCTAACCTCTCATTATATCTCTCTCTT
>Ga0163217_1074900_pt1 | contig 11307 bp, 8 predicted proteins | sample SynspAceP_FD_185933 | JGI IMG/M metagenome (GOLD analysis project Ga0163217, IMG submission 185933) | Saline lake microbial communities from Ace Lake in Antarctica - Synechococcus sp. Ace-P (PacBio error correction) | ecosystem: Environmental > Aquatic > Non-marine Saline and Alkaline > Saline ... | reverse complement strand
AACGAGAAGTGTGTTAATGCAGTACAAGAAAAAACAGTGCTGAGACACTGTCATTAATGTGACTGCAGTAAATAATGTAATATAATAGACGTGTCTTCATATCTCTGGGACGCTTCTCATCTAGTTATGCTGGCAGTTCCACGTGTGAGGCGAGTACCAAAAGACAGTACTCTCTCTGGATATGCTTTTCGATGCGTCGACTGCTCGCTCTCGGGCCTACGAAATAGATTTTGTGATGTGACCTGTGAAGTCATTGTCGATAAAGTCACGTCACTCTGACTCTCCAATGGTATATGCGCTGCGTGATGGTAACATGGGCACGCTCAGAACTCTCTCGGTATCGGTTAACAATATGTGGCGCTGCTAGTGCGTGTTAGAGACGCAAGTCTGCGCCGATTTCTCTAGAAAACTCTCAAAAAGCTGTTATCGGCTGCCAGTGTGGATTGACTTAACAAACCCCCATTGATTACGGTGCTATGGTAGAATCAATTCACAACGTCGCGGCTTAATATATTGTAATATGCACGACTCAATGGACTGAAAGAACCTAATCGAGTTCTCAATAAGCTGGTGGCTCTGCAGTTCAATGATCTCTGTGTGTGTTCGCTGCCGCTCGAGCTGGCGTGGCGCATCAACTAACTATCCGAAGACTCAAGCAGGGATTGAAAGCCCTATTATACCAGTACGACATAAATGCCGTTTGGAATGTGCTTGTCTCAAAAACCGTTTTAGAAATGAAGTTTATGTGCTGAAGGTTGACTTACAATCATGATATGCGAAAATGTGTGGGCGAGATGATTTTGTACCATTTATCACTGTTCGGTCCAGACTCTGATTTCTGGTTCAGGTTTGTATGGATCATGTTTGTTTTGTAGTAGTCCTTGTGAGATATACCGGTGTCAGAAATGTTATTATCTCGCTCTTGGTAATTATTCGCTCGGTCAATGGCAATATGAACGTGGGTAACACGCTGGGCTGGACCTCCTACTCGATGTTGGGTGTGGAGTATCGGTAGCATACATTTTATGCATTCATGTGGCTCTGTTGGTGGTATTGTGACATAGATAACGATCATGGATACCGCAAAGCAAATAATCCTCAAGTCTAGAAATGTGCTAGTTAGATACTACGCGACAGATCTAGTCTCATCTAATTGGCAGACACTAATTGAACTGGTGCTCTCTCTCTGTGATAGTCTCTCTCGTGCGTGAGAAGTAGATAGTATTAGGTTGGGCAATGGACGTCTCTCTCTCGTGCGTTCAGCCACAACGTTCGTTGTGCTCATTAGAAGTCTTCTTTCGAAATTTATATATGGAACTCTTCGGGCGGAGATTTTGCTGATAACTGTCTATAGGCAGGACATAGCAATCTACTTTGCTACCCCAAGCACCGTACTTGCCCACTGTCTCGACGCTACCCTCGCAGCCCTCTATATTGCTGCTCAATTTATGTGAACGGACTTATTATTACTCTGGGTTTGTAGGGATACATCGTCAATGTCTAGTGGTTGCGATCATAAAATCTATCGCGCGTATTGGGTACGCTCATGGCGTCATCTGCGCGAAAGAATGTGGGGTAAAAATAAAAATTTGCTCATAGAACTTAGTCGCTTGCTCATAGTGCAGTTTGTTACTCTTGTCAAAGGCTGTACTAAATTACGCGGAGGTATAATTGTGCTGCCTCGAGTCGTGCTTTTATTATAGTTTTGCTATCTTTTGAACGGCATCATTTGTTGTACTCCCCTCAGCTATGAAATCTCTCGCACTGTGCGTTTGACAGATAAGGACACTCAAGACACTTTTAAATAAGGATCAGCTGAGAGCTCATCCTCTCGCAGAGCGTGTCTCCACTCATCTCTCTTTAGATTCGTCTCAGGCTGTTTTAGGACTGGAACGTTCGTGAAATTTATCTTTCGACAGCAAAGTTACACTACAAAAAATTTAGTACTTGTGCACATACTTTTGGGAGTTGCCCCATCCATTTTTGGCCGAATATGCAGACTACGTTTTCCAAATCTTAGCTCTTTAACCATACTGTTATGCTTTCCGCATCTCGGATGTATGGCAAGTTGTTAATCGCTCTTTAGCCGTGGGGCGACACTGACCAATGGTGGAATATACGGAGATGTATGGTGTTGCACTCTGATATCTATTTTTGAGGCTGAAGATCCCGTTTAGTGTGTGATCATCCGCCTGTAATTGCATATAGCGCTCAAAAATATTGATAACATGCACAGGTCATATATTGCTCACATAAAAAGTTGTAGTATACTCCTTAGCATATTATGTGTCGCCACCACTGATAGATTATGTTCTATTGGATAGTACCTCTCGAGACCGAAAAGTATACTCACGTACGTAATTGTTTTAACGTGTCTAAGGGTATATTTTTACTGACACCACTGCATGCCTTGACTCCACACCGAGTTTGTGTGTGTCCGCGAACTTCGAGACTATTAACACATGCTGGTTTTCTAGCTTTCACTCGTTATTAATTTTGGAACATAATTTTTAGGCGTTAGAACTCGCAATTATTAGACAGACTGCCCATGTCACTCTCGAGTGTAAGCGGAAATTGTGTTTACTGTGTGTAATGTAGCATGTGGAAGATATATGCGAAAGTGCTCCAGACATAACACAATACGTGCTCGTCGAGAGAGAATCGAGATTCATAGACGTATGTTAGAGTGACACCATCAGACGGTGACTCCTTATACAAAGTGCATATATAAAACAAGCTGATGGCCGCGCCTGTACTATGGGCTCAAGTCCAAGGACTGAGAGCACAGAGAGTTGACTGACTGGTCCGCGGGCGAGCATATTATCTAGATTTATGCTATAGATAACATGCTTGATCATAAGACATTATACCTATAACACTCCTCTGGCAGTGCGAGGTGCAAATTCTCTCTAGAAGCCTCACACCAGGCTGTTATTATACGTTAAATAACACGTTAGTGTGCGCTCACTAATATATGATTTCTACTAGTCAAACCAATTAGAAGTAGGCAACTCCGCATAATATAGTCACATATAAGCGAAACAGAGAGGTTCGACACGCTGTGCGCAAGATATAGGAATTCGAACTGACCTCGCAATAAAGCTCAGATACGACAACAGGAGCTCGCGTTTAAGTTTCCGCGACTGTGCTGATCAGCTCGGCTCTGAATTCTCTGTGTCTCCGGATTACTCGCGAGCCGACTTATGTTATCGCGTATGCTCGTCGACCCCTGTGATGTTGCTTATTGGCTGGGTCAAAAGGTATGAAGAGTCAGCCATGCGGTATGTGCTCCTTAGTTCAGTTGTATAGACACCCTTGAAAATAATTTATATGCCCAAGTAGATGTATAGGGATGTCTGATTACTTTCCTATAACGGATAAAGGCGTTTATATTTAGCGTGCAGCACTCAGCTATAGTAATTTGAACTTGCTCTCTCTAAGCTATTAAGCCCCTGTTGCTGATGAGTTCCTCTCTAAGAATAATACCATTATCATTAGCTAAGTAAAATACTTACGCGGTTCCTTTTTATCTGTTGTTACCATTTTTATTGCTATAAAAAATTTTTGCCCAGATGGGCGTTTTTTAGCCACCAATAAGAGCCATAAATAAATGGGGCTGATAAAGGAGGTCTAAATAATTGAGAAATTCAAAGGGTCAACCCATTCAACTTTAAGGGCCTCAATCCGACATAAAATAGAATTTTCATTTAGCGAGTTAAAGGTCATTTAGGTGTGAAATACGTTTAGTTTATTTTTAGTCGGACATCTTTTAAATGCAGCGAACCATGTGCCATTAGACTCTCGTGTGATTCTGAAAAAGAACAATCTCAAAAAGAATGGTCCTAGGCTAGACATGCTCTCGTCGAGCTCAAGTAGTGTGATGATCCTTGACAACTGCCATAGCTGCTTTAGGAGGAAAGATCGAGACACCGACGATTTAGTCGAAACCCTCTCAGTATCACTGTATGCCGTGGTCAAAGTCGCACGTTTCACATGAGAGGTGTTTATAGTCACGTGCGACCAGCTGAACAGAGCGAAGCAGACGGCGCGCCAGCAAGGGCTGTTTCTTACATATATCTGAACATGAGAGACCGCCGCGCGCTCTTACTTATAGATATTCTGACGACACCCCGGACAGCTACACATGCGTCTCTCATAAGTAACATTGTTGTGTACACAAAGCTCGTCTTTATTGTCCGAGCGAGTGCTATTTCGTCTTAAAAAGTTTCACATCTGCAGGACCAATAATATAGCAGTCCATTGTTTACGATGGATCAGAGCCGATGGCGAGTCGTCTCTCGTATAGAGTTAATACGTTTTGGCGTTGCAAACTCACTACATTTTATACGCGATTCAGCGTCTCCCGCACGAATGCGACTCTTAAGAGACTGCATGTAGCCGTCGTAATAAAAAGTTTCAGAATGCCAATCCGTCAGATTTCATGCCGAGTATTATATCGAAGTGGTGGTGGCCGGTGTCTGTAGCGCGCTCCAGGCATGGTTTATAGATCTGCTGGCGAAGTAGTATGGGTATTAAGATAATGTATTAATAATTCAGCCACATTGTTAGTTGAGGAGCGCGCTTCGTAATAAATCATCTACTATCTCAGGTGCGAGTTGAAATGTCTCAAGTTCGAAGAAATGAGAGATGTGACCTGCAACCTAATTCCACATGTGGCCTTGAGGTTGAATTACTGGTTCTTAGAGATAAATTCCTCGTGCAATTAGGTAGTCTTTCTGGGTAAGCAGATCAATCCGTAACACCGGCTCTCATACTCCTCCTTATTACTCATTCATTGGAATGTGTGCATCCCAGGCAGTGTTTCCCTTCTTCGAGAATAATATCAAAAAACCAACGTTACTCAAAGGGGTCCTAGGCATCATATTGGTGTTTAATTACCCCTACCAGAGATTCTTTTCATCCACTACAGGGGCAGAAACCAATCGCGTAGCAGCTCGAATTAAGCTTCGTACACATATCGTTCTGGCCTCTGATATAATGCGGTCCGGCATAATTGACCGGGGCGCTAGTTTGGCATTTGGACGTGAAATCTGAATGCTTATGTTAGATGCATACTGTCTAGACCATTTGCCGTAGAGCCAATCTCGAGATATGCCGGATTGATGTGTCCGTGTGAGCGTAAATGGGGCGGGTAGCCGCTAAAGTGAGGGCATAGCAACGCCAACCCTCTAGAACCTTTTAACTTTATCGCGCGTGGCGCAGATGGCCTGCCGTTGCTGCGACCACGTTACACAGAGTATACTAAGTGCGTAATATATGTGTTGCTTTGATGAAGCAATAAAAGTTGCCGAACTCTCTGTGAGCGTTTGGCGTGAGAATGGCGTGATAAGGGTTCGCAAAGGAAAACACTTCAAGCTATGTACCGTCATGCGATCGCTGATGTGGTAAAAATCATAAGGAGAATGTCGGCGTCTCGTCTGATAATGAAACGCGTCCGGGCTTCTCGTTCCACACCGGTAATCCAAAGGAGTGGTATACGACAACCCTGTGCTGCGTTGGGTCCGCAGCTGACTCTTGCTTCATCGCACTGGCAAGTCATAATTAGCAAGTCGGATGTGAGCGATACAGGCTGACCGGCAAACCACTGAGGGTGTTGCGGACCTAAACTCGGTTGCGCAGGGTTGTCCAATATTTCCTTCTCTAACGATACCTGCTACTCTCCAGAGCCAGGTTTCCTTATCTGCAGATATACACTCGTGCTGTCGTGTGGGAAATGATACCGGGTTTACCGGCCAACAGTCTCGATAGCTCTTAATCAAGCATCGATATACACTGTGATGTCTGACTTCCAGTAGTTAATATGGTGCCCACTCGTCAAGATATCTGGCTTTACTCGGCTTAGCCGTGCGCTCCAGACTCCTCGATGTACGTCGAAATAATATGGCGCAGTAACACGGTCGAACAGGATTCGGGAGCATGGACTTACGTTGAAGCATCGCATTTGCTCTTACGCATCATTATAATATCGCTCATCACGCGCCAGATGTCCGTGATTTAGATGTGCTTGATATATGGTGTGTGGAGTGTTCGTGCTTTTATACGTGCGCTATCGCGAAGTGTCTCATACAAGAGACATTAGTTGTTGAAGTGCTCGGCAAGCTCTGATCTCTTTAAAGTAAAGTGAGCTCATATCGGGAAGTACTAGCTAGGCGTGTGGTGGCGTACGCAGACGGAGGACTTCAGCACAGCAACAGTGAGGGGCTCTAGTGTGATGCCTGGGCCGCAGTTCAAGGGCCCTTAACGTGGGTGACGGAAGGCGATGTCAGTGTGATAGTACGGTAGAGACTCTGCTATACACGCAGGTAAATCTCTCGTGGTGGACTTGTATCGGCAGGGCCGTAACGAACTCTATTACGTGCAGTGCTACCAGTGTGGGCAGCCGAACATAGAAGTACAAACCAATGCCATGTGAGAACTGTTATATTCTAAACTCCTGAGTGCTTCTAGAGTGCAGTGTGAAACCTCTTTCGGGTTGCTCGTTGAGACGTCCCACGCTGATGAAGGGCTTCTTACCGCCGCGCCAGGGCACTCGAGGCAAGCACAAGGTCGGATCTGCTCACACCTGATGTGCACCGGTTGAGTGGTATTCTCCTTATACCATTGTCATTTGCCTGTGGCCCCGTCCGAGCTCAGTTTTAAACCGTGGAGCTATCAGCGTTCATTGTGGCTTGACGCGTCTTGTCTTGAGCCCGGAATGCCAGTCTACTGTCCTGCCGAGGGGCTGCGATACAGGGCCCGGTGGGCAGAACATAGTCTGTGGCCGTAGCGCGAATGTTGTGAGACCAACTGGAGAGGGGGTGTAGTTAAGAACCCGTAAGAGCCTAGCGTGTGCGTGCTAAGCAGATCGGTGAGTCCTACAATGACTGCTTTGTCTCTCAATCTATGAGGGCGGACTACATCGATTGTGTCATTGGTTAATGATGTGATTGTGGTAATTCGCACTATGAGTGGATAATTTAAATAGGTGTGCGCGTTAGCAGCCACTGTGCGGATGCCTTCGAGGGGTCGCGAATCGAACTGTGTGTAAGAGTCATATTGCTAGAAAGCCTAGTCTCACATCACAAATAAACAATTGCGCCGGAGTAACCGTGGTATAGGACGTTCCATCCTCAGATAACCAACGTCTCAATAGGCTCTATGCCAGTGAGAAGGCCGAAGGAAAATGATGGATCCATCGTTAATGCGTGCGCAGTTCCCAACATATTGACGCTATCCAAATAGTGTGCAAGAACGCGAAAGTTAGCAAACGTTGTAAATTTTGTGGCACTTTTGCCATATAAACTTTGCTCACATAAGGGTCTCAGAGATGCCTAAACAACTCCTTGTGCACGACCGGCGTCAATAGTCCGCTAAAGATGGAAATTTTAAAAGGGGTCGGGTTCCGCTGGGTGGGGTGAGAGCTGTGCAAAAGATCGGCAGTGCCAGACGTAATTAGGATGGCAGGTCAAGCTAATCGTCAGGCGGAGAGTACCCGCCGTATTGAAAGTGCGCCAGGAAAAGACTCCAAACCACTCCAGCTAGTCGAGTAATCTCTCTCTCAGATTTACCCAACTCATAACGTCGGGGCGTACCTAATTCCGCGAAGTCTATCGAGGTGGCACACTGACATCGCTCTGCAGTGCCGAACAGGTGGATTCGGATTAATAGGTTTCGGGCGCGTATGGCTAATGGAGGGACGAAAAGGGGAGCCGTCAATATTGTGATGCCTCGCAACATAGCAGTATGTGGCGTTCGGCTAGTGATATTGTATGTTGTGTCTTGTGAAAGAAGTGTCGAGAGCCGAGCGCGGATATTCGGATACATCGAGCGCTTGACAACTTTCAAGTATGTAGATCCACTCGGCATGCTCGTAGAGTGAAAGATCTGTCATTCGCGAGATGCTTGATGCGCAGATCAGTGTGATGCCTCGAGTGAGGGTAATACATCCATACACACAGAGTTACAGTAGTGGGAGAATGTAGGGTCTTATGTGCGCATAAAATAAGAATTAAGGCACCGGGCGGTAGCATCAGATACGTCACGAGCCCACCTGATCAAGGTGATTTCCGTCAAACACACTCAGTGCTCGATGCGTTCTCTAGGATGAGTGTCAAAAACGTGCTGATGTGAGTAAATTAGTATTGTGAACAAGGGAGAAATAGTGATCGTAAACACAATACACTCTCCAAGGTAAGTTGGCACTTCCAAATAGTCTACAATGGTCACACAGAAACCCAGACTCTGCCATAGAACACGAGACGGCCACTAGGTTAATAATAAGACCCCACAAATACTCTAAATATTCCTATCAGTGTATGGTTCTTGATACATAATACTATCATGTGCGTCATTGATAAGCTATCACCCAATTAGTTTGTGATAAGTGTCTTGTATCGGGAGTGTACCAAACCTGTCGCAGGCGGAATTTCAAGCAAATATGACTAAATGAGCGCGACACTAGGTTCCTCCAGACGAATGCTACAAATTGGGTCCGGATCCTCGCTCTCTGGAACTATCCAAATTATAGCAAACCCCAAATAATAAAATTGGATCCTGACAAAACATGGTTGTTTATCAATATGATCTGATATTCAGATGGGGGTATTGTTAGTCGAATTAAACCACGCGCGCAACAACGTTTTTTTGAGAATCTTTTTAAACGGCCATGTCTGGCAATGCAATCCCATTACCGATACCGGTTGCTGCCATTTTTTCACGGTTCATTAAAACTGGCGAGTATCGTTGGCTTGATTCAATATCAAACATTATGCTTGGCGTCGCGACATTGCTGATAAGTTCGAGGATTCGTTTTTACTCGTACCCTGAACTGCACAGAAAGTTGCAGTCAGGATGAAGAACGTCTTTAATTTTCCGGATTATTTACTGAGTCACTTTAATTGGCGTTTAGCTTTTGCCTTGTGCTTAATCACCTTGTCTATCAAGTTTTATCGATTAAAGCAATTCAATGGCGGCATACTGTGGCTTAAATGTTCAGCATTGGCGAAAACTTCTGCCCACTCAGGTGGAGGGTAGCTTCTGCCTGTTTTGATTTCAGCTTTTTCTACATTTTTAAGATAACATTGTACGATTATTGAATATGAGATTCATAGTGTCGGTTTCAAGCTTAGAAATTTTGAATCGACATTAATCCCGTAATGAAATCGGTAATTTCTAAATGGATGACAGTTAGGTTTGATTTGATATCGCCTCTTCCTTTTTCTTAATTTGCCTATACAGGCTCTTTACGTTGGTTAGACGGAGGGATTCAATAAAGACTCCCCTATATTTTGCTATTGTCCGCTGAGCCACGGACTATGCATTGGTCAGCCAACAATTGAGGCAATCTTACTATCACTCAGAGGTTTACTGGGTTTTTCAGCTGCGACTTAATTTTTTAAGCCAATGCCCTAATAGCGGTTGAGGAGCATTTCTCCTCCAACATCAGTGGCGACATGACTTCGAAAGAAGTACTTAAGCTCAAATTACCCTCTGGGGGTATGCATATTACTTTTGGGTTGTCACACGTGAAATTAGTTGTATTTCATGCATATCTTTACCATTTTCTGCGAATCATTTAACAACATTGGTTTCATTCATTTTCTGGACGCATGTTCAAAAAAACCAATCGTTGCTGTTTACAATGCAATTTGGATACTTTGAGCAAGGTCTCATTGCGACTTTCAACGCTTTTAATAAACCACTTGGCTTCTTGTAAGTAGTGAACGGAAAATATAAATTGACTGTCACTACTACTTTTTTAATACTTTTGCGTCATTGCCGGCATATTGCTGATGACATTGAGCTTGGGCAAAACTGTCTGGGTTGAGTTCAAACCAAACAGCGGCCATTTTTTTAGTCACAGGAACGTCTACGTATTACATTACTTCAGGTTCGCCGACAAATTAGCACTGCCAGGCCGAGGATTAAGGGGTTTGTAGAAGTCGCCATTGCTTTCGCGAACTCATCTTCTTTTTACCGAGTTTTACGCATTAAGGTTACCGATAATCTTTACTACCGATTAAGTCACAATAGTCAGGCTAATAAGCATTTTTTGCTTTCAGCCAACAAGGCTTTCATTCGAGAATTGAGTTTGATGAATCAATAAACATTCTCTTTGGACTGCGCGAACCAGAGCCGATGGGCGTCAAACATTTTGAATTACGTTTTAAGACACAACTCAACTTCATCTAGTTCTTATTTCTTTCTCGTATAAACTAGCGAGCACTTCGTCCCGGCATAATTAGTCAGGTAACCTGACTCATCAATAGACGTCAAAATGGCTATGAGCGATAGGAAATAATCAGTATCCACTAAAATTCGCGTTAGGCGCATTTGCCATAACAAATGTTCTTGAATATTGTCGGTGGTTTCTCCCCTGAAAAACCTGGTCGTCATCTACACTATAACTGCTTGGAAGACTAGAGGGGCTGAGGACGCGACTAATGTTAATCGTCCCAGGTACTGCTTAATGGCAAATCTTGTGGAATATCATTATTTTGCAGGTTGCAATTCACCAGTTTCAATGGTTAGCAGCATCCACTTCTACCGATCATTGAACCATCAGACCAAAATTGGTTTTCTCAAAGCACTATCAACAGTGGGGACGTTTCGAAAGGAGGTTCAGTCATTCTAATAAAGGATTAGAATCTAAAGCCTTCCTAATTTCTTGCTGTAAATCCAAGGTAGAAAGTTGCAATAGCCTGATTGCTGGCGCAATTGAGGGTCATCGTGAGTTGTATGGCTAAATTTTACTGTAAAGAGGGTTCATTTATTCTTATGCTTAGTCCGTTGGGCGGTTTAATTTAACCGTGCCGAAATATCATGCCATGCGATAGCTTTTACTATAGCGAATTGCTTCACCCAGGTATACATCCTCTTACACGTTGATCACTAAACTTCTTGTGAGGTTCCGGCAGCAAATGAGTTTCACCATGGCTTACATATAATTAGCTTTTCCGAACGTCGAAGATTTTTCTCGCCCACATTGGGGTCGGTGAGTCAGTACGCCAATTCCTCGGTCACGCAAATGTTGGAATAATTTTTTTGATATCATTAACCGATATTGGATCAAACCCAGCAAAAGTTCATGCAATAAAATAAACTTGGGCTCGGCCGATAAGGCTCTGGCTATTTTCAACTCGGCGGCGTTCACCACCTGACAAACTCAATGGCCTGGACTCGTTGCGATATGATTATTATTAAAAATCGGTTTTCTCCAATAGTGCGTCAGCCTTTTGCATCTCTCTTTGGTTTCAGTGGGAGAGTTTCTTTACGGGATTTGCAGTATTGCCATAATTTTGGTTAGAC
>Ga0163217_1011357_pt1 | contig 11307 bp, 20 predicted proteins | sample SynspAceP_FD_185933 | JGI IMG/M metagenome (GOLD analysis project Ga0163217, IMG submission 185933) | Saline lake microbial communities from Ace Lake in Antarctica - Synechococcus sp. Ace-P (PacBio error correction) | ecosystem: Environmental > Aquatic > Non-marine Saline and Alkaline > Saline ... | reverse complement strand
GACCATAGTCCAGCTCCCCACCTTCGCCGGCTGCCTTGGTGTCAAATCCTGAATCCAACCATCAATGGCGCGCGGGATGCGCAGTCTCCTCACTGCGTTCGCGCATGCCTCACGAGATTGCTCCTGCAAATCTTGAATTCAGTGGTAACCTGACTAGTTCAGGCTGACATTTGGCTTGTTTTACTGACCGTTAGCCTGTCCCCAGACTCGCCTTGGCTTCACGCAGCGCCTTCCGATGCGTTTCCGACTCTGTCGATGATTGCGCATCTGGCCTCTGTTTTTCGCAAGCTCGACTCTGCCTGTAACAACGACTGACGAGAGGCATAACCCTTCCGCCTGCAGACCTGGCTGCGGCATTTCAACAGCGCCAGGTTGGTTGCGCTTCTGTTCCTGCCCTCCAAGCTGACTTTCCATACTGCATTATCTGCAGCGTGTTAGTTCGGGCCTTCACGTGCGCTATCTTGCCAGGAGAACCTCACGCATGTTTTTCTGGCAGCTCTGCGGGCCTGATAAGAATGCACAACTTCCTGCGCCGCTGTCAGGCAATTCAAGATCTCGTAGGGAAGTTAGGTTCAGTCCCTGAATAAGCGCCTGAAGGCGCCGCATTTGTAAGCCTCGCGCATCTGAAATCCGTACATCCAGTTGCTCCCCTTGTCTTTTTCCTTGCGCGCATTCTGGAACTCCCGCAATATGAATGATGATCTCGCCTTTTTCACTCTCGAACCGCACGTACGGCCAATATGCCTGCACAACACCACCCTTTCGTGCTGGAGCGTTGATTTTGGTTGTTGTGTAGACGTAATGTCCCGCCGTTCTGATTGCCACTTCATGATTGGCGCCAACGCAGCCGCCAAACAAAATAATGCCCACCAGAATAAACAGGGCCAATGCGACTGCAAAGCCCCGCCGACAACATTCCATTCCAGCGGTTCTGCCTCAATTTCCAGTGTGATTCAGACGATTTGCGTCGGCGGCAGGCTTTTCTCTGTTAGCATACATGTTCCTACTGCAGTTATTTTTGATTTGTTTTTGGGTCATGCTATCGCCTTCCAATACGGCTTCTGCCGATTTCCGATCAGCCGTAACGCGTTTCGTTGCTCAGATGAAATGACACCGCCCGTCACAGGCGACCGCATAAGCCTGGACGGCTGGAGATCAGGACAAACAGTTGCCTTGCCGCAAGTGCGGTTCACGTCCGTATCAGTTGCGCGTCGCCTTTCCCTGTCGAGCATAGGCGCCAGGCATCTCCAAGCCCCCACATAGCAGCAACTGCGTTTCAGTAGCGCGGGCCATAGAAAGTTCCATTCGCCAACTCCGTCGCATGAGATAAGCTCCGCCCATCCCGCGATAATCGTATCAAGCCCTCTTGGAAACTCGGGCCTTCTATATCAATGCGGCTATCTAGCCAGGGGCAACATGCAGTTTGCCCGTCCTCGTCGACATCCGGCATGGCTAGATGCGTTCAAATTCTGCCCTTAAGGGTGCCATAAAACAGATGCGCCGCGTCTGATGTACGTAGCGATGTCAGTGCCGAAACCTCTGAAACGTCTAATTGCTCGAAGGTTTCAATCCGCTCTAACAGCACCACTCCAGCCTGAGGCTGATAAGCAAACCCAGCTATCAGTTTTGTCATGGTCGTTTTGCCGCGCGCGTATTTCCGACACACACACAATTTCTCCAGCCCTTTAATTTGGAAGAGACGAGATTTCTGATGGCCGCTCTGCCGGTGCCTTGCATATCGGAGCCTCACCCCCTGGAAATGTCAGGGCTCAGTCAAAAGGCGCATGCAAACGGTTCTGACAGCAATTTCCGTTCGACCTGCAACCATCAAAGCGTCCCTCCCCCCCTTGATTATGAAAACAGTTATCTCTAAATTGGGCTATTCTTGTTCAACGACAAAAATACGCGTCTGCTATGGGCGACAAGATGCGAGCCCAAACCACCATCATTGATTCGCAATCAGGCCACCGATTGACAGATCACCCGCAATCACCTGCAGCGCCCCACCCAATCCAAGTGTTAGCCACTCCTGCCGACGGATAACAAGCTTGAGAAAGTGATGCATGGTGCCGTCAAAGAACAAAGCACTTAAAGCGCAGGACCGCTGTCGTCACTACGAAACTGTGAAGCGACTTTGCCACGCGTTTCGCGCCTGCCAACTGCCGGATGGTGGATAGCATTATCAATGTCTTCGTTCAATAAAGGAACTGGAGCGCACCGCGTGCTGCCGCCCGCCCCTCGGCAACATTTGTTGGCGTGTTTTTGCGTACGAAAAAATTGCGACTGCGGTGAATATGAGCTGCCAGCACCACGGCCACGAGCAAGCGCCCAGCCGCCGAGCCAGAATACAATTCCCAGAAAAGCAGCGCGCTTAAAGGCAAATTCAAGCAGTGCGCGATACGATATGTCGCGGTGAAAAAACCGCCCGAATGTTTTCAAACATGCCGGCAACGCCCGCCAACTGCACGAAATACTGGAATTTTCCAGCCATGGCGTAGGCGAAGCCCCAAGAACCTGCTTCGCACGCCCTGATTGCCTGAGAATAATTGTGAACCGGCCGCTCCGGAATAGGCGATTAGATTGCCTGCGCTTTGTGCCCGCAGAAACATTTCAAAATTCACAATCAGTACAAAACACCCAGAAAGGTGAATAGCGTTTTCGTTCCCGCAGTGCCTTGGCGCCAACCACCGACATAGACCGACATCACATAAGCGAAAAATTCGTGTCGCCAAGACAGAATATTAGCAATCGCGTTAAAGCAAACCACGCCCATTATTGGTATTCAAAAAGACTGATAAGAGAATTGCTTGACCAGCTTTTCGGTGCGGCGACCTTCCCGCGCCCAGTGTCGGCTCTACCAGGCAACCTTCCACTGGTTTGCACGGACGTCCATATCCCGTTCTTCGCCGAAGTCCGCCCCATCGAAAACTTGCCAGCTTACATCGAGATAAACCGCCAGAAGAACCAATGGCGTTCCGTCAATCAGAGGCATCAGGTAATGTATTGGATCAAGCTTGTTGAGCCCTTGATGTTGTGTCGCAGCGGTTGGAAGTCGCAGCGCAGACAGGACTGCCTCTCATCTCATCAAGATCGGCTATTTCAAGCAGATGAGCTTGCCTCAATGATACGTCGCCTGTTGTACCTGGCCCAGTTTCTTGCTTCCAGCAAACTTCTACAAACAGGCTTCCCAAATGTTTGCCTGCTGCTGTGCTTTACTATCTACCGCGCGGTGGCAGCCCCATCATCAAACTGTTCGCCAATGACTTGGCAGTCGTTCCTGTGAACCGCCATTGGATTCGACCTGTGCTCATTGAGCTCTGATTTGGATCATAATTCGTCGCAAAATCTTTAGTCGTCATGCTGCAGACCCCATCCGCTTATGGCGCTTCAGATTGCGTCACCGTGAACAGCACAATCGCTCCGTCCTGAACTTTCAATACGAGTGTACAGCCACCGCAGATAAAGTATAGGCCCGTTTGTTTGCCATGCACAATGGTCATTTTGCCTTTGAGTTCCCTCAACCGCCAAGCACGTCCACGCGTCGCCAGCATTGTCAAGAAACGCCTGCACGGTTCTCAAGAACAGCAAACTATGGCCTTGAGCCAAAGCTCTGGCCAAATTATTCTTTGACTGAAACCACTGGCAAGCTGCCAGCTGATGCTGCTATTTCCAACTGGTGTATCAAAAGCCAAGTGGCCAGCGCCATCAATCGACTTGCGCAAACCGATGAGATCTTAACTGCCCAGCAAAGCATTTTCGCATGGAGCCACCGCCGCCAAAAAGCGTTAGCATTATCAAGAAATTGGTGCCACGTGAAGCAGGCCTTGATAGCCACTGGCCCGAGTGCCAATCGACTTGTTTCGGTGTTCGCTATCAGTGACGGGTCTCCATTGGCCAAAGCAGTGTTCCCTCTGGTTGCCTGCCGCTATATACGCCACCCAAAACCCGCCATAAGGGTAGATTTTCCTTCACCATCGCGGTCCTTCCAATACCCAAAATCAGACGGGACCTTCAGATCAAAAACTGATGGCCTCAATCCAAATGGTCGACCACGCTTCGATGGAGATGTCTGCGCGTAGAGAAATGGCCGTTCGCGACTTCTCGGTGACCGCGCCACACCTCTGTCCTGCGCGACTGCTTTGGCCCCGATGCGCTTGGAGAAAGCTCTACCGCATATCCTGCATGGCGCGCTAGCGCCGTTCTTTGTAGTTCGTTCCAAATGCCCGCGACACGGACACGCTGCAATTTGCTGCGCCCAGCGAGCATGCGTACAGCGCAGCCAGACCCGGTAGTTCCCACGCCGACAGATCGGGCCGGTTAGCAGCAAAGCCAGCACCTGCTTGCAGACCATAGCGGATAATCGTTGTTTGCCGAACAGGCCCATGCAGGGTCTAGGCTGTCTGTGCCCGGCAGACCGCTATGATTGAAAATCCGTTATGCCTGCCACCTTTTTGCAAACGCTCGAACGGACGCAACATCTGCGCATATCCATGGAGGCGCCCTTGATCGCTAATGCCGTATTCGGTACAACAATCAGCGATAAAATCATAGATTTTTCGTGTTCCTGGCTTTTGGCGCTCTTTCCGGACGCTGGCGAAAGCGCCGCCCAAGACAAGGATCACAACCTGAAAACACAGCAATGCATGCAATTTGGCCACGATCGCCAGCCAACCACCCAATGGAGGCGCCATCACTGTCCAAACAAAACACATAGGGCAGATCGATCAATGCCAGCTGGACTGACTAGCCCATGAAGTCAGCATAGCGCGACACTGCCTTTCAAAACGCTTCTGCCCTGGCGCGACGCCGGGTGCACCGCAATTCAAAGACGATAGTCGGCAGTCAAAACTTTATTCCGTAGTGCCTGCAGGGTTAGTCTGCACTCAACTTTGCAGCTGACCAGCAAGTACATACGCTCGACAAACGGCGCAGCGACAGCTTCGACCACAGCCAACGCGCAATCAACATTCACCCACAAGCATGGTCAGCGATTCATAAGCGGCCATCGGTACAATGCAGACGCTAAAACAATGCAGAATTTAGATAGCGCATCAAAAGCGAGGATATTGATGACGCCTGCGACATTCAGCACAACCGGCTGGGCCAATGCGTAAATGGCGCCCTGTCCCAGTCGAACGCTTCAACCGACGACCAGCAGAATTTGAAGCTGTCTTGGCGTTTTATCTCAGCCAAGCCCATACTTGTCGCCTCTACTCAATACAATTCGCGGAATAATCTGCCGCCACGAGCCGACATGAACAACACCGCCGAATTTTGGCTTTCTGCGAACCTCATGCGCTTCGTACCTTAAGGAACCGTGAAAGCCTGTGTATTGTGTTATGAAGAATTAGTACCAATTTTGGAAGCCTATTCAATGCCCTGCGTTCAGATACTTGAATTCTACCACGCCTTGTTAACGCTACGGAAGCAAGCGCGTATTATGGCTGGCATTGTCCTCAATGCTTTGACAACTGCGTTTTCCGTTTTGCGGATCTGGGGACAAGCATGGCGCTTAAGACTGCCCCCGACAAAATCATCAATCAGCGTGCAATGCCGGAAGAATGGCAAACAACCACCAATGCAGCAAAACGCCGAACCGTCTGACCGATGACCGCCCATGATTTTGCTTCCTGACAGACAATTCTGTTGATTTTTGGCAATGAAAATCTGCTACCGCGACACGGTCTTTGGAGGCTTTCCTGGCTGACGGAGTAACCGATGTCGAGGCACTGTTCCATTACGCCACAGGCATTTGATGACAGCGCGCTGCACCCAATTTCGACACGGCGATACGCCCGAGAATTCGGCCTGATAGCCCACTCCGCGGTTCCGCTGATAATGTTCTACTCGCGCAATGGAAGCTACGGCAAATTTGCCGTCAGGTGACGAAACAGGATCATCATCGCGAGGAGCCTGATCTTTCACACCTGCCGTACACAGACCTTACAATACGATGCAGGACAGTTGCGACGACTGCGGCTACCGCCCCCTCTTGCTAAACGGCCCAGTACACAAGCAGGGCGCCGTGCAGGCTCTGTTCCAGAAGAAAACAATGCCACGGTTAGACTGGACCTGTTCTGGACGACCACGGACGAAGACCACTCTCAAACGCTGCATCACACAGGCATCATGCCCTGGCTCGCAAACTGATGAAGGCGATGCAGATGGGCCGATGTTTTAACTGCGGCTGCATCTGACACGTCAGTTGGCTGGCGAGATCCAGGATGAACGGCCGATAGCGCACGTGCGACATTCACGCCAGACCCGCGACTTCAAGGCCGATAGAAATATGCCAGTTCACGGTAAGCGATGGCGAAGTCACGATTCCGCAGTGGAATTATGTACGCGTTGCAGCAGCAACGATGTCGCGTGGCGGATGACGTTGTGATCTTGGTGCCACCCCAGCCGAAGACACAAGACTTCATCATTACTGAAGAAGCGCTACTCGCGAATGCCTCAGACATTGATGGCGTAGGGATCTGCTCAGCGATTACAGATTCAGCCGTCGACGCCAGAGTATGGCTCTCTCACGATAATGGCGACTGGAACATGGAGCCTGCACCACATCAGATCTCAATGCTGATGATAGGTGCCGTTTGCCATTCACCGTGTCAGCATGCGCCACCAAAGCGATGATGCCCCCAACAGCAGGTTCTGACATCACCGAAGTCAATTGACCGTCCGGTTTGCTGATGATGTGGCATCTTGGCGCGCCGGCCTGAAGACACAAGCTTCTCATCACGAAGAAGCGTTACTCGCCCAATGCCTCGGACATGATGGCGATGCAGCTCTCTGTGACGGCATAGTCTCAGTATCAGCAGGAGAGTTATAGCACTCTTACTGATAATGAAGACGGAAACCTTGACCTTTGCACCAACGGCTGACCTCAATGCATGATGAATGTACCGTTTGCCTTCACCGTCTCAGATGGAAACAACCACAGGACCGATGCAACACTGTGCGGATAATCACTGAGGCTGAATGACGGCCCTATCGTTGATGACCTAGATCTCGGGCGCAACTGGCCGCAAGACAACAAGCCCTTATTCATTACGAAGCAAGCTTGCTCGCCCAACGCCTCTGACATAGATGGCGATGATTTGTCATCACAGATGCTCCAGCGTCGACGCAGAGTATGGCTCTCTCACCGATAATAGCGATGGAACTGACGTTTGCGCAACAGCTGATCTCAAGTGCAGATGATGTCCGATTTGCTCTTTACGGTTCTCTTGATGGCACACAAGGATGTTGCGACAGCCCGTGCTGGATATCACGAAGTAAAACGCATGCCCCTGTTGGCGGATAATGTCGATCCGGCGCAAACGGCGCTGAAGACACAAGTATTTCATCATTACTGGCAAGCAAGCCCACTGCTGCGCCAATGCCTCCCGACATAGATGGCGATGCATCTGTTCAGTACAGATGTCAGTGTTGATGCCAGAATATGGCTCCCTCACCGACAAATCGGTGCATGGCACCTAGGACCTTGCACCAACAGCTGATCTCAATGCAGATGATGTGCCGTTGCCCTTTTACCGTTTCCGACGGAACGACGGACTCGGACGATGGCAACGCGCAGTGCTGCGACATCACTGAAGTCAACGCATGACCGGTTGCGATTGATGTGGCATCTCGGCAGCAACTCAGGAAGAACACAAGCTTCATCATTACGGAAGAAGCCTTTGCTCGCCAACGACACCTCAGACATTTGATGGCGATGATACTGTTCAGTCACAGCATGTCAGTGTGGAACGCCAGAGTTATGCGCTACCCTCACTGATAATGCGATGGCACCTGGGACCTTTGCCCAACAAGCTGATCCAATGCTGACGAGCTACCGTTTAGCCCTTTACGCGTCTCATGGATGCGCACCGACATCAGATAAATGATGCCACACTGCCGTGTTTTAGTAGGACATCACGAGGTCCACAACGATGGACGGTGCCGCCCCACTGCATGTGCGATCTCGCGCAACTCAGGCAAGCACACAAGCTTCATTCATTACGGAAGAGCTTTGACTCGCCAACGCCTCAGACATTGATGGCGCATGATCTGTCTGTCACAGATGTCCAGTTGTGCGACGCCAGAAGTATGCGCTCCCTCACTGATAATGCGAGGGCACTGGACCTTTGCACCAAACAGCTTGATCTCAATAGCTGCACGATGCCTACCGTTTTGCCTTTACGCCGTCTCAGATGCGGCACGACATCAGCATGATGCCACTGCCGTGGTTGGACATCACGGAAGTCAAGATGATGGAACGGTTGCGCGATGATGTCCGATCTCGCGCAACGGCGAGACACGAGCTTCATCCATTACTGAAGAAGCCACTAGCCTGCGCCAATGCCTACTGACCATTGATGGCGCATGATTTGTCCGTCACGATGCTCTCAGTCTCTGCGGAGTTATGGCATCTCACGACAGATGAAGACGTACCTGCGACCTTCGCGCCAACAACAGATCTCAAGCAGATGCATGTGCGTTTGCATTTTTTTTCTACCGTGTTCAGGACGGCACACAAGTGCATTGATGCCACAGCGTGTGCTTCGACATCACCGAATAGTCAATGACGCCGCACCGTCGCGGCATGATGTCGATCTCGCGCTACAGCCGAAGACACAAGATTCATCATTACTGAAGAAGCGCCTGCTGCCGCCAATGCCTCCGACATGATGGCGCATAGATCTGTCAGTTACAGATGTCACGTCGACGCAGAGTTTGCGCTCCCTCACCGATAATGCGCGATGCCGAACGTGACCTTTGCACCACCTTCAGACTTGAATGCCCTGATGATGTGCCGCTTTGCCTTTACTGTCTCTTGATGGCACCACAAGCGACGATGCAACAGCCAGTGCGGGATGCCGACATCACGGAAGTCAATGACGGCCCTGTGGGATGACGTTGTCTGGGTAGCTACCAGAAGACACAAGCTCATCCATTACTGAAGAAGCCCTTTCTGGCCAACGCATCAGATATGTCTTTCAATTGCGCGATTGATCTGTCAGTGACAGATGCCTCAGCGTCGACGCCCAGAGTACGCCGTTCCCTCACATAATGCGCGATGGAACTCTGGACCTTTGCCACCGACTGCCGCGATCTCAATGCGCAGATTGATGTTTGCCATTTGCCTTTACCGTCTCAGACGGCACCACAAGTGACGACGCCAACAGCCGTGCTGGACATCACAGAGGCTGGATGATGGACGGTTGCGGATGACCGTAGATCTCGGCCGCAACGGCGAAGACACCAGCTTCATCATTCACGAAGAATGCATTAGCTCGCCAATGCAATCGATATTGATGCGCGGATGATTTGTCAGTCACGGATGTGAGCGCTGCGATGCAGCAGTTTGCGCTCCCTCACCGACAATGCGATGGAACCCTTGCGACCTTTGCACCAACAGCTGATCTCAATGCTGAATGATGTGCCATTTGCGCTTTACCGTTTCCGACCGCGAACGACGACTGACGATGCATACGGCCAGCGCTGGATATCACTGCAGGTCAATGACCCGCCCCGGTGCTGGTGACGTAATCTTGGCGCCACTCAAGAAGAACAATGCTTCATCATTACCGAAGCGACTTGCTGGCGCAATTGATCCGACATTTGATTGGTGATGATTTGTCATGTCACGATGTCAGTGTGGATTGCAGAGTATGGGCTCCCTCACTGATAATGGCGATGCACCTGGACCTTTGCACCAACAGCTGCATCTCAATGCTGGCACGGATGCTACCGTTTGCCTTATACGGTCTCAGGATCGCACGACACAGATGGATGCCACTGCGCGTGTTGGACATCACGGAAGCTCAATGATGGACGTTGCGGATGCATGTCGATCTCGGCGCAACGGCGAAGACACGCAGCCTTCATCATTACTGAAAGAAGCACTTGCCTAGGCAATGCCTCTGACATTGGATGCGATGATTTGTCTCACAGATGTCTCAGTCTCTGCGGAGTATGGCACTCTCACGACAATTGAAGACGGTACCTGGGACGTTCCCCATTTGCCGCCAACAGTGATCTCCAATGCAGATTTGATGTCCGTTTGCCTTTACTGGTCTCTGCGATGGCCCACACAAGTGATGTGCGACAGCCGTGCCCTTGGCATATCACGCGAAGTAAAACGATGGTCCGGTTGCGGGATAATGTCGATCTCGCCGCAACGGCGAAGACACGCAGCTTCATCATTACTGAAGCCACGCTCTGCTGGCGAATGCCTCTGACATACTGATGGTGCATGATTCATGTCAGTCACAGATGTGAGCGTCGATGCAGATATATGGCCTACTCTAACGATAATGGCGATGGACGTGGACGTCGTGCGCCAACAAGATGATCTCAATGCAGATAGAGTTCCGTTTGCCTTCACTGTCCTCAGACGCACCACAAGTGATGACGGCCACTGCGGCTTCTGGATATCACGAGGTTGAATGACGGGTCCTGTTAGCCGGATGACGTATCTGGTGCCCACAAGCTGAAGACACCAGCTTCATCATTACTGAAAGAAGCGCTGCTGGCCAATGCATCTGACATTGATGGCGAATGATCTGCTCTGTCACGGGATGTTCAGTGTGATCCCAGAGTATGGCTCGTCTCACGATAATGGCGATGGAACCTGGACGTTTGCTCCGACTGCTGACTCTCAATGCGGATGATGTTGCCGTTTGCGTTTACTGTCTCAGACGGCACCACAAGTGATGGACGCGACAGCCGGTGCTGGATACACGGAAGTAAACGAAATGGTCCGGTTGCGGATGACGTTGATTGGGTGCTACCCAGGAAAGACACCAGCTTCATTCATTTAACGAAAGGACGCTCTGCTGGCGAATTGCCTCAGGGAACATTTGATGCGATGATCTGTCTGTCACGGATGTCAGGGTTGTTGATTGGCAGGAGTTTATGGGCTCTCTAAACCGATAAATGGCGATGGAACCTGGACCGTTTTGCGCCAACAGATGATTCCAATTGCAGATGACGTAAACCGTTTGCCTTCCCCCCCCCCAAAAAAACCTTTTTTTGGGGGGGGGGGGGTTCCCCCCCACCCCTTTTTTTTTTTTTTTTTTTTCCCAAAAGGGGGAAAAAAAAAAAAAAAAACGGCACCCACAAAGTGATTGGAACGCCACGTGCGGTTCTGGATATCCACCGAGGGTGGAATTGAACGGCCTTGTTGCCGGATTTGACGGGTGATTCTGGTTTTGCCAAACAAGGCTGGAAGGGGACAACCAAGCTTCCATTTCCAATTTAACCTTGAAAAGAAAAAGCGGGCTTTTTGGCTAAAATTTCCTTCTTTCCCCTTTTTCTGAC
>Ga0163217_1075010_pt1 | contig 11308 bp, 16 predicted proteins | sample SynspAceP_FD_185933 | JGI IMG/M metagenome (GOLD analysis project Ga0163217, IMG submission 185933) | Saline lake microbial communities from Ace Lake in Antarctica - Synechococcus sp. Ace-P (PacBio error correction) | ecosystem: Environmental > Aquatic > Non-marine Saline and Alkaline > Saline ... | reverse complement strand
GGAACAACTTAACGCCGCCACGACGCTGGGGTAACACCAGAGGCGTTGGTTGTGGAGTGGGGGCGGTGTCGTCTGCGATCCAGCTATATATCACGTGTTGCGGCAACTCTCTGACCGCCTATGAGCAGTCGGACGATGCCGTGCGGCGTCTCTTGCTTAGTGCCGATTCCCGTTCGGCAGTCAACGCGCGGCGCCCATAAAGGTTGGACGTGAGGGCTTCGTGACTTTCCCTCGGGTAGACGATCGCCACATTTGCCAAAGGCGAAACTCCCTCGTGCCTACCCCAAACCAGCAATTCCATCTCGTCATCCGCTCGCCTCGCAAGAGCCGTCATCGAGGGAAACTTCACGTCCGGATCGGGCAATGGGGAGGCTGCCGGCAACGCGCACGCGTTCCCACCGCGATTCCACTCGTTACGCCAGTTACTGGTTTCGCTGTCGCTAACGTTGACCTACGAATCTTTCGTTTTGATCAAATGCTTAGATCGCTGCGTTGCAATCGGGCGGCGCGCGTCGGTTTGCCGTCGAGGACGCGGCGACGATTCGCGTTATCCGCGTGCAATTGTAGAACTGTTTCTTCGATCGTGCGTTCGGCGACGAGCCGGTTACACCGTACGGGGGCGTTTCTGGCCGATGCGGTGGGGCTCGGTCGGTGGGCCTGATCCTCGACGCCGGATTTCCACACGGTCGAGGTGCAGAGACGTAGTCGGCGGCGTTGAGGTTGAGTTCCCGTAACCACCGGCTTTGAGCGAAATCAGGAAGAGGTCGCCTTCCGCCGGTTTATGGAAACGCATCGACGCGCCGTTATTGACGTTCGTGCGAGGGCGTCGACCGTCGAGGTATGATAGGGAATCCTACGTCGATCGAGAACTTCCACGAACAATGCCGAGGTGTTTGACGAATTGACTGAAGCACGAGCGCCGCGGTTGATCACCGTCACGCAGTTCGTCAATCAGTTGAGAGCAGCAAATTCGAGTTTCGCCCGACGTTGCCCTCCATGTCGGTTTCCCACCATTTCGCCGAGGTGGCAGGCGAGTTGACGCAACTCCGTTAGCCCACGAGGAGCGTTATTGAATCCGCCTCGACCTTCGTGCGGTTTATCGCTATCGCCGGCGACCTGGTCAGTTCGGCGAGTTGCGGCCAAAGGCGGGCGTCTTCGTACAGTTTCCGCCTCGGGCTCACTGAGTTCCGCACCGCAAGGTAATTTCGGTTTGCGCGGCGGCAATTCTTTTTGGCACGTTGTCCTTGGGTCCGTCGCAGGATTGAACGGAACGCACCAACCGGGCCAGATGACTTCTCGCCGGTCCGCATCGTTGTGTGTTCGATCGGTTCGGCAAAACGGAGTGCGGGAATCGTTGCCACGGACCCGAGGCATCCCCGGGGCTGAGCGTGCGGAACAAACTCCCAACTCGCCGAGTGATTTTCCAAGGGTGTGCCCGACGCGCCGATTCGCCATCCGCTCGAGCGTTCGGATCCGCTTGCGAGGCTTTCGTTTGCGAGTTCTTAATACGAAGAAATGGCTTCGTCGAAGCACCACGTGTTCCACGACGGGAGGCGAACGTCACTGTTTGGCATTCGCGTTGCATTGAGTTGGTAACCGGTGACGATCAACAAATCCGGCCGTTGCCGGAGTTCTTTTGATCACTTCATCGCGGATCCAACTCACGGATACAACAGAGGGTGAGAGAGGGGGCGAACTTGCGGCTTTCGCGGACCCCAGTTTTCACCCACGGCTCGTGGGCGCGATCACGAGGTGCGCACGGCCACCTTTCGGCGCGGTCGAGCAGGGATGCCGAGCGTTTGCCACGGTTTTTGCCTTAAACCCATGTCGTCGCGCCAACACACCGCCCACACCCCCAAACGCTTCAAAACGGGAGCAACCTCGGTATCCCGTCGGTTAGGGTAATCACGAACTTCGCGTCGAGTCCCTGGCGTCCGGTTCCAGTTCGCTAACGAATCGAGCCGCTCGCTCGAACTGGTGCCACAGCCGCAGTGGCTTCGAGTGAAACGTCGTCGCCGAGTATTCTTGGTGCCAAACAGGCACGGCCGCATTTGGGAGTTTTAACTTGGCCCTTTTTCGGCGACCAAGGTGTCTGACAGAAGGGTTTAGCGACGACGAAACGCCTACTGATTTTGGCAAACTTGCGGTCGCCGACGCGAACGAGTTGCCGCGTCTCGCGAACGGCGAGCAAACAGATCCTGCAACGGCACGTCGACGCCATCGATGGTCACCGACCCCGGTCACGCCGAACCAATCCGGCGAATCGTCGATTTGGACGCGGAGGGATTTGGGGGTGATTCGCGCGATGCGGAAACGTCTCTCCCTCGGGCCATAACAATCCGTGGCGGGACTCCTCACCGGGCGTCGTGCAATCGACCCGAGCAGATCGAGGGCGGCGTGATCACTGACGCGACCCTTCGTGATCCCCGTCGCTGGAGAAGTTTGTTCAGATCCGAATCGTTCGATAGAATCGAATTGGGCGGCTTCGAGTTCGCGGCGAGGTTACGGTGCAATCGGACGGGCCAGTGTCACTCAACAAGGGCACCAGTTCGGGCGGTTGGCCGGCAGGGTGCGTCCCGGAACCTTGATTCATGGACCGCAACGCGACTTTCAACACCGGCACCCGGACGCGGTCGCATTCTGCAGGATCAGTTCGACCGGCGTTGTTCGATCGGCCGGGCCGAGTTTTAGGCAGGCGGAGGCAACGTGAATGAGTTGCAATCGATCCACACCAGCGGACAGGCGAGTTTTGCCGCCGAGAGCTCATCCGCAGCTATCGATGTCGCGGAAATCATCCCGCAACAAAAAAAACTGCCACCAGAACCGCTGGCCGACAGGAAGCGTCAACGGTTTGCATTACCGACGACTGGCGATTGCTGCTTGTGATCGGCGAGCACCACGACACGGCTCGACGGGGCTTGGTGCTGGACCGAAAATGACCTCACATTCACCGCACGTTCAAATCGATGCCTTCGGACGGCGAGTCGGCGGTTGAGAATTGACCGTGATGTTTTCCTCCGGCGAGATCGTCAGTGTGTCGATGGTTCGAGCGTCGCGGTGATTCGGTGGGCGTGTTTGCCGTGGAGGGATCGACCGTGGACGATGGAGGAATGGATTTCGAGGACGGCTCTCCCCTTGGAGGAGTCTGGGAAATCACTGTCTGTAGCACGGTCGGCGGACACTGTCCTTGTAACACTGTCGGCGCACTGTCTGAAACACGGTCCGGGCGGGCACTGTCTATGTAGCACGGCGTTTGGGCATTCATGCGGGGTCGCCGACGAAGTTCGGACATACACCCGATCTCGATTCGCGCGGTTTCTTGGTTTGGTACGAGGTTTTTACTTTCGTCCCGGTGGTATTTTTGCCGCGGGGTTTGTTGTGCCGTTTTTCTTTTTCAGGCGTGTTTCGCTGCACTTGCTGGACGTTTTTACCGACACTTGCCGGACGATTTTTCGATTTCTGTTCGATTTCACCGGGTGCAACGTCAGGCTGAGTTGGCTGCTGACAGACCTCGAACTGGTTCCGCGACGCATCATACCCACATCACGTTTTCGTTGACGGCGAGCAAACGGCAAAAGCGCCGAACCATTGGCCGTAATTTGATCTTCGCGGAAACCGTGTGGTTGGGAGATGTCAGCGACGCAACTTGGCTGTCGCAGCGGATTGGAGAGCAGGTTCTGCTTTCGAGGTAAATCGGACACTGCGGACTTCCGCGACCCCGCGCATCCGCATTGCCGCCTTTTGCCGAAGGCGTTGTTCGTAGGGCGTGATTCCATCAACCGGCGTGGTTTGGGACGCGAGATTCAACGCGGAGTCGCCCATTGCAATTCGCGTCGGTTCACTTTCGAATTTACTCCCGGACGCGCAGTTCCTTGGCACGTCGCTAGCAATTCGTTGTCGACAAAAACTGTTTTCCCGCTGGCGACCGCATCAGCTTTTCAAACCGCCGAGGAACTCGATTCAATTGGCCGTTACCGCGCGCCGTGCCATTTGTGGTGCCTTGCAAACCACCAACCGACGCGAGCGTGTGCGGGCAGCGGAGGTCGCGTTTTTGCGATTCGCATGCGCAGGACGCATCGGCGCGGGTTGCGCATTCGCGTCGGCTCCCGGATCGTCGGATCGAAAACTGGTGGGTGAAACACAGTGATGACGCGACGTTCTGCACGCGTTGCCGGTTGGCCTGCCCACTTGGAAATCGAAAACGAACACCCTCCGTTCGGCCTTGCGGTCAGGGTCGGTGTCTTTGACGTTTCATTCATGGCCGCCCGTTTGTCGAACTCCTTGTGCGGGGGATCGACTAACCGTTCAATCGGCTTTCGCCCAACAGCAGCCCGAAGCGCATCCAATCTGGTCCTCGGCGATCCAATCCATGTGGTTTTCTAATTCTTGTTGTGAAAAAAACAAACATTTCCTACCCGGCGTGCTTTTGCGAGACACCCAAAAAATCCATCGGCAGCAAATTTTGAGCGGACTAGAGTACCCGAGTAATACGGGATATGCGATGTGCCGGTCACCGATCTTTTTTTCAGGTCGGGCTGATTTTCTGCGCGGAGGTTGGTTACGGGTGTTTATGCGATCGACGATGGGGTTTGAGCAACTCAAGCGTTTGCCGAGCGTTGTTGCCCAGCGTTGGCCGAGCGTTTCAATCGTTCAGCAGGCGTTTTGTTCCCACAAATTACATGGAGCCTCGCCGTGTCACAGCAATTTTCAATCCGAATCCTAGCCTGTTCTATGTTTTCCTCGCGAATTCTGCTGTGCCGGCAGTCGTCACCGGCTGGGTGCGACCAATCTGCCCGGCCGACGCGAGATCGAAACCATCAACGGTCAAGTCGCCAGACGCGAGTATTCGTATCGACTCATCTCCACCAGATTTCTTCGGATTCGAGTGTTTTGAGAAACGACACTTTTCGCTGGGTGAAAACGCTTTCTTCGCGGCGAAGGAGACGGGGCCTCGCCGGCGATGAAAACCCGATTCGGACGTGAGGGTTGCAGGGACGCCGAAAAACCCGCCAATCAAACCGATCTACGACCTCAATGCCGGTACGGGCAGCGATAAAAGCGGGGAGATGGAAAATCGAGATGATTGTCTTCGGGGTGGCGAAAGGACGCCTCAGCCAATGCGGTTTGGTTTTGAAAGGTGAACTCCCACTTACAATGATACCTTCTTAATACAATATTAGAAGTCTCATCGAAGGAAACCGCCCGCTTCCCCCTCCTTCGATGCACCCGGCAGCACGATTCACCTGCTCACCCACGTTCCAACTCCCTTGTTCTCTCCGGCGATCGCGATGGTTTGTCTTGCTATCGCTTTCAATCTCGCCTGCCGAATTGCCGCGAAGCGGTCGAGGAGGCCGGTGAACACCCTCGCGGAGCCAAAGCGGCGCAGAAGAACCGCCGCAAACCCAACCGTATCCGCCCTAAACCGCCCGGCCAGAAACCCACGGATGGGCGGTTCGATTGAGGAGGGGTCGGGTGGTGAATTCCAACGCGATATCGCGCCTATGTTTTCCGTGAGCATTGGTTTGGAATGCCACGGTCCCGACGCGAAGCCATGAACGATTTTCGTATCGACGAATCCCGACCTTGTTTTTGATTACGTTTGGCGAAGAACGCGATGGGCAGTGCCGTGTTCGGCCGATTACATTGATCACGGAAGACGACCGACATTGCTGATGCCGCCCGCGGCGCCAGCCATGGCGGGCCCCTGAACTCCGGCGAGTTAGCGCTACCAGGCGCTGCGATTGTGGATTGTATGAGGGGCCCGCCGAATGTGGCCGAGACCGCGATGCTCGATACGTAGCGGTGTGCTTCCCCCTGCCGATCCTTGGATACGATTTTCGGTCGAGGAGATGAGTTCGTTTCGAGGGTCTGGACATTCCAGGATTCTGCATCGCAACCGTCCACTTCCCGATCCATTTGCTGGTCCTCGCGCGGCCTTTCGTTGTCCTGGGAGGAAATGGAGCCCCTCGGCACCAGATTCCGCCGGGTGGGTTTTTTTGGGGCTTTTGAATTATTTTTTTTTCGGAGCGGCGTCCTCGATTGTTCGCGACCGATGATGGGTTGGAGGGTTTAGTGGTCGAGAACAAAGATACGGACGTGGATTTCCGTTGATTTCGATGCCACGATTTTTCTGGAACGCTGGAGTGCGGCGTTGTGACGGTGGCAGGCGACGTTCTTTGCGGTCGATCGCGCTGGTAGGTCGCTGCGAAAAAACTCGACGCGTTGGGTCGGGGCTTGAAAACGGCCTGCTACTGGTCGCGGTCTCGTCGGGCCGTCGGGTCATCAAGGAGGGTGAACTAACGTACGGCAAGGACTTTATCCGGGAAGCCCCTTCAGCATCTTGTTCTTGGCCAACCTGTCGCAGAAAGAACGGCTTTGGAAAGGACAAGTCGGTGATCAGTGAGATCGAATCGCTCGCGACAGCGAAACAATAACTGGCTATAGTGGACGAGGTTACGAGTCCATAAGCACTCCAGGAATCCAGGCGACTCTTAGCCTCAGTCCACTACCTTACAGCGCGGCGGTCCGTGTTTCGCGGATGTCCGCCGAACGAATCGGTCGTCGGTCGTGTGAGTGGAGTAGGCAGCGCTCTGGAATATTTTCGATTTTTGCAAGAGCAGCACCTCGATTCTCTCGATGGACGAGGACCAGATTTTGATTTCGAATCGGAGGCCGGCCCTGGGCTTCGCTTCAGCGAGTTTTTCCCCTGCTCACGTTTAACTAGGCCCAGTTTGCCAAAAATTACTCCTATTGCAAATTGAGGAGTTTGGTTAGACTTTCCAGACGTAGAGCCATCGGAGGTCCACAGAAGCTCGACCGAATGAGAACGGCTCGTTCCGCGACAAGAGTCTTTAACGATCCCCACTCCGCTGTTTTGTAAAAAGCGAGGTTGCGAGTGGATCATCCAAGGGTGGGACCTTCTCGTCTTACCTCCCTGGAAGTGAAAAGCAGCCGTCGCGTTTGTGTTTTTTTGCCTCGGCAGGTCGTCCATCGGACTTGGCATTCCGCGCGACATTTTCGCCACGCCCTCCTTCCCTCTCGATTGAAAACTCCCAAACGCAGGGCGACGTCTGTCAGTCATGGGTGTGTGGTTGCGCACTGGAAAAAGTAATCATGTCGAGCTCACCCTCCAACCCGAGAATCCCACTTTTGTCTGACTCTGAACCCACTTCGGAAAGCCTGCCCGGCTCGGAAAATCGCGTCCTCGGGACGTTGACGCTTCGGGCATCGCTTCCTTGGTGTTGACGCTTCCACCGAATCGAAAACCCATCGAACCGATTCATGAATTCGAACGTCAGGAATGTCACGGTGGAGCCGGAACGGATCGAGAACGTGCGGTCGGATGCCGAGATCACCGACCCAGAGTATTCGGGACGAGTTTCCGCAATGTATTCCACGCCCGCGACCACGATCTGCTTGCTCGCGGGTTACTCGAAGACTTCAGTCTTGGAGTTGTCTCGCGACGTCGTCCGAACCCGAAGTCGAAGTTCATTGCCTCGTCGGCCCCGCCGGGGAAATCGACGAGGTTGGCGGCGGGCGGAATCAAGTCATCGATGCCGTCGTTGTTGGCGGACTGAACCGGTTGCTGTTCCTGTCCCATTGCTGCTGAGCCGTTTGCTGCCTGAAACGGTTGCTGCTGAAGCGGTGCTGCTGAAACAGTTTTTCCGAACCGTGTTGCTGAGGACTGCCGTTGCTGAGACTGTCGTTGCCGAGGGTACTGTCGTTGCTGGGACTGTGTTTGCAGAGACTGTTGTTGCTGAGACTGTTGTGCGAGACTGTTTGTTTGCTGAGACTGCCGTTGCTGAGACCTGCCGTTGCTGAGGACTGCGTTGCCGAGACTGTTGGTGCTGAGACTGTACGGGTTGCGGAGGTACTGCCGTTTGCTGAGACGTGCCGTTGCTGGGACTGTTGTTGCTGAGGACTGCCGTGCTAGACTGCCCGTTGCCGGAGACTGCCGTTGCCGAGACGGTTTAGTTTGCTGGACTGCCGTTGCGAGACTGTCGTGCTGAGACTGCCGGTTGGCTGAGACTGCCGTTTGCCGAGACTGTCGTTGCCGAGACTGTCGTTTGCCGAGGACTGTTGTTGCTGAGCTGTTGGTTGCCGGGACTGTCGTTGCCGAGATGTCCGTTGCGAGGACTGTTGTTGCTCGAGACTGTTGTTGCTGAACCAGTTCGTTAGCCGAAAAATTGCCGTCGAGCCGACCCCAACTCAACAACAAGCCGAACGCAGTCGGCGTTCGGACCGAGTCCGGGGGCGGCTCCGGCCCCGGTTTTGCCGCCTTCGCGCTATCCGCCCTGAAGTGCTCGAAGCGCGTCATTGCAAATCGGGTTACGCATCCCCGACGGCGATCAATCTGAGATTCATTCCTACATGCTCGTGGACGCGCGTGCTCGCTCAATCGGCAAACCAGGTACCGGAAAAAACCGCCGCGTCTCGCGTTGCGATATTTAACGACGATGCGACACCGGCAAATTCCCGCGCAGGTCCTCGTGCTCGCCCCGACGCGTGAACTCCGCGCATTCCAAGTCGCCAAAATCGTTTCGACCTACGGCGCGGGAAAGTCCTCCTGGTTTTCTCCGTTTCCCCCCACGGCAATCTACGGCGGCCAAGATTACGACCGCAACTCAACAACTTCGCCGGAGGCGGTTCAAAGTCGTCGTGGGCACGCCCGCGGCAGTTGATCCGATACGTTCAAATCGTGGCACGTTGGATTTGGGTAAACTCGATTGCCTCGTGCTCGACGAAGCGACCGAGATGTTGAACATGGGATTCCTGAAGGACGTCAATTCCTGGCTCGAAAAAACCCGCCGACTCGCCAGGTCGCATTGTTTCTCGGGCCCCCTGCCCGGCCCGATCCGCAACATCGGCCGACGACGTATCTGAAACGCCCGCACGGATCACGATTTCAGAAGAAAACCGTCACCGCCGAGTCGATCCGCCAACGTGCGTTGTTCGTCCGCTGCGCGTGAAAAAGACGTGCTCGTCCGTGGCCTCGAAGTCGAAGAGGACCGACGGCTTCCTGTTCCTCAAATAGATGGTATCCAATCGGTCAAATCTCGTGATCGTGGTTCGACCAAACAAAGACGCGACCATCACGGTTGCCGAAGGGTTGACGCCGCGAGGGAACTCAACGCCGTCGCTCTGACGATGACAGTGCCGCAAAAAGTCCGCGGAGCGCCGATTCGCTCAATGAAGAACGCAAAACTCGATATTCCTCGTCGCCACCGGACGTTGGCCGCTTCCGCGGTCATCGACCGTGCCATCGGATTCAGTCACGTGTTCAACTTCGATTTGCCGCACGACAGTGCAATCGTACATCCACCGGGTCGGGCGGACCGGACGTGCGGGACGCGGACGGCGAAGCGATATCTTTTTACCAATGACCCAGCGACAGTAAACTATTAACGGGCAACATGAACGGGCGACCAAACAGCGATCGAGGCACTTCGGCAAGCCCCGACCGCGAAAACATCAACGCGATGTCGATCAAACGGTTCGGTGAAACGATACCTGAGGGACGGTTGCGAGAACAGGGACTGACGCATTTTCAAAAAACTGATTCCCCCTCGCTGAAGAACCGGCAAACCGGCTCCGAGATGCATTGCGCGCCGCACTTGCCGAAATTTGCCCAGCAGGGGCCGTCCGTCCTGATGAAGATCGTCCGGTAACGGAGCGCTCGTCACGCGGGGATGACGGTGGGGTCAGGTCTCGACCGTGGCGCATCATTTCGGCCCCGCGTGTCCGTGAGGAATTCAGGAACTCGTGGCGGCAAACCTCCAGCGTCGCAACTCGGACCGCGGAAGAAGGCAGTGGTGCGTTACCCGAATCGAAGTCGGCTGGCAAGACGGCGTGAAGCCGGCAAACATCGTCGGCGCGGGTCGCCAACGATAGCGGAATCGAGTCAATACATCGGCCCGATTAGGCATTCGTGATTGATTTTCAGCACCAGGTCGATCTTTCCCGAAGGCATTTGCCGTCGGACATTATCAAAAACTTCGCAAGGACCTGGGTGTCGGGCAAACGACTCAACCTTGAGGATTTCCCGCTGGTGACGACGACGGTCATGATGGCGGCCCGGCGGTGGACATCGAGGTGCGTAACACCGCGGCGGCCATCCGAACGCGCGGCCGGTTTCAAACGAACACGGGCCAAAGTGCCCCACCCAAGGTTGCCGAAGCGTCTCTTTCGCCGGGAAACCGAAAAAAAGAAAGAACAAGGCGATCGACTGGTCCCTCACGACGCGCGGAGCGTCGCTAGTGCTCAGTCTTCTCGGGAACGGCCGGACCCCCGCAAGAGCATCTCCGCCCGTTCGCTCCAACGGACGGGGTTCAAAAACGTCTGTCAGTGAACTCCGCCAAGTGCGACCGTCGATCGCGAAAAACCGCTTGACGGTCCTTGGCCCGTGTGTCCGATCTTCCCCACGCATTTCCTTGACGACGGAAAATGCTCCACCGTTGAGCAGCGGTTTCGGCGCGGAAAGCGTTTCGAACCGCAACTGCATGCTGGGCGAGGTTATCATCGACGCGTCCGGTGTATTTCGCCCGCGCCGGAGAATGCGTTGTTCGAGCACTTCATACGAGCATTCGAAATACAAAGCATCTTCGGCAACTTCCGCCGCCCGAACCCGAACGCCTCCATCCAGCCTTCGAGATTCTCGATCGAACGCGGGAAAACCGTCTAACAAAAAATTACGTTTGCCGGTCGTTCGCGTGATCCGCTCCATCGCGTCCCTGAAGCAGCGGCACGGTGAGGTTCGTTTCCGGCACCAACACGCCCGTTGAACACACCTCGTTGATCAACTCCGCCCGCTCGCTGCCCCGATTTCACGCTCGGCCCGCCAGCCAAAATCGCCATCCGATAAAGATGAGGTCCAATCCGACGTTTGCAATATTCGCGAGTTCGCCACAATCGTGCCCTGCCCCCCCGGGAAGCCGCCCAGAAAACACGAAACAACCACTTCGGCGCCGGAACAGGGCTCGGCGTGGATCGGGCAGTGATGAACGGGTCACCCGGGGCGCCGGTGCGACGCCCTGCTTATAACATGCCAATTTGCTGAATCGTCGGCGGCAATTTCGGCCTCGCTTTCGTTGATGGTCGTAGGGCGAGGTGTTCCATCGAAGACGACCCCAAAAAACTTCGCCCACGAACGATAGGGTTATTGGAATTTACGGACAAGCCCGGCCGGGCTGGCGCTCGCCCTTTTTTCTTTTTTCCCCGGTCGCCCGGTCCAGGGCCATTTTTTTTTGGCCGCGTTCCCCCCAAATTACCCCCGGGGACCTCGGATCCCCTTTTCCTCTTCCCTGAGAGG
>Ga0163217_1001527_pt1 | contig 11308 bp, 6 predicted proteins | sample SynspAceP_FD_185933 | JGI IMG/M metagenome (GOLD analysis project Ga0163217, IMG submission 185933) | Saline lake microbial communities from Ace Lake in Antarctica - Synechococcus sp. Ace-P (PacBio error correction) | ecosystem: Environmental > Aquatic > Non-marine Saline and Alkaline > Saline ... | reverse complement strand
AGTAATACTATTCTATAATTAAACCACATTAAGGAATTCCATTAAGCCAAAAATTTACACAGCCGTTTCGACTATCTTATTTCTTAGGGATATACCCCTAATTACATATAGACGCCACTTCTAAAAATTATTTTGATACATTCGGTTGTTGGAAATTGACGACATTAGGTTCTTGAACTTCTTTCGATATAGGCTTCCTTTAAATATCCCGAAAGTTACTAATTTCTTGCGCCTTAGGCTTATATCCTGGGGATTGTTGGATGAGGTAAGAAGGGTAAATTAACATCCTTCTTTAGTTTTCAGTTTGAAATGAATTTGTATTCACTTCATGAAACTCCAACCGTCCATAAAAGCATATTTTACGTTCCAAGAGGATGATATCCGGAAGTTCTGGCAGTTCCAAGATTCTGTTTTAAGTAATCGATTCCTTTTCACCATCGGAAAAAAAAAACCTTAATCTTTATATCCGGGTTCATTCGGCGATGGTTATTCTCATGATAAACTGAAAAATTTCATCGTCATCGGATTAAAAAAAATGTAATTCATTTCAAGCTGATCAAATGTTATTTTTAAACTTGGACCTTAGCCCCAATTCACTAGTTACTTCTTACTTTTGGCATTTAAACGACTCCAGCTGTGTTGTTTACAAAACAACCCCATTTCCTTTCCAGAAGCAGTTCACGGTTGAAACCTTTTATACAATTTAAAAATGTCCCTGCCGTGACGATTAAGGTCCATACCACACCCATTAATCCTCAAAACCAATCTTTTTATTGTTTCCAAATAAACTCCCGTATATGAATAACGGGACTTATTAATTAAGGACCTCTATATTTTATGGGCATTGTGATAATAAGTCTGAAATTACCGCTCTGCATATAGATTTTTGAAAATTTTATTTCTTTTCCATCCGTCTAAAACCGTCTTTAACCTCTATCATTCTCTTGTCAAAAGATTCTACATAAAGGTCCAAGGAAGCCATTACAAGGGCTCCAACACTCAATTTTCCATCCAAAGCTGATGTTCTTCATTGAGTTATCGTCATAGGGTCAACAAAGCATCCACCAAAAAACGTTACAGCATGGGTTACGCTTAATGCAATATTGGAAAAAATACCCCTTGGCTCCTCGGAAATTCTTTTGATTCTGTGAAGCATGGGACCCAAGGCAGATACACTCGTTAGATGGGAGCTCTTAATTATGGGCAAACAATATTGTTATACTCCAAAAGTTGGCATTGCGAACCTCTAGGCTTATTTTGAGATGGTTGGCCAAGGCATGGTTTTTATTTTCCAATTCTTTGAGCTTTGAACGGCCAGCTCCTGTTCATTAATTCTAAATTTTTCTGAAATATTCCCTTTTGGAATTTCTCAACTTTGAGTTTCAAGGGAAAAGACATGCAAAAAAATAGCAATATTACCAATGCATTTGATCAGTAATACGCAAAGATTTCTCTTTTAATTTCCTGCATTTAAAAGCTTGGAATCTATATGTTTTAAAGTTACCCATTTATTGGTGGTTTAATGTCCGCAACTTAATTTTTAAGAAGGGTGTTGGGACATTTCGTTTTTAAAATCGCAATTCGGTCTTACCCACAAATCCCCGTCCGCAACAAGATAGTAAGATCCTTCCGTGTTCAGGGAATCCCCATACTTGGACGGCCTCTTTAAATGTAAAATTTTTGGCTATTTGCATACAGGGCAAAACTCTTTTATTGTTTCTTTATTCACAAGATAATTACGCCGATCGATCTATAACATAAAAGGGTATTGTGTTGTCCTTTTTCAGCAAACCCAAGTTGAAGCACCCAAAAATTATGACCCAACACACGTAGTTGTTTCCCTAGACTATCTAAAATGGGGCTACCCCACGAATCATAGGTTTATATGCAATTCTTATGCGTTTTCCTTGATTTGATCCAATGGGAACAAATAAATTTGATTTTTTCTTTAAATCCTTGGCATGTGAATATAATCCCTATTGGATTTTATTCCTGAAACGCAAACACTCTTAACATTTGCCCGTTTACTTTCCGAATCAAGATCTAAATACTTCCGTTTCCTGATAAATTAATAAGTCTAAAAATTTGTTATAACTGTTTCCATTCCCAATTAAAAAATCGCCTATTCTGTTATTAAATGGGTATTCGTATCCGGGTTTAAATCGCCAAGCGTAAAATGGTATTGCTCCGCAATAATAGAAGGTGGGCTATCATGGGTTTAAAAGTTCAACGATTTAGTTGTTTTTAATAGGAGAGTTCCTTTTGTTGTAAAGAAATTAAATTGCTTGGTGTGCTCCCTTTTGATAATCCATTAAAAACCGCCAAAACACTTCAATATAAGTACTGGGAGGATAATATTTGACAAATTTTAAAATTAATCGTTTAAGCCAAATTAAAAGGCTATTAATATTAAAGAATGCTGCCACATGAAGCCACAAGTCAATAAGCAATAGTCTATTGGGGGAAGTTTCAATAATCCGGGGTTAACAATTAAACTGGAAAAATCAAATATAAGTAATTTTAAACCGATAAATCAAATTATTAATTATAATTCTAATGGCAATTAGCCCACTACAAAAGCTAATTAATCCTAGAACTCGATCAAAAATTTAACTTAGCTTGGTGCACATCCCCCGCGGCCAAATTCTTTCCCCCCATTTATTTTGCGCAAACCAATATTCACTCCCGATTTTAGGCCAATCCTAGTCAGATAGCTCTTTCTAATATTTCGAAACATGGAAGATTAATCCACTTGTTCTTCATTTTTACCAAAAAAAGTTAAAAAACTATTTCATAATTTTAAACACTGGGTTCAATACAGAATTTCCAACTGCCGATCAAACAGTGTGGTATTTAAGCCATTTTGAAAAAAACAATGTATTAGGCAAATAAGTCTCAGTGATTTCACCACCCCATGCTAAAGAAGGTATTGGCTTTTTATATTAAACACTAGAAAATCTTGGTTTTACTTTTTCTTAATTAAAAAATGAAAGAACCTAGGCAAGCCCATGGTAGCTTTCCCAATTGCATTAAACAAAGATTAAAGATGTTTAACTATAAAAACCATTAACATGAACCATTAAAAAAAGAGGAATATTACACAGGAGGTTTTCGACCTTTAAATGACCGACCGATGCCCACAAATGGGAAGCAGAAGATTGTTTATGCGACAAATTATCTACCCTTTATTCGGTTGGAGGGCTTACAGTAGCGTCGGCTACTAGCTTTATGTTCTCCGGACTACGTGAAAAAAATTCCAGATACAGGCCAGAGACCCCAAAATTAAAGATCGAATTTATCCGTACAATTCACCCAAGGCGGAGTTTCAGTAAAGGTTTGCTTTCAAGACGTATGCGATGCCAAAGCAAAACTTACTGGGGAAATGTGGTTCATGAAAAACGTGGATTGAATCGCGCATATCGAAGATGTTGGGCGTTAGGGCGGCCTAGCAGGGTTTATCTATTGGCCCCGATCCTTGACACGCCTTAGGTGGTTATTCCTGGCAATGACGGGACGAAGGCCCGCGGAATTACAAGGCAAGGAGAGATCGCAAGTGAGATGTTGGAAGATTTTATCGCTGCCTTTGGAATATTGAAAAGCCCACCCGGTAGTGCTCCGGCAATGGTTGGTGTAGTCGGCTTCTGTTTTGGAGGTTTGATTCCATGATGGATGCAGTAAAAGTCCCAATTTGGAGGCTGCCGTTCCTTTTTATGGAGGACAACCAACTGAAGATATTGAAAAAATAAAGTCCCCTACTACCCATTTTGGCGAATTGGATAAAAGCGCGTCAAGGAAGGTTGGCCAGCCTATGAGGAAAGCTTTGAAAAGAAACACGGTAAAGAAAATGAGCCTAATATTACCCAAATGCAAACCACGGCTTTCACATGATGACTACACGATGTATGACAGGGAAGTTGCCGAACTGGCCTGGGACGACCATTGATTTTTTTAAGGAAAAGCTGGATAACGCCCTAATGACCAAAAGCCCCAAATACAACAGTCCAAACATCTGATTAATTAGAATTATTTGTATACAATGGCCTTCCTCAAAGGGATCAGTTAATTTTGTAATTGACCCCCTTGGTTTAAATAGGCCAACTACAGGAGAGCGTACTAAGGATATCATGATATAAACTACTATTGATTACTAACCATTACGAAGCCCACATATCCCAAATATTATAGCTAGCCTATTTTCATCCTTCTGTTTATCCGTAACCGTACCAAAGGTAAGACCTGACAACTGTGCTGCCGATGGGCCGGATAAAACATACTTAACTCATTGACAGCAATTGGCTACACAAGTGCAAAAATAGGCGGCAAAACCAACCAATTTATACAGCGATATTGAACAAGAAAAGCCATTTCAAAGAAAAAAACTAGATTTCCATAAATTTCCCAAGTGTCAATTTGGAAAAATCAAATGATGCAATCCCCAACCAGGTAGCAATGGCCCCGTTGGAATTAATCTTAATCGCGACTTATAAAAATCCCCAATAGAAATACAGCTTGTGATCGGCGGAGAATATAGGCCTGCACATTCTGTAAGTTACCTCATAAAGTCCGTCCGAAGGAGCCTCGTGATTACGGTATCCATATAGTAACCTAGCCCCAGCATACAAAAAAGGTGGCATTTTTACCTGTTTTCACTGAATTCTGCCTCCGGTTTTTTCGGGCTTCAGTTGGTTGTAAATATCTAAGGGAACAAAGTGGAGCATGAATCTGAACACTGATGCCAAGGGAGCTCATTCAAGGCAGCCAATAATCCCCGCCGCCACCAATCCCCTTAGGACCGGAAGCAAGAGATTGCTCATTTAATACTGGGAAAGCCGCATGCTGGGTTGTCCCATGCCAGTTTTCCTGCATTTTAAGGCCCAAAAAGCCACAACTCCGGGGAACTGAGAAAAAAGAAAAACGGGGCATTAGTTTTAAAACGTGCGCCAAAGATAACGTCCGCCGCCCTACCTGCTTTAAATATTTTTGGCGGTGAGCACTTCTTTAGTACAATGAAACCTGAATCGGTAACACCAAATAACCAAATACCAACGATTAGTATTGTAGATAAACAATGGTAGCCATGGATAATCAGGGATTCGAATTGGGCCGCCACATATTAAAATAAATCAAACCCCAAAGTGGTTCCTTAATTCCCCAACGCCACGGCCTCCAGCCCCATAAAGCTAAGGAGGTTCCGGCTCCAAGCACCAATACGGACTTGGTCCCCTGTTAAGTTGTATAGACATACAGCCCGCATTCCGCCCAAAACGGTATACAGACGTTAATGCTTACGGTTGCAACAGCACCAATCCCCAAAAGGTATTCCCAAAAGGCAGAAGACCACATACCGCCAGCATATATGGTTACGGGACTTTGTAAGTATATAGGCAATCAAGGAACACTATTGAAAGTACCCATCTAGATCGAGCATCAAACATCTTTTCCAAAAATTCCGGCATTGTAAAAACCCCACTTAGCAATAGAATGGTAAAAACACCCAACCCAACATCAAAAAACGATCCAGGCATGGAAGTCAGTAAATCAATAATGGCATTTTGGTCCCAGCCCCATTTACCCGCCAATCTCTCGACATTTCGGACCGCCAATATTGAAGCAAAAATAGAAGCCCCTGACCAATAAACCAGCCGATGTTTCTTCCGGCCCAGGAAAAATAGGTTCCTCCGTGTTTTTTTGTTTTTGCCTTTTATTACCCACCAGGCAAACACCCAAGTGTATCACGAAATAAGCGGTGATTACGACCCCAATCCAATAAGTCCAGAATCCTTTCATTTAATTTTGGTTATAGTTGGTTTATTTTTAAACTATTTCATTTCAGCTACCCGAATAAAAAATTTACCTAAAACTCAATTCTTGAAAACCTTTTTAATATGGAAGCTGGCGACACCTATAAAAACTCAGATTTTCGCGGATAACAGAATAAGCGACGGCCCACTGGGTTGTTTTTCCAAATTCTGCTAGGAGCTGTAGTCCACTTTCTTGCGAAGTTAGATGTAAATATCTTCTAGGGATTTTCGGGCCCCCAAAAGCACAAGAAAGTAACATTTAGAAACCGGAAGTTTTATTAGCTGCGTATTTTTTCTCAGTCATTTGGATTCCAAGCGTAATTGCCAACCTCCCCAATGGGCTATCCAAGGCATTCCCTCGTTATCTATGTCATTCCATCAGGAAAACCTTCTTCCCTGTGGGTTACATTGAATTATGGTTCTTTTAGTTGGGAATTCCATTATTCAATATCGCGAATCATGATCCAACCACCTTATTAGGGTGGGCGTATATATTAATATAACACCTTGTTGTCAAACTCCGAGGCCAAGCCATTGGAAATACTGATGTCACTTTCTTTTTTTTCCACTTTATCAAACAGCACTTAATTAGTAAAGACTGCGGCTGGAATTCTTCATATCTCTGAAATTGGCATAGTGGCCTGAGCCCAAAAGCCGAACCCAGCGGGATCACATTTTCCATCGTTAAACCGTATTCCGGCAAAGTTGGTTACTGGATTTGCTTACCATTTTGACTCGCCAGGTTTTACGATTCACAAACCCAAATCCATTTCTTCAATGGCAGCAATATAAGGTTTTCATTCATTAACAAAAACGGCCATTGCGCCGATCATTTGCCCAACCGAAAGGGATATGCCTTTTTTTGGATTCTGGGCACCACTCAGGGATTGACCATTGAAGAATATCTACCCCAACAATTAATTTTCTGGAAGATCCCACAGCGGACCTTCTTCCGAATTCACTTATTTTTTCACAAACAACTTCTGGATCATAATTAAAGAATTGTCATTTTATTTTTAGCCAAATTAGGTCAGTATATTTGATTAGAAAAAATTAGCAAGACGGTTATTTCTTAAAGGTGAAGACTAACAGATTGTCCAACCTCCATCAATTACAAACTCTGCCCTAGTATGTCGCTTTGCATTATTCGGAAACACATGTAAATGAAGAGTAGGCGGCGCTGGGCTATTATCGTTGGACCGACGCCGGACTGCCCATGGGTAATTTTTTCCCATGGTCCCAAAATATTCCTTATCCCATCCAAGGTCCTCTCCGTCAAGGTGGCTCCGGGAGCCACAGGTATTTGACGTTTATTTTATGAGGGCGATAGCTCTATCAGCCAAATTCTTGGCCAAACATTTCCAATTGCTGCCTTAGTCATTCCATAAGCTGCTTAAATTTTCGTGTGCTTGATGTCCTGTTACCGATGACATAAAAGGATGAGACCCTTCCCTAAACCTTGCTTTTCAATTTGATTTGGCCGCGGGCTTTCTGTGCAAAAGAACTCCCACCTAAATGTTACTGTTCATAACTTCAAAGAACGAATCTGGGGATAGGTAGAAATTCGTCCAAAAAGGGTAATCCCAGCATTGCAACCACCACATCTAGTTACCATAGTTGTAACTGCTACATCTACCATTTGGTATAACGACATCTCACTTGAATCTTCCCGGAAGACCAATACATTTTCCGTTTTCGCTTTGCATTCGCCTGCCACAGATTCCTTAGTCAAAGTGGCAATCCAAATCTTCAAGATAACATATGGCGCCCTTTGGGCCCCAATTGTTTACAAATCTCCAAACCTATCCCCTGCCCCTGCTCCAGTAAACAATGGCTTACTTTATCCTTAAAAAATCCATAGTTACTTGAAATTCAATTAATGGGAATCCCTAGGGACATCACTCCCGATGGCCCCGTAAAAAACATCCATTATTCCGCTCCAAGTTGAGCGTGTTGCACATGGCTTCTCCATATAATTAAACAATAGCCCCTATTCCACAATTGGTGGAGGGAAACTGGCCCCAATTTTCTTTGCGCCGTTCCAATTCTTCCTGCGCTCACCAGCAACAGTAAGACTACGGCTGCGAACATCCAGGTGATAACGGTCTCCATTTTCTATTACAGAAAAAATTAACCGCCCATGGCCTCCTCTGGGGAAAACATGGAGCCCACGGTACCAAAACCGGTTCCGCTCATGCGCCCATCCGAAATTTTTACGATCATATCCTTCACTCCTTTTTTCCAAAAGCTTTTAGGAGCCCCCATATTGCCTACTTCCTGGCATCCGGCGATACCCTTTGGGCCCCTACAATTTTTCAGGGACCAGGCAACACAACTTTCATCATTCAATTTGCTCGGTATCTATCCTAGCCTTTATAATCCTGCAATATTGATCAAAGGACCCACAGCCTTGCCGGTATGTTTCATTAAATGGGCAACTCGGCCGGCCGATGGTTTATAACGGCACCATTTTCGAGAGGTTACCCCTAATATAGCCAAACCAGTGCATCGTTAAAAGTTTAACCCACTGGCAATTACAGTCTTTATCATAATTCTGTGCGTTCTATCAATTCTCCGCAACGGTCTTACCATTCACCGTAATACATCATTGTTCAAAATATCCTTAAGGTTCTTTAGCACTGCCGGTATAGTCCTTCCTGCGTAAAATAAATCTTCCATAAAAATTGCTTGCCCGACGGCGTGCAGGATTGGCTATGAGGGGATATATTGGCCGAAAGCCTATTGAAATCTTTCCAGCTTTAAGGGCCACGCCTATTCTTCCGCCAATGGCCAAAAATGGATTACAAAATTGGTAGAACCCACCAATGGCCGGCAATTGAAACCTTAATGGCATGTTTCAAAGGCTGTTATGGTTTAAAATTATCGGATAACTTAAGTCTTCCTTCACATTGCACCGATTCTTAAACACACTGAGTATGTGCCAACACTTTTCTTCGGCAGTCAGCAGCAGGTATGGCCGCATTTTCGGCAGGCTTTAGCACCCAAGTGCCTCTACATGCAGGCCATGAAGAAGCGTGTCCCCATAACGCGCACAATGGCCATCGCTCGGCACATAGCGGCCTCAATATTCCGTAATTCCGAAGTTGCTAAATTTACCTCCCTTACACATCATGATAACGCGCATATATCACTGGTGCCAATATTTTTTGCCCCTGTATTTTCCGGTGCAACATTGGTCCTGCCTGAAACTACTATGGTGGGAATATCCAACAACTACAGCTTCCCATCACCAAGGACGGAGGTGGCTTGTCGCACCCACATAAACGAGCACCACGCCGTCCAAAGGATTGGCACGTATACTTTTCCTCACATCCATACTGGCCAAATGTCTACAGCCATGGCCGTTGGGCTGTCATAATAGGTTCTCCAGAGACATTACAGGGAATTCAACCAAAGGAAAAGCCACCCGCCTTCCCAAATGCCCTTTTTTACCGATCTGCCAGCTCACGAAGTGACCATTACAAGCGTATAGTTCAGACCAGGTTATTACAGAGCCTATTCAGGTTTATTATAAATTCATAATCCGGTATCCCCTGATCTTTCATCCAGGCCCTATAAATAAAGCCATCGTTAACCTGTGCGACCGAAACCAATTGTACTACGAGCTCTTTTCTTATCTCTGTTTTTTCATTGGGTATTAGATATTTTATCAAATGAGTGGCGGTTGCTGTTAAGGCACTGCTGCAGTACTAAGCAACATTTTAGGTTAGGACAGCATAGCGTTACAAACCCAATTCGACTAGAAATGAATCCTCAGTAGGAAATAAGTTTTTTCAAAATCAGCAATTTATTGTGAGTATTTTTACTCCATCTTATTGCAGGCTTCAATATCGTGAACTTTTTCCGAAATTAAAAACTTCATTTTTTTGAAGAAATTACAAAGTTTAGCTTAGGTTCATTGATCTTTCATTACTGTTGGTCAGTAAAATAATCCCGGGCAAGCCCACGGGGCATTATTGTATTTTGCAAAACAAAAACCAAAATTATGTTAGAGTAACAAAGAACTCGTTGTGCTCTTTAGGTATATGGTGCTTGGAGCTCACGCTCAAAGATTACTGCTTTTTTTTTCGTGCGAGCATAGCCTCGGGATTTTACCCTCTAGATAAAAAAAGGGATGGGACTAAATAACTTCCAAACCCCTTTTTATTTTTTTATTTGCCCGTCCTTGAAATAGTGATACACTTAGAAAACTTAGTTATGTAATGAAAACATCAGAAAATGTGGGGAGATACCAGGTCGTACCCAAAAAATTACTCCATTTCTTTTAAGCTTCAATATAGTTGAAGAAATTTGAGCAAGGAACTTACTTACCAAAAGCTCAGCAGAAGTCCAAATATGGTATTCAAGGCAGGACTCAACGGTGACCAAAGATGGTGAAGAAATATGGTACACCTTTGATGGGAACATCGACTTATTTATGCTATTGGCCAAAACACGCTGAACAAAAAAAAAATACTTGATTTAGAAGCAAAAGGTAAGATTGCTCGAGAAAACAAAAAAAGGCTCGGGCAGGAAACCTTGCCGAGCGAGCGGACAAGAAGGCTATCATCTTCGATTATGCTCGTTGATATGCAGAAAAAGATATTGACATCCAAATCAGGAAAAATTACACACCGGAGATTATCGAACCACTTACAAAGAAAAAAATACAAAAAGAAACGTTTAGATTTTTACCTGTCGAATTATTACTACAAGGGAGCGAAAACAGACAGGTTTTTACTACAGAATCGATCAAAAATCAAGAGGCCCACAAGACAATCTTATTGCCCAAAAGGTTATAGATAACTGGGTGCGTAAATATACGGGGTCATAAGCCTAAAATTAGATCAAGAAAAGTTTATAGCACCTACTCAAGGAGGGAACTCTCGATTCTAAATATAGGCAGGAATAACTCATTATAGAAGATATTACGAGCCAACCATATGTTGGATTTAAAACACAAAAGGCGGGAGCTATCACATTTACAACCAGACTTCCCATCAACCGTTTTAGGGAAAACACAGAAACCTTGGTCACAAAAATGTTGAAAATAGAAAAGGAAACCGGAAAGCCCATCTGGGTCAAGTGAATATTAACTTATATAGGGGAAATGAGAACAAAAAGCCCATCCTTACCCTGGGCCTGATCAACAGATTGCGTATTCAAAAGAAAATTAGTGGGCTATAAAACGTATCTAGCTCCTTAGGTCTAGAAGTGTCGCTGAAAAAGCCTTGGGATATGGAGCAATTTTACAAACAGGGTTCATATAAAAAAACCGGACTATTGATACACCATCCGACAGGGGGATTTTGGCAAATAATTGACGCGAGCAATGGGAAAATAATTCAAAAACAACTCTTGAAAAACAAACCCCCGAAAAATATAAGGTTCAAGTTATATGAGGGAATGAAAAAAAATACGGGAACCCCATTTACGAAAAAAAATTGGCCAATTTTTTTTTCCCCGGCATTTCTTTCTTTCCTTTCGGAACAGAAAAGTGAGAAAAA
>Ga0163217_1109708_pt1 | contig 11310 bp, 7 predicted proteins | sample SynspAceP_FD_185933 | JGI IMG/M metagenome (GOLD analysis project Ga0163217, IMG submission 185933) | Saline lake microbial communities from Ace Lake in Antarctica - Synechococcus sp. Ace-P (PacBio error correction) | ecosystem: Environmental > Aquatic > Non-marine Saline and Alkaline > Saline ... | reverse complement strand
TCTTCTTTTTTGAGGATTCAATCATATATTGCGCTATTAAAAATTACTTGAAATGAAGTGTTATAAGCCCCACTTAATTAGTCTTACTTTTTTCTAGCCTGTTCAGCTGTACTAAAAAATAAAACCCCATACGCGTTTTTCCACCACTGTTTCAGGTCTTATAGGAAGATAAAAAGTACCCGACGCTGTTTAACTATCACTTCATCCACACCTAGCTGGCTGGATGAATGAATCCCAATGGTCTTGATTATTGACGGAGAATTATCATGTCTTTATCAGTTTATCCAGATTCATCGTGTATCTGGGGACCATGCATTGGGGACATGCGATTTCAAAGGATTTATCAATGGGAAGATCTTCCATCGCTTTTTAGCCTCCGTGATTACTCTTGGCTATTCTTCTTCGGAAGTGCAGTTTCTCGATTCAGAAACAGTCAGATTAGGGACGATTGCTAATCCTTCCCTAGTCGCACTATTACCTTCATGACATGGTGTCGACTGGACAGAGCGGTTAGCTTGATATATTTCAAAGGTCAATCAATTGCTATTCTCTGGACCAAGGGCGGAAATTGTACCCAAATACGCGCAATCCATACGTCCAAATCAAGGAATTAAAGCATTTTCGAGATCCAAAGTAAGTCAAATCACCAATTCGGATGGAAACTCGGCAGTGGAATGAACCTTGAGCAGTCCTTGATCGAATCAGTTCTTATCCTCCCCTAATTTGATCGATTGGACCTTGAAAGTGAGTTTGGATTAGGAATCTCGTGATCATGGAGAGTCTGGAATTCCAGACTTTGCTTCCTTTTCGTGTGTGAGTCCGACGGATTCCAGAAATGGTTTCTCTTGTCAGGATTAATCAGGAGGCCCACAAAAGATCGCCACCGCATATTTTATCGGTGAGTTTAAGGATGCTTTTGTCACTGTTTTCGATGATCAATGATCCGCTTGGATGGATTACGGCGCCGGATAAGTTATGCCGGTTCGTATATTTGAGTTACTCTGCCAAAAGACCAAGATCATATCGGTATTAATTGTGATTGAGTAATTGGGCTTATGCTAAGACGTAGCCCTAGCGAAGCTGGAGGTCAGCAACGACTATGCCCTAGAGTTACTTAGTTTATTCGGAGGTTATGGGGACTTTACTTTTAAACCAGTCCCTGTAACCCGAAATGGAAAACTTAGATTCAAATCCATTCAATATTCTGGTATATGCCCTTCCATCTCAAAGTTCACGGATAGATAGCGATGTATCAGAGGAATTTGTAATCCAGTTAAGCTAATAGTGTGTGTATGAGCTAAGGCTTATGTCAAAGGAATATGGCATTAGTCTTGTAGATGTCGTGAGTGTCTCTAGTAGCCAGATTACAGTGTGTATGAGTTTCATCCGGAGATTTTTCGGCCTCTTTTAGTTGTCTTTCGTATGAGCTGGAAAGCAGAGAAAGTGCCGGATTTTCTTGTTGTGCTGATGCATCTTCTATTGGTTATTGTTAAAATGATGGGTATGCTATTTCACAGCTCTTCTATTCCCTAGCAAACCTTGGAATACAGGTTTCAATCCTTTTCGGGGGCATTGATCTGGAAATATTCGAGCTCAATAAAATAGATCGCAGCTTGTAGGTTTGTGTTATTGTTTCTTCTGAAAAAATTAGCGTAAATAAAAAATAAAAATGAACCAAAACTGCTCTCGAATATGTGTTATGATTTCCCTTAGTTGGATCATTGGATTGGTAGCAGTTTTTTCTTTTTTCTAATTTTCAGGCTGTTTAGATCACAAGTTTCTATCCATGCAAATTTTGATTTTTCGCAGGATTTTGAAATCTGAAATCTCAAGTACAAATCTATTCCGTTGAAGGATTCAGAGTTTAAGATTGATTGTCAGCTTTCGGAAAGCTGAATTTCCGATGGGATATATCTTCTCGAGAACTCAATAACCGAACTGCTCACTGCAATAATCATATATATTAGTATCCTTTGATGTAAATCCCTTTTTCTCCATTTTTTCTTCCTGAGTAGGTTGGTTTGTTTCAGCGCTAGCCTTCAAGCTTATAAAAAATCAATTCCTAAAAAAAAAACCTACACTTCATTGCAAACTATTGACATGGAAACTATTACGTTCGTCCACTTTAGCTTATTATGGGCTTCATTGCTCCATTTTGCTCAATTATTCTTTGAAACGCAAAACGTGCTGAAAAACGCGAAATGGCACATTCTTTAACTAGTTGAACAAAAAACATGGAGTCAACCCAACATAGTGGACAGAGGAGGAAACACTATACCCTTGTCATTAGACAAGGCTGAACATAACAAATTGATCTTATTTCAGGGTATGGTTGATTTTCCTCAACCAAGCAGTTTTTGATTTGAATGAAGTTGCAAAAGTCAGCGATCCAAGAAAAAAAAAATAGAATTGTCGTCCGTAGGCTCAGAAAAGCGAAGCATCTCGAGGAATATCTAGCATCCAACTCAATTCAAGATCCAAAACACCTCGCTAGAAACTACGAATCTACGATGGAGAACTCTTTACAAGCCAACTAGGAGAACGGGTCATTGGCCTAATAAATGGAATTGACCTGGTCACTCTCCACCTTTAGGGCTTCCTAATTTTGAAAACACATATTATTGATTAGGTCTTTTACTTTAAAAGTGAATCAAAATTTTTGGTCACTTTTTTGCTTTTTTAGCTTAGTATGCTTTCGATTCTGTTACAAATTTTAACTTTTAAACCATAAATCGTCATGAGCGCGGATAAGTTCAATTAAGGAATTTACTCAAATGTAGAGAAGTTCCACGATCACTTTAGAAACAAGCAAATGGATCCATTCTCAGTCATCGAAATGTGTAGGCGGCTTCCTGGAGTTTTTGATCATTTAGGCAAAGCCATGGCATTAATAAGCCAAGAGGCACCACAGACGAAATCGTAAGCCAAATTAAAAATAATGCCCAAGCCGGGCGCTTTTAGGTTATTATTACTTTCAAACACCCAATGAATTAAAACCCTAAATTTAGACTACTTAATTGCCTTTCCATTCTCCTTTTCTTTGGGAGGCTACGAGAGAAGTTACTTATTGGGTTTAAAAAAATGATCGAATTCTCCTAAACTGAAAAATCAGCGCTTTAGAAGACTGATTGAAAAAGGAGCTTATTTTTGTTCAAAAAAATTACATTATGCGCAAATTTTGGTCTATTTGCACACCCAAAGTTTGAAACACTCTGAAGGCAAACCAAGCATTAGTTGATGCTACTTCAAATCTCGAAGAATATGAAGTTCGGATCTATATTGGAGCTTATATCCAGAGTGTGATTTCTATTCAAGCTGAGCAAAGATGCACTTTTCGAAGCTGATCTCGTATCATCTGCAGCATCCTTTCTATTAAGGACTTCCTGCCCTCCTTTTGATGAAAACAATGGAATTGATATATCTTGAATTTGGCTGGCTATGGTCCTGGATGCGGGTTTATTGAAGAATAATACATCCTCAATGCGATCATTTCTGGAGAGTATCCGCAGGGAAAACTTATGGTCCAGACGGTAAAAAACCCGATTCAACCTCCGGGAGCTTTTACAGCACCTTTTTGAGCAAACTTGCAAAGCTTGTGTCATATGAAATACTTGCCGGTTTTCCCACGTTGGAGGGAACTCATCAGATCAGTCCGCCGAAAGTTAAAAATCAAGTGCGGAAAATACCGGAGGAAGGATATATGATCCAAGCTTTCGAATGCACAAGTTCCCGTTGATGAAGCGTCTTTTACAGCACTTTTACTTCCAAAAAACGACTAAACTAATGAAGGATCTTACCACAAGCCATCATATTTATTTTTGCTTTGCGATTAGTCTGGCTCCAAATCGCCAAGCGACTCGGGATGGTCAGTTTTAGTATACCTGAATTGCGGAATCGTGATAGGACCATACTTATTACTGGATTTCGTAAGAAGAAGCGAAATATCATGCACAAAGCGCAAATTTGGAGTGCCGTGATGATGTTATTTCTAATCGGTTTAGAGCTAGAAGCCTAAAAACTGCGGAATGAAAGAACTGACTTCTGCAAAGTTGGGCTTACTAGGTCCTTGGTCACCTCTGAGTTCCTGTTCAGGGATAGGAATTAGTTTGGGTTTTTCTTGCAAGTTTTCCCTCGCTGTTGGCTTCTATGGCACTTTTCTTCTTACGGCGATTGTACTCCAATCACTCAAGTGGATACCAGATGGAAAAGTCAGGGTGGGCAAAACTTTCGCTTTGGAGTTGCTATTTGATGCAGCGACATTGCTGTTTCATTCCGAAAATTTTGGCCAATTCTTCACTTTTTGGTATTGTGGTTCAGTTCCAATAGGCGCCGAAGGTAGGATCAAAATGGTATGATCCGAAAGTATCCAGGCTGGCTTCAGACGCTCTTTATTTTTTTGAGCAATTTGGCCTCGTAGGTAGTAGTATTGGGAAGATTTGATTTCGGTCCATCCACTGTTTTAAACTGGGTTTTCTAAAAACCAGACTCGCGAATTATTCACGCCTCTGCCTGTTATTGATTGTAGGTAGGAATCGCTTCCTTAATGGAGTTGGTAGGGCTGAGCCCCTGCATTGGGACTTTTTTCTTGGCGGGGCGTATCCTTTTTGCAAAAAACAGGTCCTTATTAAACATAGCATGGAATCCGCTTGGAAAAAAATTCCTTTCAAAAGGCTTTTACATTGGGACTTATTTTTTATTGGCGGTTGGGCTACGATCAATTCAACTGATTTTTGAAAATACGTCTTCCATTATCTGTCGGTGCAACCATTTTGATCGATCACATTAAAAGCAGGGATTTTATTCTGGCATAGGAAATTCAAAAAACTGAGTATCGCGGAAAAATCTCACTTTTGCGGTGTTGGCGTTATCGCAATGTCGGTGGAATTTTCTCTTTGTCACTTATGCATTTTGCGCTCCAACTCCGGAATTTTGGATCAGGCAATCGGACTAGCCTTAATGGCAATCACTTGCGCTGAGTCATGACCATCACACCTATTTTGATGGTTTTGATGTCGATAAATTCCTATTGCCTCAACTCACCCGAATCGATGGGAGCGACCGGGAGATGGACGAAATCGAAAGCGAAGCATAAAGTGAATCTTTGGTGGGATTGCCTCACATTTTGGATTCTACCCTAGGGAGATCGTCTTCGAGCAACAATGGAGTTTGAGGCGCTACAGTTCTTGATTTTGATTCCAGATTCGCGGTTAGGACTTCCATAAGAAAATGGGATTCAAAGTGTATTATGGAGAGCCACACGGACTGGACCTAAGCTCCAATCTCAGGAGCTGAAGATGCCAACATTGCTTATTCCTCTGCGGAATTTCATGACCCAGAGACCAACCGAAAACTTGTCGAACTTTGCAAGGAAAAATTTTTCCAAATCTGGAAATCATTCGAAACACAAAAACCCCGTAACGGACGCCTACAACTGATGAAATGGCGTAAACAAATATCTTACGTGAAACACTGGATACTTTCATACGGATGGGTCAAATGCGCTTTAAAAAACTTGGCTTCCGTGCGTATACTGTGCTTCGACTTTGGGACAAAGGTGTTTCGAGAGTTTGATGAATTCCGCTTTAAGGATTCTCGCTAAATACAAAAAAACGATTTTGAAAGAAATACATCTTCAGTTAGTTCAAGCTTCAAAATCGAGCAACCAGCAGCGCTTCTCTCTGGCGAACTCACGCGAAAAATTCTCCTTGAATGACCAAGGCGTAGGGATAGCGGAAAACCATGAAAGAAGCAGTTGAATAAGAAATAGTATGGATAATTAATCCTAATAATTGTGCGAGCGAAAGTGCTTTACCAAAAAACACAAGTCAGAAGCATGATTTACCTAGAATGTATTGTTTAATTTCTTAATTCATTGCCGCGATATTTATCGGATTCATCATTGAATATTGTTCATTTTTAAAATTCTAACAGCTCCAATTGACAACCCGGGCAAGTGTAGCAAAAGTTGATTCTTGGAATATTAAATAAGACTACAAAGTATTCCTAGCGAAAAGCCGTTGGCCCAAGGGCTGATATTGCTTTGCACTAATTCCGCGGTTAATTCTTATGGATGGGCTTTGATTTGAAAACCATACATCACCCCATTCAAAAGCCATTAAAAAAGCACCTTTGAAGAGATTACTGATTTAACCAAAACGAGTTAAAGCTTGTTTACCATTTCGAATCCTCTTTCTTTTGCATTGTAAGAGTCCTCTGCTATTGTTAAGCTTAAATCCAAAAGCTCCATGGACATAAAAGAACTTTTTTCAATTCCATGCTGATGCCTCCATCGTGACCCAAAAACATCAGTTCCGGGGGTTCTCCTTGCGTTGCCTTGCCAATAGCCCGAATCCCAGCTATCCACCAAATTTACAGAATTCCAATTAAAAGATTCATTTTATGAAAAGGCTTTTGGTTTTCTCCAGTGGGTCTGAGACTTTGCCCCTTATCCCACCCCCAAACCATAATTTCCAACAAGCCCAACTCCCAAGAATCCCATTCCTTTTTGATTGTAATCGATACGGGTTTTGGTTGAAATCCTGAAGCTGGATATTTTGGCAAAAACTTCAGAAGGAAAGAAAAAGACTAAAAAGTAACGCGAGTGTTTAAAAAATATCGGTGTGTAGGGATTTTTCATAAATTAAAAAACGCTGAAGGCCTGATCAAAGGTTAAATCCCATTTTTAATCAGGTGAGCCAACTCTTTCTAAGTTTAAAATTTTGATTTGAAAAAATACCTAAATAGACTATTCTTGAAATTTTTTCTGAGATGATTATCGGATTTGGCCATTGATTATTGATCTTTTTAATATATAGCAAGAGAAACCACTAATACCAGGACCTCTCCCTTTTGTAAAACTTTGTCGCGAAGACCGATAAGCGTTTACCGTTTTTAGATTCTTAAAACTCAAACGTGTCAAACCATTAGACAAAACGTCTCTCAGATGGACTAAAAAAATAAAGTACTAAACTACTCTTTAATAAATTTTTTTTTCGAGCATACTCGAGAAGAAACAACGAAAAAAGATTATTCACTCTACATCGCACTACTGGCAGTTTTTTCATCCATTTGGCAGTGATTTATCTTTTGAATGATTTCAATATCATAAGATTTATCCTCAGATTCAGATTATTGAAAGCCCAATCTTCAGCAGCTTACACGCTTTTTCATTTATTTACTAGTTTAGAGTGTTACCTTCTCATTACTACCTACCAAAATCTTTCACCCACAATATTATATAATTAAGCATACGTAGATTTATTTTACGCGTGATTAATAATTCGAAATTAATTTAATTGATTTATCAGCGTTAGAAAACTTTCTTCGAATTGGTTTTGAAATAAAAAGGAGATCTTCACATTTACATGATGATATTTAGCATCACATTTTATACTTTCTATCTTGATATTGCCCTTTTCCAGCAAACAAGAAATAAAATAATTCAATAATACAGCGAGAATATGCTCTGTATCTAGAATTTGTAAGCAAGGAAAAAATTGATTGGCGGTTATTTTAGTACCTCTGTTTTTCACTGGCATCTATACGCTCATTTAAACTTGTCTACTGGATTTCAATTTCTATCGAAGGGGAAATCCCTTCTTTTGAAAGTTAGTAACAATCTCTTTTGATCATTTTTCACCCATATTGATTTTAGTAGACGTATACTTCTTCTTGATTCTTCTTTCCTATACCAATCAATTCCATTAAAAATAATCCGAAAAACTCTGGTTGTTATAATTTCAACTATTTTTAATTACGTATGGTCTTTTGGAGTAGTAGCGGTCCATTAGTACTATTTTTAATCGTAGTGCGGTCCTTTCTTTGGCCTAGCTATAATAAACTATCCACAATAAGTACGAAAAAAAACTCCTTGCCATTTTAAATGTCTTGACAGCAAATCAGTAAACGTGTTAATTTCATAGGATAGAGGCATTTACGAAAGTAGATGACGGTACCAAGGGCCTTCGGATTTTGTCCTCTTTTCCTGAAGATGGAAGTTTTTTTTGACCTCTCAACATAGTGCAATAAACCTCATAATTTTGTGTGTTATGATTCTATTATACCTGGCGCCAACTTATTTTTAAAATGCAAACTTAAATGATAAATAAAACGTTGATTGATACTCAATAATATCTTTAAAAACATTTCTAGTGAAACTCTTTGAGCTTTGTTGCTATTCTTCGCTCACTATATGTTTTGTCCGACTATGCACGAGGTAAGAGGCAAAATAAGCAGCTAAAATACTATGCTAAACACTAGCAATTCCGGTACTTCTCCCGATATGCTAGGGACGCCATCGCCTGACAAATAAGCAAAAAAAAAGGTTACTTGGTATCCTTGCGATAATAGGTTTATGATTAAAAAAGAGTCGGAGGAACAACTCTATTCTTCTAATGGAATTTATGGAAGTTAGCGTTCAAAAAGGCGTAAAATACCGCGGTGTGAAAAGCAAGTTTCGAAAGGTCGGGATATTTTCGGAATTTAATCAATGGGGTAATACCCATTTAGACAGCGATCATGAGAATTAAATCCCGTTATTGTTTTTGCAACAATCCACTGTATTTCACCGTTAGATATAAATCGGAGATTTTATCAACTCCACCCTAGTTTTAAGAATTGGTTACTTCGGTAATCTTACAAGAGTCCATTACCTTCAAAAATTGAGAAGACATATGAACCAAACCAATTCTTCTTACTCTAAAAAAAGCCATTGAAGTATTCCATTTACCTACGTGAATCACTCTTGTCTGGAGCTTCGAAAAAATAGATCACCTTCATTACCCAAATTTGAACATGGCATCCAATATTTAATCAACGGATTGATTTTTGAATTGGTAGTATAGGCTTACAGATTATTTATCAAGAAGGAAAATATCTGCAAGTGCCAAGGACCTCAAGAATTGATTAGCTTTATTACTTCGGATTCCTCAGCACAATTATAAGATCTGAATAACCTCCGAGATTTTAAGGTTTAAAAAAGTCTGGAAGATTTTTTAATTTTTTAGGTTGCTTATGGTTGAAATCAGAAAGCTGAGGAGCGAAAGTTGGAAATTTTCATTTTACATTCTTTTTTCAGCATCAAACGATGGTTAAGTTTAATGGATTTTAATATCTTCAGGAAATTAATGGAGAATAGTGAAATTCCAATTTTAAAGATGATTAGAAAAATAAAAACTCGTACCTGGACTCCATCAGGATCTAAATTTCAAAAATAGCTCGCCAGAACTGTTTAATCCAAAAAATCATTCAGCGGACCGGGGAATTGACGGCACAGGGTTTTGGTAAAAAAAATCGCTCACTAGTCACCATCTCCACGCCGCATGCATCAAAGTATGCTTTGGATACTGGCGTGCGCGGTTATAGAGTGAAGAGTGTGGTGGTTTGAATCTTTAAGGCGCTAGTTAATTGAAAGAGTTGAATTTGAGAAAATAAAGCTTCAAATTCAATTTAGGCTATTAATCTGATGTTCAATAACCTCTAATTAAGATTCGTAGCTCTCAATCCTCTTTTCTGTAGCGCTTTTTTGTAGACATTGAGAAAATTACGCAAAATTTGATCTTTAAAGGACGGACTGAGCCTTGGCTCGGCTTCCTGAAAAAGGCACTTAAATTCTGTGGACTGATATGATCCCAACAGAAGAATAAAGATTTTCTAAAACATCGTCTTTCGTTCAGCATCTAATGCGATTTCTCAGCTTCTCTTGAAAATGAGATTATTATTTAAAGTTTTTTATTCGGGCTTAGTGCTGCTACCCTATCTTTTGTTACCTCCTTTTTTCCTCATAATAAAGCCATTTTTCAAAAAAAAATCAGCTGGCCAAATTCAATATCTACATGCTCCGTAAAATGGCACCTCGTTCTTCATTTGTTTCTATTTAAAAAATCGCAGACTTCTTCTCGGCTTCAGAATCTAATTCCTCCTTTGATTTAAACAAGTAGTGGACCATTTGGCGGGGGTCCCTTGAAATTAAAAATGTATCGGATTGTGGTTTCGTTAAGATGTCTGTCTTATTTCATAAATAATCTTACAGCCGTAAGTTGATTCAAAAGGTAAGCATGAATCAGAAAGAATAGAATTGGGAATTTTGATGCGTCGGCTTTTTCTCACATAAAGGAAAAAACGTAAATTGAACATCTACTTCACGTTCGGTCATTGGTTTTCCTAATAGAAGAAAAAGACTTACTTATCTACGCGAAATATTTTACACCCATTCACCACCCGCAACCGTAGCCAAAAAAAAGTTAGTTTCGTAAAAAAAAAACTTATTGAACGACTTATCTGTTTTTATCCTGTTAAAAAACAACTAAACCAATTAAATTTAAAATGAAAAATTAAGATTATTATCATTTTGTTTTTGTAAGCTGCTGCTGCGTTTTCAACATTTGCTATGAGCTGCCGGAAGCAAGCCAGCTTGAAAGAAGTTGGAAGAGAACAATGAAAGAAGTAGAGAAGTAGCTCCAGGTTATGGAGGTTTTCTTAATACTGTAGTAGACGATTTGCAATGCGATCCCCTGATCACACTACTTTATGTTTTGCTTGTTGCTGTTTCAGGCTGCAGTTAGTAGAACATTGATGGGGGACCGGGACCCATTCACATAGTTATTTGCTCACCGACTAACGCAGGCTTTTTCGCTGCCACTTTCCTTGCTGGAACGAGTGTAGAAGGTTTTGTGTTGAAAAGTCCTGAGGCGAAAGCTGATATTTGACTTCAAATCCATATACTTACCATGTTTTAGCTTGGTAATTTTGTATGGTTCTGAGTGACCTATCTGAACCGAGTCAAAATGGTAAAACAACCTTTGAACGAAAGCAGTTGAAAGTGGACCGATTGTAAGGATGGTTAAAGTAATGATTGGTGAGAAGCTTATGTTACTGCAGCAGATCCGTTTGCTGGCTCTACACGGAGTTTGTTCCACGTGATCGGACAGAAGTATTATTGCCATTAAAGAAATTTTTATTCTTAACCAAAAACAATTTAAGGACCGCCTTTCGGCGGTCTTTTTTTTGGTTCAAAAACTATTTTTTTCCCAAAAAAAGGGCCTTTCCAAAACCAAAAAAAACTTAGATGAAAAAAATCTTTAGCAAAGGGATTTTAACAAAGCGAATATGTATTATATTCAAGAAATGGGCATTTTTTTTTAATTTTTAAAGGGGGAGGGAAAAACCAATCCCCATTTTCCGCCTTTAACTCTTTTTTTCCTTAAAAAAATTTTGGGCCTTTTTTCCCCCCCCAAAATTTTTTTGGGGGGGGGGGGGAAAACTTTTTGCCTTTTTCGTTTTTTCTTTGTCGGGTAGGGATTTTAAAAATTT